>Ga0187862_10005138_pt1 | contig 12182 bp, 9 predicted proteins | sample June2016WEW_10_1_FD_133003 | JGI IMG/M metagenome (GOLD analysis project Ga0187862, IMG submission 133003) | Peatland microbial communities from SPRUCE experiment site at the Marcell Experimental Forest, Minnesota, USA - June2016WEW_10_150 | ecosystem: Environmental > Terrestrial > Soil >...
GCCGATGCGGCCGCGCTCGAGTTTCAGCTCCTTGATGCGCTCGGCGACCGAGTCCGCCCAAGTGCCCTTGCGGGCGCGGATGTCGCCGACCCAATCCTGCGCGCTGCGCCAGCCTTCGAGGAAGGTCGGCATCAGCACGAAGCAAGTCGGATCGCCCTCGCGTGGGAACACCAGCACGTTGAATTCGGCGTTGCCGCCGACCGGGCAGAGATAGCGCGCATTGGCGATGCAAAAATCCCACATCAGCGGCCAGCCCCACAGCACCAGGCAATCGAGATCGCGCGCCGCCATGTCCTTGCGCACCGCGGCCCAGCGCCGGTCGCGCTCGCGCAGCGAAAGTCGAGGGAGTTCGAGAGTTGCACGCATGATGGCCCCGTTACGCCGCTTGCAGCTTCAGCCGCTGCAGGCTTTCCAGATAATCGGCGACGCCGCGCTCGAGATCGAATTCCGGCCGGTAGCCGAGCTCATTGCGGGCGCGGGAGATGTCGTAGATTCCGTACATCGGGTAGGCTGCCCCGAGGAAGTTCAGTCCCGGCCCGACCTCGATCACGGCGTTCGGCAAGTGTCTTCGTAAAATGGCGGCGACATCTTTGAGCGTGACGCCGACGCCGGTGCCGATATTGAACACGCGGCTCGTGAGGCTTTTTGCCGTCGTCGCGAGATAGATGCCGAGCGCGGAATCCTTGTTGTAAATGAAGTCGTCCTTCTCATCGCCGCCTTGAGCGAGGTGGAACGGCTGGCCGCTGGCCGGCCGCTCGATGATCTGGCTGGTCACGCCCATGTTGCCGTGGCGCGCGGTCTTGCCGGGGCCGTAGGTGGTGGCAAATCGCAACACCACGACGTCGAGGCCGAGCGTGCCCCAATAGAGCGTCGCGTTCTCGCCCATGAGCTTGGCGGAATCGTAGATGCGCTTCGGTTCCTTCGGTTGATCCTCGGTGATGCGCTTATAGGTCGGGGCGCCGTAGTCGCCGAGGAACGGGCCGTAGACGCCCTTGGCGCTGGTATAGACGACGCGCTCGACGTTCGCCGACCGCGCGGCTTCCAGCACATTGACCGTGCCCATCACATTGATCTCGACGCTCTCGGCCGGATGCTTGGCCGACAGCGCGCTGATATAGGCGGCAGTGTGCACCACGTGGGTAATACCGCGAGATTTGATCACTTCGGCAAGCCGTGCGCGGTCGAGAATGGAGCCGAGCTCGATATCCACTTTGTCGACGATATCGCGGATCAGCGATTCATCGCGGTGGCGCGAATAGAGCACCGGCCGATGGCCTTCGCGGACAAATTTGCGGCTCGCTTCCGCGCCGATGACGCCCATGCCGCCTGTGATCAGAACGCGCATGGCCTCCTCCCCATTTTTTGCGCCGCTAACCGAACGTCGGCACGAACAGCTTTTCGATCGGAATAGGCTCCGGGATCAAACCCTGCTCGGCCATATAGTTGACCAGCGCTTCCAGCGTCGGCCGGTTCGGCTCAACGCCGTATGGCCAGCAATCGCCGCCGAACAATTCGTCGATCTCCTGCATGTCGTCGGGCAGCCACGGCAGCATGTAGCGCAGCGTTCCGGAATAGCGCATCTTTTCCCGCGCCCAGTCCTTGGCCGCGTTGAATGCATCGTACAGGCTCGTCGCCACGAACGGGTTCTTCTCATAGACGTCGTTGCGGATGACGACGAGATGCATGATCGGAAAGATTCTCGTGCGCCGGACATAGTCCTTCTCCTGCGCGCGATAATCGGGAATGAGCCGCACCACGTCGGGATTGCGGCCGAAAGCGCGGGGCATGTTGGAGCCGATGATGGCATGGATTTTGCCGGCCTCCAGCAGATCGCTCAGCGACTTGCCGCTGGTGTTCTGTTTGAGGTTGACCGGCTTGAGCATCGGCATGACCGACGGATTGCCGTAGAGGCCGGGCTCGTTGATGGCGCCCTGGATCCATTCGATCTCGTCGAGATCGATGCCGAGGTCGTGCTGCATCAGGCCGCGGACGAAGATGGCGGCGGTCTGGGTGTAGAGCGGCACGCCGACGCGCTTGCCGGCGAAATCCTTGGCCGATTTGATGTGCTTGCGGTTGACGATGATGAAGCTGTGGCGGAATACCCGCGAGGCGAACACCGGCAGCGCCACGAACGGCAGCTTCTTGGCGGCATAGCGGGTGATGAACTCCGAGCTCGACATTTCGCAGGCGTCGAATTCCAGCCGGTTGGACATGCGGTCGAAAATCTCGCGCGGATTGTCCATGACCAGGAAATTGAGATCGACGCCGTCGGCTTTGACGTCGCCGGTGTAGAGCGCGAGCATGCGATCGTAGAGGCCGCAGGCGAAGGTGATCGGCAGACCAGACATTGAAGGCACCATGAGGATGTTCACGCGGGAGCCGCAGTATCACACACGCACCCGCACGCGTCATCCGAGGCGGCGGCGAGCCGGCCGGCGACGAACGCAGAGCAGTCGCCAGCGGAAATTTTCTGCCGCGCTGTCGTTTTTTTCTTGCAATGCCTGTCCGTTGCGACTATGTGCCGTTCGCCCAAATTCGCACGTGCCTGTGGCCGTGTGTCGATCGGTAGGCATCCGGACAAGAGGCCGGACAGTCGCCTGAGGTTTCAAAGTTTAGGACCTCACTACGTGATCGGCAGCCGGAGGCGAAACCGGCGCACCCCGCGCTCAACGGGGGACGCGGCTTAAAGCAACGACGGAGCGGGCTTTTTTGGTCTCGTTGGCGGTCCAAACGTCAACACCGAAGAGGCTTGTCCATCTTGTCTTGCCGGCCGTGCGGAACGGGTCTCCCGCTCCAATCCAAGGCAGCATCTCGGCGAAAGCGCCGCGCCAACCCCGTGTCCCCAACGCACGGCTCGGCGCCAAGCGATTTCGGCCGCTGACGCCGGTCGTGCGCGCCGAAAGCGCGCGTGGCTGAACATCAACGCGGGTCTGGCGGCGCTTGCCGCTTGGCCTCTTGAACCTTGAGAAGGAGCGCGCCCATGACCGAGCGCATCCACGACTTCCTGCGCCGCCGCCGCGACGAGGGGCTGGACGATGGTCCGTGCCTGGTCGTCGATCTCGACGTCGTGCGCGACAACTACGGCGCCTTTGCCAAGGCACTGCCGGACAGCCGGGTGTTCTACGCCGTCAAGGCGAACCCGGCGCCGGAGCTGCTGAAGCTCTTGGCCGGACTGGGCTCCTGCTTCGACACCGCCTCGGTCGCCGAGATCGAGATGGTGCTCGCGGCCGGCGCCGCGGCCGAGCGCATTTCCTTCGGCAACACGATCAAGAAGGAACGCGACATCGCGCGCGCCTACGCGCTCGGCGTCCGGCTCTTTGCTGTCGATTGCAAGGCCGAGGTGGAGAAGATCGGCCGCGCCGCGCCCGGCGCCAAGGTGTTCTGCCGGTTCCTGTTCGGCTGCGCCGGTGCCGAATGGCCGCTGTCGCGGAAGTTCGGCTGCGACCCGGAGATGGCGGTCGAGGTGCTCGAGCACGCGCACAAGCTCGGGCTCGAGGCGGCCGGCGTGTCGTTTCATGTCGGCTCGCAGCAGCGCCGCACCGCGGCCTGGGACGAAGCGTTGAAGTCGGCGGCGGCGATCTTCCGCGCCTGCGCCGACCGCGGCATCGGCCTCACCATGGTCAATCTCGGCGGCGGGTTTCCGACCAAGTACCTGCGCGACGTGCCGGCGGTGGAGGCCTATGGCCGCTCCATCTTCCGGGCGCTGCGCAAGCATTTCGGCAACCGCATCCCGGAGACCATCATCGAGCCGGGCCGCGGCATGGTCGGCAATGCCGGCGTGATCGAAGCCGAGGCCGTGCTGGTCTCCAACAAGAGCGAGCACGACCATGTGCGCTGGGTCTATCTCGACATCGGTAAATTCGGCGGTCTCGCCGAGACCATGGGCGAGTCGATCCGCTATCCGATCAAGACGCCGCGCGACGGCGACGAGGTCGGACCTTGCGTGCTCGCCGGCCCGACCTGCGACAGTGCCGATGTGCTGTACGAGAAGCGGCCCTACGATCTGCCGATCAGCCTCGAGATCGGCGACAAGGTGCTGATCGAAGGCACCGGGGCCTATACCGCGACCTACGCAGCGGTCGCCTTCAACGGCATCGCCCCGCTGCGGACCTTTCACATCTGACGACGGTGAAACCTCCGGCTCCGGCGCTCCACTCCTTTTAGGGAAGGGGCGCCGGGGTGCGGCCGTCGGAAAGGAGAGGATCATGGTCACCATTCGCGAAGAAAACATCGCCGACATCGCGGCGCGCGAAGCTCTGCTCGATGCGGCTTACGGCGCGAGCCGTATTGCCAAGACGTCCGAGCGGCTGCGCGAAGGCCGGCTGCCGGCCGACGGGCTGTCGCTGGTCGCGGTCGATCACGGCCGGATTGTCGGCACCGTTCGGCTTTGGCACGTCATCGCGGGGCCTGGGCGTGCGGCGCTGCTGTTGGGGCCGCTCGCGGTCGATCCGGCGCATCGTAATCGCGGCATCGGCACGGCACTGATGCGCCGCGCCATTGCGCGTGCGCGTCTCGCCGGCCATCGCGCCATCGTGCTGGTCGGCGACGCGGCCTATTACAACCGATTCGGCTTCACCGCCGCGCCGACCGCCGAATTGTGGATGCCCGGCCGCTACGAGCGCGACCGGCTGTTGGCGCTTGAGCTGCGTCCGGACACGCTTGCCGGCGCGCGCGGCCTGATCGCCGCGACCGGTGCGTTCGCGCCGAAGCCCGACCTCAACATGCTGATCGCCGCCAATGACGGCGATCGGCGCCCGCGGCGGGCGCGCGTGCAACGCGCCGCTTGACCGTCGTCAAGACAACCATTCAACTGGAGCGACGCCAATGAAGGACTCCCAGCTGCTCGCCCGCTTCGACGGCCCCATCGTGATGATCGGCTTCGGCTCGATCGGCAAGGGTACCTTGCCGCTGATCGAGCGGCACGTCGCGTTCGACCACGCGAAATTCACCGTCATCGCACCCGACGACCGCGACCGGGCGCTGCTCGACGAGCGCCAGATCAAATTCCTGCATCAGGCGATCACCCGCGAAAACTATCGCGACGTGCTCAAGCCATTGCTCACCGCCGGCCCGGGCCGCGGCATGATGGTCAACCTGTCGGTCGACACCTCCTCGGTCGATCTGATGGAGTTCGCCAAGGACATCGACGCCTTCTACATCGACACCGTGGTCGAGCCGTGGCCCGGCCTCTACACCGACAGCCGCCGTTCGGTCTCGGAGCGCTCGAACTACGCGCTGCGCGAAGGCGTGCTCGACCTGCGTCGCCGGCGGCCGGGCGGCATCACCGCCGTGAGCTGCTGCGGCGCCAATCCGGGCATGGTGTCCTGGATGGTCAAGCAGGCGCTGACCGACGTCGCCGCCGAGCTGAAACTCGACTTTGCCGCGCCGGCCTCGCGCGAGGATTGGGCGCGGCTGATGCAGCGCGCCGGCGTCAAGGGCATCCATATCGCCGAGCGGGATACCCAGCGGGCGTCTACGCCCAAGCCGCGCGGAAAATTCATCAATACCTGGTCGGTCGAGGGCTTTATCGCCGAAGGCTCGCAGCCGTCGGAGCTCGGCTGGGGCACCCACGAGAAGACGCTGCCGCCCGGCGGGCAGCGCCACGATTTCGGCTGCGATGCCGCGATCTACCTGACGCGGCCCGGCGCCGGCACGCGGGTGCGCTCGTGGACGCCGACCGCCGGCGCCCAACAGGCCTGGATGATCACCCACAACGAGTCGATCTCGATCGCCGACTACTTCACGCTGTGTGATAACGGCAAGGTGGTTTACCGGCCGACTTGCCATTACGCCTACCATCCGTGCGACGACGCCGTGCTGTCGCTGCACGAATTGGCCGGCGCGGAATGGAAGCCGCAGCAGTCCTGGCACATCCTCAGCGAGGACGACATCGTCGACGGCATCGACGAGCTCGGCGTGCTGCTCTACGGCCATGCCAAGAACGCGTATTGGTACGGCTCGCAGCTTTCGATCGAGGAGACCCGCAAGCTCGCGCCCTATCAGAACGCGACCGGACTCCAGGTGACCTCGGCGGTGCTCGCCGGCATCGTGTGGATGCTGGAGAACCCGGACCGCGGCATCGTCGAGGCCGACGAGATGGATTCTCGCCGCTGCCTAGAAATCCAGCGGCCCTATCTCGGGCCGGTGATCGGCCGCTACACCGACTGGACGCCGCTGAAGGGCCGCAACCGCCTGTTCCCCGAAACGGTGGACAGCAAAGACCCCTGGCAGTTCAGCAACGTGCTGGTGAGCTGATGATGAGCGGTCCGGCGCCTCCGGGCCGCGCATTCATAAGGCGCCGGCGGGTGTAATCGCCATGTTCAGGTAGCCGTCGATTTCGGCGCGCTGACCCGGATAGAGCACCGTGGTCGAGGTTTTCTCCTCGATCACGGCGGGGCCGTCGATGACGGCGCCCGCTGAAAGCGCGGAGCGGCGGAACACCGGCACTTCGATCGGGTCGGCTGGACTGAAATAGGCCGCGCGCTTCTCGTGCGGCGCCGGCGATCGCAATATTTCGGGCGCCGCGATTGCGCCGAACTGCGGTTTCGGAATCGCTCCGACCGCCGTGACCTGGAAATTGACAATTTCGACGGCTTCGGTTTCCGCCATGTGGCCGTATCGGCGCCGGTGCGCCTCGTGGAAACGCTTGCCGAGTGTCGCAAGATCGGCGTCGCTGTTCAGTCCGGCCACCGGAACGCTGACTTCGTATGACTGCCCGCGGTAACGCATGCCGGCGCTGCGTAGCGTCGTCAGTTGCTCCCGCGTGAATTGCTCCTTCATCAAGTCCGCCAGCGCGGCGACTTCCATGCCGGCAAATATATGTTCCAGCTCCGCGGGCTTGGCCGCGTCGAGCCGAGTGATGCGGGTAAAGCTTCGGGTCTGGTGCACGTCGGTGACCAGCATGCCGAAGGCGCTGAACGTGCCGGGGTCGCGCGGGATGAGAATGCGACCGATGCCGAGCTCGCCGATGATACGGCCGGCGATGGTCGGGCCCATGCCGCCGAATGGCACCAAAGTAAATTCGCGCGGGTCGTAGCCACGCTCGATGGTGATGGTGCGCATCGCCATGGTGACGTTGGTTGCGAGCACGGTGAGGATGCCCCAGGCCGCTTCGACCGGCGTCAACCCGAGCGGCGCCGCGAGCCGCGCCGCCACCGCCTCGTGCGCCTTCGCGCTCGAAATCGGCATGGCGCCTTCGAGCAGCGCGCTTGGGCTGAGATGGCCAAGCACGACCAGCGCGTCGGTCAGCGTCGGCGCAACGCCGCCGCGGCCGTAGCAGGCTGGCCCCGGATTGGCGCCGGCGCTTTGCGGCCCGACCTTGAGCACGCCGAGATCGACCGACGCGATGCTGCCGCCGCCGGCGCCGATGGTCTCGATATCCACGGTGTGGGTGCGCAAGGGATGCTGCGCCACCGTGACTTCCGACTTGAACAGCGGCCGGCCCGGCAGCACCGCCATGTCGGACGAGGTACCGCCGGTGTCGAAGGTGATGATGTTGTCGATGCCCTTGATATCGCCGAGGTGACGGCCGCCGATGACGCCAGCGACCGGGCCGGACATCACGGTCTCGATCGGGGTGGACGCCAGCATGCGGGCGCTAGCGGCGCCGCCGTCGGACTTCATCATCAGCGCGCGCGAGCGCGGGAAGCGCCGCAGCGACAGCGCTTCCAGCTCGCGCAGATAGCGCGACACCGGCGGCCCGATATAGGCATTGGCGACGGTGGAAGCGGTGCGCTCGTATTCGCGCCATTCCGGATTGACCTCATGCGACAGCGACACATAGAGGTCTGGCGCGATATCGCGGATGATCTTTGCCGCCGCCTGCTCATGGGCCGGATTGGCGTAGGCGAACAGAAAGCACACCGCGACGGCCTCGACGCCTTGCGCGATCAGCTTGCGGGCGGCAGCGGCAACGTCGCCGGCATCGAGCGGCTCGATCACCTTGCCGGTGAAATCGAGGCGCTCGCGCACCTCGTGGATGCGGTCGCGGGTCAGCAGCATTTTCGGCGCCGGCGCAAAGATGTTGAACACCTCGTCGCCGCGCCATTGCCGGCCGATCTCGTAGACGTCGCGGAAGCCGCGGGTGGTGATCAGGCCGACCCTTGCGCCTTTGCCCTCCAGCATGGTGTTGAGCGCCGCGGTCGAGCCGTGCAGGATCAGCGATACCGCGTCGGCGCCGAATTCGGCGGCGAGGTCGCGGGTGATGTCCTGCATCACCGCGGCGGGCTGCGTCGGATTGGAGGTGTATTTGCGGACGGCGACCAGCGCCGCCGCATCTTCGTCGAAGGCGGTGACGTCGGTGAAGGTGCCGCCGACGTCGATGCCGATACGCAATTTCATGAGGCGGCCTTGGACGCGGGCTTGGTCTCAGACTTGGCCTCAGACTTGGCCTCGGACTTGGCCCGCAGTTTTGCGGTCGCATCGGCATCCACACTCAAGTCATCCTTGAAGGCGACGCCGTAATCGTCGCGCGCCGCCCCGCGCGAGACATAGCCGCGCACCACGTCGTCGCGCACACGCTCCGCCGCGCGTTGGTGCGGATCGCCCCAGCCGCCGCCGCCGGCGAATTCCATCGACAGCACATCGTCCTTTTTCAGCCGCAAGCCGGCGACCTTGGAGGTTAGCGGCCGCGCTGCTTCGCCGACGGATTTGAGGGAGGCGGCCGAGACATGCGCCGGCTTGGCGCCAAAGATTCCCGGCGAGGAGAACTTGAAACGGTCGGTGCGCAAGTTGATGACCGACTCGTCGCCGAGAATGCGCCATTGCCGCCGCACGCCGAGACCGCCGCGGAAGGTGCCGGGGCCGCCGGAATCCTGCGCCAGCTCGTAGCGTTCGACGCGCACCGGAAATTCGCTTTCGACCGCCTCGACCGGCGTGTTCATCACATTGACGACCAGCTCATCCATGGCGCTGACGCCGTCGCCGTCGGGCCGCGCGCCGGTGCCGCCGCTCAAGATCTCGTATTGCGAATACCAGCGGCCGGTTTGCGGATGCCGCCCGGCGCTGGAGATCGAGCCGCCGGCGGCGCTGCCCGGCGCCGGCACCCTGCCGGGCACGGCGCGCGCCAGGGCGCGGATCGCGACCGAGGTCGTGACCTGGCTCGGGCGCACGTACATGTTCACCGGCGCCGGGAAGCGCGGATTGAGCAGCGAGCCTTCCGGCGGATAGGACACCTGCACCGGCCGCGACAATCCGTCGTTCACCGGCAGGTTCGGGATGAACACCATCTTGACCAGGCACTGGATAAAATTCTTCGACACGCAAGGGCGCAGGTTGATCGGCCCGCGCGCCTGCGCATCGCTGTCCAGGATAAAGTGCAGGATGTCGCCCTTGACTTCGAGGGTCGCCGAGATGCGGTAGGATTTGTTCAGATCGATGCCGTCGTCGTCGAGGTAATCGCTCTCCGGGCCGTAAAGCCCATCGGGCACCTTGGCGATTTCCTTGCGCAATGCGGTTTCGCAAATATCCATCCAGCTCTGCCAGCAGGCGAGCACTTTGTCGGTGCCATATTTGCCGAACAGCTCGGCGAACCGCGTGAGGCCATAGGTGTTGGTATTTACCTGCGCGGTAATGTCGCCCCAGGTGACTTCCGGCGTGCGGGTATTGGCGCAGATCACCCGCTCGATTTCGCTGAGCAACTCGCCGCGCCGCAGGATGCGCAGCGGCGGTATGAGCAAGCCTTCCTGAAAGAGGTCAGTGGCGTCGCCCGCATTTGTGCCCGGCACCTTGCCGCCGAGATCGGGCTTGTGCGCAGTGTTGCCGATATAGCCGACGAGGCGGCCGTCGACGAACATCGGCGTGATAATGCAGACGTCGGTCGAATGGTTTTGGCAGGCCTGATAGGGATGATTGACGATGAAGGCGTCGCCAGGCGCGGCATCAGGAAAACGGCGGCGGATTTCGTTTACCTGGGCGGCGAGCGGCCCGATATGCAGCGGCTGCGGGATGCCTTGCGCCACCATGCGGCCTTGCGCGTCGAAGATGGCGAAAGTGAAATCCTGGCTTTCCTTGATGATGGTGGAATAGCCGGTGCGCAACATGTTGAGCGTCAGCTCGCGCGCGATCTGCAAGGTGGACTGGTAGATGACTTCGAGATCGATGGCGTTCATTGTTTTACGGGATAGGCCTTCGCCATCTGCTCAAAGTAGCCGTCCTTCTTCAGGCCTTCGATGATGCCGAGATCGACATAGTCGCTGATGTTCTTGTTGCTGACCTCGATGCCGATGGCCTGAAGCTGGGCAATGACATTGTTGGCGCCAGGGATGGACGGCGCGGCATCGTGCGGCATCAGCCGCTTGAAGTCGTTATAGGTGGCGTCGATCACCGTTGGATCGCTGGTCTTGTATTTTTGCGCGATCAGCGCCTTCGCCTTGTCGACGTCGGACAGCGCCAGGTAGGCGCCGGCAATATACGCGCGCACGAAATGCGTGAGCGCGTCGCGGTGCGCTTTCAGGTAGGCGTTGGTCACTACCACACCATCAAAGATCCACGGCGTGTTGGCGGCGGCGAGATCGAGCAGCGGAACAAAACCTTTTTCCTTCGCCGCGGTGATGGTGGGCTCGAGCAGCGGCGCGGCATCGATGCGGCCAGCAATCAGCGCACCGAAGCGCTGCGATGAGCCGCCGATCTGCGACACGGTGACATCGTCGCGCTTGAGCCCGAGGCGTTGCAGCGCGATGCTCACCGCCACGTCGGTCTCCGAGCCGAACGTGCTGATGCCGATGGTCTTGCCCTTGAGGTCGGCCGCGGTCTTGATCGCCGGCGCGGCGAACAGCGTGATCGGGATGGTGTTGGCGGTCGAGGTGACGAGGCGGAGGTCGGCGCCCTGCTTGTTGGCCTGCACCACCGGCGCCAGCCCGACATGCATGGCCTGGATTTCGCCGGACAACAGCACCTGCACGCCGCGGCTGCCGCCTTCCATGCTGATGGATTCCACCTTCAGCCCTTCCTTGGCGTCAAGACCGGCCGCTTGCGCCATCCAGACCGGGAAGATGGTCACGACGGGCGCGGAAATGCCGATCTTGAATGGGGCGAGGTCGTCGGCGCGCGCCATCGGCGCGATGAGCACCGCTGCCGCCAGAATCGACCAGCGGCTCAAGGCCTGCATGACGCTCTCCCTCGTGTTGTCATTACCGCAAGCTGAAGCGCAGCATGGACCCCCGGGTCAAGCCCGGGGGTGACGATCATGATGGTTTGACTCGCGCTTTCGTCTTAACGTCCTCGTCGATCAACCCCCAGATGCGATCTTCGAGTGCATGGAAGCGCGCCTGGCGCTTCACGCCGATCGGCCGCGGTCGCTCGATATCGACCGCGATGCTGTCCTTGACCTTGCCGGGGCGGCCCGAAAAAACCACCACGCGGTCGGCGAGATAGATCGCCTCGTCGATCTGGTGGGTGATGAACAGCACGGTCTTGCGCGCCTGCGCCCAGATACGGGTGAGCTCTTCCTGCATCAGCTCGCGGGTCTGCGCATCCAGCGAAGCGAACGGCTCGTCCATCAGTAGGATTTTCGGATCGACCACGAGCGCGCGGGCGAGGTTCACCCGCTGCTGCATGCCGCCGGAGAGTTCGTGCGGATAGTGATGCTCGAAGCCCGAAAGCCCGACCAGCGCGATGAGTTTTTCCGCGCGCGCGTCCGCCTCGCGGGTGCCGACGCCAAGGCATTCGAGGCCGTAACGCACATTGCCGAGCACGGTGCGCCACGGCAGCAAGGACGCATCCTGGAACACTACGGTGCGGTCCGGACCGGGCCGCGTCACCACCTCGCCGTCGACCAGCACGCGGCCGCCGGTCGCGGCAATCAGGCCATCGACCACGGACAGAAACGTCGTCTTGCCGCAGCCCGATGGACCGACGATAGCGACGAACTCGCCGTCCATCACTTGCAGACTGACGCCGTCGATCGCGACAAGCTGCGTGCCGCTGCGCGGCTGCGAATAGCTAAGCCGGATGTCCTGGGCTTCGAGTTTGGGCGTCATGCCGCAACCTGCGGACGCCACACGTCGACGCGGCGCTCGATGCGGCGGATCAGCTCGACCAGTGCCACGCCCGCCGTCGCAATGGTCAGCACGCCGACGAACACCTTGTCGGTCTCGAAGCGCGAGCCGGCTTGGCTGATCATCGCGCCAATGCCGGCCGATGAGCCGTAAATCTCGCCGACCACGATGCCGATCATGCCGCGC
>Ga0187862_10005146_pt1 | contig 12173 bp, 21 predicted proteins | sample June2016WEW_10_1_FD_133003 | JGI IMG/M metagenome (GOLD analysis project Ga0187862, IMG submission 133003) | Peatland microbial communities from SPRUCE experiment site at the Marcell Experimental Forest, Minnesota, USA - June2016WEW_10_150 | ecosystem: Environmental > Terrestrial > Soil >...
CGGCGATTTCTTGCATGACGACCAGTTGGTCGAGGTCTGGTTCACGAAGAACCGTATGCAGAGTTGTCACCACGGGCATTTTGAGGCGCTGCAGCAGCCGCAAGACATGGCTGCCGGCCTTCCCTCCAAAAATCCCGTACTCGTGCTGCAAACACACCAGATCGACATTGCTGGAATTAAGAAAGTCGGCGGCGGCTTTATAGGATGAAAGATCGCTTTCGGTTATCTCGAATCGCACGCGCGCAGGATAGCGGTAGCGCGATTGCGGATCATTGACGGCTACCACGGATACCCCGGCGGCGCCGTACTCAGCCGCAATCGCGTCACACAAATCTGTCGTGAAGGTGGCAATTCCACACTGGCGAGGGAGGTGGTTCCCGATCACCGCTATCCGTGTTGGAAGCGGCGGGGTGGGGATCACTTGCGAGAATGAGGCTGACTTCTTTTCGAACGCAAGAGGATTTGCTTGGCAGCGCATCAGGGTGTTCGGTAGTAGATTCACGGAGCGGTTACGCTCAGGCATTGCAGGCTCCTTGACGATATGGTTCGGTTGGACGGGGAACGAATACAAGATGTAGGTGCCAGAAGGCTACACCCGAGCCTCCTGGTTCCGGGACTTGTACTGACTCTCTTCAAACCGTACTTCGCCGTCGGCTCAGTAGGTCAACGGCCAGAAACACCAGCGCCACAACCAAGAATAAGTGGATCAAAACTCCGCCGAGGTGAAAGCCGAATCCAAGAAGCCACAAAATAAGAAGAACAACCCACATGATCCGAAGCATGTCACCCTCCCATGCTCATTCGCGAGCACATGATGTGAGTCCTATCCAAATGCTCGCAAGAAGACCCTGCCCCGCGCAGCGTGCCGAGACCATCGCAAATACGAAGATTACGTTTTTCAATGGGACAGCCTCATTTCTGTTACCTCTGCGCCGCTTCTCCTACCTTGTAACTGCTGTGTCTTGGGCACAAATCCAGGAGGAAATTCGGACACACGAAGGTCAATCCGACCTTAGCAAATCAGTGTTAAAGCGGTCTGAGCAAAAATGATCACACTTCGCACGGGAAATTTCCGACAAATTGACGCGAAGAAATCTACTTTTATTTTGTTCGGATGAATCCGAGACACGTGCAGAGGTGGTCACTTCTGCTCAGACCTCGGAAAGGCGAGAGATTAAAAAAGTGGCAGCCCTCAAAATGGTTTCGAAAGTCACCAATCTGCGCTTTGCGAGGGTGAAGGAGAATAGAAAAAACTCGCATTGTCGGCTCGGGAGGCACCATGACAATCACCCTCAAGACCCTGTCACATTTGGTTGCAAGCGCGGCGATTTTTCTTGGCACATCCACCTCGATTGCAGCTAACCGCCCGCTTCCGTCAGCTCGGTCGGTTGGGCCCACAGAGCTCGAAATGCAAGTCCTGCTTGATCGAGCCAACTTCTCGTCGGGTGAGATCGATGGGAAGGGCGGGAAGAACAGCCGCGAGGCCCTGGCGGCGTTCCGGGCCGCGCGAGGTTTTGCTCCAGGCGCGCGGACCCGCAAGGCGCTGCTCCAGGCGCTCGGCGCCGCTACCGTTAAACCGATCGTGTCCTATACGATCACCGCGAAAGACGCCGCCGGGCCGTTTCTCAAGACGATTCCGGAGGATGCGATGGAGCAGTCGAAACTGCCGGGCCTTTACTACACATCCCTGCTGGAAGAACTCGGCGGTAAATTCCACTCGGCACAGGCCCTGCTCAAACGCTTGAACCCCCGCGCCAGGTTCATCGCGGGAGAGCACATCCGCGTCCCTAACGTGTTGGGCGGCGATCAAGCGACGCGGGCCCAGACTGGGCCGGTCAAGATCGTTGTCTCGAAGAAGAAATCGGTCCTGATGGTCTATGACCGGGAAGGTCAGGTCATCTTTTACGCCCCAGTGACGAGCGGCAGCGAGCACGACCCGCTCCCGTTCGGGAATTGGGTGATTACTGATGTGGTGCGAAATCCAACCTACAACTACAACCCCGCTTTGTTCTGGGACGGCGATCAAGCAAATGCTAAGGTGAAGATCGCCCCAGGTCCAAACAATCCGGTGGGTGTTGTCTGGATGGGGATCAACGTACCGCACTACGGCATACACGGCACTCCTGAAGCGGGGGAAATCGGTCATTCCGCATCTCACGGGTGCGTGCGGATGACAAACTGGGACGCCACCAGGGTCGCAAACTTGGTCAAAGATGGGACGCCGGTCGTGTTCGAGGAATGAGGAATCGAGGCTTCGACCGCTTCCGGACTGTTGCGGCCGCAGAGGGGTAGGTCCCTCGCCGACGCGATTGCTATTTGGTCCGTTTCACCGCGTCTACCAGGCCAGGATATGGGTTAACCGCCTTCCCCTTCCACCATTGCCTTTCCGATCCCAACTCGAAGATCGCAAAATGCAAGTGGGGCGTGCGCGCATCTGCATTTCCTGTGGATCCAACAAAACCGATTACATCGCCACGCTCGACCCGAATTCCCTCCCGCAGCCCTTTCGCGTACCCGTCCAAGTGCGCGTAGTAATAGCAATACACTCCCATGTCATCGAACTGATAGATCGTGTTGCCGCCCGGTTTGCTGAGGAACAGCTTGCGGATGGTTCCGGATACCACCGCATGCACCGGTGTCCCTCTCGGCTCCAGAATGTCGATCGCCTCATGCCGATGTCCGTTATGAACTTCTTCGAACGTATCCTGCAGATTCGCGAGGGCCAGCCCGCTGATGGGCGGAGTCATTTCGGGACTGGAAGAGGTCACTCCGAAGGCAAGAAACAATGGGAAAAGCACGGCAATAATAATGCAGCGCTTCAGCTCCCGGTGGCCGGTGTGACGCCTCGAAGCATGTGCCGCAGATTCATCCACCAACCAGTTCTTCATCCTGATCTCTCGAGAGTCCGATCTCTGCTATGCAGGCGGGACTGTTCCGTTTCCATTTTTGGTGACTGTCTTCCGCGGTAGATTGCTTCTACGCCTAGAACCTTCAATCCACTTCACGCCTGCCGAAGGTTTAGCCTGCGTAGTCTCGTAGCCATTCTCGTCGCGAACTTCTGCTGTTAAGCCGAGCTTAGCGGCCGTCTGGGTATCAAGCTGGCCAGTGACAGGAAGATTCTCAGTCTTCTGATAGTCACGAATACTGGCTCGGGTCCGTAGACCGAACACACCATCAAGCTTCCCGTGGTAGCATCCTTTGTCCTGCAGAGCTCGCTGCATCCTTATTACGTTGTCTGGACGCACGATCCCTGGCACTGCTGGGCTGAGCTTGGGTCCCGAAGCCAGCGGCGTCGAGCGTGGTCCTGAGATCCCTATCGCCAGTAATAGGAAGGCAATCCCAGTGCACGCGACTTTGCCGACTAAAAGCATTTTTTTCCTCGATTTGGATGTCGCCCATAGATTCTCTCCCTTTCCCGGCCAATACTGTGCACAACCGCTCATGTCGTGAGCCGTCAATCACAGCCTCGCTCAATCCATGCCTTACGTGAATTGGAGCCATCCAAAAAAGTGCAGGGCGGGCTAGTCGTTTTCGGTCGCTTACCCTGTTCCGGTGAGTGGTAAAATACAAAAAGAGTTGTCTAGGCAGACAGGTGCCTAAGGAGGTGCCTATGTCTCCTGCTCGCCAGACCAACCGTTCTCCAGGCGAAAGAAAGTCGCCCCGCCAAATCTTAATCGACCCGACCCTCCAAACAGCGCCTAATGCCATAGGCCCAAGTCTAGTGGCCAAGAAGAAACGGGATTTCGATCCCCATGCATAGATATATTCAAAGGGCACCCTAACCCTGTGCTCCGCCGCCCATCTATCAAGCATGTCGAGCATGTTCCGTATCGCCCACGTATAGTGATATTTCCCCGCCAATTCTCTCAGCCAGTCAGGCACAAGTTCGTTGTAGTCGGCCTTAGTAATCGCAAGGGACATGGCCTGAACTCCAAATTTTTTCCCGATTTGCCTGACGCGCGAAATCACCCGTTTTTGCTTGTGCGCGTCCCATTTTGCAAATTCAGAATCTTCATTCAGCCATACGCACTCCGACGTATGGAACTCAGTGAAGCCTTCCTTCTTGGTCAACTTCTCCCATTCCTTGTCGAGTGCCACCACCCTAGCCGCTGGAATAATCAGTGCAGACGCTATCGCCATCGGTTGATTCGGATCGGTGCCGCTGTCGTCTATGTAAACCGTAAACATGACCAGAAGCACATCCTTCCAGCGCGCCCCTCTGCTACTCAGCAAGAGGTGCTTTGTTCTGGAATAGAATTGACTTTACTCCGCTGGCTCACTGGATCGTCACTTCGTGGCTCTGATGCATCAGCCTCACTGCTGCACTGCTGCACTGGAGCCAACGCCAGCGGAGGCACAAAGGTGGTGGCGAACGTCCTGTTGACCGCCAGCCTCGCCTCATCCGAGTGAGCGTTGAGCCAGTCGAGATACTGTTGTACCGTCGCCAGGTCTTCGTGCCCGCTCCACTTCATCAGCGTCCGAATGTCCACGCCGCTTCGCAGGTGTGAAGTCGCAAACGTGTGCCGAAACATATGCAGGGTCCAGTTGCCGTAGGTCGCGCTCAAATTCCCTCTCTTGACCACGGCCTTCAGTCGCCTGAGCAGGTGATGCCAGCGGCAGTTGCTGGTTGCAAGCGGTTGTCGTGGATGAGTAGTGTTCCGGTAAGCGCTTTATTTGCATTCACTGCAGATTGGCATTCTTCAGGCAAGAGAAAAGAGGTACAACTGGGATCCGCCTCATGACTACCAAGACTTACACGTCCTGCTGGCTCACCTTGTCCGCCTTTCCCTACGATTCGTAGTATCGACTCGACTATGCGAGTGGGGATATATGCCCGCGTAAGCACCAAAGACCAAAGCTGCGCCCTTCAAGTTCGCGACCTAAAAGCCTACTGCGCCGCTCGGAAATTCACGATTTTCCGCGAATATATCGACGTCGGCGAATCAGGCGCTAAGAACTCTCGACCCGAGCTAAACAACTTGATGGGCGACGCACGTAAGCGGAAGTTTGACTCAATCGTGGTTTGGCGCTTTGACCGCTTCGCTCGAAGCACGAAGCATTTGCTGCTGGCGCTAGAGGAATTTCGCTCCCTCGGTATCCAGTTCGTGAGCTATCAAGAGAACATCGACACCACCAGTCCCCTAGGACAGGCGCTGTTCACGATCGTGTCGGCGGTCGCTCAACTCGAACGCGACCTGATCCGGGAGCGAGTGAACGCTGGCATACGGCATGCTCGCGCCTGCGGGAAACAATTAGGGCGCCCGCGCCGGATCGTAGACGGTGAAGAACTCGTTCGACTCCAAGCGGAGGGAGCCAGCATCCGAGAGATCGCCAAGAAGCTCGGAATTGGCTATGGGACTGTACGCCTCCGAATTCGCAGCGCGGAAATCTCAGACCTAAGGAGAAACAAATGCTGATCCGCAATAATAATGGTGCGGTCATCGGTGAACTGAATACCACAATCACGCAGGAGCACACCGTGATTAGCACGAACACGGTGTACAAGAACGGACATCCGGTCGTGCAGAACATCTCTGTCCGCGACAATCAGGGGAACGTCCGGACGACCAACGTAATCGGCGGGAAACTTCTGCCCTAGTCGAGCTCCACAGGCCGGGTTCCCAACAGGAGCACAATCGCGGTGAGGCGGTCCGGGATATGAACCTTCGACCCGCCCGGTAGGGCACGGGCAGCCTTGATGAGTTGTGGAGTGGAGATCTCTTTGTAGACGCGCACCAGGGCGACCCGGACATTGCTCTTAATCGGAGGTAGCACAGCGATGTTTCTCATCCCTTCGATCTACGAAGAAGCCGAGGAGAGAGGCGTATGCGAGCAGCCATCGCACCTGCTGGGGAAGGGCCTTGGGCACGAAGCTCGGTTGTAGAGGATTGCTACTCGATATGATTACGAACAACGACCACGAACGCCATGGGGCAGGCTCCGACTGCACCGATCAGATCGGCAAGGTATTCCTTGTCGTCGGTCAGGACGTGCGCCAATGCTTGATTTGTGATGGTGTGTTCACTCGGCGAGCCGCTTCTGAGCATTCGACGGTTCTCTGCATGCCGGGAATCAGCATGAAAACTGGGAGCAAATGATGTGTAATAGTTTGAACTCGACCTTACGGACAGTCGGGACGAGTCGCCAGTTGTCGGACAGCGAGCAGCATTCCCTGATTCAAGTACATTTAGTGGCATCACCGCCGGTGCAAAGAGAGTCCCGTGGACCTCAGCGAGGCTATCGTTTGATGGGTTTTGGTCCTACCGCTTCGGCTGCGGCAACTTTGCGATCTCGGTGAGGCTCGGTGCGCAGGGCTCCTGTATGCAGTTCCCAGGCTACAGGGACTTGACAACCTGACCGCCTGAGCCTAGGGTGAGCGTTGAGCGATGTCCATGTTCCGCTCGTTCAGGTCTCCTGATCTAAGTCAGCCCATCTGAAGTTCCCCCTCTTAGATTACCTATCAATCCCTGGAGGTTGACTATGTACGCTCGCAATGTAGCTATCCACCTGAAGCCCAACACGCTCAGCGATTTCACGAAGACTTTCGACACCAATGTGCTTCCCATCCTGCGGAAGCAAAAGGGATTCCAGGACGAAATCACGTTTGCGTTCCCCGGTGGGACCGACGTAGTTGCCATCAGTCTGTGGGATACGAAAGAGAATGCCGAAGCCTATAACACCGCCGGTTACCCGGAAGTTCTCAAGAGCCTGAACAAGGTGCTGGACGGACCTCCCAAAGTGCGGGTCTCGGATGTGATTAGCTCGACTATTCACAAACTCGCCGCCGTGGCCGCCTGAGACGGTGCCTCGTCAATCGTCCGGGGTGGCTACCTGCGCCACCCTTTTTTTGGTCGCAAGATACGTTTGCTCGGGGAGAGCCGATGACGCCAAAAGTTCAAGTCGGCACTGTTCTGATCGGGGAGCGCCCCTCGTTTATCAGCGGCGGTGCTGTGAGAACAATCTTCCTTCCCGAACGTTGACAACGATGCTGGGCGAGGTATTCACAACAGACATTGCTTCGGTGGGCGTAGCACTCAGTCGGGGAATATATGACGCTATTCGTCCTACGGCTACGAAATGGCAATTGCGTTGTGGTTGCTGCGGGAGACGACGCGGCCGCACGGCAGCGCGCAAAGGATTTGAGGGCCGATGTGGAGATTGCTACTGTGAGAGAACTGGAGTCGTTTGCGGCTCAGTTCTTGTTGACCGACGACGGCGAATTGAAGAGCATTCTCCTCGATGAACAAACGCTCGCTGATTTGTGCGCTCACGAGTATCCAATCCTTAACTCAGCACACACTCAATCGTATGCCGATTTCAATTCATCTGAGACCGACAGCAAGGCTGAACATGTCCTCTACGATGCTCTCGCACAAAAGCATATCGACGCATGGGATGACCGCGACAAGCGCCTGGTTTCTTACGCCGTCCAGCAGGAGCGTGACAGGCTAGCGAAGTAAGAGGTTTCTTGATCACGAAGACCTATCGTTGCGGCTAGACCACAACCCTGCGCCTTCGCGATTAAGCTGCCTTCCGGTCAACCGGGCAAGGAAGGGGCGTCTATATGTTGCATCTCAACGCTTAAAAGAAACTCATGCGCTCAACCCAACGCCTTACAATGAGGAGCGATCATGCGTTCCGATCGTATACACAAGGCTTTGGTCAATATCCCGAATCGCTTCGTGTTGTGCCGACTAGTCTCAGTGGCAACACGGAAATACCATGATCCTGATATGCGGGTTCAAGACGTCATCAACGATGTAATTGGGGGGGGCGCCGACGCAGAATTCGCGACGCAGCAATTGAGAGTTCTTGCGGACCTTGAAACGAAACTCCCCGCCGTATAGCTGTATCGGCGAAAATCAGAAGGGAACCCCCTCTTAGGCTTCTCGGGCGGAAGTTTCAGTCATTGTCAAAGCACGTTTGCTCCATGCGGGACGGCGCTGAAAGGGATTCGGCTTGGCTCTTGACGACGTTAAGAAACTCATTGATGCCGAAAAGGAAAAGGGGTATCTTGCCTACCACAGAGGTGGAGGTGAATGACCTGATTCCCAATCATGTCCGTTCTCCGGAGGATCTGGACGACGTGCTTGCCACCATCGGCACGCTGGGCATTGACGTGCTTGAACGCCAGCCCAAGCTACCTTCCTCGGTCCTGACAAGAAAATTTGAGGAGGAAGTGGAGCCCGGCGAGGACCTCGGACTCGACTTAGCCCGCGGCGCTGTTGAACAGACCGACGATCCGATCCGCATCTACCTGCACGAGATGGGCGTAGTCCCTCTGCTTACCCGTGAAGGGGAAGTGGACATTGCGAAGCGTATCGAGCGCGGACAGCGGCGAGTGCTGAAGGTGCTTTCACGCTCGCCTATTGTGATCCGCGAGGTTCTGGCCATCGGCGAGGATTTGAAGCGCGGCATACGCTCGATCGAGGAAATCGTCGTCTTCGATGAGGAAGAGATCACTGAGAAGGTCCTGCAGAACGGCGTCAAGGACACCACGTGCCGCATCGCCGAGTTGCAAAAGCATTACAAGAGAGCTAGCCAGCTGGCCGGACGGCTATCGACTATTCCGGCTGAAAAGAAAGCACGCGAATACAGTCGCTGCCGATGTAGGCTGGGCCGCGAGATCGTTCGGATTTCGCTCGTCATCCGCAACTTGGGTTTCACCAACTTAGAACGTAAACGCCTGATCGATCGGGTGAATAAAACCATGGACGTCATGCGCTCCCTCGACTGCCGGGTCAGCGACCTGGAAAGGAGGATTGAGAGCACGCGCAGCGCAGAACTCAAGAAAGATTACCGCAAAACGTGGCGGCGGCATCGCGTAGACCTGGAAAGGTTGGAGTGCGATGCCGGAGTGAGCTTTAAGGAGCTGCACCGTACCCAGCGCGAAATGATCCAGGCCGAGGTGGGCGGAGAGCAGGCCAAGCATGAGCTCATCGAGGCCAACCTGCGCCTCGTGGTTTCCATCGCCAAGAAGTATGGCAACCGCGGGCTTCAGTTCCTCGACCTGATCCAGGAGGGCAACGTTGGCCTGATGAAGGCGGTGGACAAGTTCGAGTACCGCCGCGGCTACAAGTTTTCCACCTACGCCACCTGGTGGATTCGCCAGGCCATCAGCCGGGCCCTTGCCGATCAGGCGCGCACCATCCGACTCCCAGTGCACATGATTGAGATCGTCAACAAGCTGATTCGCACTTCGCGGCAACTGGTCCAAACGTTGGGGCGCGAACCCACATCGGCAGAGGTTGCCAAGCAGATGGACATTCCCGCAGCTAAGCTGCGCAAAGTGCGCAAGATCATGCAGGTACCGATCTCGCTAGAGACGCCAATTGGTGAGGAGGGGGATTCCCATCTCGGCGACTTCATCCAAGACACCGCTGTGCTCGCACCGGACGAGGCTGCCATCAACGTGAACCTGAAGGAGCAGACCGGGCAGGTGCTGCGCACCCTGACTCCGCGCGAGGAGAAGATCATGAAGATGCGCTTTGGTCTGGAGGACGGTTCGGAGCACACGCTGGAGGAGGTTGGGCGGGCGTTCGCCGTCACCCGCGAGCGTATTCGCCAGATCGAAGCCAAGGCCCTGCGCAAACTGCGCCAGCCTTCACGCTCCGGCAAGCTCAGGTTATTTCTCGACAACGTGCACGAATAACGCCGCGGGCGAAACGTGCACGCAGGGAGAGCCCAGGAAAGGGATGGCGCAGCATCTGCGAGTTGACCTAGGCAGCCTCACTGCGATGCGGTATACAGTGGCTAGTTTGCGACGTGTTCCGCAGAGCATGCAAGGCATACATCGTGTCATCCAGAGCTTGTTCCTCTTCGATGTTGTCTCCGGCTATGTGGAACAACTCCCGTGCCCTTAGTGCAAGTGCTTTCTCTGCTTGCGCAATGCGCTCCGGGAGTCTGGCGTTATCCACCTCAAAGAGCGCAGCCTTGTACAAATCCCTCCACGCTCCGGTGTTCAGAGATTTACAGCTGCCTGTATTCATAATTCCCCCTGTTTCGTTTGGCAAGCGGGTCTGAAAGTGTCTCAAATTCTCCCGAACTCTTTCGCAGGAACAGCCAACAACATCGCCTCCTCAATCCTTAAATACGATGGCGCCGGTGATCCCTGCTGAGAAGTGACTCGTGTTCGCCACTGCGGTAGACCTTACGACGAGCTTCATTGACAATCAGGGCGCGCCCGCCGTGAACCGAACCGTTCAGGGTACTAATAGCATCTCGCGCCTCCGCAGCATGACTCATCTCGACGAACGCAAATCCCCGCGGTTGACCTGTGTCGCGATCGGTAACGGCCGTGACTGTCTTAACTGCTCCGTACGCCGCGAATAATGTCTGAAGCTGGTCTTCGTGAGTGGCGAAATCCAAGTTACCGACGTAGATGTTAGTCATGGCTTACCTCCGGTGGTTTGAGCATCGCTCTCCACTACGTGATCGTCCAACCCGTCAGGCTTCACCAACGATTTTCACAGTGATCTTTGAGCTTGAGGCTCGGACGGCTTTTCGTTCGTTGCCTCCTGCTACTTCGCCTTCTGCCTGAAGCCAGTCTTCTTCCGCATGGCCATCTATTCTGCCGCGCACCTCATACAGCTCGTAAGCGCGAGCGCGCACGTTCTCCTCATCATGAGTCGTGATAGCTGCGTCTCTCTTGGTCAAAAGCTCCGGTTTCATGGAAGTTTCTCCTTGATTTATTGTCTCCATCTGGCTGCTATCGGTCTGTAAGGCCTTATGCGACATGCAGGAGTCCTGGCCCCCGGACCCGGTCTTCAGGAACCTCGTCGCGGGCGATGACCTCTGCAGCGCAGGTAGGAGACAGGTACGTTGGATGTCCAACTAGGAACCTGATCCGCTGCCGTGGATGCCGACGCCGAATCGTTCTCCAGAACTCCACTGCTTCTGTAGATCTCTGGCGCACGTCCAGCAGTACCAAATCGAAAAAATCGGGCACCCAGAGCAAAGCTGCCTCAGTGACGCTTTTGGCCGTGTGCACGTGAACTCCGCGGCTTCTCAGCACGCGGGCGCGCAGCTTCTGCATCGCTTCGCTGCCATCGACGATGAGCACGTTTTTCGTGCGAACTTGATAGGAAATCGGCGGTTGCTGTGGCACAGAACACCTCCGAGTCTTCTGGAGGCGGGCGTTTCGGAAAGCAGGGTTACCTTTGAGAAGCGGGCGTGACCAGAAAGATCTAGACCTCGACTCGACTCTTCTTGTCTCTTTGGTAAGGGGGGCGGGATCGGCCGCCCCCAACGAACGCGAAAGCCTGCCTGCTTGCCTCAGGCTGCTACGAGAACAGCGGTCTTTTGCAAGGTCGAGTGGGCCACCTCAAAGTTTCGGACCTCCGGAGTACCGTCGACCACTTTCGCCAAGGCCTTCTGCACTTCTGGATAGCTGCCGCGGAGATAGGCTTCCGCGTCCTCTTTCTTGTCCCAAAGACTGATAGCGACCCCTTCCGTTCCCGATCCAGGGGCGACGAATACGATTTCGTCTTGGAAGCCGTGCTGTTTCTTAAGGAGGGGAAGAATCTCGTTCTCGATTGTCTGGGTAAACTCCGCACGGGTATTGGGCTTCAGGTGCATGGAAACGTGACGAGCAAACATGTCAACCTCCTGAGTTGTCGTGGCTAAGAGGAGGGAACTTCAGATGGACTGCCTTAGTTCAGAGGATCTGAAAGAGGAGAAGGCGTAATTCGCTCTGGGTAACACACTATACCGAATCCCAGTGTTGTCAAGCCGGAAATGCGTAGTGGGGTGTTTTGAATTTCTGTCCGTTTGTTGCCTGACTATCTGTTGGCGACACGCTAGGATCGAGTCGCGCTCTGCCGGCAATAAAAACAGGCGAGTCTTCACCTCTGGTATTTCAAGCCAAGCTCGCCATCGGACTGTCGGATAACCGCGTAGCACTCGCAGGCGGAGTCTTCAAGTTTCTTGCGGTTCACGATCTTCACTGCGCCACGGATGTATTCGATGAGCTTCTTCTTCTGCAACACGCCGGCTGCCAAGCTCACGGTAGGTCTATCTGTCCCTAGCATCGTTGCGAGAAAATCATGAGTGATAGGCAGCGACCCTGAATCCACTCTGTCCTGAGTCATTAGCAACCACCGCGCAAGGCGCTGCTCAATATCGTGCAGCCGATTACACGCGGCTGTTTGTGCAACCTGCATACCCCGAACTAC
>Ga0187862_10005156_pt1 | contig 12158 bp, 11 predicted proteins | sample June2016WEW_10_1_FD_133003 | JGI IMG/M metagenome (GOLD analysis project Ga0187862, IMG submission 133003) | Peatland microbial communities from SPRUCE experiment site at the Marcell Experimental Forest, Minnesota, USA - June2016WEW_10_150 | ecosystem: Environmental > Terrestrial > Soil >...
CCAGGAGGCGCTCGGCGTCGGTCTTGGACGGGGCGATCTGCAGCAGCGGGACGATCTCTCCGGTACCGGGGAGCCGGTACTGGATGAGGCTGTGGTGGGAGAGCTCGAGAAGCTCCTCAATGCGGATGCCGGTGGCGCGGAGGACTTCGATGATCGCGAATGTCCAGAAGGCCAGGTCCTCTTCCAGGCGCAAGTCACGGCGCCTGCCGGTGGCCGGATTGTCGGCCCAGATCTTTCCCGCGACGGCATGCGGGACGACGGAGCGTGTCAGGGTCTGCCCGGCAGCGGTGAACGCGTGGCCCGGCTTGGCCTGGCGGGCCGCATTCAGGAGTGCTTCCGCGTCCTGGCGGCGCGTGCTGACGGTAGCGACCAGGGCTGGCAGGGCGGGGAGCCGTTCCCTGGTTCGCGCGTCCATGCGGGACTTGCGGTGCCTCTTGTCTTTGCGCCGGCTGATCTCCTCGCTGCCGACCGGGCAGGGAACCACCCACGGGCCCCAGCGCGCCGGGTCCTCGACGGCCCAGTGGGCCAGGTCGAGGTAGAAGGCGCGGACCGGGGTCAGGCATTCGCGGTAGTTGATCCGGTGAGCCGTCGTCTCGGTCATGCGCCCGTCGGCGGCCCGGGTCGTCTTGATAACCGTGCGGAGCCGCTGCTTCCATGCGTCAGCGGCCTCCGGGGGAAGGCGGAGGCTATCGGCGCCCGGGTGGTGGCGCTCGATGTCGGCCCAGAACAGGCCGCCGAGGTAGTAGGCAAGCGATTCCAGGCTGTTGTAGTCAAGCGCGGGCTGGCGTTCCTTCAGGTAGGACACGAGCAGATCACGGACGGGACGGCAGGCAATCTGGTAGCGGTCGATGAGTTCCCCGGGTGTGCGCTGGCCCGCCGTGCCCAGTTCCCGCAGCGTGGCGGGCGCCTGGCTGCCGAAGATGCCCGCCGTGGCCAGCGCCCGGTAGAACACGGTGACGTAAGGCGGCGGCTTACGGAAGGCGTCCTTCTCCGCGTCCAGCAGCTCAAGGACGTCGCCGATGGTGATGTCGCTGACAGCGCCGCCCTTGGCGGCCAGGATCAGGCTGGCGCGGTGAAGTGCCTGTTTCGCGGCGGCGGCCGGGACGCCCGGGTCGGCGCCGCATACCGCGCGGAGCCGGGCGAAGCCGTCCGGGTCGCGGCACCGGGACATGCGGCGGGTGAGGATGCCCTGGCCTGCCGCGCCGCTGACCAGCCAGCCCAGCGAGGGCCGGATGATGTCGGCGGCGGCGAAGGTCAGCAGTGCCGGGGTCAGGGTCCCGAGCCGGGAGCGGTTGCAGCGGCCGCGGGAGCGCAGCCAGGCCGCGGGCAGCTGCCGCCAGGCGAGCCCGGCGGCCTCAGATCCGCTGGCCAGCCACCGCTGCTGCCAGGTCGTTCCCGGCTGATCTTCCAGCCAGTCCAGCGCCATCGCCAGGCCGCGCCGGTGCCGGGAGTGCATGCCCGGGTTCTCCGGCGTGAATGGGTCACAGCACAGCCGTTGCTCGATGTCGCGGCGGGAGCGCCGGGTGGCGGGCCAGTCGCCTGCCGCCGGGCGGGCAGGGTAGCGGGTTCGCGCGGTTCCGCGCTTGCGCGCCCGGGAAGTTCCCGGCGGCCTGGGGTCGGCGGTGCCATCAGCTGACCGCGGGCCTGCCGCGACAGTGGTCATCGCGCTGGCTGTCCGAACAGGACGGCCAGGGTCTCGGGCCGGTAGCCGGGCGCTGGCGGCGGCGCGGCCCGCTGCTCGGCCTGGCGGGCATGCCCCGCGTGGTGCGCCACGATCCGGCGGATCAGGTCTTCCTGGCGGGGAGTGAGGTAGATCTGCGTGGTCGTCAGCTGGGCGTGGCCGAGGACCAGCTGGATGTCGGTTATCTCTAGCCTCAACTGAAGTGTCTTTAACGTCCATCACGAGCGTTCTCACGTGCCCGGATGACGGTTCATCCGTGGTTATCTCCTGCCTTGTCCATGACGCAGTTCAAGGAGGAGACGATGCTCGTGCATCCGGTGCTGATCCCCGGCTCGGGGACGCGATCGTGGACCGTGCTGGGAGACGACGACGTGCCGGTCGTCCCGGTCGACCGGTTCCTGGCCTATCTCACCGACATCGGCCGGTCGCCGAACACGGTCAAGGCGTACGCCCACGACATGAAAGATCTGTGGCAGTTCCTCGGGTTCCGGGGCCTGGACTGGCGCGAGGCCCGGCTGGAGGACATCGGCGAGTTCGTCGCGTGGCTGCAGCTGCCGCCGGCAGGGCGGTCGGGAGTGGTCACGGTGCTGACGTCGTCGGTGCCTGAGGTCAGCGCGGCCACCGTCAACCGCAAGCTTGCCGCGGTGAGCTCGTTCTATGCGCACCAGGCCCGCAACGATGAAGGACCAGGTGACCTGCTGGCCGCGTGGCGGACCGGCGGGCGAGGCGGGTGGAAGCCGTTCCTCCACCACGTGAGCAGAGGGAAGCCGTATCGTGGCCGGGCGATCACGCTGAAGGCGCCGAAGAAACTGCCGCGGATCCTCACCGTCGCCGAGACACAGGCGGTCCTTGATGCCTGCACCAGGCTGCGGGACCGCTTCTTCTTCGCCCTGATGCACGAGACGGGCTGCCGGGCAGGCGAAGTCCTCGGCCTCCGGCATGAGGACATCGCCGCCGCCGAGCAGGAGATCACCGTCATGCCCCGGGAGAACGCGAACGGCGCACGCGCCAAGTCCGGAGCCCGGACGGTTCCCGTCGCGCCGGAGCTGATCCGGTTGTATGCCGACTACCTGCACGAGGAGTACGGCGGAATCGACAGCGACTACGTCTTCGTGAACATCTGGGCGGAACCGAAGGGCCAGGCATGGTCCTATCAGGCCGCTTATGATCTCGTCCTGCGGCTCCGGGCGAGGACCGGCCTGGATTTCGACCCGCACTGGCTCCGTCACAGCGCGGCTACCAGGTGGCTGCGCGACGGGGTGTCCATTGAGGTCGCGTCCAAGCTACTAGGTCATTCATCGGTGACCACAACGTCGGCCGTGTATGGGCATCTGACGGTCGAGGACGCGAGGGCGGCGCTAGAGAAAGCTGGCTGGCTGACCGGGCGGGAGGTGACCTGGTGACCGGCGGCTGGATCAGCCAGGGCGAACGGTTCCGCTGGCAGCAGCAAGCAGTCGGCGAGCTGGCCGTGATCCTGGCCTCGCATCCGGGCATCCCGGTGATCGCGTGGACCGTCACCGCCTCCGGCGGAGCCCTGTCGGGCCAGGTTCTGGCCCCCGCCGCAGTCCGGCGCGGGCTGTTCGCCGAATGGCGGCTGGCGCTGGGGCTGGACGAGGCGACCGAGACCCCGTCCGCGGGCGGGACGGCTGTTTACCTGCACGCTCGCGGTGTCCGCGGCGGCGTCGCGGTCAGTGTCACCGCGACCGTCTTCGACCGTGAGGAGGACGGCCGGTGAGCCGCCCCGGGAACCCCGGCGCCGCGGAACCGGGGCAGGCCAGGCAGCACCGGGCTCCCGCCGGCCTGCTGGAAAAGCTCATGGCCGCGGTGCGCCCGGAGTTCCGGGCTGAGGACCTGGTCTTCGACCCGCGGGACCCGGTCTTCGGCGGGCCACCCTGCGCGGTGAGCGGCTGTGACCGCCCGCACCGCAGGCAGGGCCTGTGCACCTCGCACTGGCAGCGGTGGCGGGGATCCGGCGGGGTCTCCCTCGCGGAGTTCGCCGCGACAGCCGAACCAGGCTGGCATGGCCACCTGCCGCTGGATTCGTGCGCCGTCGCCGGATGCAATTACGGGGCGATGGGCCGGAAGATGTGCCAGCGGCACCTTCGCCAGTGGCATCGCGCGGAATGCCCGGACCTGGCGGAATGGCAGGCGCCGGCCCCGCTGCTGCCGCCGGACGGGCCACCGCCGGCCTGCCGGATCGGCTACTGCTCCCTGTGGACCCGCGGCACGTCGGTGTTCTGCTATGGCCACGACATCCGGTGGAAGGACAACGGGCGTCCCGATACCGATGAGTTCGCGGCCTCCTGCGAAGATCCTGGGCCGGGCCAGGAGCACATCGACCTGCGGCGGCTGCCCGCCGGGCTCCGGCTGGAGATGCAGTACGTCCTGCAGTGCCGCGGCGACGAGCAGGACGCGAAGCTGCCGCCCCGTGAAGTCCACCCGCTCGCGGCGGTCCTGGCCGCCGCGGGCGCGTCCTCCTTGCTGGAACAGCCCGAGGAATGGTGGACCGCCCTCGATGCGCCGGGAAACGGGCGCGGCTGGCGCCCGTTCATCCTCGACGCGCGCCGCCGCGTCGAGGCGCTCGCGTTCGGCGCCGGCTGGGACACCGAGTACCCGCGGGACACCTGGCGGCTCTGCAACCTGGGCATCGACCAGCCCGCGGCCACCATCAGCTTCGCGGGGATACCACAGCCCTGGCTGCGGGAGCTGGCCAAGAGATACACGCGCTGGCAGCTGGCCACCGGGCTGTCGGCCAGCACGGCCGGGTCCGGGGCCAGGGCCGTGACCAGGTTCGCCGCCTGGCTCGCCTCCCTGCCCGGGCCGCCCGCCGGCCTGGACGGCGTGACCCGCCCGCTGCTGGAACGCTACCTGGCCGTCCTGCAGGCAGAAATGGGCGGCCAGGTGCGCCACAGCAACTACGTCGGCGGGCTGAGCGGCTTCCTGAAGGCGATCCGCCGGCACGGCTGGGACGACACGCTGCCGGCCACCACGGCGATCTACCCGGAGGACTTCCCCGCCCGGGGCGCCCGGCTTCCCCGCGGGCTCGCCGCCCATGTCATGGCCCAGGTCGAGCAGCCCGCCAACCTCGGCAGGCAGGACAACCCGGCCTACCGGCTCATCACCCTGATCCTCATCCGCTGCGGCCTGCGGATCTCCTCGGCGGCCGGGCTGGCCTTCGACTGCACGGTCGCCGACGCCGACGGCGCCCCCTACCTGCGCTACTACAACACCAAGATGAAACGCGAGGCCCTCGTCCCCATCGACGACGAGCTCTTCCGGCTGATCGGCGAGCAGAAGCAGCGGGTGCTGCAGCGCTTCCCCGCAGGCGCTCCGGTGCTGTTCCCCCGGCAGAGCGGCAACCTCAACGGGCGCAGGCCCATCTCCAGCCATACCTACCGCAGTGCGCTCTGCCGCTGGCTGGAAGACTGCGACATCCGCGACGAGCACGGGCAGCCCGTGCGCCTAACTCCCCATCAATGGCGCCACACTCTGGGAACGGTCCTGATCAACCGGGACGTCCCCCAGCACGTCGTGCAGAAGATACTTGATCATGACTCGCCGCTCATGACCGCCCATTATGCGCGGCTGTCCGACAAGACCGTCCGCGAGCACTGGGAAAGAGCCCGCAAAGTGAACGCCGAGGGCCAGCCTGTCCAGATCAGTCCCGGCGGGCCGCTCGGCGACGCCGCCTGGGCGAAACAGCGGCTGTCTCGCGCCACCCAGGCGCTCCCGAACGGCTACTGCCAGCTGCCCCTAGTCAAAACCTGCCCGCATGCGAACTCTTGTTTGACTTGCCCGATGTTCGTGACGACAGCGGAGTTCCTGCCGCAGCATCATGCCCAGCGGCAGGCCACGCTGCAGATCATCTCCGCAGCCGAGGCGAGCGGGCATGACCGTGTTGCCGAGATGAACCGGCAGGTCGCCGGCAACCTGGACAAAATTATCGCCACCCTTGAGGCCGAGGGGCCGGATGAGGAGGAGGCAGCCGCCGGTGCGTCCTGACCCGCTCTCCGTGGCCGCCGCACGGCGTCACGAGCTCACCCGGGCGAAGGCCGTCCAGGCACTGCGTGAGCTCGACCGGGCCGGCGCTCCCGTGACGTTCGCCGGAGTCGCCCAGACAGCCGGGGTTTCCCGGTCGTGGCTCTATACCCAGCCCGATATCAGCGGCCAGATCCGCAGGCTACGGGAAAAGACCAGCGGCGTCGGCTCCGCCGGCGCCATCCCCGCGGGCCAGCGGGCCACCGACGCGTCGCTGCGCTCCCGGCTCACCGCCGCCCTCGACCGCAGCAAGCAGCTCGCCGACGACAACGCCCGGCTGCGCCGCCAGCTCGCCCGCGCACTCGGCGACCAGCGGTCGGCACGGACCCGATCAGGTAACGATCCAGAGAGCTGAAACCACCGCAATCAGGCCGCGAGCGTCCCGTCGGCGACACTGTCCACGACGGGACGCCGCAGGTCACAGCCCCGGCTGACGCGAAAGCTCAAGATAACGTCGGTGAGCGGGAGGGCCGGGTCTTCGGCCATCCGGTAGGCCGCCGTGTGGCGCAGAGCCACCGACGAGTACGGCAACGACTTCATGACGCTCGCGATCACCAGCGACGAGGTGGCGCTCAGCCTCGACGCGCGCATCAGGCCCGAGATCCGCACCGCGGCCAAGACCGAACTGCCCCCCGGCCTCGATCCGGCCGGCATCGGCCTGCTACCCGGCGACAGCGGGACGGTCGCCGACGCTGGCCTTGCTGAGAGGCGGTTCGAGCGGGTCGCGGTCGCTGCCAGGTAAAGACCGCAACGAGGTACGCCGATCGTCAGTCAGCCACACGGGTGAGCGAGAGGCCGGACCCTTTTGGGCGCCGTGATGTCGAGGGCGGATTGCGGGCTCCGACTCATGGGTGCGAGGCGAGATCCGCCCCGATCGGAGAGGAGTTGAGACATGACAGCGTCCATTGTGAGGGTGCGTTCGGCTGACGGCACCTCGATCGCGCTCGAAGTGACCGGGAGCGGCCGTCCGGTCGTGCTGATCGGGGGGGCGTTCAACGACCGTACGACGACTGCCGGGCTGGCCCAGGTGCTCGCCCCCTATTACCAGGCCGTGACCTACGATCGCCGTGGGCGCGGGGACAGCGGGGATGAGAGCGCCGGCTACTCGGTCGACCGGGAGATGGAGGACCTCAAGGCGGTGATCGGCCACCTCGGTGGGACGGCGTCGCTCTTTGGTCATTCGTCGGGGGCGGTGCTCGCCCTCGAGGCCGCCGTCCGGCGGCTGCCCGTCGACAAGGTGGCGGCCTACGAGCCGCCCTTCATTCCCGAGGGTTCCCGGCCGCGGCCGGCCCCGGACGTCGCCGAGCGCCTGCTTCGCTTGGTCAAGGCAGGCGATCGGGACGCCGCCACGGCCCTTTACCAGACCGAGGTGATCGGCCTGCCGCCCGAGATGGTCGAGGGCATGCGACACAGCGAGATGTGGAGCTTCTTCACCCGCCTCGCCCACTCCCTGCCGTACGACTACTCACTGTTCGAGCCCGGCTGTCCCGTGCCGGACAGCCGCCTGGCTCGCATCGAGGCCCCGACCTTGGTCATCGCCGGGTCCAACACCTTCCCGTGGCTGAGTGCCGCCTCCGAGGAGGTGGCTCGTGCCGTCCCAGGAGCCCGCCACCTCACGCTTGAGGGGCAGGATCACGGCGTCTTGCAGCAGCCTGCAGCCCTGCTGACCTGCCTGCGAGAGTTTCTCGGCTGAGTCGGCAGGGCTTGGAGGAAGGAGACAGAAGGGAATAGACATGCTAATCCGATCACGTATGGGCGTCAGCGCCGACGGGTTCGTGGCCACCGCAGACGGGGTACCGGCGTTCTTGGTGATGCCGGACTTCGTTCCCGGCCATTCGCACGGCTACACGGCGTTCATCGAGCGATGCGATGCCGTCCTCATGGGCCGCTCGACCTTCCTGCCGGCTTTCGGCGCTCCCACCTGGCCATGGGCAGGCTTGGAGGTGTTCGTTCTCACCTCTCGGCCGCTTCCGCCCGAGACCCCACCGGGCGTGGTCGCCGTCCCGGGCGGCCCGGCCGACGCCGTCGAGCGGCTGCGCAACCGAGGGTCCGACGCAGACGTCCACGTGGTGGGCGGGCCGCGGACCATCGAAGGTCTCGCCGCCATAGGAGCGCTCGACCGGCTGGAACTCGTTATCCTTCCCATCGTGCTGGGAGCGGGAGTCCCGTTGTCGCCGCCGGGGACCCCGCAGCACCCGCTGGCGCTCGTGCGACCACCCCAGACCTACCCGGACGGAAGCGTCGAGCTGGTGTACCAGCCCGGCAACAATAATGGAGGACAGTCATGAAGTACATCACCATCATCTACGGGAACAAGGACCTGTGGAAGTCGTTCACGCCCGACGAGGCGGCGAAGGCCATCGCCGAGGTGGACGCCTTCAACCGCCGGTACAAGGAGTCCGGCGAGCTCCTTGCCGCCTACGGGCTGGGCGACGAGCTAACGGCCAAGACCGTACGGGTCCGCGATGGAGTACCGGCTGTGACCGACGGTCCGTACATCGAGGCAAAGGAGTTCGTCTCCAGCTTCTTCCTGCTCGACGTGGATAGCGAGGAGCGCGCCTTGGAGATCGCTGCCGAGTACCCCTTCGCCTCGCACAACGCGGTCGAGGTCTGGCCCATCCTGCACGAGTCGGGCGCTGAGATCTGAGCGGCGACGGGCGCGTCGAGGATCTGCTGCGGGGCCTTGCTCCGCAGGTACTCGGCGCGCTCGTCCGCCGCCACCGCTCCTTCGACCTGTGCGAGGACGCCGTTCAAGACGCGCTCATGGAAGCCGCCGCCCAGTGGCCGACGCGGGGCATACCCGACCACCCACGGGCGTGGCTGGCCACGGTGGCCACCCGGCGCTTGATCGATCGGGTCCGCAGCGACCACTCCCGGCGCCAGCGGGAGGAACGGGTCATCGTCGGCTCGCCCCCGGCGGAATTCATGCGCGCTCCGGACGAGGAAGCCAGCCAGGATCGAGATGACAGTTTGATCCTGCTACTGATGTGCTGTCACCCGGCCCTCAGCCCGCCCACGCAGATCGCGCTCACCCTCCGGGCCGTCGGCGGGCTCACCACCGCCGAGATCGCGGGGGCCTTCCTCGTGCCCGAAGCAACCATGGCGCAACGCATCAGCCGGGCCAAGCAGGGCATCCGGGAGGCCGGCGCCACCTTCTCGATGCCACCACCCGCCGAGATGGACTTCCGCCTGCGAGCGGTGCTGCAGGTCCTCTACCTGATCTTCAACGAGGGCTACACCACTAGCTCCGGCGACGAGATCACCAGGACGGATCTGACCCACGAGGCAATTCGGCTCATGAGGCAGCTGCGCCTCGTCCGTCCCGGCGACGCCGAAGTCAAGGGCCTATTGGCGCTGATGCTGCTCACCGAGGCCCGCCGCCCGGCACGCATCGACCCCGCCGGCCGGCTCGTCGATCTGGCCGATCAGGACCGAAGCCTGTGGAACCAGTCCCTCATCGAAGAGGGCGTCCAGCTGGTGACCGAAGCGCTCCAGCAGGGGCCTCCAGGCGCGTACCAGCTCCAGGCCGCGATCGCAGCGATCTACGACGAGGCCAGCCATCCTGAGGACACCGACTGGCCTCAGATCCTGCTCCTCTACCAGCTGCTTGACCGCCTCACCCCCAACCCGATGGCGACACTGAATCGCGCCCTCGCCCTGGCCATGGTTGCAGGGCCTCAGGCAGGCCTGGACCTGCTCGCCACCCTCGATGACGACAAGCGGGTCGCCTCCCACCACCGCCTGTTCGCCGTGCGGGGCCACCTCCTCGAGATGGCGGGGAACTCTGCCGCCGCCACGGAGGCGTTCGAGACGGCTGCCCGCCGCTGCACGAGCCTCCCGGAGCGGGCCTACTTGCAAGAACGAGCCCGGGCCGCTCTGCGGAGGTAAGACGACCGCCCGAGCCCGCTGGCCTGCTGAGACATCGGGCACGGTTCCTCCTCCGATGTCGAGATCACCAACCCGGCTCCGACCAGCTACTGACGGGCGACCACATGCTCGTCCGAACTGGGAGGAGACCAGCCATGACCACCACATCCGCCGGGCACAGGGCAGCGGCGAACACCCGTCAGACCGTCCACGTCCGACGATTCCTTCAAGCCGGCTTGACAGCGGCCATCGTCGGAGTTGCCGTGGTTGAGGCATACGCAGCGCTCGTCAAGGCCGCTGGCGTCCCGATGAGCGCCGGCTTCCTCGCGGCGTCCCACCCCCGGCCGGTGACTGCCGGAAGCTTCGCCACCGGTGTGCTCGTGTGCACGTTCTGGGGAACCGTCCTCGCCGTGGTGCTCAGCAAGCTCTCGGGGCGTCCCCGACGGGCGTTCCTGCTCGTCAGCTCTACCCTCGCCGCACTGTCCCTCGTCGTGCCCTTCGGCGCCGCGGCGACCGCTGCCTCGACGAAGGTCACCCTCGCCGGGGGCCACGTCATCGTTGCCTTGCTCGTCATTCCGATCCTCGCCCGTGCCTTGCCCCGGGAAGCGGGACGTGAAGTCGATGCGCAACCGGCGAGATGAAAAGGCACCCATCAGCAATCGGGCCGAGCGACTTGGAGCGCACGCGCCTGCCCATCCGGTCGCCCGGGCGCTGGGATACGCAGACCGCGTTCAAGGCGAATCATGCGGGTTGATCCCGGCGGCTTGATCACGGGGCGGCCTCTGCGGAAGACAAGCGGTTGTCCATGACCATTGTCCGCAGAGGCCGCTCCTCATGTTTCCCGACTGAAGATCTGTTCGTCTACGTCTACGCGCTGATCCACGACCTGATGCCGGTCGGCGCGATCGCGGTCCCGGCCCGGCCGGGACCGGCTCCGGCCTGCAGCGACGCCGAACTGCTGGCGATTGCCCTAGTCCGGCACCTGCTCGGCCGCCGCAGCGAGGCCGGGTTCCTCGCCGAGGTCGCCTGGGACTGGAGCCACCTGTTCCCGCGCCTTCCGCACCAGAGCGAGGCCAACCGCAGGACCCGCTGGCTGTGGGGCGCGTTTGAGCAGTTCCGGGCCACACTGGCGGCCTGGCAGCCGGAAGACGGCTGCCAGCAAGTGGACACCAGCGCCCTGCCGGTGAAGCACCCGTCCCGGGTCCGCGGCCCTGACCAGTGGACCGGGCCAGGCAACGACCTGGCCGCCCGGTTCGGCCGCGACGCCGCGCACGCCGAGTGGTTCTACGGCTTCCGGCTCGCCGTCAAGACGGACCTGGGCAGCCGGATCATCCGGGCCTGGAGCATCGTGCCAGCCGCCGTGAACGAGCGCAAGGCCGCCACAGACCTGCTGGAAGCCGGCCCGGCGCCGCGTGACCTGCTCGCGGACAAGGGCTTCAACGGCAAGGCGTTCGCTGCCGCGCAGGCCGCCCGCGGCACCGCCGTCCTCGTCCCGCCGGGCAAGAAGCAGCGTGCCGCGATGCCATCGAGCCTGCTGAAAGTCATCGCCGAATGACGCAACCGGATCGAGACCACCTTCAGCGAGATCACCGACCGGATGGAACTGGCCCGCCACGGCGCGCATACCTTCTGGGGCCTCCTGACCCGGACCGCAGCGACCATCGCAGCACATACCCTGCTGCTCACCTGCCTGGCCGAAGCGTAAGCGAACCCACATAACTCGCCTTAGCGCCGTCGGGACTCGGATCCATTGGCTGCGCTTCGCAGCCTGGCCCATTCGATCAGCACGTTCGGCGTCTACGGTCACGTAAGCCCGGCCATGCGTGTCGACCTCAGGGCATCTCTGCACGACCGCTGGGATGCTGCGCTGCGGGAACGAACCCGGCTTAGCCCGCGATCCATCGTCCCGGCGCTGGACGTGCTCCTGGCGCAGCGGCCAGCCCGGACCAAGATCGGCTCCCAGCTCGCTCCCAAAATCGGACATCGCGCGCGCGTAAATCCCCTCGGAGGGTAGCGCCTAGGCCTCTGACCTGCAGGTTCTTGGGTGGAGCTGAGGGGATTTGAACCCCTGACCCCCTCGATGCGAACTAATGGCGGAAGGGTCGAAGACGGTCGTTGGCGCAGGTCGATGGTCGGCAGCAGTCCGACTGGGCCGCTCGCAGCCGATGGCGTTGCTGTACTTCTGTGTTGTACGGTGCCGGGACTTCAGCCGATCCGTGCCTACGGGCAAGCGTCTGGCCAGCAGCTGACTAGAGCGAATGCGGCCCGGATGGCAGATGGCGAATCATCTAGCGAGCGCTGATGCGCTGGTCACTTGATAACTCAATAGTGATCAAGACGGTCCGCATCTGGCGTAGCGGCCGCGGCGTACTGACCTCACGGCTGACTGTCGATGATCGAGCTGATCTGTTGAACAAGGATTTCTGGCTGGTCGATGGGGATCATGTGCCCGCTGGTCTCAGCGACGTGGAATGACGCGCGAGTCGACAACTAGGTCAGCAGCCGCTGGTGCCGCTGCCATTGACCTTCGGCTCCTCTGGCTCGGTCGGGCTGAGCCCGAACTCGTCCGGAA
>Ga0187862_10005157_pt1 | contig 12157 bp, 11 predicted proteins | sample June2016WEW_10_1_FD_133003 | JGI IMG/M metagenome (GOLD analysis project Ga0187862, IMG submission 133003) | Peatland microbial communities from SPRUCE experiment site at the Marcell Experimental Forest, Minnesota, USA - June2016WEW_10_150 | ecosystem: Environmental > Terrestrial > Soil >...
CAGACCGTTACTCCGGTACCGCGCCGTCCGCGATTGCCTCGATTGCCCGACGTTCGGCCGGAAAATCCGCCGCGATCCAGGCCGTCTCGGCGGCGCGTAGCGCGACGCCCAAAGCAGGTCCCGCAGCAACACCGCGCCTGATAAAGTGGGCGGCTTTGAGCGGAAACGCCGGCGCCGTCCAGTGCTGCGGCAGGCTCGCAAGCGCGTGCCAAGCGCCGTCGGCAACGCCCGCGTCGGAGCGCGTCCAGGCAAGGAACACGCGATCGGCAAACGCTTGTGGCCCGAGCTGATAAAGCAGCGCCCGCGCGGCACGCCCGTCGGATCGCGGCGCAATGCGCCACCAGCCTTCGAGCGTCGAGAGCCGTTCGGATTCGGCGTTGGACAGCCGCAGTCTTTGCGCGAGCCGCTCCGCGTCCTCCGCGACCCAAACGCCGATCGCGCCAAGGCGGCGGATCGCGTCGGGCGGCGCACCGAGCGCCGCTTCGACCTTGATCATGTTCTCGAAGCTTGCAAGGAACGCAACGCCGCCGAGGACCTGGCCGAGCAGTCCGCTCTCGGCCATCACCGCCAGCGTCGGCGTCGCGCGTGCAGCGACGAGGAGCTTCAGCATTTCCATCCGCACGCGCTCGCGGGAAAGCATGTCGAGACCGGCGCGCGCCCGGATGCACGCGTGCAGGCCCGGCCGGTCCGGCGGGCCATCGCCGAAATGCGCGTGAAAGCGGAAAAACCGCAGGATCCGCAAATAGTCTTCTTCGATCCGACGCTGCGGTTCGCCGATGAAGCGCACGCGGCGCGCGGCGAGGTCGCCGATACCGCCGACATAATCGTGCACCGTTCCGTCCGACGTGACGGAGAGCGCGTTGATCGTGAAATCGCGCCGCTCCGCGTCGGCCTTCCAGTCGCGCCCAAACACCACACGCGCTTTGCGGCCGAATGTTTCGACGTCCTCGCGCAATGTCGTGACCTCGACCGGCCGGTGATCGATGACAATTGTGATGGTGCCGTGCTCGAAGCCGGTCGGTATCGCCTTGCCGCCCGCCGCCTCGACGCGGCGCGCGACCTCCTCCGGCACAGCCGTGGTGGCGACGTCGATTTCGCCGACCGGGAGCTGCAACAGCGCATTGCGTACCGCGCCGCCGACCACGCGCGCTTCTTCGCCGTCGCGATTGAGGAGCGCGAGCAGGCGCGCGACCTCGCCGTCTTTAAGCCAGGCGGCATCGCCAAGATGCAGCGTGCTGGTCACCGCGTCGTTTGCGGCACGAACTTGCCGCCCTCGATATGCGCCGGCACATAGGTCGAGCCCGGCGGCGAGCCGCCGAATTCCGCCAGCACGAGAAAGCTTCCCAGCATCAACAGCAGCGACAAGATGACGAGCCCGGCGATGCGGCGTAGCGTCCATGCGTTCGGATGGAGCACTTCGGCGCGCGTCGCCAGGAGAAACGCCGCATAGAGAACGAACGGGGTGAGAAACAACCCGATCTCGGTGAAAATTGGCCGAATCATCCGTACACCCGATCGTAGAGGTTTCGCACGATACCTGCGGTGATGCCCCAAATGTAGCGATCGCCGAACGGCATCGCATAATATTCCCGGTTGATGCCCTTCCAGTCGCGGCTTCTGAGCTGATGATTGGCCGGCGTCATCAGGAAGACGAGCGGCACTTCGAATGTCTCGGTGACCTCGCGCGGATTGAGCGTGAGCGCAAAATCCGGCTGGACGCGCGCGACCGTCGGCAAAATGCGGAAGCCGGAAAAGGTCAGATAGAGATCGAGATAGCCGAGCGGTTCGATCAAGCTCGGCGCGAGCCCGATCTCCTCCTTGGCCTCGCGCAAAGCCGCGGCAACCGGACTCTGGTCGGCAGGATCGATCTTGCCGCCGGGAAAGGCAACTTGCCCGGCATGGCTCGCGAGCTCTCGCGTGCGAATCGTCAGCAGCACCGTCGGTTCGCGGCGATCGACGACCGGGATCAAAACCGCCGCGGGCTTCGTGGCACTGACGCCGGCAACCTCCCACATTGAAGGATTGAGATCGAGATCGCCGCGCGCGCCTTGCGCCATCGGATCGGTAAGCGCCGGCGGCACTTCGAGCGTGAGCCGCGCCCGCGCGCGATCAAAAAAACTCTCTTTCGCCGTCCGCTGCAACGGCGCACGTTGTTCGTTCACGCAAAGTCCCTCACCTGATCGGCCGGCGCCATGGGAAAGAACACACCCATCGACGTCACCCCGAACATGGCCCTGCCCTCAAACTCGCGCTCCTCGCCGAGTTCGACAAGATCGAAGAACAGCGTGCGCGTCACCTTCGCCCACAGGTCGCGGCGGACATGAAGATAAGGTTTGATGCCACCCGTCTCGGCTTCCGGCTCGAAGCGCAGCGCATGTGACGGCCCACACTGCACCCAGTCATCGACATTGGTGCGGAAGTTGAGCACACGACCGGCGCCGGAGTCTTCGACATTGAGTTCGACCGCCAGGAACGGCGCGTCATCTACCTGGATGCCGCACTTCTCCACCGGCGTCACGAGAAAGTATTTGTCGCCCTCGCGTTTGAGCACCGAGGCGAACAGCTTGACCAGCGCCGGCCGCCCGATCGGCGTCTTTAGGTAAAACCACGTACCGTCGGTGGCGATGCGCATGTCGAGATCGCCGCAAAAGGGCGGGTTCCACCGCTCAATTGGCGGCGGCCCTTTGCCTTTGGCGGCGCCACTTAGCGCGCCTGTGATCGCCTCCAAGCCGGATTGCCCTTCCTTCGCCATGGTTTGCCTTGAACGTGTACGCTTGGAACTTAAGTCCGGGGGCAGCATTGGTCGCGGGATCGTGATCGCCGAGCCGCGATTACGCCGCGCTGAAGGTAAGTTGTGGCCCCGGCAAATGAAAGAATCGGCGCAAAATCCGCTTCACGATGCTGGCGCGTATATTGCATCGCAAAATAGCGGTGCAAAGCCGTCTGCTTACGTTCGTGCAAATGCCCCGAATCTGATTCGCTGGCGTACTCGGCGCAAGACAAGGAGTTAAGCCATGCCCGTTGTCGGTGGAGATGGGCTCGAAAAGCTCGAAGACATGATCGTGCGCGCGGCCGAATCGAGCGCGGATCACGTACGCGCGGCGAAGGCCGCTATCGGGACGGTCATCTTCGGCCAGGACAAGGTCATCGATCAGGCGCTCGTCACCATCCTGTCCGGCGGTCACGCGCTTCTTCTCGGTGTGCCCGGCCTCGCCAAGACGAAACTCGTCGAGACTATGGGCATCGTGCTCGGGCTCGATGCGCGCCGCGTTCAATTCACGCCCGACCTGATGCCTTCCGACATTCTCGGCACCGAAGTGCTCGAGGAAAGCCAGACCGGCAAGCGCAGCTTCCGCTTCGTTTCCGGCCCGGTCTTCGCGCAGCTCCTGATGGCCGATGAGATCAACCGCGCCAGTCCGCGCACCCAATCGGCGCTGCTGCAAGCGATGCAGGAGCAGCATGTCACCGTTGCCGGCACGCGTCACGATCTGCCGCGCCCTTTCCACGTGCTCGCCACCCAGAACCCGCTCGAACAGGAAGGCACCTATCCGCTGCCGGAAGCTCAGCTCGACCGCTTCCTCATGGAAATCGATGTCGACTATCCAGATCGCGCCGCCGAGCGAAAGATTCTCTTCGAGACGACGGGCGCCGACGAAACGCGGGCCAAGCCGGCGATGAGCGCCGAGGATCTGATGACCGCGCAACGCCTGGTGCGCCGGTTGCCGGTCGGTGAATCCGTCGTCGAGGCCATCCTCGCGCTGGTTCGCTCGGCGCGGCCCGGGCCCGAAGGCGGCGAAGCCGCCAAGCTGATCGCCTGGGGACCTTCCCCGCGCGCCAGCCAATCACTCATGCTCGCCGTGCGCGCGCGTGCGCTGCTTGACCGGCGGCTCGCGCCCTCGATCGACGACGTGCTCGATCTCGCCGAGCCGGTGCTCAAGCACCGCATGGCGCTCACGTTTGCCGCGCGCGCGGAGGGCGAGAGCATCGAAGCGGTGATTGCGCGTCTGAAAACGCGGATCGGGTAATACGGATGGCGGCCGAGCCCAGGCGCACGTCCGATCACGATCGCCCGGCGGTGCAGCGTGCGGTCGGCGAAGGCCGGACGCTTGCGGCTGCAATGCCGCGATTGATCCTGGAAGCGCGGCGGGTGGCGGCAACGGTGATCCACGGCCTGCACGGCCGCCGCCGCGCCGGACCCGGGGAAAATTTTTGGCAATACCGCCGATTCGTCTCCGGCGAACCGGCGTCCCGCGTCGATTGGCGGCGCTCGGCGCGCGACGATCATCTCTACGTACGTGAACAGGAATGGGAAGCCGCGCACACGGTTTGGATCTGGCCCGATCGTTCGCCGTCCATGGTGTTTGCTTCACCGCTGGTGCGCGACACTAAGCTCTATCGCGCACTGGTCGTCGCGCTGGCGCTCGCCGAAGTCCTGGTCGAAGGCGGCGAGCGCGTGGGAATTCCTGGCCTCTTGCACCCGACCGGCAGCCGGAATGTCATCGAGCGGATGGCGCAGGCGATCGTGCACGATCGCGGCGAGCGCACCAGCCTGCCGCCGAACTTTTCGCCCTCCCCGCTCGCCGAGATCGTTCTCTTGTCCGATCTGTGGAGCGACATCGGTGACGTGCGGCGCACCATCACTCAGCTATCCGGCACCGGCGCGCGCGGCCACGTCGTGCAGATCGTCGATCCCGCCGAGGAAACATTTCCGTATTGGGGCCGCATCGAGTTCGTCGAGCCGGAAGGCGGCGGCCGCATTACCGCTGGTCGGGCGCAAAACTGGCGCGACGATTATACGGCGCGTGTTCGGCGCCATCGCGACGAAATCCGCAGTGAGACCGACCGGCTTTCCTGGAGCTTCATCATCCACCGCACCGACCGCCCCGCCAGCGAGCTTCTGCTCGCGCTGCACGCCCGAATCGGCGGCATGGCGGACGGCGTTACGCCGCCGCGCGCGGCAGCCGAGCGGAGGATGCCGGCATGATTGGCGGACTGCCGCTCGGCTTTGCCGAACCGCTGGTGCTGATCGGATTGCTGACGCTGCCGGTGCTGTGGTGGCTCTTGCGGCTGGTGCCGCCGCGCCCGCGGCGCATCGACTTCCCACCGACCCGGCTCCTTCTCGAAATCGCGCCCAAGGAGGAGACACCGGCGCGCACGCCGTGGTGGCTCACCCTCATGCGGCTCCTACTCGCTGGCCTCGTCGTCATCGCCGCCGCGGGTCCGCTTTGGAACCCGCCATTGGCGACGATGACCACGGGCGCGCCGATCGCGATCCTGATCGACGACGGCTGGTCCGCCGCAGCCGCTTGGGACGCACGCCTGCGCACCGCCGAGGATATCATCGCGCGCGCGGAGAATGATCACCGCGCGGTGGCACTCGTCCCGCTGTCCGAGGGCACACGCGATATTTCGTTCGCCACCGCCGGTTCGGCGCGTGTGCGGCTGCAATTGGCGAAGCCAAAGCCGCACACGGTCGACCGCAACGAGGCATTGCCGGCGATCTCGAGGTTCCTCGCGGCGACGCCAGAGGTCGAGCTGATCTGGCTCTCCGATGCCGTCGATCTAGGTCATGGGGCCGAATTTGTTCAGGGCCTTGCGCCCCTCCTCGATACACGGGCAATGACGATCGTCTCCGGCGGCGTAGCCGGTGCGCGTGCGCTTGCGGCCGCTGAAAATGCGGCGGGCGCGCTGAGCGTGAAGGTGCTGCGCGCCACCGCGAGCGGCGCCGAGACCGGCACCGCGCGTGCGCTCGATCTGAAAGGCCTGCCGCTCGGCGAGGCACCATTTGCTTTCAAGGCGGCGGATCGTGAGACCGAGGCGCAATTCGACCTACCGGTCGAAATCCGCAACGATATTGCCCGCATCGAGATCGCCAACGAACGCTCTGCCGGCGCGGTGCAATTGCTGGACAGGCGCTGGCGCCGCCGCACCGTCGGCATCGTTTCGGGCGCCACCGCCGACACCTCGCAGCCGCTGTTATCGTCGAGCTACTATATCGGCCGGGCGCTCGGCCCGTTTGCCGACGTAAGATTGGCTCAAGGCGAGTCACCGGCCGAGGCGGTGACGCATTTCCTCGATCAGCACCTGCCGATGTTGATCCTCGCAGATGTCGGCAATGTCGCCGGCGACGCGCATGATCGGCTCGCGCACTGGATCGAGGATGGCGGCGTGCTGGTGCGTTTCGCCGGCCCACGGCTCGCAGCCTCCGACGATGATCTCGTTCCAGTGCGGCTCCGGCGCGGCGGGCGCATTCTTGGCGGCAGTCTGAGTTGGGACAAACCGCAGCCGCTCGCCGCCTTTTCCCGCGCAAGCCCGTTCAACGGCATGGCCGTGCCCAACGACGTGACCGTCAGCCGGCAGGTGCTCGCGGAGCCCGATGCCGCGCTCACGGAAAATACCTGGGCGACGCTTGCGGACGGCACGCCGCTCGTCACCGCCGCGCGGCGCGGCAAGGGCCTGATCATGCTGTTCCACGTCACCGGCGACACCCGCTGGTCGGATTTGCCGATTTCCGGCACGTTTGTGGAAATGCTCAAGCGCATCGTCGCGCTTGCCGGCACGACGGCCGTCACCGAGGCCGCCAATCAGAAGACCAAAAACGTGCATGAGGCGGTGGCGCCGACCCGCGTGCTTGATGGCTTCGGCAGTTTCGTTGCGCCGCCCTCGACCGCACGGCCGGTGCTGACGGATTATTCCATGAGCGCGACCGCCGACCATCCGCCGGGCTTCTACGGCCCGCCGGAGAATCTCCTCGCCGTGAATACGCTTTCCGCCGGCGATCGGTTGACGCCGCTCGATTTCTCTCCGCTCGTCCACGCCAGCCACGAAATTTATCGCAAGAGCGAGCCGCGCGATTTGCGCGGGCCGATCCTTCTCGCCGCGCTTGGTCTTTTCCTGCTCGACACGCTGATCGTTCTCTATCTCGGCGGCGGCATTGCCCGGCTCGCGCCGCGCTTTTCGCGAGGCGCCGCCGCCGCGCTCATCATTCTTTCGGCGCTGGCCGCGACGTTGCCGCACGCTAGCGCCGAAGAATTGGCAGTGAGCGACGTGCCGCGCTCGGCGCTGGAAACCAAACTCGCCTACGTCGTCACCGGCGACCGCGACGTCGATTCGGTCAGCAAGTCCGGCCTTGGCGGGCTCACGCTTTTTCTCGCGCAACGCACTGCGCTCGAGGCGGGAGAGCCCATCGGCCTCGACATCGCCCGCGACGAGCTCGCGTTCTATCCATTGATTTATTGGCCGATCATACCCGGCGCCGCGCGGCCCTCCGAGGAAACGCTCAAACGCATCGATTCCTACATGAAGCAGGGCGGCACCGTCCTGTTCGATACCCGTGACGCGGTCGTGGCGCCTCCCGGCGCGGGCGGCGAGACGCGCAGCCCGGGCATGCTTGAATTGCGCAAAATTCTCTCCTCGCTCGACATCCCCGAGCTCGAGCCGGTGTCGCGCGATCATGTCCTGACCAAGACTTTTTATCTGTTGCGCGACTTCCCCGGCCGCTTCAATTCCGGCCAGCTCTGGGTCGAAGCCCTGCCGGCAGTCAATGACGAAGAGGAATCCTCACGCCGGCCAGCTCGCGGCGGCGATGGCGTGTCCTCGATCATCATCACCTCGAATGACCTGGCCGGCGCCTGGGCGATTCAGCCCGATGGTCAACCCGCGCTGCCGATGGTCGAAGGCGAGCCGCGCCAGCGCGAGCTCGCGTTCCGCGCCGGCGTCAACATCGTGATGTACACGCTCACCGGCAACTACAAGGCCGACCAAGTGCACGTGCCGGCACTGCTTGAGCGATTGGGGCAGTAGTTTGGGCAGCAGGAGAACGAATTGAATCTCGGCGTCGCCTTCGCCCCGCTCGTGAGCATCCAGATTCTCTGGGCCGCGCTGGCGGCGGTGGCCATCCTGTCAGCGCTGCTCTTCGTATCGCGCAGCCGCGGCGCCGCGATCCGGGCGCTGGGGCTTGCGCTCATCGTGCTCGCGCTCGCCAACCCTTCGCTCACGCGCGAGGATCGCGACCCGCTCAGCTCGGTCGCCGTCGTGGTTGTCGATAAAAGTCCCAGCCAGAACTTCGGCGACCGCACGCGGCAGACCGAAGAGGCGCGCGCCGCCATCGTCGGGCGGTTGAGCCACATTCCCGGGCTCGATGTGCGCGTGGTCGAGGCCGGGCAGTCGGACGGCGAGACCGACGGCACGCGATTGTTCACCGCGCTCGGAGCGACGCTCGCCGATGTGCCCTCCGATCGCATCGCCGGCGCCATCATGATCACCGACGGCCGCGTACACGATGTACCAGCGGAAGCCGGAACGCTCGGCTTCGCTGCGCCCGTTCATGCGCTCATTACGGGTAATAAGAACGAGCGCGATCGCCGCGTCGCGCTCATAGCCGCCCCGCGCTTCGGCATCGTCGGCCAATCACAGACCATCACCTATCAAGTCGAGGATCAAGGCGCCAAAGAGCGAAGCGCTGCGGTGACGGTGCGTCGCGACGGCGACGTCGTGGAAACGCGGACCGTGCCTGTTGGCGCGCCGCAGCGCGTCAACGTCCCCATCCCGCACGGCGGGCCGAACATCGTCGAAATCGAAGCCTCGCCGCTGGCCGGAGAGCTTACGCCAGTCAACAACCGCGCCGTCGTTACCATCGACGGCGTGCGCGACAAGCTGCGCGTGCTTCTGGTCTCCGGCGAGCCGAATGCCGGCGAGCGGACGTGGCGCAACTTGCTCAAGTCGGACGCCTCGGTCGATCTGGTGCATTTCACCATTTTGCGCCCGCCAGAGAAGCAAGACGGCACGCCGATCAACGAATTGTCGCTGATCGCTTTTCCCACGCGCGAGCTGTTTCAACAGAAGATCGGCGAATTTCAGCTCATCATTTTTGACCGTTACGCCCGCCAGGGCGTGCTGCCCATGATCTATTTCGACAACATCACCCGCTATGTGCGCGAAGGCGGCGCCGTGCTGGTTGCCGCCGGCCCCGATTACGCGAGCCAGACCAGTATTTGGCGCACGCCGCTCGATGCCATCCTGCCCGCGGAGCCGAGCGGCAGCGTCACCGAACGCAGCTTCCACGCCCGCCTCACCGAGCTTGGCAAGCGTCATCCGGTGACGCGCGACCTCGACGGGTCCGCCAGCGATCCCCCGCACTGGAGCCAGTGGTTCCGCCTCGTCGATACCAGGAACTCAACCGGCACGGCGGTCATGCACGGCCCGGACAACAAGCCGCTCCTCGTCCTGTCGCGCGAAGGCGAAGGCCGCGTGGCGCTGCTTTTGTCCGATCAACTCTGGCTGTGGGCGCGTGGCTTCCAGGGCGGCGGTCCCCATCTCGATCTGCTGCGCCGGCTCTCGCATTGGCTGATGAAAGAGCCGGAGCTTGAAGAGGAGGCGCTGCGGCTGATCGTCAGCGGGCATCAGCTCCTGGTCCGGCGGCAGACCATGGCCGAGGACGTTTCCGAGGTGACCTTGACCTCACCCTCGGGTACGACACGGACGCTCAAGCTAACGCCGACCGAACCGGGCGTCTGGGAAAGCAGCGTGACCGCGAACGAGCTTGGCCTGTGGCGCGCGACCGACGGCAAGCTCAATGCGCTCGTCAATATCGGTCCGGCCAATCCGCGCGAGTTCGCGGAAGTGACGTCGACGACCGAGGTGCTGGCTCCGATCGCTACCGCCACCGGCGGAGATTCGCGCCGTCTCGATGAGGGAAGCGGCGTCAGCGTGCCGCGCATTCTCGCCGTGCACTCCGGCGACACCTACAAAGGGGACGATTGGATCGGCCTGAAAATGCGCGACGCCAGCGTTGTGCGCGGCATCGGCGTGTTGCCGGTCTTCGCCGGTATTTTAGGTCTCTTGCTGCTCCTCGGCAGTCTCGCCGGCACCTGGGCGCGCGAAGGGCGATAAACAAGCAAATTTACCCTTCCCATTCCGCCCGGATCGGTCCCGATACGCCGTCAAAGGCGCCGTCGGCCAATTCGGCGACGAGTAGCCGTGCCGGATCGACCGGACCGGGCATCGTGACGCGGCCTAGTGGAACGCGTTTGAAGCCGCACTTGCCGTAATACGACTCGTCGCCGACCAGGATCACCAGCCGGTGGCCCTTGGCGCGAGCCTCTTCGAGCGCGCGGCCGATCAAGGCTTGACCGACGCCGCGTTCGCGAAACGGCGGCTCCACGGTGAGCGGACCGAGCAGCAGCGCCTTAGCCTCGCCAATACGCACCGGCGAAAGCCGGACCGAGCCGACCAGCAGCGTGCCGATACGCGCGGTAAACGACAGGTCGAGGCTGTGCACCACCTGCTCGCGCAAACGGTAAGCAGTCTTGGCGTAGCGACCCGGACCGAACGTACGCTCGTGCAGACGCCCGATCGCCGCGGCGTCGCCTTGCGTCTCGGGCAAGATGGTCAGCGATATACCGGTCATGGCGCCGCCGCCTAGCATCTGCGCCGGTCCGGGTCCAGCCGGAGTTGCTCCGGTGTCTCCCGAGCTTCCGTTAGACGGACCTGTCGCCCTCCATGGGAATGATTACATGGAGGGTACTGGTTCGCGCGTGGAAATCAGTGGAGATGAAGATGGGCTTGCTCGTCGATGGCGCCTGGCGCGGGGACGATCCCGGCAAAGAGTTTGGTTCGCGCACCAAAGACGGTCATTTTGTCCGAAAAGTCACGGCATTCCACAATTTCGTCACTGCCGACGGCAGTCCCGGACCGACAGGCAAGGGAGGCTTTCCCGCCGAACGAAGCCGTTATCATCTCTACGTCTCGCTGGCGTGTCCGTGGGCCCATCGCACGCTTATCTTCCGCAAGCTGAAGAAGCTTGAGGACGTGATCTCGGTGTCCGTCACCGTGGCGCTCCTCGGCAAGAAGGGCTGGGAGTTCGGCACCGAGCCGGGAGCGACACTCGACACCATCAACGGCAAGCCGACGGTCGCCGACGTATATGTTCTGGGCGATCCGCATTATACCGGCCGCGCCAGCGTGCCCGTTCTCTGGGACAAGGAACAGCGCATCGTCGTCAACAATGAATCGTCAGAGATCATTCGCATGTTGAATTCGGCGTTCGACGCGTTCACGGACGTCCACACCGACTACTACCCGGCCGAATTGCGCGCCGAGATCGACCGGGTCAATGACATCGTTTATCCGAACGTCAACAACGGCGTCTATCGCGCGGGTTTCGCCACCACGCAGGCGGCCTATGAGGAAGCCGCGCGCGAGCTGTTCGCGACCCTCGATCAGCTTGAAGAGCGTCTGTCGCGGCAGCGTTATCTGGTCGGGCGGCAGATCACGGAGGCGGACGTGCGATTATTCACCACACTCGTTCGCTTTGACGCGGTGTACTACAGCCACTTCAAATGCAATCTGCGGCGCATCGTCGACTATCCAAATCTCGGGAACTATCTGCGCGATCTTTATCAGGTGCCGGGCGTGGCCGAAACCGTCAGCCTTGATCACATCAAGCGGCACTATTACGGCAGCCACCGCAACGTCAATCCGACCGGCATCGTCCCAATCGGACCGCTGCTCGATTTCAAGCAGCCGCACGACCGTGGCCGCTTCGGCTAAACGCAACGCGCCGCGTGTCACAGTGAGGCGCGGCGCACTCGTAGACCGGGAGAGAATTTACCAGCCGTAGTAAGCGGGGCCGCAGTTGTTGTAGCCGTAATAGTACGGATCGCCGCCGCAATAGCCGTAGGCATACGGGTCGCCGCCATAGCCGTAGAGACCGCCCAAGCCCAACCCGAGGCCTAAAGCACCCAAGGCGTATCCTGGTCCGCGCCAGCCATACCCTCGGCCATAACCTCGCCCGCCGTACCCGCCGCCAAAATGACCGCCGGCGACATGGCCACCGCCAAAATGGGCTCCGCCGTGTCCAGCGGCCATAGCGCTGGTGGTCATCGTCGCCGTGCCGAGCGCTACGGCCGCAGCGAGCGCAAGAATCTTCTTTCGCATCGAAGTCTCTCCATTTGCCGCCCTGAGCGGCCCATGCAACCTCAACGCCCACGCGTGACAATGGTTGCTAGGGAGTCCGGCGGTTGCTAGGGAGTCCGGCGCTATGACCAATTGACGCGGCTTAAATTAAATCGCTGCAATGTTAGCGGTTACCCTCACCAGAATTCGCCAGCGCTCCGGCCGCCGAGCACCTCGGCAATCCGCTCGCGCGTCGAAGGCG
>Ga0187862_10005164_pt1 | contig 12153 bp, 9 predicted proteins | sample June2016WEW_10_1_FD_133003 | JGI IMG/M metagenome (GOLD analysis project Ga0187862, IMG submission 133003) | Peatland microbial communities from SPRUCE experiment site at the Marcell Experimental Forest, Minnesota, USA - June2016WEW_10_150 | ecosystem: Environmental > Terrestrial > Soil >...
GCCGTGCTGGAGGCGCTCGATGCCTTTCCGGGTCGGGTGAAGGTGATCAGCGACTCGACCTACGTCGTCAACTGTTTCCGCCACCACTGGTGGGCGGGCTGGCGGGCGAAGGGCTGGCGGAACGCCAAGGGCGAGCCGGTGGCGAATCAGGATCTCTGGAGACCGCTCGTGGCCATCGTCGTCGACGAACGGGCGAGCGAGATCGAGCTCGAGTGGGTCAAGGGCCACGGCACGAACGAAGGCAACATCCTCGCCGACCGCCTGGCGACCGAGGCCGCCCGGCTGCAGCGGGGGGCGAGCGCCCCCTGAGGCTGCGGCGCCGGCCGTGGGGTGGCGCCCGGGCGGCGGGCGCGGCCGTGCCGCGCCGGAGCGTCGGGGCCGCTCGAGGGCTGGCTGCGCGCCGGGTGGGGGGTTTCTTCGAATCGCGTGCCTGACCTGACCCAATCGCCGCTGTTTGGTCGGTCTGGGAGCAAGGTTCGGGGCTCGAACGCTTCGAGTGGGCGAACCTCTTGCGCAGGCAGACCGAAACCCGCCGGCCAGGTCAGCGTAGGCACACGGTTCGCCGGCCGTCCCCGTCGAGCAGCACGCTGCAGGCACGCGGTTCGCCGGCCGGCCGGCCGAGCGGCTCGGCGCCGGCCGAGCTCGCCACAGCCACCGCGTCGGCCGGATTGGGATCCGAGACCCGCCGTCTCGTAGGTTACTGACATGCGAATCAACAACACTTCTGCGCTCGTGACCGGTGGCGCCTCGGGCCTCGGCGAGGCGACGGCGAGGGCGCTGCGGGCGGCCGGCGCCACCGTCACGCTCTTCGACCGCGACGAGGCCCGTGCCAAGGCGACCGCCGATGACATCGGTGGGGCGACGAGCTACGTGGCCGGCGACGTCGGCGACCCGGAAGCGGTCACGCGGGCGGTCGAGCTGGCGGCGGCGGCGGGGGAGTTTCGCATCACGGTGTCCTGCGCCGGCATCGGCTGGGCGCAGCGCACGATCGGACGAAACGGGGAGCCTCACGACTTCGACGCCTTCAAGACGGTCGTGAACGTCAACCTCGTGGGCACGTTCAACGTCATGCGCATCGCCGCCGGCGCCATGGCGAAGACCGACCCGCTCGAGGACGGCGAGCGCGGCGTCATCGTGAACACGGCTTCGGTCGCTGCCTTCGAGGGCCAGATCGGCCAGATCTCCTACTCCGCCTCGAAGGGCGGCGTCGTCGGCATGACCGTGCCGGCGGCGCGTGACCTCGCCCCGGTGGGCATCCGCGTCAACACGATCGCCCCCGGCCTGATGGACACACCCCTCCTCGGCCTCTTGCCGGAGGAGAACCGGCAGGCCCTCGGGGCCGGTGTGCTCTTTCCCAAGCGCCTCGGGACGCCGGCCGAGTTCGCCCGGCTCGTCATCGCCATCGCCGAGAACGGCTATCTGAACGGCGAGACGATCCGGCTGGACGGCGGGCTCCGGATGCCGCCGAAGTAATCGACGACGAGCCGACGGGACCCCGACGATGCGCTACCTCGAGACGAGCAACGAGCGGCTCTCCGTCATCGGGCTCGGCACCTGGCAGTTCGGTTCCCGCGAGTGGGGCTACGGCGCCGGCTACGCCGAGCACGAGGCAGGCGCCATCGTCAAGCGAGCGGTCGAGCTCGGAGTGAACCTGTTCGACACGGCGGAGGTGTACGGCTTCGGCCGGTCGGAGCGCATCCTGGGAACCGCCCTCGCCGAGCACCGCGACGAGGTCTTCATCGCGACGAAGGTGTTCCCCGTCGCACCTGTTCCGACGGTCATCTGCCGGCGAGCCGAGGGCAGTGCCCGCCGGCTCGGCGTCAGCGAGATCGATCTCTACCAGATCCACTGGCCGAACCTGCTGGTGCCTCTCCATCTGCAGATGGAGGGCATGCGGCAGGCGCGCAACCGGGGTCTCGTGCGCAACATCGGTGTGAGCAACTTCTCCCTTCACCGCTGGCAGGCAGCCGAACGGGCGCTCGGGAGCACAGTGCTCACAAACCAGGTTCGGTTCAGCCTTGTCGACCGGCGGCCGCTTGCCTCCGGGATGACGACGTGGGCAGCCGAGCACGACCATGTCGTGATGGCCTACAGCCCGCTCGCGCAGGGGTTGCTGTCGGGTCGCTACGACGCCGACCACCATCCCGGAGGCATGCGGGCGAACCAGGCGGCCTTCCTGCCGGAGAACCTCGAGCGAGCAGCCGATCTCATCGCCACGCTGCGCCGCCTCGGCGCCGAGCACGACGCCACTGCCGCCCAGGTGGCGCTCGCCTGGATCGTGAGTCATGCCGGCGTCGTCGCCATCCCGGGCGCGAGCTCGGTGTCCCAGTTGGAGCACAACACCGCCGCTGCCGATCTCGAGCTGAGCGCGGACGAGCGCGCCGAGCTGTTGGCGGCCGCCGAGTCCTTCGAGCCGATCGATCGCCGCCAGGGGCTGCAGCAGGTCAGCAGACAACGCCTCCGGCAGATGGGACGCTTCGGAGGCGCCGGGCGGGCCGCATCGACGGACCCGGAACAATAGTGTCGGAGCCGAGCGGCGCACCGCCGACAGCTGCTCGGGTCACGGGTCCGGCCACGTCGCCAGCGACGGCACGAGCCAGCAGCCCGGCACTCGAGGCCAGGCAGATACGGGGAGGACCTGATGGACGAGCAACTGGCTTTCATGGACGCCACCGCCCAGGCGGAGCTGGTGAGGAGCGGGCAAGCGACGCCGGCCGAGCTGGTGGATGCCGCCATCGAGCGCGTCGAACGTCTGAACCCGCAGCTGAACGCCGTCATCCATGAGCGTTTCGACGCCGCCCGCAAGGAAGCCAGCGCCGGCGACCTCGCCGGGCCGTTCGCCGGTGTCCCCATCCTCCTGAAGGATCTCGGCGCCGCCCAGGCGGGCGAGCCGCTCCACCTCGGCCTCGGCTTCCTCAAGGAGGCGGGCCACCGGGCCGCCACCGACAGCTTCATCACCACCAAGCTGCAGGCGGCCGGATGCGTCATCCTCGGACGCACCAACTGCCCGGAGATGGGCACCACGATCACGACCGAACCCCGCGCATACGGCCCCACGCGAAACCCATGGAACACCGACCACACGACAGGCGGCTCCTCGGGCGGATCGGCGGCGGCAGTGGCGAGCGGCATGGTGCCCGCCGCCCACGCCAACGACGGCGGCGGCTCCATCCGCATCCCCGCCGCCAACTGTGGCCTCTTCGGCCTGAAGCCGAGCCGCGGCCGCGTCAGCCCGGGCCCGGACCCGCACGAGTCCTCCTGGGCGGGATCGACGATCGACCACATGCTGACGAGGAGCGTGCGCGATTCGGCGGCGATGCTCGACGTCCTCGCCGGCCGGATGCCGGGCGATCTCTTCGTTGCCCCGCCGCCGTCACGGCCCTTCGCCGACGAAGTCGGCGCCGCGCCCGCATCGCTCAAGATCGGCTGGCTCGACCACCCCGCCCAAGACGGCATCGCCCCCAATGCGGAGTGTGCCACCGCCGTCCACGAGACCCGCGACCTGCTCGAGTCGCTCGGGCACGAGCTCCACGAGGCCTATCCGGACGCCCTCGGCGATCCGGAGTTCACCCGCCACTTCCTCACGCTCATCACGACGGCGGTGGCGGCCGACCTCGAGAACTGGAGCGAGGTCCTTGGGCGCACGATCGATCCCTCCGAGCTCGAGTCGGACAACCAGACCTTCCAGATGCTCGGCGCCATGGTGCCCGGGACCGCCTACCTTCGCTCGGAGGAGTGGTTCGAGGCATGGCGGAGGAGGCTGGCGACGTTCTGGAGCGAGGACGGCTACGACCTCCTGCTCACGCCGGTGCTCAACATGCCGCCTGCTCGCATCGGCGAGCTCTCCGAACCCGTTCTCGGCCAGCAGCGGGTCATCGAGGCACTCCAGTACACGGCCCAGTTCAACGTCAGCGGCCAGCCCGCCGTCTCCCTCCCGCTCCACTGGACGCCCGACGGGCTCCCGGTCGGCCTGCAGCTCGTGGCGGCCTACGGTCGAGAGGACCTGCTCCTTCGGATAGCGTCTCAACTCGAGCAAGCGGCCCCCTGGGCCGAGCGCAGGCCAGCGGTGCATGCGTGACGGCTCCTCTGGCGGGAGCGCTCGAAGCCCGGTGACCTTCTGAACGAAATGCTCACAGCTCCATGACCACCTACCGGCTCTCACATCTCGACGCGCTCGAAGCCGAAGCCATCCACATCATCCGTGAGGTCGTTGCCGAGTTCGAGAAGCCCGCCCTCCTCTTCTCCGGCGGCAAGGACTCCGCCGTCCTGTTGCACCTCGCCGTGAAGGCGTGCTGGCCGCAACGTCTGCCGTTCCCCGTCGTACACGTCGACACCGGCCACAACTTCCCCGAGGTGATCGCCTATCGCGACCGCCAAGTCGAGACGCTGGGCATTCGCCTCCTCGTCGGATCCGTGCAGGAGGACATCGACCGCGGGCACATCGTCGAGCACCCGACGCCGGGGGCGACCCGCAACCGGCTGCAGATCTACACGCTGCTCAGGGTGCTCGAGGAAGGCGGCTACGACGCCGTCTTCGGCGGCGGCCGGCGCGACGAGGAGAAGGCGCGTGCGAAGGAACGCATCTTCTCGCTCCGTGACGAGTTCGGTCAGTGGAACCCGCGCACGCAACGGCCGGAGCTCTGGAACATCTACAACACGCGGCACCGCCCGGGCGAACACTTCCGCGTCTTCCCCCTCTCGAACTGGACCGAGCTCGACATCTGGCAGTACGTCGAGCAGGAGGCCGTTCCGTTGCCGGAGATCTACTTCGCCCACCGGCGCCAGGTCTTCAAGCGTGGCGGCATGCTGTTGGCGGTCGGTCCCTTCAGCCAGCCCACTCCCCGCGACGAGGCGCCCTTCGAAGCGACCGTGCGCTATCGAACGGTCGGCGACATGACCTGCACCGCCGCCATCGAGTCGACGGCGGTCACGCCGATACAGGTCATCAAAGAAACCGCCGTCAGCCGGGTGAGCGAGCGTGGGGCGACGAGAGCGGACGACCGTTTCTCGGAGGCAGCCATGGAGGACCGCAAGCGGGAGGGCTACTTCTAGATGGAGCTCCTCCGCTTCGCCACAGCCGGCTCGGTCGACGACGGCAAGTCTACGCTGATCGGGCGGCTGCTGTTCGACTCGAAGCAGGTCTTCGAGGACCAGCTCGAAGCCGTCGAGGCCTCGAGCCTGGCACGGGGCGACGAGTACACGAACCTGGCGCTCCTCACCGACGGCTTGCGGGCCGAGCGCGAGCAGGGCATCACGATCGACGTCGCCTACCGATACTTCGCCACGCCGAAGCGCAAGTTCATCATCGCCGACACGCCCGGCCACACCCAGCACACGCGCAACATGGTGACGGGCTGTTCCACGGCCGATCTCGTCGTGCTCCTCGTCGACGCCCGCATGGGACCGACCGAGCAGACCCGGCGACACGCAACGGTGGCCTCCTTGCTCGGCATCCGCCACCTCGTGCTCTGCATCAACAAGATGGACCTCGTCGGTTGGGAGCGGAAGCGTTTCGAGGAGATCCGCCGGGAGTTCGACGACTTCGCCACACGGCTGCAGGTGACGGACCTCACCTATATCCCCATGTCGGCCCTCGAAGGCGACAACGTCGTCGAGCGCTCCCGAGAGATGAAGTGGTACGACGGCCCGTCGCTGTTGCACCACCTCGAGGAGGTGCACATCTCCTCGGACCGCAACCTCATCGACTTCCGTTTCCCGGTGCAGCGCGTCGTGCGCCCCATCTCCTCCGAGCTGCACGACTTCCGCGGCTACGCCGGCCAGGTGGCAAGCGGCGTGGTGCAGGTGGGGGATTCGGTCGTAGTGCTGCCGTCGGGTTTCTCTTCGAGCATCGAGGCGATCGAGACTGCGGACGGCCCGCTCAATGAGGCCTATCCGCCGATGTCGGTGCTCCTGCGTCTGTCCGACGATCTCGACATCTCCCGCGGAGACATGCTCTGCCGTCCCCACAACCAACCGAGCATCGGGCAGGACCTGTCCGCCATGGTCTGCTGGATGTCGGAGGAGCCGCTGCAGCCCGGAGCCAAGCTGTGGATGAAGCACACGACCCGTTGGGCGCGGGCGCTCGTGAAGGGCCTGCAGTACCGGCTGGACGTCAACACCCTCCACCGCGATCAGCAGGCCGCCGAGCTCGTCCTCAACGACATCGGTCGCATCGACGTGCGCACGACGCTGCCGCTCTTCTATGACGAGTACCGCTTGAACCGGGGGACGGGGAGTTTCGTGCTCGTCGACGACGCCACGAACGCCACCGTCGCCGCCGGCATGATCCTGCGGCCGACCACCTGATGAGGGTCGTTCCGGGGAGCGCAAGAGGCAAACGGGGACGGCAGCGGCCTGCCGCCGGGCCGAAGGCGTCGGCTGCGGCGCTCGGTGCGGAGGGTGAACGCAGGCGGCGAAGGAGTGGTAGGTGACGCGGGCGACGGTCTGGTTCACGGGCCTTCCCGGCTCGGGTAAAACCACCGTTGCCACGACACTGAAGCGCCGGCTCGACGCCCTCGACATGCGGACGTTCCTGCTAGACGGCGACCTGCTTCGTGAAGGGCTCAACGCTGACCTCACCTACAGCGACGAGGACCGTGCCGAGAACGTCCGCCGCGTCGGCGAGGTGGCACTGCTGTTCGCCACAGTCGGGCACCTGTCGCTCGTGACGGTCATCAGCCCGTACGACGCCGGTCGCACCTCTGTGCGGGCGCGCCACAAGGAACAGGACGTGCCCTTCCTCGAGGTATACGTGTCGACGCCGCTCGAGGTCTGCGAGCGGCGTGACCCGAAGGGCCTGTACGCCCGCGCCCGACGGGGCGAGGTCAAGCGCTTCACGGGCGTTTCGGCGCCCTACGAAGTGCCCCACGATGCCGAGCTCGAGGTGCTCACGACCGACCAGACGCCGGAGGAGTCGGCGGCGGAGGTCTTCGAGCTGCTCGTGACGCGGGGCCTCGTGGCCGGCTGATGGGCGGGCGACGCCTGGCTACGGGCTGCCGGCGCGCCGGCCGCGGCGCCAGCCTGGCCGGCACCCTGGCCGGTCGAGAGGATCCACCGGAACTGGTAGCGGTTTGGGACGCCGGCCGTCCCTTTCACCCACCCAGAAGGGTGGCAGCCGCAGCCGGCGGCCGGCGGTGAGCGTCACGCCAGCCGCCGGCTCGCAACGCCGCCCCCCCGCCCCGCCTCGATAGGCTCCAGCCTGCTGAGATGCCCGCGGCGTTGCGGGCTGGCGGGCGGTGGCTGCCGCCCTGGTGCGGCATGCCCGCGCCCGAGATACTGGAGGTGATCGGGCTGACCGAAGTCGAAGTCAAAGCCGATCCGTCGCCCGCGTTCGACCTCGTCGTGATCGGTGGAGGCCCTGGCGGGTACGCCGCCGCCCTGTATGCCGGCAACGCTGGCCTCTCGGTGGCCGTGGTCGAGAAGGAGAAGGTCGGAGGCACCTGCCTGCACCGCGGTTGCATCCCGGCCAAGGAGTTCCTCGAAACGGCTGCGGTCTTCCGGACCGTGTCCGGCGCCAAGGAGTTCGGCGTGCAGGCGAGCCAGCCGACCGTCGAATTCTCCACGAGCCAGGACCGCAAGCAGAAGGTCGTCGACCAGTTGCACCGGGGGCTCGCTGGGCTCATGAAGCAGCGCAAGAACGTCATCTTCGAGGGCACCGGACGCCTCCTCACCGACCACGTCGTCGAGGTGACCGCCCCCGACGGCTCCGCGCAGACGATCAGCGGCAGCAACATCGTGCTCGCATCGGGATCGGTGCCAAGGACGCTGCCCGGCTTTGAGGTGGACGGCCGCTATGTCCTCACCTCGGACGAGGTCCTCTCGCTGCGGGAGCTTCCCCGCACGGCCGTCGTCATCGGCGGCGGCGCCATCGGCTGCGAGTTCGCCTCCATGCTCTCCGACCTGGGCGTGCAGGTCACCATCCTCGAAGCCCTGCCAAAACTCCTCCCCGGCTGCGACGAAGACGTCGCCAACGTCGTCGTGCGCTCGTTCCAGAAGCGAGGCATCACCGTGCGGGCCGGCGTGGCCGTGCACGGGCACCAGCCCGGTGAGGCCGGCACGACGGTCAGTTTCGGCGAGGGCGAGTCGGTGCTCGTCGACAGCGTCATCGTCTCGGTCGGTCGCCGGCCGCTCTCGGACGGCCTGCTCGCCGAGGGGACGGGCGTCGTGGTCGACGAGCGCGGCTTTGTCGAGGTGGACGAGTGGATGCGGACGACGGCGCCCGGGGTCTTTGCCGTCGGTGACCTCGTCAACACGCCCCAGCTCGCCCACGTCGGTTTCGCCGAGGCCATCGTCGTCGTCAAGCAGATCCTCGGGGAGCGGGCGGTGCCGGTGAACTACGGCGCCGTGCCGTGGGGGATCTACTGCCACCCGGAGGTCGCCTTCGTCGGGATGACGGAGGAGGGCGCCAAGGCGGCGGGCATCGACGTCCTCGTCAAGAAGGACCCCTTCGGCGGCAACAGCCGGGCGCGCATCCTCGGGGAGACCGAGGGCTTGGTCAAGGTCATCGCCGAGCGCATGGGCGACGGCAAGGCTGGCCGCCTCCTCGGAGTCCACATGGTGGGCCCCTGGGTGACCGAGCAGCTCGGTCAGGCCTACCTGTCGGTCAACTGGGAAGCGACGCCCGACGAGATCGGTGCGTTCATCCAGCCGCACCCGACACTGTCGGAGACCTTCGGCGAGACCGTGCTCGCCCTCACCGGAAGGGGACTGCACCTTGCCTGATATCACGATGCCGCAGCTCGGTGAGACCGTCACCGAGGGCACCATCATCAAGTGGCTGAAGAACGTCGGCGACACGGTCGCTCAGGACGAGCCCCTCTTCGAGGTCTCGACGGACAAGGTCGACTCCGAGGTGCCCTCCTCGGCCGAGGGCATTATCACCGAGATCCTCGTGCCGGAAGGGGCGACGGTCGACATCGGGACGCGGTTGGCTGTCATTGGCGACGCCGGCTCTGCTCCAGTTGCCGCACCTGCTGCGGAACCGGCTCCGAAACCGGAACCGGCTCCGAAACCGGAGCCGGTTTCCGAGCAGGAGGCGCCGGCGGCGCCCGCTCCGGCGGTTGTCGGGGAGGCTGCGGGCGTGGCGACCACTGACGGCTCCGCTGCCGCCGTGGTCAAAGAAGAAACCCAAGCACCGGCGGGCGGGGGGACGGCGGGGCTGCTCTCGCCGGTGGTGCGCAAGCTGGTCAACGAGCACGGGCTCGACCCGGCTGCCATCACGGGAACGGGGCAGGGCGGGCGCATCACGCGAGGTGACGTGCTCGGGTACCTCGACTCGCAGGCGGCCGCCGGCGGCGGAGCCCCGCCTGCGGCACGTCCCTCCCCGGTCGGCAAGGCGACGGCGAGAGGGGGCGAAGCGGCCGGGGCGGTCGCAGCCGGCACGCCGCCGGCAGCAGCCGGCGACAGCCGGGCCTTCCCGCCGGCGCTGCCGGGCGAGCGCGACGAGGTCGTGCCGTTCTCCAACATCCGCCGCCTCACGGCCGAGCACATGGTGCGCTCGAAGGCTACGTCCGCCCACTGCCTCGTCGTCGTCGAGGCCGACTACGAAGGCATCGAGCGGGTGCGCCGCCGGGAGAAGGACCGCTTCAAGGAGTCCGAGGGCGTCTCGCTCACCTACCTCCCCTTCGTCGCCCGCGCCGTCGTCGACGTGCTGCGCGACTACCCGCAGCTGAACGCCTCCGTGGGCGACGGCGCCCTCATCCTTCACAAGGACGTCCACCTGGGCATCGCCGTCGACCTCGACCGCCAGGGCCTCATCGTGCCCGTCGTGCGGCAGGCGGACGGGCAGTCGCTCCGCGGTCTTGCCCGCGCCATCGCCGATCTCGCCGAGCGCGCCCGCTCGCGCCGGCTGTCGGCCGACGACGTCGTCGGCGGGACGTTCACGATCACGAACCCGGGCCCCTTCGGCACCGTCATCACGGCGCCGATCATCAACCAGCCGCAGGTGGCCATCCTCTCGACCGACGGCGTGAAGCGCCGGCCCGTCGTCGTGGTCGGGCCGGACGGCACGGAGGCGATCGCCATCCACTCCGTCGGCATGTTGGCGATGTCGTTCGACCACCGCGCCGTCGACGGCGCCTACGCCTCCGCCTTCCTCCGCGACCTCTCGCGCGAGATCGAGACCCGCGACTGGGCCTCCGAGCTGTAGTCCCTTGACCCCGCTCCGCATCCGCTGGCTTGGGCGCGTCCGCTACCGGGAAGCCCTCGACCTGCAGCACGCCATCAGGGACGCCCGCACGGGCGACTACCTGCTGCTCCTCGAGCACCCCCACGTCTATACCCTCGGCGTGCGGACGAAGCCGGAGCACCTGCTGGCTGGAGTGGCCGCCTCGGGCGCCGACGTCGTGCGGGCGGACCGGGGCGGGGACGTCACCTATCACGGTCCCGGCCAGCTCGTCGGTTACCCGGTGCTCGATGTCCCCATGGGCCAGGGGGCCGTGCCGGCCTACGTGCACCGCATCGAGCAGCTCGTGATCGACGTGCTGGGCGACCTCGGCCTCTGCGACACCGGGATGCTCATGGGCTACCCGGGCGTCTGGGTGCAGCCGGAAGGCCCCGCCCCCCGGAAGATCTGTGCCATCGGGGTGCGCGTGGACCGCGGCCGCTCGATGCACGGCTTCGCCCTCAACGTCGACCCGGAGATGGCGATGTTCAGCCACATCGTCCCGTGCGGCATCGCGGACAAGGCGGTGACGTCGCTGGCGGCCGAGGGCGTCGCGGTAACCATGCGGGACGTCGTCGAGGCGGTCTGCCGCCGTGCGGCCACGGCCTTCTCGAACGGAGCCGGCGAGCGCGCCGTCGAGCGGCAGGAGTCGGCCTGGCGGGCGCAGGCGGAGACGGCCGGCGAGACGCCCGAGGCCGCCCGGATCACGGCCGAAACCGAGCCCGGCGAGACGCCGGGGGCCGCCCGGGCCGCGGCCGTCGCCGAGCCGGTCATCCTCCGCCCCCTCGAGCGGCGTCTCGCCGCCGCCGGCGTGGATCCTCTCGGCGGCATCGCCTTCCATTCCCGCAAGCCCTCCTACCTGCGTGCCCCCGTCAAGCTCGGCGCCGAGGTCCTGCAGCTCCGCTCGATGGTGCGAGGCCTCAACCTCGTGACCGTATGCGAGGAGGCCGGCTGCCCCAACCTGTCGGAATGCTGGGCAGACGGCACGGCGACGTTCATGATCAACGGGGAGCGGTGCACGCGGGCGTGCGGTTTCTGCCTGGTGGACACCCGGCACCCGTTTCCTCTCGACCGGTCGGAGCCCGAGCACGTGGCCGACGCCGTCGTACGCCTACAGCTCGCCCATGCGGTCGTGACGGCGGTCGCCCGTGACGACCTCGCCGACGGGGGGGCGGCCGCCTTCGCGGCCACCGTGGCCGCCATCCGCCACCGCAGCCCGGGCACGGCCGTGGAGGTCCTCATCCCCGACTGCAAGGGCGACGAGGACGCCCACGCCACGATCTTCGCCAGCCGCCCCGACGTGCTCAACCACAACGTCGAAACCGTCCTCCGCCTGCAGCGGGCCGTCCGCCCATCGGCCTCCTACGCCCGCAGCCTCACCGTCCTCGCCCGCGCCAAAGCTGCCGGCCTGGTGACGAAATCCGGCATGATCCTCGGCATGGGCGAAACCCTTCCCGAGATCCACGCCACTCTCTCCGACCTGCGGGCCGTCGGCGTGGACATCGTCACGATCGGTCAGTACCTGCGGCCGAGCGCCGCCCACCTCCCGGTGCAGCGCTGGTGGCGGCCGGAGGAGTTCGAGGAGATCGGCGGGCGGGCGCGGGCGATGGGTTTCGCCCACGTGGAGGCCTCGCCCTTGACCCGGTCCAGCTACCACGCTCGCCAGGCTGCCGGCGGCGCCGCCGTCGCCGTCGCCGCGGCGGGGGCGCCGTGACGCCGCCTGCCTTCGACCCGGTGCTGACCCGCGCCGAGCGGCTCGCTCGCACGCGTGACGCCATGCGGGCGGCGGGCGTCGACGTCCTTCTGCTCTCGCTCGGGGCGGACCTGCCCTGGCTCACCGGCTACGAGGCGATGCCGCTCGAGCGGATCACGATGCTCGTGCTCCCGGCCGACGACGAGGCCACCCTCGTGGTCCCCGCCCTCGAGGCGCCCCGGGTGGCGCACGACGCCCGCCTCTTCGCCCTCCGGCCGTGGCGGGAGACGGAGGACCC
>Ga0187862_10005174_pt1 | contig 12138 bp, 5 predicted proteins | sample June2016WEW_10_1_FD_133003 | JGI IMG/M metagenome (GOLD analysis project Ga0187862, IMG submission 133003) | Peatland microbial communities from SPRUCE experiment site at the Marcell Experimental Forest, Minnesota, USA - June2016WEW_10_150 | ecosystem: Environmental > Terrestrial > Soil >...
CGGCGTTTCTTCGACCACGGCCATCATCGCCGGAGCGATTTCAGCCAACTCGGTTCAAGCCGCGCCGGTGGCACTGGCAAAATCCGTGACTGCCGTGGCGCTGGCGAAAGGCGCAGCTGCCAGTGGTTCAACCTTAACCCTCATCAAAGGAGCATTGAAAATTATGGCATGGACAAAAATGAAAACCGCCGTTGTGAGTATCAGCATATTTTTAATTTTCGCTGGCACTACTGCAGTTGTTGTTTCAAAGACACAATCTGCACGATGGCAAGCGAAAACGGCAAACGCTTACCAAAGAGGCTATTTAAATAATCCAAAATATCGGGCCTTGCTGGCGGATTTGAGGGCAAGCGTTTGGCCAAAAGAAAGACAGTTGGCTGAAGCAAAAATCAAGTCGCGCCAGCAAACCGACGAAACCTTCAATTCAGTTACGATAGATTTGAAGCCGTATATCAATGTCGCGCTGACCGATTCGCCGGCGTCGCGGATTGGCAATAATGAAAATAATCTGGCTGAGTTGCCATCAGGAACACACGTGTTCGGTGGCGTTCCCTTTGATGTGGAAGGATTGATACAGCTTGACGGAACGAACATGATGATGTTTGGAAAACATTATCCTGCCGAAGTTGATAATATCCGCATCAATCAGCGATGCGCAAAAATCCATTTATTTCACGGCGCAAATTGGATTTATTCGCATGATTTTGGCACAACCATTGCCAAATTGGTTCTTCATTACACAGACGGAAGCACGCGTAAAATTGACATAATCGCCGGCCGGCATGTATTCGACTATTGGTCTCCGCTTTTTACCACTGGAGTTAGTTCGAGACACTTCGAAATGGCGCCCGGCACAGAACGGGCATGGACGGGAAGCAATCCTTTCATAAAAAGAATCTGGCCGGACGAATCACTCATCCTTTACAAAAGCACCTTCGATAATCCCCAATCAGACGTGATCATTTCGAGTTTGGATTATGTTTCGACCGTAACAGGGACAGCACCTTTTCTTGTCGGACTGACGGTTGAATAGTTCTTCTCAATGATATTCCAGTTCAACTCAGCCTCGAACTCATGCACAGCCGCGAACCCATCGAGATGCTGGTGGTGGAAAAAGTGAAGTAATCCAAATGAGTCGCGAAGCGACTGACGGAAATTAGCCAGCTACGAAGTGGCTGGAGGGTCATCGGACAAAACGATTCGTCCCGGCGGGACGAAGGGAAATTCCACCGTCCCTTCAGGTCGGTTTTATTTCGGAACGATACTCCCGGCACGTTGTGCCGGGCTAATTTCCATTCGTCGCTCCGCGACTTCCAACGCCGCCAGAAACCCCGCGGCTTTCGCCAGCGTTTCCTCGTATTCCGCTTCCGCATTGGAATCGGCCACAATGCCCGCGCCGACGTGAAAATATGCCGTCCGCCCGCGGCAGATCGCCGCCCGGATGATGATGCTCAACTGGCTTTCGCGGTTAAAACCGAGATAACCCAGCGCGCCCGTGTATGGCCCGCGCGCCAGCGGCTCCAGCTCGTCAATGATTTCCATCGCGCGGAACTTCGGCGCGCCGGTGATGCTGCCGCCGGGAAAACACGCCGCCAGCGCCGCCAGATGCGTCACCTCTTTTCGTAACCGCCCCTCGACGGTCGAGACCAGATGTTGCACCTGCGCGAAACGTTCGAGCCGCGCCAGGTCCGGCGTCTGCACCGAGCCGTATTCGCACACTTTGCCAAGGTCGTTGCGGAGCAAATCGGTGATCATCACCAGCTCGGCGAGTTCCTTGGCGCTGGTTTGCAATTCGTAGGCGAGTTGCGCGTCGCGGGTCAGATCGGCGTCGCGCGGGCGCGTGCCCTTGATGGGCCGTGTTTGGATGTGCGAACCGCTCAGGCGTAAAAATAATTCCGGCGATGACGAAGCCACTTGGTGATCGCCGCAATCCAAGAACGCGGAGAACGGCGCCGGGGAAACCGCGCCCAGCCGTTGAAACAATTCCCATCCCGATAAATCGCACCGGGCTGCGAGCCGCTGCGAAAGGTTCACCTGATAAATGTCGCCGGCGCGGATGTAACGCTGCGCGCGTTCGACGGCGGAAAGGAAATCGGCGCGGGCCAGATTGGAAACGATATTTGATTGGGTAGGGACGCGTTCCACCGCGTCCCCATTAAATGTTACAGACGAGTTGGGGACGACGTGGAAGTCGTCCCTACCGAGCTTCGCCCGCCAAAATTCCATCTGCTCCCCCGCCCGTTTTTCACTGCGCGAACCGTCGGCGGCGAGACCGGTCGAAACGACGAACGCTTTGCCAAAGTGATGGTCGAACACGACAAGACTGTCGTAAAAGCCGGCGTGGCAATCGGGCAGTTCGAGGTCGTTGACGGCACGGCGCGGGAGTTTCGGCTCGACGAAATTTTTCAAGTCGTAACCCCAGTAACCGAAGCAGCCGCCGAGCGGGAACGGCAGGTCAATTTCGTCCAGCAATTCGCAGCGCGCCAACAGCGCGTCCAGAATCTGCCACGGGTTGCCAAATTGAATGTGACGAGTGACGGGTGACGAGTGACGAGTGATTTCACAACGCGAGCCAAAGGAGCGGAAGGTGAGGAACGGTCGCGCAGCGACAAATGAATACCGCGCCTGGGGCGAGTCAAACGACGACGTGCGCAATAAAACGACGCCCCGTTCATCCGTCTTTGCTTCGCTGCGACGCGACAAGCCACGCAGGCACTCGACGAGCGATTCCGGCGTGTGGGCGGTTGTAATTTCCTGGATCAGCGGACGCACTGCAACGCGGGAATTAGACCACGAACCCTTTCTCCGTGGCAATACTGCACCCGTCCTCCGCTTCGTGGAAGAGAAGGTGACGCATTCGTCAAAAATCATTCCAACACAACTTGCCGTGCTCCTTCCTTTCGGCTTGGCGTTGCAAATTCATTAACCGTAGGATCCCGCGACCCGTCAACCCGAGACAATAAATTATGGAAAATTCAGCGATATTTAATGCCAGGTTGGTCTCCACCCGCTCGGACAGCGTGTATCGCGTTTACGCGCGGGGAAATGACCTCTACTTCATCCAGCTCGCAAGTCTGAGCACAACCGCACAGGCGCTCACGGTCCACTTCGGCCTTATCGGGATGCTGATTGGAGAATCCATGAAGCGGCGGGCGAAAAAGAAAGCGGAGGCCACCCTCCAACGCGTCGGGCAGGTGGATCCGGAAGAATTGCTCCGCGAAAGCAAAAACAATTTCAAAGTTTATATTCCCGAACTTTGCGATTCGGCGATTGAACCACCGTCCTTTTTCGCGCTTCACGGCAAACAGGCGGGGCGCTGGAACTTCTCCTTGCGGGACGGCAAGAAAATGCGATTCGAGTTTGAAAATAGCGACGAACTGAAAGCCGCCTTGGAAGCGCTCCCGCGATTGCTGAATGCGACTTTGCGGGTAAATGTGGAGTGGAATGAAATGAAGAAGCGGTTTTAAAAGATAAAACACATCCCACCATCCTAAAAAAGGTTGAAGAAAAAGGTGTTATATGCTTGTATTATGACCGTTCATAATTAATGGGTATTTGGATAGAAACACTTGAACTTGCTTTTTAAAGTCGGCAGGGGCCTTTTAAGGGTCGTGGTTTGGGGAGGTTTCTTGACTAGCGTCGAGATGTCCAGCGCACAGTTGTTGGCCGGCGGCGGGGCCACGAACGAAATCCGGATTGTGGAACTGCAAGGCACGGCGGAGTTTGCTCCCGCCACCGCAACGGTCTGGATGCCGGCACAGACCAATCAAATCCTGCACCCGTTCGACCGGTTGCGCACGGGCGCCAACAGCCGGATTGCACTCCTCTGGTCTGATCGGAGTGTGGTGTCTTTCGGTGCTTCGGCGGAACTCGAAGTCTTGCCGCCGGATTCAGCCGGTGCGCAATACGGGCTGCATTTGCTCCGGGGCATCATCTCGTTTTTCCATCGGGACGAACCGGGACGCATCCGGATCATCACCCGCGGTGCCGTCGCCGGAGTGGAGGGCACGGAATTCGTCCTTGCGGTTGAGCCTGGGAAGGACACGGAGCTTGCGACGATGTCCGTGATTGACGGAAGGGTCCGGTTTGGCAATGAACAGGCTACTCTCCTGCTGACCAACGGCCAGCAGGCCGTCGCCGAGCCGGGCAAAGCGCCCGTTCGCACCTCGGGTTTCATTGCCAACAACGTTCTGCAATGGTGTTTTTACTATCCGGCGGTGATTGATCCGGCGGATTTGCCGTTCACACCTGAAGAGCAAAAGGCGCTCGGCGAATGCCTCCAGGCCTATCGCTCGGGCGATCTGCTGGTGGCGCTGGCCAAATATCCGGCCGCGGAACAGCCCGGCTCCGACGCCGTGCGGGTTTATTATGCCGGCCTGCTCTTGGGAGTCGGACAGGTTGAACCAGCCGAAGTGGCACTTGCTTCATTGTCCGTCACCAATGCCTTCAGCCGTCCGCAGCGGGTTGCCCTGGCATTGCGCCGGCTCATTTCCGCTGTGAAACAACAGTCGAATCCGGCGGCAATCCGTCCGGAGCTGGCCACGGAATTCCTGGCGGATTCCTACTATGAACAATCGCGCGCCGTCCCCGGAATTTCATTGCCGGCCGCGCTGGATTCGGCCCGTCGGGCGGTGACCAACTCACCGGAGTTCGGTTTTGCCTGGGAGCGGGTGGCGGAATTGGAATTCAGTTTTGGTCATACCAGCCGCGCGCTCGAAGCCTTGGACAAAAGCCTGGCCCTTTCGCCGCGCAATGCCCAGGCGCTCGCGTTGAAGGGATTTCTGCTCGCGGCGCAAAACCGCACTGGTGAAGCCATCGGCTGGTTCGATCAGGCGCTCGCCGTGGACTCCGCCCTCGGCAACGCGTGGCTGGGTCGCGGTCTGTGCCGCATTCGCCGTGGCGACACCAAGGGCGGACGCGAAGACCTGCTGGTGGCCGCGGCACTCGAGCCGCAGCGCGCCGGGTTGCGAAGTTATCTGGGCAAGGCTTATGCGGATGCGGGCGATTACCCGCACGCCACCAAAGAGCTTCAACTTGCGAAAAACCTGGATCCCAAGGACCCGACGCCGTGGCTTTATTCCGCCCTGCTCAACCAGGAGAACAACCGGATCAATGACGCCATCCGGGATCTGGAAAAATCGCAGGAATTGAATGACAACCGGAGCGTTTATCGCTCGCAACTGCTGCTGGATCAGGACCAGGCGGTGCGCAGCGCGAATCTGGCCGCGATGTACCAGGATGACGGCATGTTTGACGTGGCCGTGCGCGAAGCTTCACGCGCGGTAAGTTACGATTACGCGAATTATTCCGCGCACCTGTTCCTGGCAAACAGCTATGCCGACCTCAGCGATCCAAACGAGATCAATCTCCGTTATGAAACTCCCGCAGAGAGCGAATATCTGCTGGCGAATTTGCTGTCCCCGGTGAGCGCCGGCACCATGTCACCCACAATTTCACAACAGGAATACTCCCCGTTGTTCGAGCGCGACCGGCTCGGGGTTGTTTCGAGCACCGAATACTTGAGTCGTGGGGCGTGGACGCAGGCGGGCGCCCAGTTCGGAACCTACGAAAACTTCGGTTATGACGTGGAGGGACTCTACCGTTCCGACCCCGGTCAGCGGGTGAATGATGACATCGAGCAGCGACAATTGTCCGCGGCGCTCAAATACCAATTCACACCGCAGGACACGGTTTATTTGCAGGTCAATCAATACGAGGCGAACGGCGGGGATTTAGCCCAATACTACAATCAAAATATGGCCAGTCCGACTTTTCGGTCGAACGAGCAGCAGGATCCGAACATAATCCTTGGCTATCATCATCAATGGAGCCCCGGGGTCCACACTTTGTTTTTAGCGGCTCGCCTCAACGACACTTATTCGCTCACCAACTTCACGCAGCCTTCCTTGTTTCAAGATTTTCCGAACAATACCATCGGCGTCCCCACTTTAAGCACCTTCGAGTCTGCGCAGAACATTACGACGAGTGAGCATTATTGGGACAGGTTGGATATTTATTCAGGAGAACTGCAGCAGATTTGGGAAGGGCCGGAACACAATACCATTGTCGGCACACGCATCCAGTATGGTCATTTTGATACCTCGGTTTTACAGGCCAATCCTGACCCCGTATTCTATGCTTTCTTGGATTCTCCACCTCCACAGAGCTTCACTTCCCTCTTCAAGCGCATCAGTTTTTACGGTTATCATCAATGGCAGATTTTCGAGCCGCTGCAATTGATTGGCGGCGTGACCTATGATCATATCACCTACCCTGAGAATTTTCGGAGCGCGCCAATTTCAGGGAACGAAACGACGGCCGATCAAGTTTCGCCCAAGGCCGGCCTGATCTGGACGCCGCTGGACAAGACCACCGTCCGTTTTGCTTACACGCGCTCGCTGGCCGGAGCGAGCGTGGACCAAAGTTATCAGATTGAGCCTTCGCAGGTGGCGGGTTTTATTCAAAACTACCGCAGCATCATTCCGGAATCCATCGCCGGGGATAATGCCGGGGCCCAATTTGAAACCTACGACCTTTCGTTGGAACAAAAATTCAGCACCGGAACTTATCTGGGCATTTCCGGCGAGATATTGAACTCCACCGTCAATCGGGTTGATGGAGTCTTCAATTATTATCCCGACGGGTTTGACAATCCCATTCCACAAGGACTGCGCGAAAACCTGAATTACCAGGAAGAATCGCTCCTAGTCACCGTCAACCAGTTGCTGGGCCGGGACTGGTCTCTCGGCGCACGCTATCTTTATACCCAAGCGGTCTTAAATGACAAGTTCCCTGATGTGCCGGTCACTTCACCATCACTACATATTAGTAATCCGATAATACCAAGTCAGCGGACCGAGGGGGTTTTGCAACAGGTGAGTTTGTCGGCCATTTACAACCATCCCTGCGGTTTCTTTGCCCAAGGAGAGGCCCAGTGGTATGGTCAGAGCAACAGCGGCTACACCAGCGAACCGGGCGCTGACTTCTGGCAATTCAACGCGTTTGCCGGTTACCGGTTTCTGCAACAAAGAGCCGAAGTGACGCTCGGCCTGCTCAACATCACAGATCAAAATTACAATTTAAACCCGCTCAACCTTTACAACGAACTTCCGCGCTCGCGCACCCTTGCCCTGAGCCTGCGGTTGAATTTCTAATCACATCCATGGTTGGAGTTCACGCTTTAGCGTGTCCCCCGCCTCACCAACAAGCTAAAGCTTGAACTCCAACCTTGCCCGGATGCATCGGGCGGCGACGCGAACTTGCAAGCCGATTAGAAACGACTATTCTCTCCCCACGGAGAAGGAGAACCGTTCGCCGTCCCTTTGAAAATTCGCGCGCCGGGATTTGCCGGCTAACCGCAAAACCAAAACCAGCGCCGTAGGCGCGGCATATTTGTAGAACATCCGCAAAAAAAATCCACAAGCTCCGCAGGAGCGGTATATTCCGATGATGTCGCTCCTGAACGGGGCTTTGGGAAGATGGTTTCGCGAACTACAAAGATTTCGCACCTACGGTGCTGACAGATTTGACCCGGCAGTGAAGATGGCGCCGTAAGGCGCACCGATTTGGATTGGCAAAAAAGCAGGGCTGAACTTCGGTTCAGCCCTGTTTATTTTAAGACGTGCGTGTTCCCATTTTCAACTGCACCTATTGATTAAACCCGGTCAGGACGATGGGATAGTTGGTTGTGGGCACATTATTCGGAAAAAAGATTGTGAACCTGTAACTGGGACTTGGTGGCGGGTTGGGAATGGTGACCGTTGTTTGATTGCAACCGGTATCACCATATTTTCCCCCATACATAATTTTTGTGTCTGTCCGTCCGCCGCCGTCAGAAGCTGTAAAGATTGTAGTGTTGGTGGAAGGCACCCAACCCCAGCCTTGTGAAATGGTTTTGGTATAATTGACATAGCCAGCGTATGTGCCCGGACAGGTTCCTTGTGTGCCATTACTGGCCTTGGGTCCGCCGAACACAACAATCGGTCCTCCGCCGAGAACGCCGTCAGGCGCCGCCATGCTGGCAGGCACCACTACGTCCAAAGACGCCGCGCGGGTCGGCACCGGATCTTCGCCAGTCTGGGAAACATTGCATGAATAGGATCCCGCGTCATTGACCCCGACGTTCTGAATGGTGAGAGTGCTGTTGGTTTGTCCCTCAATGTCAACTCCGTTGGTCTGCCATTGATAATTATCGGCATTGACTGCCTGCACCGACAATACGGCATTCGATCCTACGGTAACGGCCTGGTCCACCGGTTGAGCAGTAATCGTTGGAAATTCAGACTGATCAAGGGAGTCGTCCGACTGTGCAAGAGCAGTGTTTCCTGTAATTGCAAGAAGTCCTGTGATTGCTGCCAGTGTGATGATGTGAGGGATGTTTTTATTCATAGGATTACGGGCTTTCTATAGGTTTTTGCTGTCGGTTCTCCCTCCGCCCAACAGCCCCCTAGAATCGGTACAGCAAGTTTTACTTACTCGATACTCGGGCGATTACCTTCAATACGGAGTTGCCAGGATAATCTTTCAAAGATTTTTCCGGACATCAGCCGGATCTGGCATTACTTAAAACGCGGGGGTTGTCCGGTGGTGGCCAACACTGCGTGCCAGATGGAGCCGTCGGGATCCACACGCTTTTCCTGTTTTGCCAGCATTTCAATGGGCACATGGATGAAGTGGTCATGCAGCAACCCAATCGCCAGGCCGGTCTTGCCCGCCATCGCGGCATGCACGGCATTGCGGGCGTATTGGTCGCACAGGATCGCGTCTTCCGCATCGGCGGGCACGCTCCGGATGATGTAGCTCGGTTCCAGGTAACGCATCACCACGGGAATTTTCTCCGCCCGGAAGTAAGACTCGATCTTTTCGCGGAGGAACAAGCCGATGTCCCTGAGTTTGACGTTTCCCGAAGCGTCACGTTCCCCGCCTTTGTTTTCCAGCAGGTTCTGCCCGGCGCCTTCGGCCACCACGATGACCGCGTGCGCCCGGTTCAACGTGCGTTTCTTCAACGCGTTGAGGAACCCACCTTCGCCTTCCAGCTTGAACGGGATTTCCGGGATCAGACAGAAGTTCACGTCCTGGCTGGCCACCGTGGCTGCCGTGGCAATGAATCCGGCGTGCCGTCCCATGAATTTCACGAGGGCGACGCCGTTCCGGACGCTGTGAACCTCCGTGTGGGCGCAGGTGATGACCCTGGCCGCCTCCTCCAACGCGGTCTGGTAGCCAAACGTGCGCGAAACATAAGGCACGTCATTGTCAACGGTCTTCGGAATGCCCACGACTGCCAGCGCATGACCGCGCTTTTGTGCCTCCTGAAAAAGCTTGTAACCACCGTGCTGTGTGCCGTCGCCGCCGACGACGAACAGGATGTTCACACCGCGTTTGATGAGATTGTCCACCGCCCCGCTGATGTCCACCGGGCCGCGCGATGTGCCGAGAACGGTGCCACCTTCCTTGTGAATGTCGTCCACGAGGTCGGGGTTGAGCACGATTGGCTCCAATCCGTTCGCCGGATCAAGTCCCTGATAACCGTCGCGGAAGCCCAGCACTTCCTTCACCCCATAAATATGGTGCATTTCCAGGAAGGCGGAGCGGATGACGGTGTTCATGCCGGGACAAAGTCCACCGCAGGTGACAATGCCGGCACGGGTGTCCTTGGGATCGAAGAAAAGTTTTTCGCGCGGGCCGGCAATCTCGAAAAAGAGTTCCTCCGATGGCGTGACACCAGGCGTCCGCACCATGTGCAATGGGACCCGCGCCTCGTCACTGACCGAGTGTCGAATCGGCGAGGCGAAGCGAGCCGGGCCGAGTCGGGTGATTTTCGTGGAACTATTCACGCACGGCCGCCTTCAACTGGGTTTTGAACACCATTACCATTTTTAGTGTGCCATGTTTGTCGCGGTTTTGGCCAGTGCTTAACCGTCCGGTAAGGATGTTTATCCTATGCCGGGGATGAGATGAACAGAAAAGACTTGCTCTCTTCATGCAACCGGATTGCGCTGGAAAACGGTTTGAGAGGAAGGATCATCATTCGTCCATGATATTGGCAGCTTGATTGCCAAGCAACTCTTGGGCGGCACGAACAAATCCATTTTGCCCGATTGCCTTGCCCGGAGTGATTCTTTCTTCCAGCTCTTGCGACCTAAAACGGTATTCCATTTCCATGTCCCGGTCCTGTTCACTGGCTTGTGCCGCCTGCTTTTCAACTTGTGCCTTGCTGGCCGGCAACGGATAAAGACTTTCGGGTTTGACCGGGCACTTCCCGGCGGCGATCGCAACGTTGTGCCAGAGCGCGGCCAGATCGGAGACATTCTCAAACGACGGCCGGGTATGACGGCCCAGTGGATCCAGTCGAAGAAGATTGAAAACCACGGCGTCGCGCTCCGGGGCGGATTGGAAAACATGGGAACTGATGCCTTCGATTTTCACCCAGGCATTGAGATAATCAGGATCCAGCCTGACTGCCACGCGATAATTGGTCAGCGCCTCCGGGTAACGTTCTTCTTCTTCCCGCAGATAGCCCAGGAGATAATGCACCTGCGGCTTGTTCGGCGTTTTTTGAGCCAGTTCCGTGAACACCTTCTCGGCAATGCCTTGCGCCCGTTCGCCGTCAAACGCGCGTTCACATCCGAAACAATAACTCTCCATGCGGCCAAAACTGTCGGGCATCAATTCGTAGGCGCGACGGTAATGTTCCTCCGCCTGCTCGTGCAATCCCATGTCTGACAGTTGCACGGCCAGCCGCGCATGGATGCAATAAGCGTCCGCAAAACGGTTCAATGAATCCTGATACATGGCCACAGCCCGTTTGAGCAGGCCGGCGGCGTGAAATTGGTCGGCCAATTCCGCTTGATGCACGGATAGGACAACGCTACGCAAAGTTTCCGCTTCATTGGTATCACCCCGGGCAGCGCGGATCTCCGCCAGTTCGGCATAGGCGCGGATGCGGTCGCCGGGACCCTCCTCGCCATCCGTGGGATCAATGGCAATGGCTTGGCGGGCGGCTTGTTCGGCTTCCGCCAAACGCTGGTGGGTGCGCAACCAGTGCGCCTTCCAAATCAACGGCCGTTCCTCGAATTGGTCCCGCGCAAACAAAGCATCCAGTTCGGCCGGGGCGTGTTCATCATCCAATGAGAGCAGCAATTCATAAAGCCGGTCGCAGCCGGGGGATTGATTGAATAGTGGGTCGAGCAGTTTGCGCGCTTCCGCCGGACGTCCGGTTTTAGCCAGCGCCGAGGCGGCGTAGTAGCCCACCGGCACGGTGACGTGCTGGTGGGAATAATTCGGAACCATTTCTTCCAGGTTGGCAAACCGGGAGTTCAAATCAGCCAGGTCTTTTACGCCCCAGTACGGTGCATCATCAAATAATTTCAGCACGTCCGCATCCCGTCCGGCGCGGTGATACAGCCGGACCAGCGCTGTCAGAATTTGGGTGGCGGGAGTGGAGCGTTGTCCTTCGTAACCGTACATTCGCGGGTTCGCCTTTTTCGAGACGGCATTGGACAAGGCTGTGGCCAGAACCGCTTCTGCCTCCGGTCCACGGTTGAGATCGTCCAAAAGCATCGCCAGCGACGGCGCGGTGTTGTTTCCCCACCAGGAATAATCCTGTTCCTCCGGTTTTTGAACAGCCGCCTTGGCGGCAGTGATGCCTTCCTCCTGCCATTCGGGACGATTGAGAAGGTGGCCGATTTGCGCCAGCTTCAATGCCAGATCACCGCGGCTTTCACGCTCGTAGCGGACCGACGAGGCTGAAACCGGCTCATTGGTTTGAATCAAGCGGCGAAGTTCAGTCACCCCGGCCTCGACTTCGTCGTTGGCCAGCAACGCCTGATACAACAATTGTTGCAGATGCAGCCGTTGGCCCTTGCTCAGGCCGGGTTTGGAAATGGCAGTCTGGACCAGCTTGACCATTTCTGCAGTTTGACCCGCGTGCGCCGCCACCTGCACATACTCCTCCCAGAAAGGCAGATCCGGATTTTGCTGCAACAGTTCATGGAAAAAACCATTGAGCTGGCCGACGAAACCGGCGCGTTCCATCTGCCGGACGACTTCAACCGGAAAGTAAGCGTCGTTTTCCTTCTCAAACTGTCTGGCCACCGCCACGGCATCAGCCGTGCGCTCATGGGCAATCAGGCCAAGTAG
>Ga0187862_10005184_pt1 | contig 12131 bp, 11 predicted proteins | sample June2016WEW_10_1_FD_133003 | JGI IMG/M metagenome (GOLD analysis project Ga0187862, IMG submission 133003) | Peatland microbial communities from SPRUCE experiment site at the Marcell Experimental Forest, Minnesota, USA - June2016WEW_10_150 | ecosystem: Environmental > Terrestrial > Soil >...
CCGTAATCATGCGAGGGACGACGACTCCACCACCGCCGCCGCCGCCGCCTGATCCTAGCGCGTTGGCATACGCATACGAAAAGACGCCCGTCAAAAGGTCTTGCACGGCCACGACTTGAGTTGGCGTGATCGCCACATCGGGCGCGAGAAGTCGATAGTTCGGCGCGATCGTCCAAATGCCATTCGCCTTATTGACGCTGATAAAAGCCGCGCCGCCAACCCGCGTCGGGAACGGAACACGGACATTTACTCGAATATTGGCAGGGAGCGTCATATTCCGCGCCCTCCAAAGGCGATTGGGAGTTTCCCGATGAGAAGCTGGCGCGCGTCGTCGTTGGCCGCGTCTTCGAGGCGAAGATAGACGTTGTAAGTCCTGCCGCCGTGCATTTTCTGCATGACGGTGTAGGGAATTTGAATTTGAATTGTCCCGACGCCGATGATCGAAATGTAATCGGCTAAGGAAGCGAAAATGATCGGTTCGCCTTCGCATCCATAGTAAGAAGATGAATATGGTTGTCCGTAGCTATTCCCTCCGCCGCCATGATGCCGAGGCGGGGAAATTTCGAGGTAAATCTGATAAAGCGGGTTGTTGTTCGAGTCCGTTAGGGAGATGAGGTCGCCGGTTTGGTCATCGTTTATTTGAACGGTCTGTGGCCACGATTCGCGATTGCTGGTAGATGGGAATAAAACAGGGTATTCATACATCGGAACCTCACAGGTGAATGTAAAATGTTCCGAGGATAAACGGCATCATATTGTTGTGCGCGAGGCCACCAGCGTGGTCGGTCAACGTGATTCCCGTGCTGGCGGGTTCCGTATAGACGCCAGAAGGACTAGATGCTCCTTCATTGGCATAAACGATCGCGGTCGTCCCGGAACCAGGCGCTGATGCGGGCATTTGGTGCTGGTGCTCAGGATCATTGAGCGTTATCTGCCCAGCGGGCGCCTCGGCGACGACGAGGGTATGGTTTGCCTCGCCACCGCTCGCGCCGGGCGTCGTCGGGCCATCGCCGCCGCCTGACGTGACGTTCGCCGCGAGTATGCCGCCGGCCGGCGTATTGCCCATGTCATCGAGGCCGACCGGGCATTTATCGCGCCAATCTGGCAGTCCGATGGTCTTGTTCACGCTGAAATCAGCCCCGGCGGACGCGCCACGACCACCGCTCACAGGCGCTTTCGAATTGGGGAAGTTGTTCCACAGATAGACGAACAGGTTTTGCGTGTCGGCGTTGGCGCGCTGCGTCGCGCCGGATGTCGCCGCGCCGATCGTTTGCGCGTTGAGCTTGACCCAGCCAATCAGGACTTCCGATGTCGCTCTGAATTTGATGTCGCCCGTGGCGGCTATCGTTGACGGATCGACGCCACCGCCTCCGCCACCGCTGCCCGATGACGGTCCGATGACTTGCATCGACGGATAATCGAAGATGACGGTTCCGTTAGCGTCGGTCAGGCGAACATGAACCTGCCCATCCGCGAGATAGAACATTGGAATTCGGCCATATTCATCGGCGACGAGCGGGTTTGGATTGACGATCGTGAGACCGAAATCCTGGTATGAGTTCTGAAACGTCGCGACCGTGCCGACTTGGAAGAAATAGAGCAATGCGCCCGCGAGCGGATTGCCGTTGATGTCAAGCTGCTGCGCGAGCGCGAGGTTGAGGGAGCCTGCCATCGGTTATTGTCTCGCGTTTTCTTCGCCGGCGCGGCGAGTGACGGTGAGGACTGGACGCTGCGTCGGAACGGGCGGCGGCTGATCCGCCTTTCGCCGCTGCGCATCGGCTGCGATGGCTCCCGCCGCGACGTTCGAGGCGAACGGGCGCAGATACGCTTGGATTCCCTTGGATCGGGCCGCCATACTGATCGCGCGATCTATCTTCGCTGGATCGCTTGACGCCAGAAGTTCGCCAACATGCTGCATGACGCGGGCGTTGACTGCATGGCTCCCGCGCTTGGCGAGCGCGCCCGCGACCGCCCCAAGGCTCGCGTCCTTCATATCGCCGCCTGAGCCTAGATAGGTCGCCCCGCCGATCAGACTGCCTTGGCCCATTTCTTTGAGATATTGGAGTTGTTTCGCCGTCGTTGAGTTGCCGGCTACCGCTTCATTGAGGCGTTGCATTATCCCTTCGCCGTAGAGATATTTCTCCAGCTCTCCGGCTTTTTTTTCTCCAACGGCCATTTCGACGCGCCGTCTTGCCTCTTCCGAGTTGAAGATTTTTTTAACCACATCCTGCCGGTCTGGAATTTCCCGCACCTTTGTTTCAAGTTCCGACATGAACCCGTGCGCGAACAGCTTGCGCTCCGGGTCGCTCATCTTCGCGATGGTCTTGGCGTATTCGTTATTTTTGCCGGTTGCGGTCAGAAATTTAGCGCCAGCTTCCAGCGCATCCTCCGCGCCAAACGCGCGTGCGGCCATGCCCCTTGCCTCGCCATATTCAGGGTGAACGTCATCGAGATGTTCGCGCAGCACCCGCGCCCAATCCCTAGCGTCGGCATTGCCGGACTTCCCGGCTTTGTCAAGATTTCGCTTCACGTAATCCCAAAACTGCAAATTTGGGATTTCTCGTCCTTCGCCTTCCTTTAGGATAACCCGTCCGTCTGGAGCGGTCGTGAAGGGATTTTTCGGCGGAGCAAATCCCATCTTGGCGGCGTCATTTTTTGCCGATACCATCGTTTTTCTGATGGCGTCCTGAACAACTGGAGCTTGAGACAATTGCGCAAGGCTATCGTCCCATATTCCATTCGCTCCAGCCTCATACGCCTTTTTATAAAGCGGGCGGTTCGCTCTGGACGCCGCTTGTTTCAGCTTATCGAGCGTCTCGACCGAGTTTCCGCCGCCCAAGTCCTGAACGAGATTGGCAACGCGATTGGACTGCGCCTCATAACGTTCGTTAAGCGTCTTTTTAAGGGCTATCTCGGCTTCTGGCGATGCGTTGGCCGCCGCCCGCGCAAGATTCTGTGTCCCGGTTCCGCCGAGATCGCCTGCGACCATTGGCTGGCCGCGACGGACCGCTTCCTCGAAGGCGTTTTGCGACAGTGGAGCGCCCCCAACAGCCCGATCACGCGCGACGGACTCCCCATACATCTTCTCCGCCACCGCTTTGGGGTCGCGAAGCCCTGCGACAGCTTGCGGGATGCCGCTTTTGCGGGCGAGCGCCTGAGCACCGAGCGAAAGTCCCTCCATGACGGGCGGGGCCGCCCCGCCTAGAACCACGCCCGTTCCGAAGCCTAAACCAGCGTTCTTAGCGACTTCTGGAGTGTTCGTTAGGTCGGGGCTTGATCCGACGCCCATCAGGCCGCCTTGCACGCCGCCGACGCCCGCGCCCGCCGCCATTCTTCCGGCGATGGTCGGAGACCGCGCCGCCGCACCCATCGGGAGCATTAGGCCTCCCGCCACCTCGCCAGCGCCAGATTCCCAAGGATGCTCTTCGAGGTTCGCTTTATCCAGAGCGCGCTGGGCGGCGAGATTGCCCTCGTAGTCCCCTGACTTGCCACCAATGCCCGTAGCAGCGCCCGCGCCCGCAGCCAAACGATCAGCGAAGCCAAATGTAAGGGCGTTCGCCGCGCCGCGAACGAAGGCATCGGCTGAATCGGCGAATGTGGTTCCAGTCTCCTGTGCCGGCTTTCCGCCACCTTGCCCACCCCACCCCTTTTGAAACGCCGCGAAGGCCTGTTGCGGCGTCGATCCTTCTGGGCCTTCGACGACGTGATCTCTTCCATCTGGGCCAGTGAAAACAAACTCGGTCATCTTGGGCCTTTATAGACAAATCCGCCGTCTAACTTGGTCCCCGGCGCGATAGGTGCGCCGCCGCCTTGCGCGCCTTGATCGCCTGTTTCCGCCTTCGCTGTCTTCAATTCGTCTTCAAAGTCTCCCGTCGTTAGCTTGAACTCCTTCATCGTTTCGTGGACTGAATCCTTAGCGTTTTTCAGCTCGATCTTCATTTGATCAAGAGCCGTTCGCATTTGTCCTTTGCTCCACGCGCCGCTGAACAAATCATCTGCTTTCTTCGCCGCGCCCTCGGTCGGCGTTCCGCCAGCCTTGAGAACGCGGGCGTAAACGCTCTTTAGTGATTCGGCGGAGACGCCAAGACGAATAAGGTCTTCGTTTCCCGACCGCTTCTTGAGATTGTTAATGGCCGCGTTGATGTCGGAATATTGCCCATTGCCTAGCTGGTCGATGGTCTTTTCTAAGACTGGAATGAGCTTCTGGGCCTCGTTTCCGACAAGCTCCAACCCGACGACGCGGTTTGACAATAGTCGCTTTCCTGCCGCCATTGCGCCGAAAGATTGCTGTCTCTCAAGAACATCCGATGGGCTAAGACCCTTCTCGGCCGCGATTTCCCACCCACGATTTGTAATCGCGGCGATATTCTGCGCGCCCTGCTGCCCACGGCCAAGATTTGGCGGCATCTTTCCGTTCTTGAGCCACGCTTCCGCCGCGCTATCCAACGCCTGCGGTGATAGGTTTCCGCCCTCTGGGTATGGGGCTTGAAAGGTCTTCCCACTCGTGGGGCTTGCAATCATTTGCCCAGGTGTAAGTTTCATCGGGTCGGCTGACGATGCGATGCGGTCGCGCCAGTCGGCAAGCGCCTTCACCTGTCCCTGCGCCGCTGGATTGGCGGATAGACGCGCCATCTCTTGGTCAATCGCGAGAATAGCCTGTTGCTCTTGCCCGCGCTTAAATCCCGGCGGTAAAGGAATTTGCGGGACAATATCTTGAAGTGGCGCGCTGGCGGGACCAGCCCCGCCTGCCGCGCCAGCGCCAACCGGTCCCGGTTGCTGCACCGGTTGTCGACCCGTTTGCTTGGCCCAGTTGCCGATGCGTTCCTGCGCGCGCTGCGCCTGTTCTGGCGTTAAGTTCGCGTTTTGATCGACGCCGAGCGACTTCGCGAACCTTCCGGCTATGGCGGGGGCCTTGTTCGGGTCTGGCTCCAGACTGGCCACCATCGCCGCGATAGAACCCGGAGCGCCGCCACGCACGCCGACGCCCGCCGCCGGCGTTCCGCTTCGATCGCCAGAACCACCTACGCCCCCCATAGCGGCACTGGGTGGCGCCCGTGGCGTGGCGTCGCTCTTTACTCCTGTCGCCAGCTCCGCATATCGCGCGCCGCTCATATTGTTTACGTCGCGACGATTGGCCCCTTCCGCGAGCGGCTTGCCGGTAAACCACATCGATGCCGCGTCCGGAGCATCTCCAGTTTTTGCAAGATATCCCCCGAGTATGGTGCGGGCGACCTTTTCCTGTGCATCAGGGTCATTGAGAAATTCGCTCGGCGTCATCTTTCGGCCGAGCACCTTCTCCGTCCACAGCGGGATATTTGCGCCCATGACCTGATATTTTCCATAGGCGCGGTCGCCGGATTTCGTCACCGGCCCCTTCGCGGAATATGGGTCTTTCTGCCCGCCCGTTTCAACCTTGGCGACACCGGCTTCGAGCTTGCTTAGTTCGTCGCCACTTGCCGCCGGCTGTCCTCCCGGACCACCCGCTCCGCCAAATAGCGGGCTTGGCGCTGCCGCTTGGTCAATCTGCCGCTGTTCCATTGCGAGCGGCGCAAGTTTGGCCACCGATGCGGTATCACCTGCTTGGGCATACTTCTGCAAAGCCTGCGCCCAGTTTGGCTGACCGTTCTCCATCGGTAGGCCGCCGGCAAACGCCTCTTGCAATTTCCTTTGCTGATCAAGCTGCATCTGCTCTTGCTGTTGGGCAAGCGCGAGAAACTGCTGCTTTTGCATATCCGCCGGGATGTTCCCGAGCTGCTGACCGAAGTTGTCCCAATTCGGCGTCGGGTAGGTCGGCGCGTTGACATAAGAACCCGCCATCAAGCCGCCCCTTGTCTATGGTTCTTGCGGTTCCGCATCATTTTTCGTATCTTCCTTCCGCAAGGGATAGGCTGGCCAGCCGACAAGCGAGAGACCCACTCGTTTCCCTTGCTTTCACAGGGAACACGAAGGGAACGTGACATGAGAGACATACTTGCTCGCCTATTCATCGAATCATTCCGCGACAAGGACGTTATCGGCAACATGAGCAACGAAGAGCTAAGACAATGCGCAGACTCTATTAAGCAAGAAATATATTTCAGACACACCGCTAAACTGTGTGTTCCTATAAACGCTCTAGATTTTTCAACTAGAGTTAGGAGACATTTAGACGCAAATAATGTTGTTACAGTTCAAGACATTATCGCTCTCGGACCAAGACGCCTCGCTATGTGCCCAGGAATTGGCGATAAAGCCTTATTTCAAGTGCGGCGAGAACTGGAAAAGTTCGGTGTTGACTTATCTAAATGGGACGAAAAACCAGAGCCAACATTTGATGAAGCATCAGTGCAGGCGGGTATTGTGATAGCCGAAAGTAACCAAGCCAATCCTACCTAAGCCGCCTCCAGCAAGCCGCCGAGTTCGGAAGCGAAATTCGTTGCCTTGCCATAATCAACTGCGAGGAACCCGCCAATGTCGGTCACGGCGTCTGGATTGGTTTCTTGGACTTCCTGCGCCATGACGCCAATGCGGGTCACTGGATCGCCCTTGTAGCGATAGCGGTAGATGTTCGTTCCGTCGAACAGCTCGCCGACGGTCTGGATGTCTTCTTTCAGGCGCTCGTCGCTGAAGATCGACCCGATGCCGCTCATTAGGCTCGATCCAACGGTTCCGCTCGTCGGCGAGGATAGAAGGCCGCCGATGGCCTTGCCGCCGCCCGTGAGCCAATTTTGCGATTGTGCTTGGTTCGCCAAGCTCGCCGACGCCTGCGCGTTGCCGATGCCGCCAAGCAGGCCGAGTTGGTTTTGTGTGAGTTGGTTCTCGACGCCTGCCTGCTGATTGCCGAGATTTTGCGCGACTCCAGAGATGCCGCCCGCGACGTTTTCAGCGCCGGTCAAATAAGGCTGGAGCTGGGTGACGTAGTTGCTGTAAGTGTTCTGGGCGAGGCCTTGGTCATAGTTCGCCAGCGCCGTTTGCTGATTGCCTGAGCCGAGCGTCCCGTTCGCCGCGCCGGCCGCGTTGATCGCGTTGTTTCCCGCTCCGAGCGAAAACTGATACCCCGGTGTGGTCTGGAGCTGCGCGAGCGCGGATTGCGAACCGGCGGGGCCATTGAGGCCGAGCACGTTGCCAAGCGCGCCGGTGCCGGCGGCCATTGTCGGCTGGAGCGCGGCATAGGGCGCGGTCGCCGACGCCGCCGCTTTTGTTAGATCAGTGTTGGCCGTAGTCGCGTTCTGGCCCGAGGCCTGGAGCCCCGCCAGCATCGCCATCGTTTGCTCTTGCGACGCTTGGTTCGCGCCGCCGAAGAGGTTGCTTAAAAACGACATCAGCTTATCCTTATGCGGACGACGCCGGACGCTTGATAGAGGCCGTTAATGGGAACGCCCGCCGCCGCCGCCGCCGCGTCATTCGCCGCGCTGGGAAGCGGGCCAAGAGTGTTCGCCGCCAGCGCCGACATGAATTGCGCGAAGGCCAGAGTCGGAACGCCGCGACTGTCCACCCACTGATTTGAAATCGGCGGGAGGTTCGCGAGCTTGTTTTGCGCCACGGATCAGCTCCCTACCATCCGAATATCGCTCGATTGCGTCGCGCCGAGGAAGCTAGCATAAACCATGTCGGTGACATCCAAACGCCAGCGGCACCCCATCGTTCCCGAGAGGCCCATGTTCATGACCGACACCCGCGACCTGAGAACATTCGCCTGCGCACCTAGCGGCCGAATTAAGGGATTCCCCCAATTCTGCCCGCCATCCTTGCTCATCGAAATCGCCACTTGTGGATTTTGAGCGTTGGGAGGGGAAGTCAGATCGATAACGACGCCGGCGGCGACATAGGCGTTCGCATAGACGCTGCCCTGCAATTCGATATGCGTCCCGTCGATGACCGTGATTGGCCACGTTCCGTTCGCCTCGGTCGTGCCGGTGACGCCGGAGACAATCGCCTCGTCGTTTGTGCTCATGTTGGCGGTCGTCGCCACGGTGAGCCGCACGACGCCGCCAGTTCCCGCAACCGAGCCCTTTACATTCGTCGTAACCGATCCAACGGCCTGGCCGACGCCGACCACGAAATCGAAGTCCGCGCGCGCGACGCGCTGCTGCGCCGGGAACTTCTTAACTGGCCCGGATTCGATCCGGTAGAGGATTGGCGTCCCGGCTTCCGTCCTGTTGGTGTCGTCGGCGAACAGCATGTTTCCGCTTTGCTCGTCTCCCATCAGCCATTTGCCAAACGCAGGATGCCCGCCCGTCGCTCGCCAGCGGCCATAGACGCCTGCGGGGGTCAGTGACCACCGCTCGGTCCATTTGCGGGTTGAAAGGTTAAACTCCCAGGTCCAAGCGGGCGAGGACAACGCCCAGAACTTCTTGCCGCCGATGATGTATGCGCCGGCCTCAAGCGTATTTCCCAAGCGAACCTGCGCCTCGATGAGCAAGTCCAGATCAGGCGGAGAAGCCTTGATTTGCGTCAGCGCGCCGGCTGTCATCCAATGCACGCCGAAATCTTGCGCTACCCACAAAAGCTCGGCGAAGCCCGTTTCGAACCCCGCGATCGCCGCCGACTGAATAAGGCCCGTCTCCAGAACGACGAGGCGGGAATATGGGAAATTCGGGGCCGCTAGGGCCGCGTCCTGCCAAACCTCGCATGAACCGGTCGTAAACAGCATGAGCAAGCCGGAGAAGGCGATGCCGCGCAACAGCGTCACGTCGGACTTGGCTTGCACGGTGATGTAGGTAAGCCCGTTCATCAGCAAGCTGTTGATCTCCGTCGCGAAGACCAGACCACCGGGGAAGGTGAAAAACAAATATCCGTCTTGGAAGCAGACCGAATTGGCCACGCCCGACATCGCGCCTTGGCCGGTATATGCCGTTGGGATGCCAGAGAAAGCCCCGAATGTTCCTTGCCCGCCCGACAGGTCGCCGGAGGTCGGCGCGAATGTGATCGTCTCGCTCCCGGTCGTCACCGCGCCAACGAGATATGTCTGATTTCCGATCGTTCCTTGATGATGGATCGTCAGGACCGCGCCAAGGACCGTGGAAGTGACGTTCGCCGCGATCAGCGTTGCGTTGGCGTTTATGAGCGCATTGAGCGCCGCCGCGACCGTCGCTGCTGTATCCCCTCCGACAACCGTATAGCTTATCGAAACCGGAAACGGCGGGGAAAGCGCCGGGTTGAGAATGTCGATCGTGATCACATCGGCGGCATTGAACGTCGCGCCGCCAATCGTCGCGGTCGCGCTCGCCGGGAGGACGGGCGCGCTGCCGATGACATAGGCCCCCGTTCCCGGATCGACCGCCACGACATCCGGCGTCGGCCCCGCGTTGTTCCTCGCAATCGATACCTTTTGCGTGCCGGGGAAAGCCCCGATGTCAACGACGTTCCCGCCGGCGTCAACCGTCGAGGCGTTGGCCGCCCAGCACTCATAGGACAGAAGATCGACGATCAGCCCGCCCCGGTAGCCGCTGTTCGCCGTCGCGGCGAAAAGCGAGAGCCCGGTGGAGCGAACCCACTTGAATTTCTTTTGCTCAAGCTCGCCGAGCGGCTCCACGTAGACATTGATCAGCCTCCCCTCGGATTCCTGGCCGCTCGTGCCGGGAAATGAACTCAAAGGCCAGGGAATTGGCGTAGGTTGTTGGACGCCCATCAGAATGAGTAAGTCCGCTGCGGCTCGCCAGTCGGCCGCCCGCGCAGCATGATCTTGAGGCTTATGGCCGCCGTTCCAGACCCCGGCGGAGTTCCCAAGCCGGACTGAATGAGCACGCCGATGTAATCCGCGCTCGCGCCGAACTTTACCGCGCACTCGCCGGCGACGATGGCCGCGAGGTCGATCAGCCACTCGCCGGGGATGTTCTCGAAGTCTGGCACATAGCAGATTTCCAGCGCCGCCAGCTTGCGAAAGATCGCGTCGATGCGATCATTGACGTAGTTGTAATCCTCCGGCGAAACGGTCTGGCCCGCAGCGAACACGCCGAGGTTGGCGAGAGCTTCGAGGACAAGATCATCCGCCGTGTAAAATGGCTTTGAGACCGGCGGGGAAGCCATTAGGATTTCTCGCCTTCAACATTCGTCATGGCAGGCTCCACAACCGTCAAAGTGGCGTGGTCGATTTTGTATTTCGGCCGGCCAGCGTCATCAACCCCGTCGGCGCAAACGCCAGTCATGACGATCCGCAGGCGCAACGTCGAACCATCTTCGAGATGGTAAACATTCCACGCCTCATGCTCAATCGCGTATTTGAGCATCATGCTCTCCACGGAAGATCGAGCACGCCATGCTTAATCCAAATATCGGCGATTTGCGCTTGGCTCAGGCCCTCCGCTTGCCGCATCATGCGGAGCTTCGGCTCGATCAGCGTCCCGAGATATTGGATATCGTCATAGCCTACTTCCAGTTTCGTGCGGAGATCGCGGTCGGCGGCCCAATGCGTCACGAGCTGCTCGATGGTGGTAACTCTCCCAATCCAGCCCATGACGTGGCCGCGATATTCCATCGCATCGGCGGGCGGTCCGTTTGGAACGTCTTTGCGAATCTCGTTTCCGACGCGATAGAAGCTGTTCGCGCGAGCGGCCTCGATGTGGCTTTCATCGGTGATGCGAACCGGAACATTCGCCTTAAACTCGACCCCGCGCCACTTCGTTGTTTCCGGGTCGCCGAAGCGAGGGACGTAGGTGATGAATTCGCCGGGTTCCTTCGACGGCGGCGCGGCGGTCTTTTGCGGCTGCGGTCTGTTGAATTGTTCGACGGCCATCTTGATTCCTTCACAAAGAGAAAGACGGGGCCGTAGCCCCGCTCGATCAATTATCGTCGTTCTTCGCCCACGTGATAACGAAGGTCGTTGAGCCAGTCGTGGCCGCCGTGCCGGTCTGCGTATATTTCGCGTAGAGAGCGAGATATGCGGGCACGACGCTTGTTCCCGTCGAACTGTAGGCTTTTTGGAGCGACGTGTTCGCAGTCACCGCGATGCCGAGGCCCGCCGCCGTTGTCAAGTGAACGACGCCGGTCGCGATTGTCGTGGTTGCGTTGCTGAGACACGCCGTCGCCGTGCCGCAGTCCGCCATGAGTTCGTTGGCGCTCGTTTGCGTTACGCCAAGGGTGAGGACATTGGTCGTCGTCGCGTTCCATGCAACGGTTGTGTCCGCGTCGATCTGCAGGATATAGGCGCTCGCCGGGATCGACGCGAACCAAATACCGTTTTTGATATTCGCGTCATTCCAGTTGAGCGTCACGCGGGTGTAGCAGACGTTTTGCGTAGTCGAACAAGTCCGCATCGGGATGACTTTTGTCCCGGCGTAGACCTGCGGATCGATGGTGTAGGCGATGGCGGGAACGGCCAGCATTGCCGCGATCAGCAGCGCAACAAAGACCATCACCGCCCAAAGGTTTTTCAGTTTCGTGAGCATGGTTTTTCTCGTGAGTTTGAGTTGGCGGAAGAGGCGGCGCGCTCATGCGCCGCCGTCATTCATCAGGCGTCGGCGATGGCCGGGAAGAAACCCGTGAAGACGCCCCATTCCTTGAAGTTGTTGGCGGGCGTCAACTTCGCGAGCTTGCCGATTCCGTATGCCATCTTGAGGCCAGCGCCGCGCAGGAATTGATAGTCGTCTTCCTTTCGGAACGTCGGGCTCGGCATTTTGCCCCAGCACCAAGCCTGCGCCTGCTGGCCGCACAGAAACGCCGGAGCGACCTGGGTGGTGCCGCTGGCTCCAGCGGTCTGATAGAACACCGGAAGACGAAGCGACAGTTCCGGGATTTCGCGGATGATGATGCCGTTGTAAAGCAAGTCGCCATCGACGAAGATTGGGTTCTGCATATACCCCTGCTGCTCACGCGCGCGGGAGTTTTGGTTCGCCGTCTTGATGTCCGTGTCGTTGGCGAGGTCGCGAAACTGCTCCTGACCGACGAACAGCACGAACCACTCCGTTCCGTTTTCCTTGAGGCGGAACGGCCGGATGCGCGGGTTGGCTTTCTTGGCGCGACGCTTCATCGTCATCAGAATGGCGCCGGAGATATTGTCCGTAACCGTCGTGATGGCGGTCATCGACGCGGCGAAGTTGCCCGCCGATAGGTTCGCCGTATTCGAGTGGCCGATCTGAATGCGGTCGGCGTTGTCCGTGATCCAAGTGTTGCGCTGGGATGCGGTGGCGGCGTCAAACAACAGACCGTTGACA
>Ga0187862_10005189_pt1 | contig 12120 bp, 9 predicted proteins | sample June2016WEW_10_1_FD_133003 | JGI IMG/M metagenome (GOLD analysis project Ga0187862, IMG submission 133003) | Peatland microbial communities from SPRUCE experiment site at the Marcell Experimental Forest, Minnesota, USA - June2016WEW_10_150 | ecosystem: Environmental > Terrestrial > Soil >...
AGGGCAATCTGCACTTCTGGCGACCCCGTGTCGGTCTTGTGGCGTTGATTAGTGGTAAATACCTGCCGTTTTGCTTCGACCGCCAGTGCCATTCTTGGAGTACTGCTCCTTGTCTTCTCTTATCTCGTTTCGTTACGTTTTTTAGCATAACACAATTGCCGGCGCTTGCGGGTGCGCGAAACAGAGCCGCGACCGCGAAACGGGGCCGCGACCAAAGGGAGCGGTCGGAGGGTAGCAACGGCTGTGGTCAAGTCTTGATGCCGACCGCTCCCGGGCGGTCGCGGCTCCGTTTGGTTTGGTCGCGGCTCAGTTCGTTTCACGAGCCGGCCGTTACCTCGGCGGGCGCGCCGTAGTGGCTGGCCACGTACGAATTGAGGATTTCGATGAACTCGGCCACGATCCGGTCGCCCTTGAGGGTGACGGTCAACCGGCCGTCCACGTACACGGGAGCTTTGGGTTCCTCGAAAGTGCCGGGCAGCGAAATGCCAATGTGGGAGTGCTTGGATTCGCCCGGACCGTTGACCACGCAGCCCATCACGGCGACCTTCATGGTCTCGACGCCGGGGTGGTTCTCTTTCCACTTCGGCATCTGCTCGCGCAGGTAGGTCTGGATCTGGTCGGCCATATCCTGGAAAAATGTGCTGGTGGTGCGGCCGCAGCCGGGACAGGCGGTTACCTGCGGGGTGAAACTGCGCATGCCCAGCGATTGTAAAATCTGCTGCGAGACGATCACTTCCTCGGTACGGTCGCCGTTGGGCAGCGGCGTGAGCGACGCGCGAATCGTATCGCCGATGCCCTCGAGCAGCAGCGGCGCCAGCGCGGCGGTGGTGGCGATGATGCCCTTGCTGCCCAAGCCAGCCTCGGTGAGACCCAGATGCAGCGGGTAATCGCAGGCCGCGGCGAGCGCGCGATAGACATCGATGAGATCCTCGACGCCGCTCACCTTGGCGCTGAGGATGATGAGCGAGTGGGCGAGGCCGTAGCGTTCCGCGGCGCGCGCGGATTCGACCGCGCTCGCGACCATGGCGTCGAGCGTCACCTGGCGCGCATCCTTGGGCTCGGCGGCGCGCGAATTTTCGTCCATCATGCGGGTGAGCAACTGCTGATCGAGCGATCCCCAATTGACGCCGATGCGCACCGGCTTGTGGTTCTCGACCGCGACTTCGATCATGGTGCGGAAATTATCGTCCGTCTTGCGGCCGATGTCCGAGTTGCCGGGATTGATGCGGTACTTGGCCAGGGCGCGCGCGCACTCCGGATATTTCTTCAGCAGGATGTGGCCGTTGTAGTGGAAGTCGCCGATGATGGGCACGCGCGAACCGAACAGGCGCACCGTCTCGACGATCTTGGGAACGGCTGCCGCGGCGTGCTCCGTGTTGACGGTGACGCGCACCAGCTCCGAGCCGGCAGCGGCAAGCGCCATCACCTGGTTGACCGTGCCGGCGACATCGGCCGTGTCGGTGTTGGTCATCGATTGCACGACAATCGGATGATCGCCGCCGACCGGCACGCCTCCTACATCTACGACCACCGCCTTGCGGCGGGCACACACAGCCATCGGATTCCCTCCTCGAGTGAAGATTCTATTTTAACAGCGGGGGAAAGGGAGTCGGCTTCGCGGCCGGGGCGACGATCACGCAGGTCGTCTTCACGAGTATGCACACTCTGCGCCGCGAAGTGAGGCTCATGTTCGACTTGAGAGAGTCCACACCCGCCGGGCTTCGCCCGGTTGGCAGTTCGGGGACCTGCCTCGCTTGCCTAGGCGTGAGGGTCAACGGGCTCGAAATACGAATCGGCCAGGGAGGGTTTTTCCTTGATGGCGCGGCGCCACGAGGCCAGGGCCTGGTCTTCGGCGCCCAATGCCATCTGCGCGTGGCCCATATTCAGCAGGGCTTCGGCGAACTGCGGATCCACCTCGATGGCCTGCTGGTAGAAACTCACCGCATCGGCGAACTTGCCGCGCTTCTGGCAAATCAGCCCGGCGTTGTAAAACACCTCCGGGCTGCGCTCTCCCATTTCGATGAGGCGTTCGTGCAGTTCCAGGGCTTCCTCGTATTCGTTCTGTTCGAGCGCCAGGGCGGCCAGGCCGCGCACGCCGTCGCTCGAATCGGGGCGCAGCATGACGGTCTCGGTAAAGAACTGGCGGGCTGTCGCGGGATCGCCGGAACGGGCAAACGCGATGCCGGCGTTCAGGGAGGCTTCGGCCCAGTTCGGCTGTTTGGCGAGCACGGCCTGAAAAGCCTCCGCGCTGCCGCGATAGTCGCCGCGCAGCAGGCGGAGATAACCCAGACGGAAGTGCGCGTCGCACCACTCGAACGCCGTCTCGGGCACTTGCGCGTAGAGGCTTTCGGCGCGCTGCCGGTCGTTGAGTTGTTCGAGCACGAGCGCCAGGTTCCAAGTCGCGCTGGGCTGATCGGGCTCGAGGACGAGGCTTTTTTCGTAGCAGTCCCGCGCCACGGAAAGATTGCCAAGTTCCTGGCGGATCACGCCCAGATTGAGAAACGCCGGCGCCGACGAAGGGTTGAGGGCGGCGGCCCGGGTGTAGGCGTCGGCCGCGCTTTCCAGGTCCCCCATCTGGTGATGCGCCACGCCCAGGTTGAACCAGTTCTCATAGCGGCCGGGCATGGCGGTGGCGAGTTCACGGGCGTAGCGCGCGGCAGCCGGGTAGTCCTCGTCGGCGAATGCCAGAGTGGCAAGGGCCTCCAGGGCCACGCTGGAACCGGGCCGCAATTCGGCCAGCATGGCGGCATACCGGCGCACGGATTCGCCGTCGCGGCGGTCCAGGAACAGCGCCACCAGATTCGACAGGGCTTCTTCGCTGCGCGGATTCCGCGCCAGCACCTTGCGATATTGTTCGACGGCTTCGCCGTGACGGCCGAGTTGTTGCAGAGCCACGGCGCGGGCGAACATGGCCGGTTCATGATCGGGAAACAGAGAAATGTACTTATCGAGCGATTCCTGGGCTTGCGCGGGGCTGCCGCTCCGAATCAAGGCAATGCCCAGTCCGAGGTGCGCATCCACGCGGGTGGCATCGGCGGTCAGAGATTTGCGGAAGGCCTCGGCGGCCGGTTTCCATTGCTGCGCGTTTCCCAGGCACACGCCCAGGTTGTAGTGCGCCGTCCGATGAACCGGATCCAACTCCGTCAGCGCCCGGTAGCTGGCGGCGGCGTGTTCGAAATCGCGCAACTCGAATTGCACGTGTCCCAGCGCGGCGTAGAGAGCCGGGTCGTGCTCGCCCGCCTCGATGGCCTTGCTCAAGGTCCGGGCGGCGGCTTCGCGTTTGCCCTCCAGGTGAAGGGCCACGGCGCGAGAGAGAGTCTTGTTGCCGTGGTCCGGCAGTTTAGTGGGTTGGTCGATCGAAGTCACGCCCGGGTCCAGGAAAGACCCTAAGCTAGTCAAGCTAGTGTCCGAGCCAGTTAGGAACGCCATGACAAAAACCTCCGGTGATCCGAGATTCGGCTGAACGCGTTGCGGCGCATGAGGCCAAAACCGGCCGCCAGGGCGAATTGGTTGGCGGGCACGGGAGCTCCGGAACCGGGGCTGGGCAGCGTACCGGCCGGGGGCCACAACTGCGCGGTGTCCGAACTGCCGCCGCTCAGGAAGGCGCAAACCCGTCCCAGCCAGTCTTCATTCTTGGAAACCTTAATCCAGTACAGGCGCGCCTGTTCGCCGGCATCGGCAAAGAAGCCGACTCCGCCGCGGGCCAGCGTGCTGTCCACGAAGCTATCGACCTCCTCGCCTTCAATGGAGGTGGTGATCCGATCGCCATGCACATCCACCGCCACATGGTAGGCGGTATGCTCGTGGATCATGATGTTGAGGGGAGTGGACACGCGAGCGCCCTTGACACCCGCCACGACCGGATAGTGGACCATGCTCACGACGGCGCGCGGCCCCGGGCCATCCGCGGCGAACTTCATAGCGTAATAATTGGCGTCGTCAGTGGCGCGCACGGCCCAGTCCATGCTCTTGGATTCGATCTGGCCGAAAAACTCGAGGCGATAATCGGTGTAACGAAGGGTCGGTTGAAACAGCGCCAGCTTGCCGGGTGTGACATATCCTTCCGAGTGGCGTACCCAGCCCTGCGCCCAGGAATTCTGCGGTGCGCCCCAGGCGGCCATACCGTCGTGGAAGCCATCGCCCAGATGCGCCTCGGCGCGCCTCGAAACGGCGGAACGGACGCGATAGACGAGGCTGCCCGATCCGGCTGGAGGATTGCCGGCTGAGTCTTCCGCCGACAAGATCCGCCCGCCAGCGGCGGGAGACAACGATCCGAGGACGGCGTCGTGGTTCGACCGGAGATAGCTCACCCCATACCAAAGCATCGCGCCGATAACCAGGCAGGCGGCGATTCTCGTGCTCACATCGCGAAGCAACGTGGAACGCCGGCCGGCGGCTTCGGGGAGGGTGAAGATCTCGGCGAAAGCGGGCCTCTTTCGCTTTTGCGGCGGCGCCAGCGGGAGCGGTTCAACGCGTTCGATCGACAGCGGGGCCGTAAAACGGGGAGCGGTGACGGCCATCGACGGAATGATCCAACCCATGCCGTGGGCGGCCACGCGCGGCCCACGCGAGCAGAAGTATTCGAGTGGCATGAGTTGCGCCACACCCAGACCCGCGGGCTTGATCGGATCGAGTGGTTGAGGAGGCCGGAGGGTGACGGTGGACACAGGCGCTTGCGGAATTTGGGTGGGCATTGCGGTCTCGGCGGCTGGGCGCGCCGCAGCTAAAACGAAAGGCGCCGACGGCAGTCCCTGGTTCGGTGTGGGGCCCCCACCGAAACGGGGCAGGCGCAAAGGAGGCGCGGCGGGAACCGTGCCAGAAACCGGGATAGCCAGCGAGCGGGCACTCTCGACGTCCGGCAACGCCGGCACCGCCCGTTCCGGCCCCTCCGGGAAATATCCGCGGTGAACCGACTTGTGCGCCGCGGGAGCCACGATGGCGACGGTCCGCATCGGCCCAGCCGTGCGCGGAACCGGTGTGGCCGCCTGCGGCTCGGGGATGGCGTGCCGGATATCCGCAGCCATGGCGGAAACTGGGTCAGCCAGGGCGAGCGATCCCATCACGGGCTGCAGTGCACTGAAGCTCGGGAAGGCGACGACAGCGGCGCTCTGCGCAGCGGAAATCCGCTCCACCGGCGCGGCCGGGAGCCGCATCCACGCATCGTCCGCCGGGCCTCTCGCCGGCATCGGGCCGGGAAGACCGATGGCGAACACGGGCAAGTCCGGGTCCGCCCGCTCTCGATAGAGTCGGCCAACCACGGCACGCGCTATGGAGATTCGTTCCACCGGCGCGGCGGCAGGGACCTGCATCCACGCTTCGTCCGCCGGACCTCTTGCCGGCGCCGGACCGGAAAGCTTGATGGCGAGCGCGGGCAATTCCGGATCTGGCTGCTGCGCATAGAAGAGACGACCGCTCGCGGCGGGCATCATGAGCCGCTCGGCGGCAACGGCCGCAAATGACGCGGTTCCGGCCAGCGGCGGCGGACCCGCTGCCAGCGGCGGCAAAGCGGGAGGCAGAATCGCATTAATAGCCTCGAGTTTTGCCGGCCTTTCCGTGTAGCGCAGTTTGAATTTAAAGTGGGGTTTCCCCGATGAGCCGTCCTGCGGGATTGGCGATGCGAGCGATGGCGCTGCGGGCTGCGGAGGCACACTAGTAGCTATCGCTTGCTCCGGCAGCATGCTGAGCCGCTCGCCGTGCGCCTGGCGGTGAGCGTCGCAGCAAAACGCTGCGTCTTTCGGGAGCCGCGAGGGACCGATCTTATTGCCACAATACCGGCAGTACAACGGGGTCACCTCAGCCCATTCGGCTTATTCTACCATAAGGCAAGTATATGTCGAAAATAAGGCAATGAAATGTTGACAAATTGCTAAAAAAATTACTGATAATAGTTAATGTTTACTGCCGCATGCTGATAACTACCGCTGACGCTGGGTAACCTTTCGGATATGAAATAGTGCAATTCAGGGCCGCCGTGGCCGTCACATCATACCATCGTCGTGCAGGTCTTCGACCGGCAAATTCGTGTTCTATCGAAAGGACCGCTCCCTATGGTCGCGGCTCCGTTCGGAGCCGCGCCGGCGGCCTTCCTGGGCTAATTTCACCACCATAGCGGCCGTGGCGGCGGGGTCGTGACGGACAACGCCAGTAAGCTGCGCCAGGTCGCCGGTCATCACCTTGAGGCCCATTTTGGCAAGCGCGGCGAGATCGTTTTCCACCGGTAATGCGGCCTGCCGCGCGTAGCGCTTCTTCATCGCCAGAGGAATCGGCCGGGTGTTGATGACGGCATAGTCCAGCAGCTTGCCGCCGGCGTGGCGCTCGATAGCGCGGATATGATCGCTGGCGCGGAAATCCATGGTTTCCCCGGGCTGCCACATCAGGTTGACGAAGCAGGCCTTGACTGCCGGCGATCGGCGGATGGCGGACGGAATGCCTTCGACCAGGAGGTTTGGGATGACACTGGTGAACAACGATCCGGGCCCCAGCGTGATGACGTCGGCGGCGGCGATGGCGCGCAGCGTGGCCGCCAGAGGCCGCGCTCTGGAGGGCAGCAGACGGATGGCGCGGATTTTCTTACGGCTGCGGCTGATGCGGGTTTCACCGGCCACGCGAGTGCCGTCGGCCAGCACGGCCTCGAGCGACACGTTGGCATCGGTGGAAGGGAAGATGCGGCCGCCGATGTTGAGCACTTCCGAGGATGCCCGCACGGCGCCGGCGAATTCGCCCATAACGTGCGTCATCGCGGTCAGGAAGAGGTTGCCGAAGCTGTGGCCCTTGAGCCCGCGGCCGGCCGCGAAGCGGTACTGAAAGAGCCGCCCGAGAAGGCCCGAGTCTTCGCTCAGCGCCACCATGCAGTTGCGGATATCGCCCGGCGGCAAGACATCGAACTCGCGGCGCAAACGGCCGCTCGATCCTCCATCGTCGGTGACCGTGACGACGGCGGTGATATCGACCTCGGGTTGCGACGGGACGCCCGGGCGGGTGTAGCGCTTCAACCCTTCCAGCAGTGCCGACAACCCGGTCCCGCCGCCGATCGCGACTACGCGCAGAGGTGCTTGTCGATTCATACCATCCGGGTGCGGCCAAGCGCCGCGCTACCAGCCCTTTTTCTCAGGATAGAGCAGAGCGTCGAACATGGGGTGCCTGGCGACGATCGCGAAATCGGCGTCCTGCCGCGCGATGATGCGGTTGCGCGGTTCGAGTTCGATGGCGCGCTCGAGGTGGCCGCGGGCGGTTTCCAGATCGCCGCCGAGAGCCTGCGCCAGCGCCAGAGCATAGTGAACGTGATCGGCGTGCGGAGTCATGGCCAGCGCCTTTTCCAAATTCAGGCGCGCCTCGGCGAGCTTGCGCGTGTTGATCAACGCTACCCCATAGTTGTAATACTCTTCGGCCGATTGCGGTTTCGCGGTCTCCTGTGGGAGCCGCTGGTCGCACATCGCCATGTGCAGCCGGGCGCGATTCGCCACGTCCCGTTCGGGCCCGGCGGCGGCGGTAGCGAACAACTCGCGCGCCTGCGCCATGTGGCGTTCGTGAAACTGCTTCATGGCGGCTTCAAACGCGCTGAGCTGCTCACGGGCATCTAATGCCGGAGCGGCGTCAGGCGCGGGTTCCGGGCTGGTAGGTTTTGCCGCCGGCGGTCTCGTCACATGCTTCTCATCGCTCTTGGCAGAGGAAGTTTTCTTTTTATCCGGCATATCGGACGAGCCCAGTTGCGCTATGGGACTTAGCGTTTATAGCAGACCATACCGCGGCGACGCAACCCGAGGGCGAGCGGGCGGCCGGGTCGCAGCGGGCGGCGGTACACTGAAGGCATGGAAAACGCCGACATCCAGATCGTGTCCAATGAGGCCGGCGAACCAACCGCCGTCATTGTCCCGATTGGGCTCTGGCGCGAAATCGAATCGGAGCGGGAGACGGCATACTTGCTCAAGTCCGAGACGATGAAGCAACGCCTGCTGGCTGCCAAGCAACGTCAAGCCGGACTGCCACTCGAGGCTGTGGTTGAGAAGCTTAGAATTAGACCCATCGGCCTTCGAGGATCTCGCGTGGTGGGTCGAAACGGACCGGGCGCAGGCACTTCGAATCATGAAACTGGTTCGTGAAATTCAGCGTGATCCGTTTTCCGGTCTGGGCAAGCCCGAGCCCTTGAAGCGCGAATTGTCCGGTTGTTGGTCGAGACGCATCGATCAAGAACACCGGCTCGTCTATCAAGTGCGGGAAGACAAGATCCGATTCTCGCCTGCCGGTTCCACTACTGATCCCCTGCCGCGTGTTCTTACTACGCCTCGGTTTCTTCCGTCAGTTCGAATCCATGATCGGCGATGCCGGTCAGCAGGATCTCGGAATCATGGTTGTGCAGACGGAAGATTTGCTGCACCAGCCCGCACACGTCCTGGCAGCCACGCTCGTAGAACACCAGGATGGAAGGTCCGGCGCCGCTCAGTGCGCAGCCGAGCAGGCCGGGCGCGCGCAGTTTGAGGATCTCGTCGAGGCCGGGCACCAGCGGAATGCGATACGGCTGATGGAAGCGGTCTTCGAGCGCGGCCGGAAAGGCCCAGGTGGCCCCGGCGGATAACGCGGCGATCAACAGCGAAGCGCGCTGCACGTTGAATACGGCGTCCTCGCGGCTGTAACTGGCGGGCAGCACGGCGCGCGCCTTGGCGGTGGGCAGATCGAAATCCGGCACCACGATGCCCACGCCGAAGCGCTGTGGCAACTCCATGCGCACCGCGCGCGCCACACCACCTCCATCGATGGCGCTGGCCACGATCGAACCCAGCGTACAGGCCGCCACGTTATCCGGATGGCCTTCCAGGCGCGCCGCTTCGTCCAGAATGCGCAACGGTTTCCAGCCGAAACCGAGCAGCCGGTCGGCGATCACCACGCCGGCGGTGAGCGCGGCGGCGCTCGACCCCATGCCCTTGCCGATGGGAATGTCGTTTTGGATTTCGAGCTCGATCGGCGGCATGATCGCAGCGCGGCGCTCGGCCACGGACACCGCGGTCTGCCAGATGAGATTGTCGCTGCCGGTGGGAATGGAAGCGGCATCCCGGCCTTCGGCGCGAATGGCCAGCGCCGCGCTCGGCCGGAATCGACACGTCAGATAAACGCCCAGGGCCATCCCCAAGGCATCGAAGCCCGCTCCCAGATTGGCGCTGGAGGCCGGCACGCGAACCCGGAACCAGGTCATTGAAGTGTGATTATCGCATGGTGGCGCCGGCCCCCGGCGGTGACGCAGGCCCCCGGTGTGGCGCAGGCCCCCGGCCTGCGAACGGTAAAGCGCAGGTCGGGAATCCGGAATTGGCAGGTTGCGAGCCGCCGTTGGCAGGTCGGGGACAGTCGGGGACCTGCCCCACTATTTGGTTTTGCCTTGCGCGGCCACAGCTTCCATCGCGGCTTTCACTTTCGCGGGATCGCCCAGGTAGTAGCGGTTGAGCGGATGCAGCTCGTCATCCAGCTCGTAGACCAACGGCATGCCGGTGGGGATGTTGAGCTCCACGATCGCCGCCTCGGAGACGTTGTCGAGATATTTGACCAGCGCGCGCAGGCTATTGCCGTGGGCGGCGATCAACACCTTCTGCCCGCTCTGGATGGCCGGAGCGATGGTCTCGTGCCACAGCGGCAGGAAACGCGCCACGGTATCCTTCAGGCATTCGGTGAGCGGCAGTTCTTGGGCGGTGAGGCCCTTATAGCGCGGGTCGTGGCCGGGGAATCGATCGTCGTCGGGGGTGAGCACGGGCGGCGGGACGTCGTAACTGCGCCGCCAGATTTTCACTTGCGCCTCGCCGTACTTGGCCGCCGTTTCGGCTTTGTTCAAACCCTGCAGCGCGCCATAATGCCGCTCGTTGAGCCGCCAGGAGCGGTGGACGGGAATCCACATCAGGTCCAACCCGTCGAGCGCAATCCACAGCGTGCGGATGGCGCGCTTCAGCACCGAAGTGTAAGCCACGTCGAACATGTATCCCCCGGCCTTCAGCACGGCGCCGGCTTCGCCAGCTTCCTGACGGCCCTTTTCGGAAAGATCCACGTCGGTCCAGCCGGTGAACCGGTTCTCTTTGTTCCACGAGCTCTCGCCGTGGCGCAGCAGGACTAACTTTTTCATTGGCCGAGCGCCTTTCTGCCGGGGAACTGCGCCGGCGCGGCCGGATTCGTTTTTATGATTCTCATGTTAGAAGTGCTCCTTGATTAAAGTGCCGTGGCGCACGCACTCGTGCGTGCAGCGTCGAGACTCTTCCCGACGCGTCTTCGCCTTGGGTCGCCGGGCGTCGGCAGGAGTGCCGACGCGGCACGCACGAGTACGTGCGCCACATCCGTTCATCCCACCACCACCACTCCGGCTTCGGTCACGGTGTAGCCTTTCGCGCGGTCGGCTTCCAGGTCGAAACCGATGGTGCTCGATTCCGGAATCTTGACTCCGGTGTTGACGATGGTGCGCCTCAGCCGGCTCCAGCGGCCGATCTCGGCGTTCGGCAAGAGGATGGAAAACTCCACCTCGCAATAACTGTTGACGCGCACGCCCGGGGACAGCACGCTGCGCAGCACGCGGCCGCCGGAAACGATGCAGCCGGCGCTGACGATGGAATCCATCGCCACGCCCATGCGGCGGCCTTCCTGGGCGAAGACGAACTTGGCCGGCGGCTGCTGCGTCAAGTTGGTGCGGACGGGCCAGCGCCGGTCGTAGAGGTTGAACAGCGGCTCCACGTCCACCAGGTCCATGTTGGCATCGTAGTAGGCGTCGAGGGTTCCCACGTCGCGCCAGTAGCGCACCTGCTTGGCGTTCATGTCGCGAAAATCGTATGCAATCACGCGCCGGCGGCTCAGCAGCCGCGGCAGCACGTCGTGGCCGAAATCGTGACTCGAGGTTGTATCCTCGGCGTCCTCGTGCAGGGCTCGCAACAGCACGTCGGTATCGAACACGTAAATCCCCATCGACGCGCTCACCATGGCGGGATTGAAACTCGAGCGCTTGGGGTGGCCGTGCTGCGGTTTCTCTTCGAAGCCCACGATACGGTGGGCGGCGTCGATTTCGGCGATGCCATACCGGCCCGCCTCCTCCGGCGCAACTTGAAGGGTGGCGATGGTGATGTCGGCCTGGTAGTGCCGGTGGCATTCGAGCATCTCGCCGTAGTTCATCTTGTAAATGTGGTCGCCCGCCAGGATGAGCGTCAACTCGGGAGCCTCGGCCTCGATACTCTGAAAATTCTGGAACACCGCGTCCGCCGTGCCCTGGTACCAGTCGTCATGCACGCGCTTCATAGGCGGCAGCACTTCGATGTATTCGCCCAACTCGGGCGACAGGATGTTCCAGCCATCGCGCACGTGGCGAATCAGGTCGAGCGCTTTGTATTGCGTGAGCACAAGGATACGGCGCGCTCCCGAGTTGATGCAGTTGGAGAGGGTAAAATCGATAATGCGATAGACCCCGCCAAAAGGGACCGCCGGCTTGGCCGTCTCGTTGGTGAGCGGGTTGAGGCGCTCCCCCGCGCCCCCCGCCAGCAGAATTGCGAGGACATTTTCCATTTCAGTATAAGTTTATGAAAAGAAAACGGTTCATCGATCCAGGCCGGACGGAGGCCGCACCGGGCCGAACTTTGGGCTTGACTTTGGCGCTCAACCACCTATGATATCAGTACCTTCTGTGCAGGGTGAGGGAATTCTGCGGGGTCGTGTCCGCCCCATCACATAGGGGTGGATTTGGCTCGCGAAAATCCCCGCTCGGCACTGTAATTTTAAATGTAGTTGGGAGGTGTTTTTCGATTGGCTGAAGTGAAGCTGCAAGACGGCGAAACGCTAGAAAACGCGTTGCGCCGCTTCAAACGCAAGGTGCAACAAGAGGACATTATCAAAGAAGTCAAACGGCACTCTTTTTACCTGAAACCGGGTGAGAAGGCGCGGGTCAAGCAGGCGCTGGCCCGTAAACGGAACCGGAAGAAAACTCGCCGGGACGTGGAATAGGTACGGGGCGGCGGGGATTCGCGTCTTCGCCGCCTTCAATCAGGACAGTTGTTAGGGTCGCAAACGGGGGCCAGTTATGGCGGAATTTCAGGATCGCGTTCTCAAGTGCGTGGACTGCGGCGCGGACTTTGTGTTCACGGCGGGTGAACAGCACTTTTACCACGACAA
>Ga0187862_10005190_pt1 | contig 12118 bp, 6 predicted proteins | sample June2016WEW_10_1_FD_133003 | JGI IMG/M metagenome (GOLD analysis project Ga0187862, IMG submission 133003) | Peatland microbial communities from SPRUCE experiment site at the Marcell Experimental Forest, Minnesota, USA - June2016WEW_10_150 | ecosystem: Environmental > Terrestrial > Soil >...
CGTTATCAGTCATTCCATCCGGCCCGATGGTGAAGAAGGCTTTTTATTGCCGTATCACGAATACTTGGCTCCCACCGGCAACCAGAAAGAGGATGAATTGCGCGCGGAACAGCTTCGTGAAATCATCGTCACGCCGCCAGCCGCCCACCACGTGGATTTTTCCTATGGCTCGGAAGTCACCGATGCCGATGTCGCCCTATCGGTTCTCAGCCGGGCGCTGGCAGCAGTCCGTAAAATCCGCGAGCATGGTTTCGTTAAGGGGCCATGGCAAAAGCGGGAAGAGTGGCTGAATAAACAGATTGATCTGGCTTGGAAGGATCGCGGTGCCTTTCCCGGCGTTGGGCCGATGCTCGAAGCGTTGGGTATGCGTTTGGGCACGGCGTTGGTGCTGGAATTGCGCGGCAGCGGTGTTTTGAAACCGGAATCAGACCCGTGGCCGGTGCTGGATGAAATCTTTCAAGGAAAACGAAAAGCGCCGGACCAGGCGTTCAATCCAGATATTCAGTCGGTGGCTCCCACTTGGCTCGGTTTGCCGCCGGAGCGGCGCAAGTTGATGCTCTTGCTTTCCAGATTCGATCTCACCACGGCGCAGGCCAAACGCGTCTGGGAAGAATCACGGCGGCGCGCGGCTTTTACCCGGCTTACCTCTGACCAGGAAATCATCGCCAATCCATATCTCATTGCCGAACGCGATCTTGGAGGCGGCGAAGACTCTGCCGTTTCATTGGAGCTAATTGACCGCGGCTTGTTGCCGGATGAGTCGCTGGCTGCGGCTCCCAAATTGCCCGAACCCAGCCGGGTGGATTCTGCCGCCGACCGCCGCCGCACCCGCTGTGCCTTGGTTACAGTGTTGCAGGAAGCAGCAGAAGCCGGGGACACGTTGTTAAGTTTGGAAGAAGCGCTTGGACAACTCCCGGCCCTCAGCGCTGCTCATCCCATCCTCATCCCTGCCGATTGGATCGAAGGGAACGCCCAGTTTTTGGAGGGCGTCATCAGCCGCCTTACTCTGGAAGTAAATGGCGACCCGCCGAGGCATGTTCCCGCCCTGCAACTTTCGGAGGTCAAATCACGCGAGGAAAAACTCGCCAAAGTCCTGCGGGCGCGCTGCGCCAAAGAGATTGAATCACCTAAAGTTGATTGGAAAAAACTGATCATCGAAGCTATTGAGGCTAACGAGCAAAAAATAAATCTGGGAAATCCCCGCCACTCCAAGGCTTTGGCAGAACAGTCTGAAGCCTTGGCAGCCATCTGCTCGCGCCGCCTCTCCATTTTGACCGGTGGCGCAGGCACCGGCAAAACTTCCGTCGTTGGGGGGTTGGTCCGATGCCCCATCTTGCAAACCGAGGGCTTGCTGCTCCTCGCGCCCACCGGCAAAGCCCGGGTGCGTCTCCAAGATGCCACCAAAGGCGAAGCCATGACCGTGGCGCAATTCCTTCATAAATTTAAGCGTTACGACGGTGCTCGTCAGCGCCCTTTGTTCGAGGGCAAAGATATTTATCGCAGCGCCAAAACCGTGGTGATTGACGAAGCGTCCATGCTGACTATGGATGATCTATATGCCGTCATCCAAGCCCTCGACCTAACCCATGTGCAGAGGATTATCCTCGTTGGCGATCCGAATCAATTGCCGCCGATAGGCATTGGCCGCCCGTTCGCAGACTTAGTCACTTGGTTGACCGCAGCCGGTAAATCGGAAAAATCCGAAGATGTCCATGTCAGCAAAGCCCTCGCTCGTTTGAGCGTGGAAGTTCGCTCGGTTCGCTTGATCGGAGCTGACAAGGAAGACATGCCGTCAGATACCTTGCGATTGGCGTCCTGGTTCACGGATACACCTCCGGGCGGCTTTGCGGAAAATGTGTTGAGCCGTGTGACACTGGGCGAACCGCTCAATGACCTCGAAGTCGCCTACTGGTCAACCCCTGATGAGTTGCGTCACACGCTGCTGGGGCAGTTCCAAAAACATCTTGGTTTGAAAGGTCCCGACGATGTTGAAGGGTTTAACAAGTCCTTCGGATTTGCTGATGAAGGCTGGGTAAAACGCGATGACCCTGATGGAATTGAGAATTGGCAGCTTCTGGCCCCGACTCGGATGCATCCCCACGGCGTTGCGGAATTGAACCGTTGGGTTCAAGGGCAATTCCGGGCCAAAGAAAAACAGGCCGTCCACCAGTTCCGGGGTATCCAGATTGGCGACGAAGGAATCGTCGTCAATGACAAGGTCATCCAACTCACCAACGGCGAGCGCGATTGTTACAATTGGGCCAAAAAGGAAAAAGGAGCCGATTATCTTGCCAACGGAGAAATCGGCACCGCCGCATGGGGAACGAATGGATTCATGAACGTATTTTTTGCGGGACGTCCTATGGTCAGCTTCGGCTACCGTGGAAGTGATTTTGGAGAGGACGGCGTTCCGCTCGAACTGGCCTATGCCCTCACTATCCACAAAGCACAGGGCAGCCAGTTCCGAACAGTTTTTATTGTGCTTCCGAAATCATCACGGCTGCTTTCTCGCGAATTGGTTTACACGGCGCTGACCCGCTCGCGCCAGCGGCTGGTGCTTTTGATTGAAGGCAACAGCGCCGGCCTCCTCTACGATTTAAGCCGGCCGGAAAAGTCAGACGCTTGTCGCCGGAATACTAATTTGTTCGCCGGCATCATTCGCGAACGCACGGACGAGCCGCCTCATGCGGAAAACTTGATCCATAAGACAGACAAAGGCCACATGGTGCGCAGCAAGTCTGAACTCGTCATTGCAAATCTGCTTTATGATCAGGGCAAGGGAATAAATTACGAGTATGAGCAAATTTTGGATGGCACCAAGGTTTTGGGACGGTTGCATCCCGATTTCAGTTTCGCCGATGCTGCGGGCGACCGCGTCATCTGGGAACACTTGGGCATGATGCACGACGATGAATACGTGCGCGGCTGGAAGTGGAAGCTCGAATGGTATCAAAAAAATGGCTACGAACTGGGCAAAAACCTGTTTATCAGCGAAGAACGTAAAGGTGAAGGCTTGAAAATGGATGTCCTCCGGGGTATTGCCGCAAAAATTAAAGACTCCGTCGCATGAATCGTCATGACCGTGAAAGGGTATGAAATTTGATTTGGTCATGGTTTCTGTGTGGCTTGCGGCGTTTGCACCGATGGGCGTTCTGCTTCTGGCAATGGTCATTGACCGCCGCCGCCGGAAACACATCGAAAAACCGCCCCAAGCAGAAAAACTCCTGCGCCCGCCTGGTTATTCACTTTCCATCCGTCTCGACGAGGCACTGGATAAAACCCAGAATGCCATGCTTTCGGCTTGTGCCCTTTGCAGTTTTGCCGGGGTTTCGGTTATTGCCACGGTCCAATTGCTGGCCGCACACGCTCCGGTTTTATGGCTCGCTCCGGCCGTCGCGCTTCTCGCGGGATTTTCCGTTGCGGGTGTGTTGACCACGATCCGGGCGTTTCGCCATTTCGGGGAAGCGCAGAACATCCGTCTCGGCTTGCGCGGCGAACAGGCCGTGGCCGAAGTGCTGCACGAGGTTGCGGACTCCGGCTTTCGCGCCTTCCACGATTTGCCCGGCGACGGCGATTGGAACATTGACCATGTAGCCGTCGGCACTCGCGGGGTCTTTCTGATCGAAACGAAAGCCCGCCGCCGGCGCCCCAGCCGCAACGGACAACCGGAACACGTTGTCATTTACGACGGGAAAACGCTTCAATTCCCGGCCGGCTACGACACCGACGCCGTTCCTCAAGCCGAACGAAACGCCCGTTGGCTGTACAACTACCTCACAAAAAAGACCGGTGAAAATGTGGCGATTCAAGCATTGATCGTTCTGCCGGGCTGGTATGTTGAGCAGGGAAAAGGCAATTTCAATGTGAAAGCGATGAACGCCGCCTATCTCGCCGGTTTCCTGCGTCGAGAGGACGAAAAATTGAAAGCGGCCCAAGTCCGGCGAATTATCACTGCCCTGGACGAAAAATGCCGCGACATGGAATTCTGAATCCAACGCCCGAAAATTCCATGAGATGGGCAAGCAGGGATGCGTTTTTAGCCAGCCGATTTGGAATTGACCGACGCTGGCAATTTTGTTCTTTTCAATTTTGCGGCGCGAGCGTTATTCTCTCAGGAGTCGTTGTTAAGGTTTTGTAACCGACTTGCCAGCCAAATACGTGAGTGGCAGGGCCAAGTGACGGGTTGGCGAACTGGGCCGCATGATTATCACGGGTGCGAGAGCGCGTATAGGTCCTCGGATAGCACGTCGTAGAGTATGAAAGATCGGAACCAATGAATGCTCAAGAAGAACTTACTTCGGTATCGGGGATAAAATCAACGCCCAAGGTTTATCCTCTGTACCCACCCGTCTCGGACGATGGTGTTTTGGCCTTAAGTGATCTTAACGAGTTCTGTCGAGGGCAACTTGACTCCCTTTTAGGGATACCAACGACTACTATGTTCGTGCTGGACTTTAGCCGTGTAAAACTCTGGGACATCTCCGCCGTGTTGTGGCTTGCGATCGCTCTGCAGTTCTATCGCGCAGAAAAGCTTCCGTTCCGGCTGAGATTGCCTGAAGTAGGGCAGGACACCCTACCCGGAGAAAAGATAGATTTTCAGAAAAGCGCTGACTTCCTCAGGCGTTGGCGATTCGACGTGGCACTCGCACATGTCGGGGAACTGGAAGGCATTTTGGTTTCAGACCAGGTAAACTATTTTGCTGCTGGCCCTCGGCAATATTACACTGATGAGAATTTGAGGAAAAACCCCGAGGGTCTTCTCGAAAAGTGTCTCACAAATAGACTGATGGAGATACGAGATTTGACTCGGGAGAATACGAAGACCCGTCGTCGAGAAGTTAGTGATGATGAAATCCAGCAGACGATACGCATATTCCAGGACGCGAAGGTTGGCAACATTCTGTTCAATAACTGTAATATTCAAAAGGATGATGCTGATTGCTTTGCAGACAGCTTGGTAACGGAGAGCTTGCTAAATATGAAGCAGCATCCCAATGCAACAACTGGTATGCTTGCTATTGCTGTTTTGGGAAGATCTAGAGAACTCATTCTTGCAGTCGTAGACAACGGTGATTCCATTGCAAGCACAATACTCGACACTTACAATCGGAAGTACGGGACAACTCTGGATCGGGCTTCGCTTCCTGCGGCACCTCTTCACGAACGTGCGAAAATCATTCACTATGCAACGCAACGCGGTGTTTCTCGGAAACCTCCCCAGCCGATGGATACGGACGAAGAAGTCGGTCTCGGGTTGACATACATAAAGGAAGACGCAATCGATAAGTACAAAGGGAAACTCCGAATCGTGAGCGAGTCCGTTCAGCTTATCTATTTCAATAGTAGTTTGGCAGACCCGGAAAAAAAGGAATGGCCTCACAAATGGAAAGGCAACCTTTTGCGTATATCAATACCCCTAAAAGCAGGCCGATATTGAACTCCTCATCAGATGCCAGCCAAACAAATACTTGTGGTGCATGTGCCGCGCCAACACTTAGATTTCGTCCGAAGCAAAGGTCTGATACCGGTTCAGGTTGATAGTTGGCGTAAAGACGCATTGCATAAGACTCCTCTCAAGGAGATCATTTGTACAAGCTCGGGACTTGACCCTTTGCGCTATGGAATTCGCAATGCTTATGTTCCCATCCAGGTTCCAAGCGATCGGGACCGGGGTGAAAATCTTCTCATGCACTATTTCACCTCATTTTTCTCGTGGTCGTTCCATAAAGCGGTGACCGAAGAGGGATTTGCGGGAAACCCCGGAGTTCATCTTGCTGTCAACCTAATGCCATTTTGCTTCCCGGCGAGCGTTGCGGACAAAATAATAAAGGGCTTGAGGAAATTCTTGGAGACTACGGAAGCAGCTCGAAAGGGGTGTGTGCATATCACCTTCCTGACGAGGAACTCGTGTTCGTTCCAAAATTCGCAATTTTATAGGGATACCGTTTCCAAGGACACTTATAATGTAAAGTTTTCCCTAGTCGACTACCGTGGGCACCACTGTGAGGGGATGTCTCAGGTGCGCAAGCCGATTGGACGGGAGTTGTTCCACAACATGTTGGTTGGTAATGATAAATGGTTCTACAGACAACTCGTGTATGGTACTAACGCTTTCATAGGTCATTTCATAATGCCGAATTCGCATGTTCGTACCCACTATGACCTCACGGAGTTTGTCAGAGAAGACGGGATCTATGAATTTCTTTACCGGCGCATCGATGAAACGATAGGAATGCGATCGAATGTAATAGTTGTCTACCATGGGATTGAGCGGGTGGCGCTGCAGAGGCTGAGTTCGCAACTGGTGCGTCACTCTGAGCGGTTTACTGATGCAATAGAGTTTCAAGGGAAGATACGCCCCGAAGACGTAATGGGCGCTGACGCAGTATTAATCTTAACGGACATAGTAAACACGGGACGTAGCGTGAAAGAAGTGTATGATAAAATCTGCGCTCTGAGAGAATCCAAAGAGGATGTGTTTTGTTATTCTGTCATCGCGATGGAGAACAGCCCAGAGGCTGGCCTAGGGATGGAGATACTCGCAGCAGCTCGTATACAGCGCAAGTACTACGAGACGGACAAAAAGAAGTGCCTCCTTTGCCAACTTGCTCAGCCGTCGACTGAGGTCCATAAGGCCGAGGACTTTCGTGTGGTGCATCCCGATCAACTAACACCTTATGATTTTTGGGAGATGGTTTTCGATTGCCGCGCCCTTAAAAGGAAGGAACAAGAGCACACAGGTAGGATTCTAGCGTACAGAGTTGAAACAAAGGATATTATTGAGCGTTATCGGCATTGGCTGAAGAATGTTCTTAAATACAAACTTGAAAGTGCCATGCCACGGCGCGTTCCTACTAAGATTCTTACTATTCGTGAAAAAGGGGGAGTCGCATTCTCCGCACTGGTTTGTTTGGCGCTTGGCTTGAATACTAAGGTCATTATGCCAGTAGGTAGAGATGAGCTGCATAGGTTAATGCTGCCTAGCGCGCAGACTTCGGAGCCTGGACTTTTGGCGCAAGAACGCGTCCTTCTTGTGGACGATGGGATTAACGAGGGCAATACGATTCGGATGTTAAGTAACTATTGTACAAAACATGGGGCAGACCCCATTGGGGTTGCTGTTTTGGACAGTCGGCTTGGAGAGTCAGAGCTTAAGCGGCTTCGCGCTTATATGGGGCGAGCTCCGATAGTTTATCTTTACGCATGGCCTGGAAAGGTCATCCATTACGACACTCTTAAGAACTCATGACAACCCCAATGTCAAGCGAGCAAACTGCCGTAGAAAACTTTGATCCTATTGCGCAGCTTGAGGCGGTATTGAAGAACTGGCAGCCTAAGCAACATGTCGACCTGCATGGTGTTATCGTTGACTACATGTTTCGTTCAGGCATGAGTTTATATGATGTCCTGAAGCTGAATCACGAGGTCTACGAGCAGGTATTTATTCATGGACCGAAAGAGGATCAGTTGAACCTCCTGAAGGCCGTACTTCACTCAGATGAGGAGTATGCGCGATTGGCTGAGACATGCACCGTTTCCTTTCCAATCGTTGCGGACCGGATTCAGGAAGTTTATTCTAAGGTCGGTGCGGGACAAATAAGCAAGTCCGAATTGCCTGGCGCCTTGGAGTTACTCAAGAAGGATACAAATAGAACCGTCATTTGGCAGCTTTCCGACATTCATTTTGGCCGATTTAATGTTTGGCTGAATGATCCAAAAGAGCTAGCTGCTTCGTTTAGCCATGCGGTAGGTCTTCAGCCTGAACTCAAACCTGATTTTGTTGTGGTGACTGGTGACGTTGCATCTACCGCATCTGATGTGGAATTTGGCTCTTTCGTTCAGTTCTGCGTAAATTTATCGGACAATTTATGGGGTGGGCTATGCCCACAAAGAATCTTGGTCGTGCCAGGCAATCACGACATTAAGTGGCTAGAGAATGGGGTTGTGGATCGCTTGGCTCGGTTTGCAGAGCTTTTGACCCAAGCAGGTTGCTGTATTACCCCATTCGGGAACAGCCTCTCCGAGTACACAAACCCTAGAGTTGAGGTCAGAAGATACGGCATTGGTTCCAGCACAGCCCCGCCTTTAGCTGTTGTTAAGATTCAAGACGCGGCACTTGAGATTGTTTTGCTCGTGTCCGCCTACTACTCAGGTGTAGTGCCAGATGAACTGCGGGAGCTCGTTGTGGGGGAAGTCACCAATGCTTCCTTGCGAGATAGAATAGTGGAGCAGGTTCGACGAGATTCCGGAGCTATCAGCATGGAGTACCTAGCGCTCCTTTCTCGGTCACTTGGACCGTCAGGTTGCGCAAGGCTGGCGGTGACTCACCATCATCTTGTGCAATACGGTTCCGAATGTTGTCAGAACAGGCTTGGTTTCGCACTGTTAAAGACGCTGTTCAGCAAAGGTGTCAGAGTGGTGCTTCATGGACACATACACATGTTTGAGGGTAGCGAAGTGCTCAGAACAGAAATCCCAGAACTGGCATACTGTATCCCGTGCTCGACTCTCAGCAGTCATACGTGGCGAGGGTCGCCCGGATTCATGGTTCATGTCGTTTCGAATGGAACGGATAGAGAGCTTAGCTCCTTTATTTGGGAGCGTTCAGCGGGTGAGTTTTTTAGCGCTGACTTACTGCGGCCAGCGTACTTGGCTAAATTATCCGGAGACCGAGCGGCTGTCCGGAGGCCACCTTTCTCCGGATTACGCTCAACACTCTAGTTCCTAGAAAAGTGACATTTCTGGATCGAAGAGCATCCAACCCTCATCCCTCACCCTCAACCGCTTCATTCACACCCCCTCCGCCGCCGCAATCGTTTCAAACTCCGAATAGATTTCGGCGTGATTGGCATTCAGATACCGGACAACCTTGGCGTTCTTCAGCAGGTTTTTGATATAGGTCTGGGCGGTAGTCAGAGTGAACATGTTTTCCGTGTAATTATCTGTGACCGCTTTCAGGTCTCGTTCCAGCGACTCCATTTCACTTTCCATGCGCGCGATGTCTTCCGGCGACATCCCCTTTTTTTCCTTTAGCTCATCGGGGTTGACCAGTTGATCCTTGGACGTTCCCAAAACCAGCGCCTCCGCATAGCCGGTAAAATAATTATTGGCCGCCACCATCATCTCCGCGATTTCAATCTGACGCATACCGCTGACACGCTTCAATAGCCGGATGGCCTTGGGAGCAATATTTTTATCCTTCAACAACTCGGCCGCTTCGTCATGAATCCCATTCAGCAGTCGCATGGAGGCCAGCACGACGCGGACCGGCATGTTCAACGCCGTCGCCAGACGCTCCGGGCTGACACCATCATTCACCGCCTTGACGATCATTTTATGTTCCTGTATGGGCGGGACACGGCTGACGCGCGCATTGTAGGTGTAACATTCATCGTCGGTGGCGATGATGCAATCGGCGGATGTTTCCCCCAATTCTTTCAGCGCAGCATAGCGCAGATGCCCATTCTGAAGCAGATATTTTCCCGGCGCGTCTTTTTGCGGATACACCACGAGCGGTTCGACCAGGCCGACCTCCTTGATGGAGGCCAGAATCGTTTTGTAACGCGGGATGCTTTTGTGCAGGTCTTTGATTTGCCGCATCGGCGAAATATTTTCCAGCGCCAGCCGGATTGTCCGCATCTCGAATCCGATTTTTATTTCATTCATGCCGCCTCCTTGCGTTCGGGCAAAAGTTTCACCGATAGATATTTTGGAATCGTGGCCAGCGACTCCGCCCTTAACAGCGTGAAGAAATTCTCATCCGCCAGCAGCTTGTTGAATGCCGTCACAATAAAGGACAGTCTGGCATCGCACACTCTCGCCTTTTTTATCATCAGTTTCTGGCGTTGGCTCTCCTTCCGATATGCGCTCACCATGCTCTCGACACTGGTTTTGGATTTTATTCCTGGCACCCTGCCGGTGCGTTGTTTGCCAATCAGCCGACGCTGCTCAATCAGCCCCTTCACATATTTGAGGGACAAATAATCCAGTTTCTTGTTTTCGTAGGCTTTGAGCAGTTCGCGCTGCGTTTCGAGAGTGTCCGTTTTGGCAATGTCCACCGCAATCCATATCGGAATTTTTCCGGTCACAGCAGCTTCAAGTAACCGCTCTTCGCCCGCATTCTTGAGGCTCATCAGCCCCCGGACCAAGTTGTCGCTGACATCCAATTTCTTGCCGATTTGATGGTAGCTATATTTCAACGCCTTCAGCCGTTCGATTTCGCGGATCAAATCCATTGGCTGCGGATAACGCCGCGCAATGTTTTCCACCAGGCTGCGGATGAGCAGGTCCTGTTTTGAAATCTCGACCACGATGGCAGGAATTTCTTTATGCCCTAGTGCGATAAAGGCTTCGAGCCGCCCTTGACCACAAATCAAATCATATCCCGCCGCCTCATTTTCGCTGGCTGGACGCCGACTGACTTGAATCGGCATTTTCAGTCCGACGTTTTTGATGCTTTGAACGATGACCGCGAATTTTTTCGGGTCACGATGCCTCGGATTCAAAATGCGAATCTGCTCGATGGGAATCATTTTGACTTCATCATTCATGCGACCTCCTCCAGTTTCACTCGTTCAGTCATGCCGAAGAAATAATCCAGTGTGTCGAACCGATAGGTATCCAGATAAATGCCGTTGGCCTCGGCAACCCGCAGGTTTTCCCACGTCATATCAATGCCCGGCAGCACATAATAATCCCGAATGCCCTCATTCATCGCATCCATGCGAACGGCAATGGTGATGTCCGGTTTCAGTCCGGCATCCAGCCGGATCAACCACCGGGATGAACCGGCCAAGGTGGTGGTGTGCCGGCATAACACGATGGAAACCTGCATTTCACCATTCACCTCCAGCAATTCTGTTTCGCTGTTCCACGCGGCCTGCGCACCCAGCGCTGTGATTTGCTGGATGACCGATGTCACAATTTCCGGGTGACGTTTCCGCAACCGCCGGTTTTCCTCGATGAAACTGAAATCAATGCCGGGATCATAGCCGATAAGCCGGTAAGCACTGACCAGTGTTCCAAAGCGATGGCGAAACGCCGTGCTCGATGGCAGACCTTCCGCTTCGTCAATGAGGATTCCAGAGATTCGACCGTGCTGTTTTAGCAGGGTGCGCAGTTTTTCCAGCATTTCCTCGTCGGTCAGCTTCTGACTCCTTGCCAGGATGATTTCCCGCGCCCGCCAGAACAGTTCCGGCTCTACCACGCCTTCAAACACGCCGTTGGCTCGTATCCATTTATCCGGCGGATTGACGACATGCTTCTTCTTCAGTTTGCACGAGGTCCGGTGATACACGTTGTTGCCGATATATTTTTCATTCGTGAGAATCTGATGCACTGTCACCCGGTTCCACGCCCGCCCGAAGTCCGTCACGATGCCTTGCGCGTTCAGGATGGCCGCGATTTCTGATTCGGACTTTCCCTCACCGATGAATGCTTGGAAAATCCAGCGGACGATTTTGATTTCCTCTTCCGGCCCACGCACCAAAACCACACGGTCGGTCTGGATGCTTTTTTGCTCACCCATTTTCAGCATCGCTTTCCGCTCGCCGCGCTGGTCAATCAGCATCCGCCGCAAACCGAACCCGGCCGTTCCACCCTGCTTGTAACCAAGCTGAATCAACCGGCACGCGCCTTGGAAAACTTTGGACGACAATTCACGGCTGTATTCCCCGGCCATCGTCCGCTTCATGCTTTTCATGACCGTGGACATCGGGCTGCCGTCATTCTCGAATTGTTCCGCACAGTAGTGAACCGAGACGCCCACCCGCCGGCAGATGTATTCGTAATACGCGCTTTCATCCGCATCCTGAAAACGCCCCCACCGGCTCACGTCATAAACCAGAATGTGGGAAAACGTTGCCGTGCCGCCTTGCACATCCTTGATCATCTGCGCCAGCGAATCACGCCCCTGGATGTTCAGCCCGCTTTTCCCCTCATCCGAATACTCCTTGACGATTTCCATTCCGCGCCGCTTCGCGTACTCGCGAATCACATCCATCTGGTTGCTCGTCGAGTATTGCTGATGTTCCGTGGACATCCGCACATAGGCCGCGGCGGAATTGGGCGGGCGTTCTGGTTTTCCTCGGCTCATATTACGACGGGCCATAAAGAATGC
>Ga0187862_10005193_pt1 | contig 12114 bp, 10 predicted proteins | sample June2016WEW_10_1_FD_133003 | JGI IMG/M metagenome (GOLD analysis project Ga0187862, IMG submission 133003) | Peatland microbial communities from SPRUCE experiment site at the Marcell Experimental Forest, Minnesota, USA - June2016WEW_10_150 | ecosystem: Environmental > Terrestrial > Soil >...
ATGTACCGGTCGGTGCTCCCCTGGGCGCGCCGTCTCGGGGTCACGGCCCCCCTCATCTGCTACCAGGGGGCGCTGGTCCAGGCGATGCCCGATCCCGATCCCGGTGAGGGCGTCGTCTACGGCCGGCTGGTCTCCACCGAGGTCCTCGACGCCGCCACCGCCCAGCTGGCGATCGCCACCGCCCGTGAGCACGGCTGGCACCGCCAGGCCTACATCGACGACAACCTGGTCTGCGAGGAGGACCGCCCCGAGAGCCGCGCCTACGCTCGGGTCGCTTCGGTGGCCATCCGGTTCGTGGACGACCTCAGCGTCGCCATCGCCGGAGGGACCGTCAAGGTGGTTTGCGTCGTCCTCGACGCCGACGAGGCGCGGCGCTGCCGCGACCTCATGACCGCGACCCTCGGCCCCCGGGCCCGGGTGACGCCTTCCTATCCCCAGTTCATCGAGATCGCCAGCCCCCGGGCCGGCAAGGGCCCCGCGGTGAGGCGGCTGGCCGCCGATCTCGGCGTCGAGCTCTCCCGGGCGGTCGCCATCGGCGACGCCCCCAACGACGTGGACATGCTGGAGACGGTGGGCTTCGGGGTGGCGGTCGAGGGCGCGCTGGAGGAGGTCCTGCGGGGCGCCGCCTGCACCTGCCCGCCCCCCGGGGAGGGCGGGGTCGCGGACGTCCTCATCGCGCTCGGCCTGGCCGCTCCCTGAGGGAATCGGAGGCCCTTCGGGGCGGGGAAACCCTGATGCGGAAGCCCCGCCGAGCGCGGTCCAGCGCGGTCCAATGTGGCACGTGATGTCGATCCCGCCACCCCCACCGCCCGCTGGGCAGGCGCCCCTCGGCCCGATGGGCCCGGTCTGGGTCCAGCCTCAGAAGCCCTTTTCCCGCACGCTCGCCGCCGCGCGCGGCCTGCTCCGTCTCGAGGCCTACCTGGCCCCGCTCGGCCTGGGGCTCCTGGCCGGCGCGTTCGTCTCGGGGCTCGGGAGCTCCCCTCTCGAGGACTGGCACATCTCCGGGGGATCACTGCTCCTCTGGGTTCTCCTGGTCGGCGCCGGGATCGCCCTCTGGGTGGTGGTGAGCGTGAAGGTCGGACGCCGGGCGTGGGCGTACTGGGTGGCCCTGGCGCTCCAGGCGGGATTGATCCTGGTGGCGGCGGGGGTGACCTACGGGGCCGTCTGGGGGCCTGAGGGAGCGCTGGCCTCGGCGGCGCAGAGCGCGACCGCCTCCCCCGGCTGGGTCACGGCGCTGCTCCCGCTGCTGCTCCTCTTCGTCGTGCCGGTCGCCACCCTGGTGCTGCTGCTGCTCCCGGCCTCGCGCCGGGCCGCGTTCCGCCCGGCTGCGCCGACCGGCTGAGGGTGCCGGCCCGTCCTCCTGGCCGCGGGGGCGCGTCACGCTCCCGGCTGCGAAGGCGGCCGCGTCTTCCCCTGGCTGCGAGGCCGCGCCGTGCTCTCCCCGCCTACCGGGTCGCGCCGTGCCCGACCTCGGCGGGGACCTCCAGCGGCTCGGCCGGCTCCTCGGCCTCCCGGATCGCCGCGGCGGCCCGATGCGCCGCCCTCGACTCCGCCGGCACGAGTGACGCTGCCGCGGCGAGCAGGCTGAGGACGACGCCGATCGCGAATGCGATCCGCAGCCCGGTGATGAAGGCGGGGCTCACCAGGCTGGGGAAGAAGCTGTGGCCGAGGAGAGTCGCCTGGGCACCGGCGGAGAGGCTGTGCAGGGCCGCCGCCGGCACCAGCGTCTGGATCGGGTTGTAGCCGAGGAAGGCGGAGAAGAGCGCCGACGTCGGGGGGACGTGGGAGATCTGGGCCGCCTGCGCGGCGGGGAGTCCCGCCGCGGTCAGACCGTGGCTGAGGGCGACCGGCAGGTTGCCGGCGAGGCCGAGGATGACCAGGGTGAAGAAGATGCCCATGGAGAGCAGCATCCCCGAGTTCTGGAATGTGGCTCGGGTGCCGGAGGCGACACCCCGGGCTCCGGCGGGGACCGAGTTCATGATCCAGGCGGTGTTCGGTGAGAGGAAGCCGCCCATCCCGAGGCCCATCACCACCAGCACCGCGGCGAACTCCGGGTAGGAGAAGTCCGCGGGCAGCAGCGCGAGCAGCACGAACCCCAGCGCCGTGATCAGCATCGCCCCGGCCGCGAAGGGACGCTGACCGAAGCGGTCGGAGAGCAGGCCGAAGAGGGGCCCGAGGAGGATGAACCCGGCGAGCAGCGGGACCATGTAGATGCCGCTCCAGAGCGGTGTGTCCTGGTAGCTGTAGCCGTGGATCGGCAGCCAGATCCCCTGCAGCCAGATGATCAGCATGAATTGGAGCCCGCCTCGGGCGATGGCGCCGAACAGGGTGGCGGCGTTGCCGGCGGCGAAGGCACGGATGCGGAAGAGCGACATGTCCAGCATCGGGTCCTTGACTCGCTGCTCGTACACGACGAAGAGGGCGATGAGCACGGGTCCGCCCACCAGGCCGGCGTCGACCCAGGGATTGAGCCAGCCCATCGACGAGGTCCCATAGGGCAGCAGACCGTAGGTGATCCCGACCAGGAACACGACCAGCCCGCCCGCGAAGAGGAGGTTGCCGAGGACGTCGATGCGCTGCCCCCGGCGGGTCACGGTCGTCTCGTGCAGGGCGATGAAGGCCCAGACGGTGCCGAGGACGCCGACCGGGACGCTGACCAGGAAGACCAGGTGCCAGTTGATCGCGGCCAGGACCCCCCCGAGCACCAGGCCGAGGAGCTGACCCGCCGTCCCGGCGATCATGTTGAGCCCAAGGGCGAGACCACGCTGCTCGACCGGGAAGGCGTCGGTCAGGATGGCCGGCGCGTTGGCGAAGAGGAAGGCGCCGCCCACCGCCTGGACAATCCGGAACACGATCATCTCCAGCGCCGCCTGGTTGCCGGACCCGGGGGTGAGGAAGAGCAGGATCGACCCGGCGGTGAAGATGGCGAAGCCGAGGTTGTACATCCGGACCCGGCCGAGCATGTCGGAGATGCGGCCGGCGGTCACCACCAGCACCGCGGTGACCACCATGTAGCTGAGCAGCACCCAGAGCAGGTAGTCGATCTCGCCGGGGGCGAGGGGGTCGACCTTGATCCCGCGGAAGATCGCCGGCAGCGAGATCAGGACGATGGAGAGGTTGATGGTGGCGAGCAGCGACCCCAGGGTGGTGTTGGAAAGGGCCACCCACTTGTAGCGGGGGTGGTCGCGCCCGATGCCGATCAGCGAGGTCCGGGTGCTCATCCGCTCACCGGGGAGGTGGGCGCGCCGGGCCGCCCGGCGGGTCGACGGGGGCGCTCGCGGTCCGGCTCTCGATCCGGTCGGTCCGGCTCTCCATCCGGGACGCGCCGAGGTGCCGCCGCCGTCCCGCCCGCAGGCTCTGTGGCCGTCCCCTCGCGGGCCTGGACCGCCGCGGCCAGCCGATCCAGCAGCCCGGCGAGCCGCTCCCGCTCCTCCGGGGCGAGCTCGCCGATCGACTCGGTGATGACCCCGCGCTTGCCCCGCTCCTTCTCCTCCAGCAGCAGCCGGCCGCTCTCGGTGAGGTGGAGGTCGGTGACCCGGCGATCGCCCTCCCGGGCAGCGCGCTCCACCAGCCCGCGGCGGACGATCCGCTCGATCAGCGCGGTCGCGGTCGAGGCGGTGATGCCGAGGTGCTCGGCGACCTGGCCACAGCTGGCCGGGTGTTCGCGGAGGAGGTGGAGCACCCGGAGCTGGCTGATGGTCAGCCCCAGGTCTCCCCAGCGGCGGAACTCGATGGCCTCGACGCTCGCCAGCAGTTGAACCAGCGCGCTCAGCGCTCTCTCGGCCGTGCCGCCATCGGCGTGCGAGGGTGGGCTCTCCCTCGTGGTCACCCCCCCGATCGTACGTTTAGAGCAAACTATTCGTCAAGGGCGAATCAGGATCCCGAAGGGCCGGATCAGACCCGCACGGCGGATCGCGATCAGCAAGAGCCGGATCCGGATCGGACCCGCACTGTCGGCTACCCCGGGAGCCGCCCCCAGAGCAGGATTCGCTTGAAGGCGTAGAGGTAGGGGCGGCCGGCGGGGAGGGCCAGCACCAGACGCCTGCGGTACTCCTCGACGAGGGATTCGTAGTCCGAGGGGTCCAGAACGCGCCGGAAGCGCGTCAGCGAGGTGCCCTTCATCCACTCCACGACCTCCGCGGCCGAGGCGAGCCGGTGGGGGTAGACCTGCAGCCGGACGTGCTGGCGCGTGAAGCCGAGCCCGTCGAGGAGCGCCGCGTAGGCCTCGGGGGGGAGCACGTTGGTGGCGACCGGGTCAGCCGGGGCGGCGGGGCCGAGCCGCTCCGCGGCCAGCTCCCGCAGCACGGCGTGGGAGGGATGGTCGGCCTTGGCCGGGACCTGGACTGCGAGCTGGCCGCCCTCGGCGAGCGAACCTCGCCAGCGCTCCAGCGCCGCGGCATGGTCGGGCACCCATTGGAGGGCCGCGTTGCTGAAGACGATGTCGAATCCCGAACCGCGCCAGGCGCCGAGATCACCGGAGACGAATGTCACCGGCTCGCCGGCGTGCCGCCCGGCCTCGGCCAGCATCGCCGGCGAGAGGTCCAGCCCCATGGTGCTCGCCGCTCCGAGTTCGCGGTGCAGCGCCGCGGTGAGCCGGCCGTCGCCGCAGCCCAGGTCGGCGACCCGGGGCGATGCCACCGGCTCGAGCAGCGCCCGGAGGTCCCAGAAGGGCTGCTCCCGCTCGGCGGCGAACCGGTTGTACTGCTCCGGGTCCCACTGCGGGGCGGGGGTGGAGTCGCCGCTGCTCATGGCCGGGGAGAGGGTATCAGCGCCGCCGCCCGCACCCTCCGCCGAGCCGGCGGCGCCATACTCCGTTTCCCGCGCATGCCGCTCCTCTTCTGCGACCTGGACAACACCCTGATCGACCGGGCCGCGGCCTACCGGGCCTGGGCCGAGGACTACGCGGCTCGCATGGGGCGCGACTCCCCGGAGGTCGAGTGGCTGGTGAGCATCGACCACGACGGGATGCGGGCGCGCGAGCCGCTCTTCGAGGAGGTGCGTTCCCGGTGGGGGATCGCGGACCCGGTCTCGGATCTTGTCGACCGCTACCGCCGCGAGTACCCCGCCTTCCTCCGGCCGGTCGACTCAGCGGTCGTGCGGCGCCTTGGCCGGCTGCGACGGAGCGGCTGGACCGTCGCCATCGTCACCAACGGCCCGCCATCTCAGCGGACCAAGGTGGAGAGGTGCGGGCTGCTCCCGGTGGTGGATGTCGTCGTCGTCTCCGAGGAGCTCGGGGTGAGCAAGCCGGATCGGCGCATCTTCGAGGCGGCAGCTCGCCTCGCCGGCTGTGAGATCGAGGAGGGGTGGCTCATCGGTGACCAGGCCGAGGCCGACATCGCCGCCGCTGTGGAGATGCGGATTCCGGGGATCTGGCTGCGCCGCGGTCGCACCCGGACGGAGACGAGATGGCGTCCCTTCGCCACCGCGGAGAACCTCGAGGAGGCCCTAAGCCTGGTGCCCGGCTGAGGACGTCCACCCGGCCGAGGACGTCCGTCCACCCGGCTGAGGACGTCCGTCCACCCGGTTGAGAGCGTCCGCCCGTCCCGCCCATCCGCCCGCCGATCAGCCGACGGTGGCCATCTCCCGTTCCTCGTCCGGGGCCTCGGTGGTGGTTCCCTGGGCCGCCCGGCCGCTGCCCCGGAGCGGGAGCTCGCGGATCACCAGGGTGGCGAGGAAGCCGAGCACCGCTCCGACCAGTGCCACCCAGAACACGCCTCCGAGGGCGAGGGACATCGCGTCGTGCAGGGCGTGGACGATCTGGCCGAGGTACGGCTCGATCGCCGGGCGCGCCGCCGCCGGCACCGCCTGCAGGATGGTCTGGCCGAGGTTGCCCACCGACGCGATGTTGTTCTCCGAGAAGGCGCCGCTCCCCGTGACGTGGGCGGTGAGCTGGCTGGGCAGGTGGGCGGCGCTCAGCTGCTTGGGCAGCTGGGTGGAGAGGTTCTGGGTGAAGACGGTGCCCGCCACCGCCAGCCCGACCACGCCCCCGACCTGGCGGAGGAAGGTGAGGGTGCTGGTGGCGGTGCCGAGCCGCTCGCGCGGTGCCGCGTTCTGGATCACGACGGTGAAGACCGACATCGAGGGACCGATGCCGAGGCCGGTCAGTGCCAGCCACAGCCAGAGGGTGGGGGTCGCCGTGGTCGGGCTCAGGTGGGTCAGCAGGAAGCTGCCGACGATGAGGATGCCGAGCCCGGTCAGGAGCAGCGCCTTGTACCGGCCCGTCCGGGTCAGGTAAAAGCCCGCACCCACGCTCGTGGTGATGAGGCCCAGCAGGAGCGGCCACATCGAGTACCCGGAGGCGGTGGCGCTCACCCCCTTGACCACCTGGTAGTAGAGGGGGATGAAGATGACCGCCGCGAACATGCACGACGAGACCATGAAGACGGCGACGTTGGTGGCGGCCAGCGTCCGGGTGGAGAAGAGGTCGAGGGGGATGATCGGTTGCTGTACGCGTGACTCGTTGACGATGAAGGCTGCCATGATCGCCAGCCCGACGAGGATCAGTCCGCCGACCTGCCAGGCGGTCCACCCGTAGAGGTTGCCGGACGCGTCGGTCAGCCCCTTGAAGGTGAGGCCGATGAGGATGGGCACCACCCCGACCGTGAAGATGGCGATGCCGGAGAAGTCGAGATCACGCAGCCTGGCCGCGGTGGTCTTGAGGTTGGGGAGGCGCGTGGAGATGGCGTACAGGGCCACGATCCCGACCGGCAGGTTGACGTAGAAGATCCAGTGCCAGCTGATGTCGTCGGTGATGACCCCGCCGAGGAACGGACCGACGATGAAGCTGAGGCCAAAGACGGCGCCGAACAGCCCCTGGTACCGGCCGCGCTCGCGGGGCGTGAAGAGGTCGCCGATCACGGCGAGGGCGATGGGGAAGAGCGCCCCGGCCCCGCATCCCTGGATGGCCCGGAAGACGATCAGCTCACCCATGCTCTGGGAGAGTCCGGAGAGGGCCGACCCGGCCAGGAAGATGACGATGCCCACGATCAGCATCCGCTGCCTTCCGAAGACGTCGCCCAGCTTGCCGTAGATCGGGACGGTGATCGTGCTGGTGAGCAGGTAGGCGGTGACCACCCAGGTGTAGAGGTCGCTGCCCTTGAGGTCGCTGACGATCCGGGGCAGCGCGACGCCGACGATGGTCTGGTCCAGGGCGCCCAGGAAGAGGCCGAGGAGGACCGCCACCATGACGATCAGCTTCTCCCGCGTGGGCAGCTCGAGAGTGGCGTGCTCGGTCGGGACGGGGAGAGTGGCGCGCGCGTGTTCAGACACGTCGAATCTCCTGGGGTGTGGGCTCCACCCCCAATTCTGCACCGTCGGGGCTGCGGCGCCGCCTGCCCGGATCCCCCCGGGCCTGCCCCAGCCGGCCGGGTAAACTGCGCCGATGAGGTCGCCCACCTCGAAGGCGCCGCGCAACGGCGACGCGGCGACCCGGGAGACGATCCGCGCCGCCGGGCTCCGGGCCACGCCCCAGCGCCTTGCCATCCTCTCCGTCGTCGCACGCGCCGGGGGCGCCCATCTGAGCGCTGACGACGTCTGGCTGAGGCTCCGGGAGGGGAGCGGCGAGATGGACCGCTCCACCGTGTACCGGGTGCTGGCCGATCTCACCGAGGTGGGGCTGCTCGAGCAGGTTCGGCTCGGGGACGGTGTCTCCCGCTTCGAGATCCAGGAGGTCGCCCATCACCACGCCGTCTGCACGCGCTGCGGCGCCACCGAGGATGTGAGCGTCCCGGCGGTCCATGCGCTGGCCTCCCGGCTGCGCCGCGACACCGGGTTCGTGCTCGGCCATCACCCCCTGCTCCTTCCCGGCCTCTGCGCCACCTGCACCGCCTCACGCGATTGAACGGACCCGTTCATCGCTGAGGCGGTTCTGTCACCCCGTAATCGCAGGCGCGAAACGGGGTGCGGCCTATGGTCATTTGGTAGCTGTGCCGTCCAGCCCCGGGGTGGGGCTGGTCATCCGGAGTCACTGACGTGCAGATCGGTCAGGTCGGTCAGGGAATCTCCCGCCCGTCGCCCTTCGACAGGTGGCGCCGGGGTCATGGCGATGCCGTGCCGTCCGGTGGAGCGGGTGGATCGGTGCCGGGCGTTCCGGCGGCAGACATCCCACCGGCTCCGAGACGTGCCGTGAACCTCACCGTCATGACGAACGACGAGATCGAGCGCCATCTGACGGGGCTCTTCGGCCGCCGCGGATACACGGTGTGGCCGGTGCCCAGCCGCGGTGAGGTGGCCGCTGCTCTGCTCATCTGCAGGGGCGAGCAGGGAGTCGTCGTCCAGGTCAAACGCTGGAACGCCGCGCTCGGGCCGGAGGTCATCCGCGCCGTCGTCGCCGCGGTCCAGTACCACGCCGGTACCCTCGGCCGGCTCGGCTGCTCGCAGATCGGTGGCATGGTGGTCAGCACTGCGACGTTCAACGACGAGGCTCGCGAGATGGCCGCCGCATCCGGGGTCCTGCTGTGGGATCGCCCCGAGCTGGAGGCTCAGATCCAGGCCGACCTGGCTCGGCCGGGTGGTGCCGATCCGCGGGGCGGTCGGACCTGACGCCTGGCGCGCGGGTGGTGTCCTGACTGAAGGGAGCCGCGCCGCTGCGGCCGTTACCCTCCGGCTCCGATCCGGCCTGTGGACGGCTCCGTCATCGCCTCGGGATCGAGCAGATCGTCGAGCTCCGCTTCGGTGAGGGTGGTCTGCTCACGGGCGACCTCGCGCACCGTGCGGCCGCTGGCGAACGCCTCCTTGGCGATGCGCGCGGCGCTGTCGTAGCCGATCCGGGGAGCGAGCCCGGTGCAGGTCATGAGGCCCCGCTCCACCAGCCGGGGTCCGTTCCCGGTGGAGGTGATGCCGTCCACCGCCTGGGTGGCGAAGTTGGCGGCCGCGGCGGCCAGGATGGCGATCGACTCCAGGAGATCGTAGGCGGCCACCGGCATCATCACGTTGAGCTCGAGCAGGGAGCCGGCCGCGCCCGCGAAGGCGATGGTCGCGTCGTTGCCCACCACCTGTGCGGCCACCATGGTGAGCGACTCGGCGATGACCGGGTTGACCTTGCCCGGCATGATCGACGACCCGGGCTGCACCTCTGGCAGGGCGATCTCGGCGATGCCGGCTCGTGGACCGCAGGCGAGCAGGCGGATGTCGGCCGCGATCGTGTAGAGAGAGACGGCGACGCTGCGCAGGGCGCCATGGGCGGCGACCACCCCGTCCAGGGTCCCCTGGGCCTGGAAGTGGTTGTCGGACTCCCGGAAGGGGAGCCCGCAGCTCGCGGCGAGCCCGGCGACGACCCGTCCGGCGAACTCGGGATGGGAGTTGACCCCGGTGCCGACGGCGGTGCCCCCCAGAGCGAGCTCGCAGAGCTCGTCGAGAGCCTGTCGACTTCGGCGCCCGGCCCGTTCCACCTGTCCCGCCCAGCCGAGGAACTCCTGGCCCAGCCGGATCGGGGTGGCGTCCTGTAGGTGGGTGCGGCCGGTCTTGACGATCGGCCAGAACTCCCGGCTCTTGGTCCGGAGCGAGGCCTCCAGGATCTCGAGCGCGGGGAGGAGGTCGCGGGACAGCGAGACCGCTCCGGCAACGTGGATCGCGGTGGGCATGACGTCGTTGGACGACTGGCAGAGGTTGACGTGGTCGTTGGGGTGGACCGGGGTGCGGGTTCCGAGGGTGCCTCCCAGCAGCTCGATCGCCCGGTTGCCGATCACCTCGTTGGCATTCATGTTGGTGGAGGTGCCGCTGCCGGTCTGGAAGACGTCGACCACGAACTCGGCGTCGAACCTGCCGTCCGCCACCTCCTGAGCGGCCTGCGCGATCGCCTCGCTCAGGCGGCCGTCGAGCAGTCCCAGCTCGGTGTTGACGAGGGCGGCCTGCCGCTTGATCAGACCGAGGGCCCGGATGAAGTCGCGAGGGAGGCGCAGCGGGCTGATCGGGAAGTTGAGCTTGGCCCGCATCGTGCTGGCGCCGTAGTAGGCGCCGGCCGGAACCTCCAGCTCACCCATCGAGTCGCGCTCGCGACGGGAGCTGGAGCGACCGCTCTCGGCCATCAGCGCCGCTCGCTCGTCGGGACGATCATCTCGAACTCCGCTCCCTTGCCCGGCTCCGACCGGGCGGACACGCTGCCGCCGTGGCGCTCGGCCACGGTCTTGACAATGTAGAGCCCGAGGCCGCTGCCCGGCACCTTGCGATGGCGCTCGGCCACCGAGCGGTAGTACTTCTCGAATAGCCTGTCGGCCTCCTCGGGGCGAAGCCCGTGCCCTGGTCGCGTACCGAGACGTGGATGCTCTCGTCCTGCTGCCAGCCCCGAATCGTGATGGTGGAGCCGTCGGGGGCGTGCTTGACGGCGTTGCCCAGGATGTTGGTCAGAGCGAGCGTCAACCTCCGGCGATCTCCTCGGAAGGTGATGTCCGGCGCGACGTCCTGGGCCACGGTGCAGTCGCGGAGCTTGGCCTCCATCGTCACCGTCTCGATGGCGCCGGCGACCAGGTCGGTGAGTCCCATCGGCTCGATGGTCAGCTTGTCCTCGGGGTCCTCCAGCCGGGAGAGCTCGGCGAGCGCGTTGACCATCCGGACCATCATCTCGGTGCTCGCCGTGATCCCGTCGATGGCCACGGTCGCGCTGTCCGGCATCTGCCCGAGCATCCCGGTCGAGAGCAGCTGGCCGTAGCTGTTGAGGATGGTGAGTGGCCGGCGCAGCTCGTGCATCGTGATGGAGAGCGAGGTGCCCCGGGCACTGCTGGCGGTGGTCATCGCCGAGATCTGCTGGGAGAGCCGCCGGGCCGCCGTCACGCTCAGCCGGGTGGCGATCACGGCCAGGTCCTCGGCGGCGTCCAGGGCGAGGGAGAGCTGGGACCCCGGGTCGAGCCCTGCCTCGACCGCCACCTTGGCCGTGGCAGGCCGGAGCGCGGCGAGGTGGAGCAGGGCCTTCTCCAGGTGCTGGTCCAGCTCAAACGTCTTGTCGAAGTCGACCTCGTAAAAGGCCATCAGCGGCCCCAGGTCGTCCGCGGAGAGAGCCACCAGCGTGGCGCTCAGGAATTGGCGTGGGCTCCGGGCGCCGCCTCCCGTCCGCTGCTCGGGCGCGCTCCCCTGGAGCTGAGCCCAGACCTCGGCGACGCGCTCGGCGTGGGCGGCGAGGAAGTCGGCGAGCTGGCCAGTCATTGCCCCGCCGAGTGTACACGCGCCTGGCGCGAACGGCTGTCACGGCGCGGGTGAGAGGCTTTGGGCCTCCACTGGGCCGGACACTGCAGTCCGGACACCATGGCCGGCGCTGGGCGCTCCCGCCCCAGAGGCTGCGTGGCCCGACCCGATGGGCTGCGCCTGCGGGCAAGCCGCCGAGCGTCAACTGCGCCGTTGCCCCTCTGGCTACTCCCGAGCCGGCTCGTAGAAGACCATCTGATTGGCCTGGAAATGGAGGTCGATCTTGGTGGTCGGTCCGTTCCGGTTCTTCTCCACCAGCAGCTCGGTCACCGACTTGTCGATGTCGTCCTTGTGCATTCCCGGACGGTAGAGGAACAGCACGACGTCCGCGTCCTGCTCAATGCTTCCCGAATCACGAAGGTCGCTCAGCTGTGGTTTCCGGTTCTCACGGCGCTCCGACTCGCGGGAGAGTTGGGAGAGCGCGAGGACGGGGACGTGGAGCTCCTTGGCGATCGTCTTGAGTCCGCTGGAGATCTCCGACACCTCCTGGACGCGCGAGTCCTGGCGGCCGCCGCGCATCAGCTGCAGGTAGTCGACCACCACCAGGTCGACCTTCTGCTGCGCCCTCATCCGCCGGGCTCGGGCGCGCAGCTCGCTGATCGGGAGCGCCGGCGTGTCGTCGATCCAGATGTTGGCCTGGGAGAGACGGTCCATGGCGCCCGCGATGCGCTCAAAGGCGTGCGCGTCCGCCTGGCCGGTGCTGATCAGGTAGGCGTCGACCTTGGCCTCGCTGCAGATCAGCCGCTGCACCAGCGCCTGCTTGCTCATCTCCAGGGAGAAGATCACCACCCGCCGCTCGGCGAGCACCGCCGCGTTGCGGGCGATGTTGAGGGCGAACGAGGTCTTGCCGACGGACGGCCTGGCCGCCAGGATGATCAGCTCGCCGGGCTGGAGGCCCTGGGTCACCGCATCCAGCCGGCTGTAGTTGGTGGGCACGCC
>Ga0187862_10005211_pt1 | contig 12083 bp, 8 predicted proteins | sample June2016WEW_10_1_FD_133003 | JGI IMG/M metagenome (GOLD analysis project Ga0187862, IMG submission 133003) | Peatland microbial communities from SPRUCE experiment site at the Marcell Experimental Forest, Minnesota, USA - June2016WEW_10_150 | ecosystem: Environmental > Terrestrial > Soil >...
TTCATGGTGATGCCGTAGCCGTGCGTGTAGATCAGCTTGTCGTTAATCCAGTTGCGGCTGCTTTCCGGCAGCTTGTCGACGTTCAGCTCGCGCGCCGCGAGCATCACCTCGCGAGTCGTGCCGTCAATGTCATATCGATCAATATCGATGTCGGGAAAGTCGTAGTAAGTGCGGATTTCCTGAATCTGACGCAGCGTGTCCTGCAGTGCATGCCAGTCCCAAAGACGGATGTTCTGCAGCGTAGCCTGATTGTTCGCCGGATCGGCCGCGTCGACCGTGGTCTCCGCCGGAAACTCGCGCAGCGTGACCCGGTTTAATCCGTAGGCCTGCCGCGTCAAGTCGGTGTTGTAGACGATGTACGGCTTCTCACGAACCAGTTCGTTCGGTTTGACGATAAAGCTGCTGACGTACCAGGCAACTCCTTGCAGCGCGATATAACAGACCACCGCGGGAACGACCGCCGCAATCAGCCAGCGTCCGCGGGGCACGCGCACGGCGTTGACGATTGCGATCACCGCGCCCAGAACCAGCGCCGCGCAGACGATGAGCATCCCGGTGACTGTGATGTGCGCGTCGGTGTAGGTCACGCCTCCGAAGATCGTGTGATCGTCGAGCAATAACTCGAACCGGCTCATATACACACGCATCGCGACGATCAGCAGCAGGAACGCAAACGTGATGGAAAGCCCGCGCCACGGTAATGCGACGTGGCGGCTGAGCTGCCCGGAAAGCACACGGCTTCCGCCCGTGATGAGGATGAAGAAAGCGGCGAGTATACAGGTAATGACGGCCAGCGTAATCAGCCAGCCGGCGATCAGCTGCCACGCGGGCAAGGTGAAAAGAAAGAAGTTCAGCGACTTGCCAAAAATCGGATCAAAAACGCCGCCAGTGGTGCGGGGTGCATACCAGAAAAGCGCGAGCGTCGGCCATTCCACCATCATGCCGGCACCGGTGGCAGCCGCAATGACCAGCGAAATGCCGAGTGCGATCAGGCGCAGCACCGGCTCAACTGGCAGCTTCAACGGCTGTCCGCCGATGAAAATCGTGTGGCCGTTCGGCAAATCGGGGAGATGCGCTCGCTTCAGCGCGAGAAACGATCCATACAGAATAAGAAATGTAGCCGCCGTAAAAGCCGCGAAGACTCCCCACTGCAGGCCCAGTGTTTTCCAGAACACGTCCCCGTAGCCAAGCGACCCGAACCAGAGCACGTCCACGTAATACGACAACGCGGTCCGACTGCCAAAGAAGATGACGGCAAGAACGACGAGAATGATAAGAAAGCGACGACGGCGGCGAGGCCGCCCGGTAAGCGCTGGCGGCCAGTCAATGGATTCAGGCATTCGTCCACTCCATTTTCATTGATTTCATATAGCCGCATAATACTCTCTCTGGGTCGGCGGGATGGCTCATGGCTCGGCCCTCTCGCACTGTTGCACGGCGAAATCGCTGTTGTCGTTAAACGAGACTGGAGTTATCGTAAGCTCGACTAGGCAATCGAAAGACGCAATTGAACACGCAGAAGAACATTCCGAAGTGTGGCCACAGTTTTGCCGGGCTAGAACGCAACGCTGCCATCGCGCTGTTCACCCTGTTGTTGCTGCCGTTGCGGTTCGCGGGTGCGGCCAGCGGACTCGATAAGCAGATCAAGTTCGACTACTTGGAGAAGGTGCTGACGCTGCGTCATTTCTACGGTGGCGAACATCTGGAGTTTCACTCAAACGGCAGGCTGATCGGCGATGCCCCGATCGGCCCGTGGACGCTCGATGGACAAATCGAAGTCGAGGACGTCCATCTGCACGGCACGCGATTGGTGATCAAAGGCAGGCGAATCCACCTGATTTTCTCGCAGAACAAACCACAGGACCAGTTGGCCCTCATAAAAAATGACCAAGGCAAGCAGCAAAAAGAGCTGGCGAAGGCGCTCGAACGCTTGAAGGTCGCGATCGAGATCGAACTGCCGAGCGACAATCCCGATGAGAAAGATGTCTCCGCGGCGATTCAAGCCGTCTTTCTCACCGGCTCCGAGTCGATGATGGACGTCGTGCCCGCTTACTGGCAGGCGTATTTCGCCAAGCAGGAGGGCAAGCCGCAAACCGCGCCCTCGGCGAACGGGCCCGTGTATTCCCTGAAACCGGGGAGCGGGATGTCACCGCCGCGCGCCATACGCCAGCCCGACCCGGAGTATTCGGAAGAGGCGCGGAAAGCAAAATTCCAGGGCACGGAAATCATAAGCCTGATCGTCGATCCCTCTGGAATGGCCCGAGATATGCAGATCCAAAGGCCACTCGGACTGGGCCTCGACGAAAAGGCCATCGCGGCGATCAGCACCTGGAAATTTGAACCCGCGCAAAAAGACGGCACGCCGGTGGCCGTCGCGATCATGGTCGAGGTCACGTTCCATCTCTACTAGCGACGGATCACGGTGCCTTCAGCTGATCCTGTATAGAATTAAGTTGTACCGGGAGCGACCAACCATGCCAACGCCAAACGAACCGAAGCCCGAGCAAAATCCAGCCCAGGCGGCGGAGCACGTCGCCAGTGCTCAGAAGATTCTCAAAGACCTGCAGAAAAAAGCGGGAAGTCATCCCGAACTCGGCGAGGCCATCACCAAACTGGAAATGGCGCTCAACATCCTGGCGGTACAGACCGGCGGACTGCTGTAGCCGTTAGCGCGCAGTTCTCGGTCTAGGTCTCGCTCACTGAGAACTGAGAACCGGGAACTGTCTTCACCCTCGACCTGCTAAAATTCTCCGTCACCACTCTTGGCGCCTGCCTAGGAAGTTAATCCCATGTCCAGTAACCCAACTCCACGCACGCGCGTAGTGCGCGAACCGCAGCGTGCGGTGTACGACCGCGATGCCGTCAACCAGATCCTCGATGAAGCTTTCCTCTGCCACGTCGGCTTCGTCGCCGACGCCGAGCCCTATGTCATCCCCACGTCCTACGGACGCGATGGAGACATGCTTTACATCCACGGCTCCGCCGCCAGCCGCATGCTGCGCAATCTCGATCAAGGCGTCCCCGTCTGCATCACGGTAACGCTGGTCGATGGATTGGTTCTGGCCCGCTCCGTTTTCAATCACTCGATGAACTACCGCTCGGTAGTAATTCTCGGGACGGCGACTTTGGTCGATGATCCCGCGGAAAAACTTGCGGCCCTGCGCGCGCTGAGCGAGCACATCCTTCCGCACCGCTGGGACGACGCGCGCCAGCCCAACGAAAAAGAGCTGAAGGCAACGTCAGTCCTGCGCCTCCCGATCACTGAATTTTCAGCGAAAGTCCGAGTCGGCCCGCCGGTCGATGACGAAGAGGATTACGCGTTTCCAACCTGGGCAGGAGTGATTCCGCTGGAGATGAAGGGCGGTCCCGCAATTCGCGACGACCGCTGCCAGCAAGAGCTACCGGCGTACTTAAAGAACTACGCACGTAAGAAAAAGTTATAGCCGAGACGATCGCGTAGGGGCGGCCGCTCGCGCCGGGCAGCAAAGAACGGTAGTGGCTCAGGCCTCAGCGGCTAAAGCCGTAATGAAAATGCAAGCTTACGGCGCGGCTGAAGCCGCGCCCTTTCAGAACAAATTCAAACTGAGCACCACCCAAAGAACTATTCCCTTGCGATGAGTTCCCGCAGAATCTGATTGCACTCCCGCCACGATGCCTTTTCGCTGTGCGGGCTGTGCCGCCCATCCCCGATAAAACGCATCTCCGCTCCGGGTAACGACTCCTGTACTTGTTCCATCTCTCCCGGTTCGGTTCGCGGATCGCCTCTCCCGTGCACAAATGTCACCGGCACTTTCAGTTCGCCCAATCGTCCGTCATATAGATCCTCACCCGCTCGCGTGCTCTGGGCCGCAAGTTTCAACCACACTCGGCAATTCCGCTCGATCACTTTCCTCCAGTGCTCCGCGCCATGATCCGCCGCCAGCAAGCTTTGGGCTTTTTCATTGACTTCCTCCGGATGGTTCGCAAAGCGCTGGAAGAACGCGCGCGAGGAGGGCTTGTCGCGACGAAAATGAAACGCTTCCAGAATCAGACGTGCGCACCGCTCGGGCGCGGACAACCCGATCATCGTGGCAATGACCGCTCCATCGCTGTGTCCCCAAAGCACCGCGCGCTCGATCTCCAGCGCATCCAATACAAGCAGCGTCTCCTCCGCTGCCCGGCGATGAAAGTCCGTCGGCATCTCCCTCGGCAATCGCCCGGAGCGGCCGTAGCCGGACCGATCCGGAATTATGAAGCGGCATTGGCCGTCCAATTCCTCGATCTGCCGGTCGATGGGGTACATCCCATAACCCCACCCACCATGCAGGAAGACGACTGGCCGTCCGCTGCCCACATCCTTGTAGTGAATTTGAACGGGTCGAACTCCAGGCGCGTGCGGCGAGTTTTTCAACTCCACAAACGGCATGATCTCAAATGATTCCGATATCGCTCTGTCACGGCAGCAACAGCAATTTCCCCGTCGTCTTCCGCCCTTCCAGATCGCGGTGCGCCTGCTGCGCTTCGGCCAGCGGATAGACGTGTTCAATCCGCAACTTGAGCTTCCCCTCGCGAATCATGCCGAACACGGCCCCGGCACGCGCCTGCAACTCCTGCGCGGTGGCGATGTAATTCCCCAGAGAAGGCCGCGTCAAAAAAATCGATCCCTTCTGCGTAAGCACCAGCGGATCAATCGGCGCAACCGCCCCGCTCGACCCTCCATACAGCACCATCATGCCCCGCGGACGCAGCAGGCTCAGCCCCTTGTCGAAAGTCGTCTTGCCCACCGAGTCGTAAACCACATCCACGCCTTTGCCGCCGGTGAGCCGTTTCGTCTCCGCCTCAAAATCCGCCTGCGTATAAAGAATGACGTCGTCCGCGCCCGCCGCTCGCGCCAGCTTGGCTTTTTCCTCGGTCGAAACCGTAGCGATCACTCGCGCACCAATGTTGTGCGCCATCTGCACCAGCAGCAATCCAACTCCGCCGGCCGCCGCATGAACCAGCGCTGTCTCGCCTTTCTTCAACGGATAAGTGTCATGAGCAAGGTAGTGCGCCGTCATCCCCTGCAGCATGGCGGCCGCAGCCTCGCGCTCTCCCACCCCCGCCGGAATCTTCACCAGACGGTCGGCAGGCACCGCGGCGTACCCGGCATAGCTCCCCAGCGTGATGGTGTAAGCCACGCGATCGCCGACGGCTACATTGTTCACGTCCGGGCCGACCGCCGAAACCACGCCCGCTGCTTCCTGTCCCAGAACCAACGGCAGCGCCGCCTTGTAACGCCCTTCGCGGTTATAGACATCAATAAAGTTAACGCCCGCCGCCTTGATCTTCACCACGGCTTCGTTCGCTTTCGGCTGCGGAACCGGCAAGTCCACAACTTCCATTACTTCCGGCCCACCCGTTTGCTTGATCTGTATGGCTTTCATAATCGCTTTCGATGTCTCCCGGCCGACCAAAGACTCGTTGCCCGGCAGCCTATTCTACGCAAAATCAGGTGTCAGGTCTTGGGCCCTGGAACTTGGTTTTCCCGAGACCTGGGAACTGGCACCTGAGATCTGCCATATCCGTTTGCCATCCCCCACAGGGCTGGGGTAACATGCCCCCCGGTTCCCAAAGTAACGGGGTTTAGGTCTCTACAGTGGCGTTGACCCAACGAATTTTGCGATAGTACCATCTCATAGCTATGAACGACGATATGGACGACGTGGTGGACGCTGGGTTCCGTCCGGAAGCGGTTGCCGTAAGTTTTTGAAAATATGAGGCCTTCTTTTCATTCGTATCTGGCGATCCTGCTCTCCGCCCCATTGGCGGCGACGCTTGCCTGCCAGAGTGCGCAGAAGACCGCTTTCATGCCTCCCGCGCAGGCTCAGGCCCCAGCCCTGATCGCGACCGGCGGCCCGCCTGATCCGCACCAGCAGAAGCCCGCCGCCGAGCCCCAATCGAAGCCGCAGACGCCGCAGGCCCTCCAGGCCGATCCCGTGGCCGACCTGATCGCCCGCGTAGAGAAGGAATACCAGGCAGGCCAGGATAACTACGCCGCCGGGCACCTGGAAGCCGCGAAGCAGAACTTCGACTCCGCGTTCAACCAGCTCCTGGGCAGCGGACTCGATCTTCGTTCCAGCTCTAACGGAGACGACCGCCTGGAGCGCGAACTCGACCGCATTCTGGACGGCATCAACGCCCTCGAACTAGCCGCCCTGCAGCAGGGAGACGGCTTTGCCGAGCAGAAGTCGGAGCCGGCGCCGATCGACGAAGCCAACGAGCTAACTCCCGCAGTCGACCAGAAAGTCAAAGCCAAAGCCGAAGCCGAGATCAAATCCACACGCTCGGGCCTGCCGCTGATGATGACCGACCAGGTCGCCGGCTATATCAATTATTTCTCTAACCGCGGACGCGGCACCGTAGAGCGCGCTCTGGCCCGCTCCGGCCGCTACGAAGACATGATCCGCCGCGTGCTACAGGAAGAAGGCGTTCCCGAGGAACTCATCTACCTGGCCCAAGCCGAGTCTGGATTCCACCCGCTAGCCGTTTCCCGCGCCGGAGCCCGTGGCATGTGGCAATTCATGGGCAGCCGCGCCAAAGGCTATGGCCTGGAGCGCAACTGGTGGGTCGATGATCGCCAGGACCCCGAAAAAGCCACCCGAGCCGCCGCCCACCACCTGAAAGATCTCTACAACGAGTTCGGAGACTGGTACCTGGCCATGGCCGCCTACAACTCCGGCCCCGGAACCGTCCAGTCGGCGGTCAAGCGCACCGGCTACGCCGACTTCTGGGAACTCTATAACCGCCACGTGTTGCCCAAGGAGACCCGCAACTACGTCCCCATCATCGTGGCCGTTACCATCATGGCCAAGAATCCCGCCCAGTATGGGTTGGATTCAATAATCAAAGACAAGCCGGTCGCGTACGACACGGTGAAGATCAACTATCCCATCGATCTGCGGTTAGCCGCCGAATGCGTCGATGCCACCACCGCCGACTTGCTCGACCTTAACCCCAGCCTGCTCCGCCTGACCACGCCCAAAGATGCGGGAAAAGGTCGCGAGTTCGAGCTCCACCTGCCCGCCGGAACCGCCGACAAATTTCAATCCGCGGTCGCCTCGATCCCGGCCGACAAGCGGGTCTGGTGGCGTTATCACAAGGTGCAAACGGGAGAAACCCTGGCCGCGATCGCCCGCACTTATCACACCACGCCGAAGGCCATTGCCGAAGCGAATGATCTGGGTGGTCCGAATAACGCCGGCGGGCCAAACGCCCCGCTGGAGGCCGAAAGCCGGCTGATCATCCCGATCGCCGCGGGCAAGCAGACGGATACCTCCACTTACGCTCACGCCACCACGCATTACAAGGTGCGCAAAGGCGATACGGTCGAGTCGGTGGCCGAGAATTTTGGCGTCTCCCCGAAAATGCTGCGTGTCTGGAACCGCATCAAAGGCGACAGCCTGGCGGGAAGAAAAGTGCTGTATCTCCACCTGCCGGTGACGCGTGAACCGGGAGCAGCGCAGGTGGCCGCGAAGCATCCGAGCCCGACGCATCACCACGCCGCAACGCAGACGGCAGCGGCAAACGGCCCGTCCAGCGGGTCATCCAGCGGTTCGTCCAGCAGTTCGTCAGGCGGAGTGGTGCATCACAGGGTCAAGGCGGGCGAGACTTTGTATTCGATTGCCAATTCCTACAACACCACCGTGGCCGCCCTGAAGCAGAACAACCGTGATGTGGCAATCTTGCGGCCGGGGATGATTCTGGTCGTCCGCGACGGACACTAAAAACGGCAATCGCCGTTCCTCCAATCGCTGTTCGCTGATCCGGCAGTTTCCCAATTGTATGTACAATGTTTCACGTGAAACACTTTGTGCCTGCTTATTTATACATATAGCAATGTACGTACGCATAAATTTGGGGTTTGCAGGTCGCTGATAACGCGGGGGCGCGAGTGTGGTTAAATCGGCACGCGCGGGTATTTATTACTCTGTAATTTCTACAAAAGTCATTTTTGAGTGGGCGAGGGGGCTCGGGTGCCTTCCGGGAAACCCCCTGGCTTCAGGCTGTGGTGGAATCCCACCCTAACGTCGAACGGCACGACGTTAGGATGGGGCACCCGGCACTCGGCTTACCGAATCCAGCAACTATTCCAGCGGCGCGGGGTTTGCATTTTCAGGATGGTAATTGCGGCGAACACCATCCATCGGCCGCAAAATTCGCATCCAACTACATGCCCACTTCCTTACTCGTAGGAGATCCCCGGCTCTGCCGGGAAGACAGCAGTAGTGTGACCAGTCCGCGAATGGGTTTCTTCCCAGGAGCGAGACGCAATTCCAACGAGACGCAATTCCAGCAGGAGGAATCTTACTTTATGAAGACGTTAGTAGTGACAATGTTACTGGTGGCAGGCCTGGCGCTGACCGGGTGCGGTTCGAACCATAACACTCCCGGCAATATCAACGGCAACTGGACTGCATCTCTCACCGACGCAGGCAACAATCCAGTCTACGGCTTCTCGACTTCACTGGCAGTGAACGGCGACGGGTCGCTGCTGGTCACCAACTTTCAATTCGCATCGAACTCATCGTGCTTCGTGTCGGAAGAAAGCGAGACCGGCTCCTTCACTCTCAGCGGAAACTTCAACGGCAACGTGACGGGCCAGTTCCAGTTCACGGTAACCTCGGGGAATCCGAGCGGCAACACGCTGACTCTGAATGGAACGGTCAACGGCAATAAGATCACTGGCACATGGCAGCTGGTGGGAGCAATCAACTGCACCGACAACGGCAATTTCACGATAACGAAGATGTAGATGTAAGTAACGTCGTGGAGCCCCACCTTTCGCGGCTTTCGGGAGCCGGGTACCCCACGTCTCGCGCTTTTCGAGACGTGGGATTCCACGACCGTCGCCAGCTTGGGCGTTTGAGTTTGCTCCTTCAAGGCTGGTTTTTCCAGGACGCCTCCACCCCCCAACCCAACCGGCACCAAAGTGATCTATGTATCTTTAGTCGAGACTGGTAGATAATGATCCCGACCGAAGGGTCATGGGGGAGCCCCTGTGGCCCTTTTTCCGCATATGAGTGCAGCCCTAGAGTCGCTCGATTTCGCGCTTACCCAGTCTCTCCCCGGACTCGTGGCGGTCAACGGCCCGATGCCGGACAGGATCGAAGAACAATACGTCGTTCGGCAGGCCGCGGACATTGGAGAAATCGACTATGTGTTCTTCCGTCGGTTCTCGGATGGCCGATCCTCGCAGGCAGCGGCATGTGTCATTGACAACAGCAACGACCGTTTAGACGAAGCCAAGTTGGCGGAAATCCACAGGAGGCTCTGGTTAAACGGCTGCACGCCGCTGCTTTATGTCGGATGGCAGACACGCGTAGATGTGTTGACCTGTGCCCGGGGCCCGGACTTCTGGAAGGATTCGAATGTTGACTACACTCCGGCCGAGAAGATCGAAGTTGCGGCACAAATTTCACTCGCGTTGCACCATAGGGTACACCGCTTCTCTGCCCATCGCCTCAGCGACGGCACTTTTTGGGATGACCCAGAAAACTCAGCGCTAGCTGAATCCGGGAAAGCTGCACACCAACAACTGATCCGCGCAGTCGTCGAGACCGACAGGGAGATTAAAGGGCACAAATTTCCGGTGCTTCGTCGCTTGTTACTTCTTACAGTGCTCATCAAGTATCTGGAAGATCGTGGCGTTTTTCCAAATGGTTGGTTTGGCCAGTTTCATAAAGGCGCCGAGTCGTTCTTTGACCTGCTGCAGCAGGGCTCACCGGATTCGATTCGCGACCTGCTAGGCAGGCTCGAACGAAAGTTCAATGGTGATGTTTTCGAGTTGCCTGAGGCTAAACAACGTCTCACGACGAGGGAACTGCGCCGCTTTGCCGACCTCGTTGAGGCCAAGACCTTAAGATCTCAGCGTTATCTTTGGGAGCAGTTTTCTTTTCGCTATATCCCAGTCGAAATCCTAAGCCATCTGTACCAACATTTTGCACAAAAGGGTAAAGGTGCCGTGTTCACGCCGCCCCTGGTGGCAAGTCTGATGCTTGACTACGCTATGCCTTACGAGCATCTTACGGGAAGCGAACGCATCCTGGATCCCACGTGCGGTTCTGGGATTTTTCTCGTGGGCGCATTTCGCCGGTTGGTGCACTTCTGGCAAAGCCACAACAGTTGGCGGCAGCCAGATGTTGCAACGCTCAAGGGTATTCTCAAGCGGAGTATTTTTGGCGTTGAACTGCAGGAGGACGCCGTTCATCTTACAGCGTTCAGTCTGGTGTTAGCCGTCTGTGATGCACTCCAACCCAATGTAATCTGGGAGGAACTAAGATTCGACAAACTGGTTGGTAGCAATCTCCAGATCGGGGACTTCTCCGAACGGCTTGACTCCCTCCGAGCTATTGGCAAAGGAGAGGGCTTCGCGGTGATCGTAGGAAATCCTCCCTTCCTGTCCAAACTCACCGACGCGGCACGCCGTTATCGGAAAGAACAAAAGCATTTTGTTCCGATTCCAGACAATCAGATGGCGTACTTCATTGCCGAACAAGCAACCTCCCTGCTAATGAACGAGGGGCGACTTTGCCTGATTCAGCCTCACGGTTTTCTCTACAACGAAAAGGCGCGATCGTTCCAGAAAACATTCATTTCCACGAACCAATTGGAAACTGTGCTCGACTTTACCTCGATTCGCAAGCTCTATGACGGTGCGGATCCCAAGACAGTCGCCCTGCTAGTTACCAAGAGGATGCCTGCTACTGACCATCGTATTCTCCATTTGACCTTCCGCCGCACATTCAGCGTTAAAGAACGAATCGCGTTCGAGGTCGATCATTACGACCGCCACGTAGTTCCACAGGAAACGGCGGAGACGCATCCGTGGACATGGCGAGCAAACCTCCTAGGCGGAGGCCGTCTGCAAGACCTGGCTACGCGCATGGACGCACTGCCAAAACTGTCGGAGTTCCTCCGTCAAAAAAAATGGGACTATGGCGAGGGATTTGTCCTGGCAAAGACGGGGAGACAACAAACAGCGCCATGGTTGACCGGCAGGCCATTTCTGCCGACTGGTGCGTTTACGGAAAGCGGCATAGATGAATCTCAAATAGGCACGGTGGCGGCGAAAAAATTCCGCTCCGAATACACCCAAAGCCGTTTCAGTGCGCCGCTCGTGCTCATCAAAGAGATCGACACGCTCCCGTGCGTTCTGTGGAACAAAGGGTTTCTAGCCTACAGAAATCAGATCGTCGGCATTCACGCTCCCAAGCGTGAGGAGCAACAACTTCGTCACTTTTACGCCCAGTTTGCCTCGAGCCGACTGGCACTTCGTGCATTTTGCGCACTTCTTGGCACGCGCGCACTTTCAAGCAAAGCCACCTCCATCCTAAAGCGAGACATCGATGTGCTGCCTTGGCCAACAGATGCGAACGGATGGGATTTGACTTGGTGGGAGAAAGCTCTCTGTCAAGACGTTGTTGAGTTCGCAGGCGACTTCGTCCGGCTTGGGCAGAACTCGCGACTATTAAAGGAGCAAGTCTCAAACGACATGCTCAATGACTTTTCCCAAGTGTTCGTTGCAATGCTTGGTAGCGTCTACTCGAATCTTCGAGCAATCGACTCAGGTCTGCTTGACGGCCTCGCATTCCAGGCATTCTGTTTTGGAAAACAGTCTGAGCTCGATTGGCCGTCGGACTGGAGCGACAGGCTACAGGAGGTCATCTACCGAGAACACGGTGATGCTTTGCGCACCGTCCGAATACTTCGCTTCTATGAGCGCAACACCGTCATTATCGTGAAACCTGACCGATTGCGTTACTGGATTCGATCAACCGCTATCCGCGATGCTGATGAAACGTTGGCGGATCTGCGGAGGCAGGGCTACTGATGCTGCTACTGATGACTGCCTTCTTCCCAATGAGTGAGCCAAGTAGAGGTCCGTTCGACGAGTGCATCTGTCGGCCCGTCAGAGATTCGCCCGCGACAATATCCGATTGGGGCAGCGCGAGGCGCGTCCGCCGACCCGGACAACCCTCTCAGCTGCCCCAAAACCATTTTCGGCGCTCTTTGACGAGCTAAGTCCTTATTTTTTAATATTTTGGAGTTACGTCCTTATTCCCCAA
>Ga0187862_10005212_pt1 | contig 12082 bp, 10 predicted proteins | sample June2016WEW_10_1_FD_133003 | JGI IMG/M metagenome (GOLD analysis project Ga0187862, IMG submission 133003) | Peatland microbial communities from SPRUCE experiment site at the Marcell Experimental Forest, Minnesota, USA - June2016WEW_10_150 | ecosystem: Environmental > Terrestrial > Soil >...
ACGAGGCCAGCTCGGCGAAACTGCCGACGCAGGTCGCGTGGCGCTCGGGACACATCCAGATCGGGAGCGGGGTCCCCCAGTACCGGTTCCGGGAGACGGCCCAGTCCTTCGCCTCGGTGAGGAAGTTCCCGAACCGCCCGTCCCGCAGGTGGGCGGGGATCCACTGGACGGTCGCGTTGTTCTCCACGAGCGCGTCGGTGAACCGCGAGGTTCGGACGAACCAGGAGTCGATGGCGCGGTAGAGGAGCGGGGTGTCGCATCGCCAGCAGAACGGGTAGGTGTGGCGGACCGTCTCGGCCCGGAACAGCCGTCCCCGCGCCGCGAGGTCCTTCATCAGGATCGGGTCGGCGGTCTTGAAGAACTTCCCGCGGACCTGGGGGACGGCGTCCCCGAAGACGCCCCGACCGTCCAGCGGGTCGAAGACCCCGACCTGCTCCCGGGCGCCGACCCGCTGGTCGTCCGGTCCGAAGCTGGGCGCGACGTGGACGAGGCCCGTGCCTTCGTCCGCAGTGACGAAGTCGTCCAGGACGATCCGGTAGCGGCCCGGGCCCGGACCGGCCGAGTCGAACGGGGGGGCATACATCTTCCCCGCCAGCTCCCGCCCGAGGACCCGCTCGACGATCCGCGGGTCGCCCGGGAAGTACCGCGCCAGCGCGGCGGACGCGAGGACGAACTCCTGTCCTTCGTCGTCCGCCACGACCGAATACTCGAGGTCGGCCCGGACCGCGACCAGGAGGTTCGCGGGCAGGGTCCACGGCGTCGTGGTCCAGACGAGGAGGTCCCGCGGTCGGGCGGCGTCGGCGAGCGGGAACCGGACGGTGACGGAGGGGTCGGTCGCTTCCCGGTGACCCTGCGCGACCTCGTGGGAGGCGAGGGGCGTCTCGCACCGGGGGCAGTACGGGAGGACGTAGTGGCCCTTCTCGAGGAGTCCCCGGTCGAAGAGGGTCTTCAGGGACCACCAGACGCTCTCGATGTACGGGGCGTCCATCGTCCGGTACGCGTGGTCGTAGTCGAGCCAGTATCCGAGCCGACCGCTCATCTCCCGCCAGACGTCCGCGACCGCAAGCGTGCCGACCCGGCACTCCTCGCAGAACTTCTCGACCCCGTAGGTCTCGATCTCCTTCTTCGACTTGAGCCCGTGACGCTTCTCGATCTCGAGCTCGACCGGCAGCCCGTGGCAATCCCAACCGGCCATCATCGAGACGATCCGGTCGCCCCGCATCCGGTGGTAGCGCAGCTGGAGGTCCTTGAACAGCCGGGCGACCAGGTGGCCGAGGTGGGGGGCGCCGTTGGCGGTCGGAGGGCCCTCGGTGAAGCGGAACAGCGGACCTGAGGCCGGGACCTCCAATGCCCGGGCCACGACTCCGGTCCGGGTCCAGTAGTCGAGCACCCGCTCCTGGATCGACCGCGCGGGAGGGGCGCCCGAGCCGGTCTCCTCGGGCGACATGGAACGCTCGGACGCGTCTCCGGGGGATAAAAGCAGGCCGGCCGGAGCGGCTAGCGCGAGAGGCCGTACGGCGCCGGGCTCTTCGAACGCGGCCCGACCCGTGCCGTGGAATGGCGCCGGACGACGGTGCCCTCGACCTCGGTCACGTGCGCGTCCCGCCCGAGGATGACCTCCGGGGACCGCACGAACGCGACGTCGACCCCTTCGAGCTCGACCTTGTCCGCCTCGATCCGGGCCACCGGCGTCGGCGGCGAACGCCCGAAGACCCATTCGATCGGGTTGGGCGGAACGCGGATCAGCCGCACGGTGTGGGCACGGATCGTGCCGAATCGGCTGTCGCGGCGGATCCGAACGTCCACCGTGACGGCCTCCGTGTCTCCGGGGATCTCGACCGCGCCGTCTCCCCGGAACTCGTTGACGCGAACGGACGGTGCGGCGAACTGCCCATGGACCGTCAGCGACCGGTCGACCGTGACCGCCCGGCCGATGCGCGTCACCCCGAAGAACGACCCGCTCTGGGCCGTCACGGGTCCGACCGCATGGAACCTCCCGTCGGTGGACAGAGTTCCCCCCACGGAGACCGTCCCGCCGGCATCGAGCGTGCCTCGGCTCATGAGCGAGTCGGCAAGGATCGCGCCGCCGACCGCGAGCGTCCCCGTGATCGCGGCGCTCCCGACGTCGACCTCGCCGGTGACCTTGACGCTCCCGTCGACCGTCCACCGGAGCGCGTGGACCGCCTCCCGGCGTCGGACCCCGCGGTCGTCGAGCGCGCCGGAACGAGGCGGCCGAACGGGAGGAGTGGCCGCGGCGGGCTTGGCCGCGGTACTCGAGGGGGTGGACACCGCGGGTTTGGGGGGCGGGGGAGCGGCGGAGGCGGGAGGGTTTGCGGGCGCGGGAACGGGCGGAGAGGAGGGCGGTGGAGGGACCGCCGACGGGTCGGTCACGTGCGGTTCCCCACGGGCCCGATCCCCATCCGGCGGTGTTGGCTCATGAGGCAGAGGTCCTCGACCACCGTCAGGCCGGCCGCGCGTCCCCGGTCGGCCGCTTCGGGGTTCGAAATGCCGAGCTGCATCCAGACGACGGGGACCTTCCGCCCGATGGAGTCGTCCATGATCGCGGGGACCTCCTCCGGACGTCGGTAGATGTCCACGACGTCCACCGGAACGCCCGCCGGGATCGCCGCGACGCTGGGGTAGGAGCGCTCGCCGAGCACCTCGGTCACGAGCGGGTTCACCGGTACGATGCGATAGCCCTGTCCCTGGAGGTAGCGGCCGGCCTCGTTCGAGTCCCGGGTCGGCTTGTCGGACAGCCCGACGATCGCGATCGTCCGGGCGCGGGCGATGATGCCTCGCAGCACATCCTCCGGTGGGTTCATCGGCGGGGCCACACAGACCCGTTACAAGATGCTAGCGGGCGAACCTGCTCCCTAAGCATTATCGAGCCTTCCGGGCGTTCGGTCCCCCATGTACGTCGACTACGTCGGGATCCGGGTGACCAATCTCACGAAGGCCCTCCGCTTCTTCACCCAAGGGCTCGGCCTCGGAGAGATGCGCCGGGGGACGATGTCCCACGGCGGCATCTGGGTGCTCCTCCAGGACCCGGTCTCGCACCAGCAGATCGAGCTCAACTGGTACCCCACCGGTTCGAAGTACGCCACCCCGTACACTCCCGGCGAGGGGCTCGACCACCTCGGGTTGCGGGTCTCGAACGTCGCCGCGGCCGCCCGACGGCTGCGGGCAGCGGGCGCGAAACGCCTCTTCGAGGAACGGGAAGGCGGGACGCTCGAGGCGGCCTTCTACGAAGGGCCGGACGGGATCTGGGTGGAACTGATCCGCTCCCCTACTCCGTAGGTCACCGGCTCCGCCCCTCCCGGGGTCGTTCAGGCCGGGAGGACCGTCGGCGGCGTGGGCGTGGTGGGCCGGAGATAGAGGTACAGGCCGATCGCGGCACCCACGAGGATCACGAGGTAGTGGAGCCCGTCTCCGAGGGCGGGATTCACCAGGGTCAGGAACGCGGTCGCGTCGTTCGCCCCGTGCAGCAGCGCCACGACGACCAGGTTCCCTCCGGACGCCCGGTAGGTCGCCGCGAAGGCGAACCCGAGCAGGAAGAGCGAGGGGAAGATCAGCGGCGCCGCGAGTCCGTAGGTCGTGGCGTAGTAGAGGTGGACGCCCGCGAACAGCACGCTCGTCCAGACCGCCGGGACGATCCAGGACCCCGGGTGGTCGCGCCAGAACCCGAAGATCCAGCCGCGGAAGATCGTCTCCTCGAAGGCGCCGACGACGAAGGAGAGGGCGACGTAGAGCCACGGGTTCCCGACCGCCTGCTGGAGGGCGGGGTTCGGGCGGTTGAGGAGCTGGAGCGCCCCCGGGTCGAGCGCGGTGTAGACCACCGCGAGGACGAGCACGATGGCGAGCCCCAGGAGCGAGAGGAGGCCGTACCAGCGGAGCCCTTCGACGGTGGCGAGCCCCATCCGGTCCGCCCAGTGCCGGAGCGGGCCGAGGCCGACCAGGAGGAGAAAGGCGAGGACGGGGATCCCGTAGACCACGGCGAGGTCGCCGACCAGGGTACCGTAGATCGGTCGGAGCGCGGGGACCGCCTGGGGAAGGAAGTACTGGCTGAGAACCGCGAAGACCGTGATCGCGACCCCGACGAAGTACCGTGCGGTCGACGCCCGGGAGGGCGGCGGCGCGACCGGCGCGTCCACCGGGGGCGGCGGCTCCATCGGCCGACCGACCCGGCCGCGCTACTTAGGGCTCTCTGGCGGACGGCCGGCCCGCTCCGCCACCTGCACGCAGGCGAGCAGGTCCTCCAGCGTCGCCCGCGCGCTGCGCGCCGACGGGGCCTTCGTGCGGACGACCAGCTCCGCCCCGTCGACCTCGAGCTGCACGAACTCCGGGCAGTCGGCGACGATCGCGCGCCGGAGACGCTCGGCGCTCGCCGCGTCGGCGCACGCGCGTCGCGCGACGACCGTTACTTCGACGCCGGGGATCTCTTCGACCGGTTCGCCGATGGTGCTCCCCCCTTCGGCTGGGCTCCCGGCCCGCGACTGAGCGCGTCGGGGACGATCGGGGCGGTCGTGGTGCGCCGGGCGACCTCGGCGTCCGACCGCTCCTTCAGGTACGCGAGGACCGTCGGCCAGATCGCGTCCTCCTGCGTCTGCTTGTTCTCGAAGTTGTGCTCGCCCACGAACCGGACGAAGGCGGTCTTGCTCGCCGCGTCCCACCGGCCGTTGAGGCGGCCGGTGTAGTAGCCGAGCACGGAGAGGTCGTGCTGCAGTCCGAGCGCCACGTCTCCCGCGATGGGGACGAGCGATTTCGGGTCCTCCCGGTTCAGGAGCGTGAGGTCGTAGAGCCGGAAGACGCGGCGCAGCTCCTCGATCGGGGAGGGGTGGTCGTCGACCCGGACGTCGATCCACCGGTTGCTCTCGCCGTAGCCCGCGCCCTTCTTGCTGACGAGGAGCGCGGCGGACTGCTGTCCCCTACGGTCCCCGCCCTCGCGCTGTCCGGCGAACAGTGCCGCCAGCAGCCGGTCGGCGATATCGCCCCCGGTCGTCTCGTAGGCCCGGGCCATCGCCCGGACGACCGCCGGCCCGAACAGGATGTTCCCCTGGCAGGCGTAGCCGTCGCCGACGGCCTGGCCGGCCCAGTTCATGCACTTCGGGCCGGTGAACGCCGCCGCCCGGCCGCGCGCGTCCACGACCCCGAGCTGGCGCTCGTCCCGGCCGGGGTCGGCCTCGACGAGCCGGCGCACGACCTCGTCCGCGTTCAGGCCCTGCTTCAACAGCGCGAGGCCCTCGGGGCCCCACGCGGGGTTCGAGGCGGCCTGGGTGGCGACGGCGCCGACCCCGGATTCGGCCCAGGGGACGACGGCGCCCACGGAGATGAACTTCGACTGGACCGCGACCCCGCAGGTGCCGTCGCTGGGGTCGCAGGCGACGATCGAGAACGTGCCGAAACGCGGTGGGGGCATCGGCCTTCCGGAGGCGCTCGCCGCCTTAAGGTGTGGGAGACCGGTCCTTCGGACCGGGGTCGGTCCGGCGAGCGAGCTCGCCGAGGAGCTGTTCGACCCTCCGGGTCGCCTCGTCCGGACGGCCCGCCGCGTACGCGCGTTCGGCAGCCGTCAGGTCCCGCAGTTCGCGGGAGACGTCGTGGCCCTGGGAGCGGAGCAGCGAGAGCAGTCGCGAGGCGAGACGGATCCGGTTGCCGGTCCGGTCCTCTTCGGGCGACGGGGTGTCGTCGGGAGATCCCTTGGGAGTGTAATCGACCAGGCCACGGGGCCACTGGGTGACCTCGCCCTCGCCCCGCCGCGTGCGGCGGTGCGGTCCTTCCGGCGACGTGGTCCGTCCCGGCCGGCCTACGCCTCGCCGACCTCTTCGGAGGCGGGGGCCGGGGGCGCGCGGGCCGCGGCGGGAGCGGCCGGTTTCGCGACGTGCTCACGAACGGCCAGCCAGACCGCGTCGATCCCGTCGTAGAACCCGGCCACGACCCCTTCCGATTCGAGGATCGCGGCGGACCGTTCGACCCCCGGGGCTAGGGCCGAGAGGTCGGTGCCGTGGGTCCCGGCCCAGGCGACCGTGGCCCGGGCCAGGGCGAGCTGGTCCTCCGCGCTCCGACGGGCCCGGCGTGCCTCCTTCTCGGGGACGGCCATGCCGTGTTCCGGGTCCCAGTGGGGCGGCATCGGCGGCGGGATCGGGACGCGGAGCCGGCGGAACGGCTCGGGGAGGGTCGGCCAGCGGGGCTCGTGGAAACGGACGGAGAGTTGGTCGAGGGCCTGGAGCGCGCCCGCGTAGTCGCCCGCGGCATACGCGGTCTCGGCCCGGTCGTACGGGGCGACGAGGTCCGGGCTCGGGGCGTTCTTCCACTGGTCGAGCCGGAGCGCGATCCGGCAGGGGGCCAGTCGGCGGAGCGCCTGACGCTCGGGCGTCTCCGGGACGGTCGGGGCGACCGGGACCTCGGGGTCCTTCGGAGGGGGACGGTTGGGTGCGCCGGGCATCGAACGGTTGGGAGGCGTTAGAGGAACGCCTCGAACTCCTTCGTGACTTCCGGGTACTTCTCGTGGACCGCCTTCAGGATGTTGTGGACGTTCAGCTTCTCGAGCTTGACCCCGAGCAGCGCGTCCACGATCTTGTCGAACGTCTCGTCCGAGAGGGTGGTGAGCTTCTCCTTCGCGAGCCAGTTGCGGTAGAGCTTCTCCTCGAGCCGCACGCGCCAGCCCTTCTCGTACTTGTCGAGGACCTTCAGGGAGGCGTCGCCCGAGTGGACCGCCTCCGCGGCGACCGTCCCGCAGATCTTGCCGGCGATGCACCCGTTCGCGATGCCCCCGCCCGTGAGCGGGTCGATCATCCGCGCCGCGTCACCGACGAGCATGAACCCGGGGAGGACCGTCTGCTTGAGGGGCGGCGAGATGGAGACGCCGCCGCCGACCATGTCGATCTTCTTGCCCTTCGCGTAGGCGGGGTGGTTCGCGATCCAGGCATCGAGGTAGGAGCGGGCCTCGGCCATCGACTTGATCTGGCTGACCTGCACGCCGATCCCGACGTTCGCGAGGCCCTCCGCCTTCGGGAAGATCCAGACGTATCCGCCGGGAGCGACCTTGCCGAGGTAGAAATCGCAGTAGCGGACGTCGCAGTCGACGTTCGTCATGCGGTACTGGAGGCACGTGTCCATGTCGCGGAGCGCGAGGTTGGTCGAGATCCCGGCCCACCGGCCGACCTGGCTCTCGAACCCGTCCGCCCCGATGGTCACCTTCGCGCGCACGTCGAAGGTCGTGCCGAACTGCTTGACCTTCGCGCCGACGACCTGGCCGTTCTCCTTCAGGATCGCGGTGGCCGAGGTCTTGAGGCGCACCTCGACCCCCTCGTTGGCGGCGTCGATCGCGAGCTGCTTGTCGAACTCGTCCCGTTCGACGACGTAGCCGACCTCGTTGCCGGCGTGCTTCTCGTTGATCTCGAAGACCTTCTCGCTCGGCGAGTAGATGCGGGCCCCCTCGACCTCGAGGTTGACCCAGCGCCCGGGCTTGATCCCCACGTCGTGCAGCCAGTCCTTGCTCATCCCCTCGCCGCAGCGGACGGGGCTGCCGATCTCCTGCCGTTTTTCGATCATCAGGACCTTCGCGCCGTGCTTGGCCGCCCACTTGGCGGTCATGCTGCCGGCGGGTCCCGCCCCGATGACGAGGACGTCCGTCGTGAGGTCCGGTGCCATGCCTTCGATTCCCTCCCCCGGGGCTCAGTCGATCTCGATCGCCCCGACCGGGCAGGCCTTCACGCAGATCTCGCACCGCGTGCAGACCTTCTCGTCGAACGTGATCCGCGTCTCGTCGAGGTAGATGCAGTTCAGCGGGCAGATCCCGACGCAGGCCCCGCAGTAGATGCACAGCTGGCCGGACGACTCGATATGGAGGCTCTTCTTGCTCGGCAAGGCGCCTTCCTCGGCTCGGACCGCTCCGGGAATTATTAAAGGGTATCCCGGGACCGGACTGCGCCGCGCATCCCCCACGAACGGACGGGGTCCGGCCCGACGGCGACTACTGGTCCTGCAGCCACCGCTCGGCGTCGATCGCGGCCATGCAACCCGCCCCCGCGGCCGTCACGGCCTGGCGGTACCGGTGGTCTTCCGCGTCCCCCGCGGCGAAGACCCCGGTGACGCTCGTGCGGGTGTGGTCGTGGACCTTGAGGTACCCTTCGGAGGTCAGCTCGAGTACCCCCCGGAACACCGCGGTCGCGGGCTCGTGGCCGATCGCGACGAACAGCCCGCCCACCGGCAAGACCTTCGTCCGGCCCGACGGGAGGTGCTTCACTCGCACCCCCTCTACCTTCTCCGCGCCCAGGACCTCCTCCACGGCCGATTCGAGCTCGAAGGAGATCTTGGGGTGGTGTCGTGCGCGGTGCTGCATGACCTGGCTCGCCCGGAGGGTGTCCCGGCGGTGCACGATCGTGACGTGGGTCGCGAAGTTCGTCAGGAAGAGGGCCTCTTCCATGGCGGTGTCGCCGCCGCCGACCACGACCAGGTCCTTTCCCTTGAAGAAGAACCCGTCGCATGTCGCGCACGCGGAGACCCCGTGGTTGCGGAGGCGTTCCTCCGAGGCCAAACCGAGCCAGCGCGCATTCGCACCGGTGGCGATGATGACCGAGTCGGCGAGGACGGTCCCGTTCGTTCCCGTCTCGAGCCGGAACGGGCGCTGGGTGAAATCCACGCGCGTGACGTTGTCGTCGATGTACTCCGCGCCGAATTTCCCGGCCTGGCGTCGCATCAGGTCCACGAGCTCCGGGCCCTGGACCCCGTCGGGGAAACCGGGGTAGTTCTCGACGTCGGTCGTGATCAGGAGCTGGCCACCGGCGGGGACGCCCGTCAGTACGAGGGGTTTCAGCTGGCCCCGGGCGGCGTACAGGGCGGCCGTCAGGCCGGCCGGCCCGCTGCCGATGATGGCCACGCGCGTACGGCGCTCGCCGCCCCCCATCGGGGAAAGGACGTTCGCGTGGGGTTAAAGCCGCAACTCATGCCCTCCCCTGGGGCTATCGAGACCCCGCCGCAAGACGGACCGGAGCGTACCCGAGGTCAGGGGCGGCGCGTCCCACTGGGTGTGGGCCCCACAACCCAGTCGCCGGCAGTGGCCGACGGGGGCGGCTCGGGCGCCCGGGGTGGCGGAGGTACCCGCGCGGTGGCGGACCGAGGGTGGCGCAGGTCTCGCGCCACCGACTCCCCGAGGGAGGTCAGGCGGTAGACCTTCAATCGGCGGTCGGCGCCGGAGACGTGCCGCCGGTCGACGGTGAGGACGTCGGCCGCCTCGAGCCGCTGGAGCACTCGGACCAGGCTCCCCTGGCGGACGACCAGCGTGGAGGCCATTCCCTGTTGCGTGAACCCGATCCGTGCCACTTCATCGTGCGCGAGCGGCCCTTGGAGCGAGAGGTGGAGAATGACCCGCCGGGCGAGCCCGAGTCCCTCGGTCGCGGCCGGGGTCTTGGATTGCGATGCTCCCGCCGACGGAGGGGAGTTGGGGAACGGCTCCGAGCGGCGGATGGCGGGGACCCGGACCGCGGCGACCGCCATCGGAGAGGGGACGGTGGACGGTACGACAGGTCGGACGACCGAGGCGGGCGCGGCGGGCGGTGGAGGGGAGGGCGGCTGCGCGGGGACATGTCCCCGGGCCCAGAGATAGTGGGCGGCCCACCCAACCGCCAGTCCGCCCACCGCGGCCGCAATCGCCCCCACGAGGTCCACGTTCATGACGACCTGCGACGGGGGAGGCCGCGCGGACGGAAGAGGCGTCCGCCCGGGTCGGCTCGGGTCCGTGCGGGTGGGGAGGACCGAACGGGCATGGGTCAGACCCGGGCCTACCGGGTCCGCTCATCGTCCGACTTCTGCCCCTCGCTACGGAGCTCCTTGACCCACTGCTCGCCTTCGGCCCTCCGCTGGGAGTACCGGTAGGTGGAGTAGCCCCAGGCCCCTGCCAGTGAGGCGAGGACCGCCGTGATGACCGCGACCTCGACCACGAGCGGGAGGGTCAAGGGGGTGGCCCCGGAGCCGCCCGTGGACGGGCCGGTGAACGAGACCGTGACCGTGCTCGGGCTCGCCCCGTTCACCGTGACCGAGGCCGGGAGCGAGATCCGGTACCCGACCGGTCCGGAGGCCGTCAGGTCATACTGTCCGTTGGCCAAGTGCAGGGTGACCACGTTCGTGGTCGAGTCGCCCACGGTAGAGTCCCCGGTCGCCCGGTTGACCGCCGTGACGGTCCAGAGGGCGCCCGTGGCGAGACCCGACTCCTCGAACGTCACGGGGTAGGTCGTGTTCGAGAACACGACCGCGACCGTGAGGGACGCGCCCTGGACGACCACGGGATTCGTGTAGTTCACCGTGTAGTTCGCGACCGACGGGACGGAGAGGCTGTAGCTCCCGTTCGACTCCGAGAAGAGGATCGTGTCGGTCGTGGACGAGAGCGATGTGCCGTTGAGCGCCGCGCTCCACGCCGACCCGTTCGGCAATCCCGACTCGACGAGGTAGACCGGGTAGAGTCCGGTGGACGAGAACGTGATCGACACAGCCACCGGGGCGCCGCTGATGTTCAGCCAGCCGGAGCCGGGGCTGGCCGAGTAGCCGCTGACGTTCCCCACCTGGAAGGGGTACGTCCCGTTCGGGGCGAACGTCTGCACGGACGAGTTCGAGCTCGAACCGGTCGCACCATCGAATCCCACGGACCAGGGCGTCCCGGACGGAAGTCCGGCTTCGTCAAACGTGACCGGGTACACCTGCCCCTGCGGGACGAATGTGATGTTGACCGCGACGCTCGCCCCCACCACCGTGAACGAGCCGTTGTTCGGGTTCGGGGAGTAGTACGGTGGCCCGGGGGGGGAGAGAACGACGTACCAGTAGGTCCCGTTCGGCTCCCAGACGGTGAGGGACGTGGACGTCGTACCGTCCCACCGACCGCTCACGTTCACGGCCCAGGTGGAGTTCGCCGGAAGCCCGGACTCGGTGACCACGACCGAGTAGGTCGTCACCCGGACGAAGCTGAGGTTGATGATCAGGTCCCCCCCGGCAATCTGGAGAGAGCCGAAGGGCGTCGTGGCGGCATAGGTTCCGTTGCCGTTGGTCGTGAAGCCGTAGCTCCCGTTCGGTTCGCCGAACTCCAGGGTGTCGGTCGGCGCCTGGGCGTACTGCCACGAACCGTTGACCCCCACGGACCAGTTGGTCCCGTTCGGCAGGCCCTGGGCGTTGAACGTGACAAAATACCACGCGGGACCGGAGTACGCGAGCACGATGCGAGGAGCGTCCCCGTTGACCACGGCCCAACCCCAATCCGCGGGAGGAGCGTACCCGGGCCTCCCGCCGCCGAGGAAGTAGACATAGGTCCCGTTCGGGACCTCGAACTCGAGGCTCCCGTTTCCGATGGTGGAGGTCTTGGTGACCCCTCCCAGGGTCACGGTCCACGCGGTCCCGTACGGCAGGCCGTTCTCCACGAAGAGCACCGGATACAGCGTCCCCCCCGTGGAATAGGTGATGTTGACGGTCGTTCCGTTCGGGCCGAGGGTGACGTTGCCCGAGGCGGGCGAGGGGAAGTACGAGCCGACGGACGATACGCTGAACTGGTACGGCACAGTAGCGTTCGGCAATTCGAGGATCTGGATCGTCCCGGGAACCATGTTGAACCCGGACGCGTTGTTGTCGCCGAGCGTTACACTCCAGTCCTGGTTCTGGTTCAGGGGGAGCCCGCTCTCCTGGAAGGTGAACGCGCGGTCCGGTGACGGCGACCCGCCCAGGAACTGGGCGCACTCGAACGTCGTGTTGGCGGTGTTGGTGACGCAGACGTCCCCGGTGTCGGGGTCGTAGGCCACGCCGGAGGGGTCGAACGTGAGAACGGTGAGGATCGACTCGTTGGCCGGATTGATCACGACGAGCGGGTTGTGGCCCCCGCCGACCCAGAGGTATCCGTCGCCGGGGTCGTAGGCGATCCCCTGGAGGTCGATCTGCCAAGCGACCCCGAAGGATCCCACCGAGATGTTGGCGATGACCCCGAACGAGCTCCCCGAGATCACGCTCACGTTGCTCGTGCCCTGGTCGGTGACGTAGACGTTGCCGGTCGCGTTGTCGACGGCGACCCCGTAGGGGCCGGTGTCGACGGAGACGTTGGCGATGACGGAGT
>Ga0187862_10005217_pt1 | contig 12077 bp, 12 predicted proteins | sample June2016WEW_10_1_FD_133003 | JGI IMG/M metagenome (GOLD analysis project Ga0187862, IMG submission 133003) | Peatland microbial communities from SPRUCE experiment site at the Marcell Experimental Forest, Minnesota, USA - June2016WEW_10_150 | ecosystem: Environmental > Terrestrial > Soil >...
TCGGTGAGCAAGAAGACCAGCTATGTGGTGGCGGGCGGAGACGCCGGATCGAAGCTCGACAAAGCGCGCACGCTGGGGATCGCCGTGGTGGATGAGCTAGAACTGCTGCGCTTGATGGAAGGCCGCGAGTGAGGACCGCCGGGTGCATCCTACTCCTCAGGACTGGTAGGACAGACCATCGCCTTGCGTGGTCTGTCATGCCGCACTCACTAAACTGCGACGCGTCGACAGACGACAAACCCCGATCGTCTGTCCTACCTCGCCGCGGCGCCCGCCACCCGCGGACTTTACGGATGGTCGTCTCTCATCAGCTTGCTCACGCGCTTCAGATTGCTCTTGATCTCATCGGTGGCGTCGATCAGTTGATTGGTGTCGTAGATCACGCGCGGGGTCAAAAAGATGATCAGTTCGGTGCGCGACGTGCTGACCTGCTTGCTGCCGAATGCCATGCCCAGAATCGGAATGCGGTTTAGAAACGGGACGCCGCCCAGGGATTCGGTCTTGGTTTCCAGGATGGCCCCGCCGATGGCAACCGTGTCGCCATCCTGCATCGTAAGCTGGGTGCTCATGGAGCGATTCGAGAACGACGATGTATCGCCCGGGTTGTTAGACGATGACCCCGCCAAGGGAGCGCTCACCTGCTGGTTGATGATCATCGTCACCACGCCGCTCGAGTTGATGCGCGCCAGGATGTTCAGCGTCACTCCCGTGCTCTGGCCGCTGATGGATTGAACGACCTGCGAACTGCCAACAACCGACACAGCGTTGGAGGTGGCCACCGGAACCTGGCTGCCCACGTTCATGGTGGCCGGCACGCTATCGGTGGCGATGATGCTCGGCGCCGAGATCACTTTGGAGCGGCCGGTGCTTTCCTGCGCCTGGAGCGTGCCCAGCAGTTGCTTAGCCTTCAGAACCAGCGTGCCGGCCTGCAGCAAGACGCCGCCCGGACCAGCCGCCATAAACGGCGCGGTGGAGAGCGGAACCCCGCTGATCACGGTTTGCCCACTGTTGGGAGTAATGCCGTTGCCAGTGGCGCTCCCGGCGGTGCCGGGCGACGACTGCAGATAAGTTTGCAAGCCCGCCGCGAAATTGCCGGACAGATCCACCTCGTAAATCTTGCAGTCGATCAGCACCTGCCGCGGCGCCACATCCAACTGTCGCAGCAGGTTCTGGATCTCCTCCCAGTCCTGCGGCGTGCCCTGAACCAGCAGCGTGTTATCGAACGGATTGGGGATGACGTGCGGCATGTGGGCGGGCGGTTCGCCTCCGGCAGCCCCCTGGCCCAAGTAGCTGCCGGTACGGTCGGCGGAGCCTGAACCCGTGGCGGCCATACCCTGCACTGCCACGGGCGTCCCCTGGGTCTGATACCCGCCGTAGCCCATACCGCCGCCGTAGCCCATGTTGCCGCCGTAACCCATGCCGCCGCCGTAGCCCATGTTGCCGCCATAGCCCATACCGCCGCCGCCATAGCCCATGCCGCCGCCGCCGTAGCCGCCGCCGCCCATGCCGTAGCCCGTGCCATTCAAGCCGAGACCCGAACTGTACATGCTATTGTTGGCTTGCTCCGCCAATCCGATCAGCGCCATCGGGTTCCCGGTGTACAGCGCCATGATCGCCATGGCCACCGTCTCGGCGCGGCCGTACTTCAAGCGGTACACCCAGTTATTCGTCGATCCCGCGGTCACCTTCACCGGGATGTCCAGTTTTTCGATCCACTTCTGGACCTCCGCGAAAATGCCCGGATTGGGAGCCACGGCAATCAACGTGTTGATGCGGTCCACCGGTATGAACCGCACGGAAGCGCTCTTCTCGGAAAGCGAATAGGCTTTGAAGACCGTCTCCAGTTCCTTGGCCAGGTCGGTGGGGCGGCTGTTCTCGATATCGAAGAGGCGCACGCGCTTGGTCGCGAACGTGTCGCTGTCGAACAGCCCGATCAGTTCCATCGTCCGCCGCAAGTTGCGGCTGTTGTCTTCGAGAATCAGCAGATTCGCCGGATCGTAAGTGGCGTGCGTGGCGCCTTCGCCGTAGAACGGCGCCAGCAGTTTGTCCATGTCCCCGGCGGTGGCGTACTTGAGGAAAATCAGGTTCAAAATCATCTGCTCGTCGTCGGGCAGCGTTTTCGAGTCCGCGTTAATGAGCGGCGTGAGCGGAAGCTGGGACACCGCGTTGACCGGCACGATCCGGTACAGGTCGCCCACCTTCACGATGGTGCTGGCATTGACCCGCAGGATGGTTTCGAGCAGCGTCATCAGATCCACCGGCTTCACTTCGCCGTAAGTATGAATGGTGACCGTGCCTCTCACTCGCGGATCGATCAGGATGTTGATCTTCAGCATCTTGGAGATCAGGTCGACCAACTCGATGAGGTTCACATTGTCCAACGTGAGCAGGCCCTGGTCGGCCGCCCTGGGCTGCTGCGCCGGCGCGGTGGCCTTGGCGGGCGCGGGCTGTTGCGGCTGCGCCGCCGCCGGCTGCGCCACTGGCTGCGGCTGCTGCGCTTGCCGCTGCTGCATGATGTCCTCGATCGGTCTCGAGGGAGCCTGCGCCAACAACGCCGGCATCATGACGCCGGCGGCCGCGAGCGAAAGAAAGAAATTGCGGCGCATCGGTTACTGCCGCCCGCTGGCCGGGCCCGCCTGCTGGCGCGCCCAGACGGCTTGCTCCGCCGCGTCCAACTCCGATTTCCTGGTCCGCCACCGGTAAACGCCGAACGGTCCCGGCCGCTCAAAGCGGACGGCGTCGCCATCGTCCCAGGCCCTGGCGTTGTCCCACGTCTCGATGCGCACGGGAACCGCCGGCCGGGCTTCCGCCCGCGTAACGCCGAACGGAGTCTGGCGGTAGATCCACGTCTTGCCTTGCGCGTCGGTATGGCGGTAAAGATTGGACGCCACAGCCACCGCGCCAGCGGGTATGGCGAGCGGCGCCGTCCCGCCGGCCGGCTCGGCCGCCCGCAGCGCCATCATCGAAACCAAAAGTATCAGAAATGTTTTCATCGCTTCTCTCCCGGATCTACGTACTTCACGCAGGCATGAGTGGGCAATCCGCGACCCTCACTGCACCGGCTCCCACAAACAGGACGAACCAAACGGCGTGGGACTCAACACCTTGCGGTAGCCGTCCACCACCGCTCCCACCGGCGACGTGTCGCCAGGGTTGCAAAGTTTGACGCCGAAGTGAGTCGTCTCGCCGGGTCCTTGCACGGCGGGCAGCGGCGGGGGAGCGTACACGGGCGCGGCCACTTCGGTGCGGGCCGCGACAGCCTGCCCGGCTGGAATCGAGTTATCTTGCAGCTCGTCCACCAATTTGTGAATCACCTGGTCCTTCCACGCGAACTCGATCTCTGTTGTACTGACGCTGCGCAGCGTGAATTCGCCGATCGTCTCGCCGGGACGCACCGCCTCGTGCGAGGACGCTTTCGTGGCGCTGAGGATGGCGATCGGCCCGTCACCAATATTCATGTATCCGTGATAGACCGGCAGCGGCGGCGGCTGCGGCGGAGGAGGCGGCGGAGGAGGCGGCGGTAACACAACGTTGGGATCGCGGGACCGGTCGAGCAGGTCTTTCTGCGCCACATCCTTGTACGCGGCCGGCAGCACCGCCGGCGGATTGGGCAACGGCTTCCAGGACGCCATTGGCAACGCGGCCACGCGGTGGCCCAGCGTCGCGGCCTGATGCGCCTTGGCGGCGCGCCACGCATCCCGCAATTCGACGGTGGTCCATACCACGGCGCACGCCAGAGCCAAATTGAGGACGATCCAGAGCTTGCGGTTCACGCTCCCTGTCCCCCTTTCTTTTCGGGCAACAGTTTGCGCGCCACCGGCGCGCCCACGATTAGGTGCACCTGTATGTTCTTGTTCTTGTCGTTGCCGCCGCTGACGCGAAGCTCGTTGGTGGCCAGTATTTGCGGCTGATCGGCCAGAGCCGCCATCAGGTTCACCAGTTGATCGATGCCGCACACGAAGGCTACCTCGACGCTGACTTCGCCGTAATCGCCGCTCATCGCCGATTCGCCCATGCGCTCCACGCCGCGTACTTCGATCCCGTTGGCCTTGGCGATGAACTGCACCAGTTCGAGCAACTGGGCCTGCGCCTGGGCCTTGGTGTCGGCCTTGAGGATGCCCTTTTCGCGCGTGGCCAACTCCGCCTTCGCCTCGTGTAGCCGCGCTTCCTTACCCGGAAGAGAGGCCGCTTTGACGCGCAACGATTGCAGCCGGTTTTCGGCGATGGGAATCGCTTCGGCGGCGGGAACCGTTCCCGCTTCGAAGCCTGCAAACAGGCCGAACCGCCAGGCCGCGGCGGGAATCAACAGCGCCGCGCCCGCCACCAGCCACGCCCGCGAGCGGCGGTCCAGGTTCCCGATCGTCATGACTTCCCCCTGGTCGCGTGAATCTGGAACATCTCTCCGGTGCCCGTGGCCGCGTGCTGGTCCATATCCATTTGCGAATTCCGGAACAGCGGCGAGGAGTCGAGAATCTTCAGCAGCGGCGCGGCCTGCGGCGCCTCCCCGTTGATCCGCGCCGAATCGCGCGTCAGCTCGATCGCGTTGGTCCACGCCGGCGGTTCCACCAGCCGGGTGAGCTCGTTGAGCGCGTCCAGATCGGCGCGGGTGCGTCCGCGGTATTGGTCGAGCAGCGCGGTGCGGGCGCGCGTTCGTTCGGTTTCCCGCTCCACCGCGGCGGCGCGCAAGGCGGCCGGTTGGATGCGCGCAATTTCGGCTTCCAGGGTCTTCAGATACCGGCGATCTTCGAACTTCGGCCACACGATCATGCCGATCAGCGCCACCAGCGACAGCCCGGCGAGCACCGCGGTGGGCACGAATATGGCGCGCGAGCTCGAGCGCCGGTACTCGCGCGGCAGGACGTTCGCCGCCGGCGCCAGCCGGGGACAGGCCCCTGCCAGCGCCGTGGCGTACGGCAGTGCGTTGCGGGAAAGATCGTTCTCCACCGGATTGGCGGTGGGCCGGGGCAGCAATTCCTCGAGCGTCGATGGCTGGGTTTCCGGCGGCAGCCGCAGCTCGGCCAGAGCCAGCGCCGCGGCGCGTTCCGGCGGCATCTCGAACTCGGCGGAAAACACCGGCCGCGACGGGCTTTCGCCGTACACTTCCACCGCGCCCGCCGGCGTGCGGCCGATTCCCACGAAGCCTTCCCCGTCGCGATGGCCATTCAGGCGCACGGCGGTATGCACCGCGGCGGCGGAGAAGGTGAAACTGGAGACCGCTATCCCCGCCGCCGTGAACAGCTCCACGTAATGCTCGACCGCGGAGCGGCGCGCGATGCCCAGCAGCACGGCGCCGTAAGGCAGCGGGGACCACCCCCACACCACCTCGTCGTCGCCGTAGGGATGCAGGGTGTCGATTTGCAGCCGGATGGCGCTTTCCGTGTCGCGGGCCGCCACCCCCGGCAACGCCAGTTGGCGGACAATCACTTCGCGGCGCGGCAACAGCACGGTGGCGCTCAGGTGGCTCGATCCGGCGGATTTCAAGAAGCGGCTGTATTCGCCGCCCCATTCCGCGGCGGGACGTCCGCCGAAGCCCTCGATAACGAGCCGTCCCAGCACCCGGACGCCCAGCGGGCGCACCCGCGCCACCACCACCTCCAGATCCGTGGCGCCGATGGCGATGCCCACGCCGGAGCCGAACTCGATCAGCTTGCGCGCGTCTTTGGGAATTGCGAGCGGCATCGTGGTCAATCGCTCCACGCCGTGTCGTACCAGCGCAAAATGTGGATCGGGGCGTCATAGCCCGGCGGCATGTACTTGACCATCGCCGCCACGGTGCGCCGCAGGTCGGAGAAGTGCCCGTCGTCCAGGCGCAGCCGCGCCGTCGCCCGCATGGTGACGATGGAGTGGCCGCCCACCCGCAGCCTGCCGGCCGCCTCGCCCGCCATTGCCGTCACGTCCCCAAGCTGCTCCTGCAAAATGGGACCCGCGCTGCGGCGCGCCACTACCGCGGCAATCGCCCCAGGGTTCATTCCCACCGCGGCCAGCACCGCCGGCGACGCGGTGTTCACATCCACCTGCGAACCGCGGCCGTAGACCGAAAGGCAGTCCACCAAGCCCGGTCGGCGCGTCAGATGCATGCCGCCAGCCGCGTCTTGCTGCGGGCCGTAGGTTCCGTAAAACAGTTCGGGTGTTACGCCGGGCACGGACAACAACTCCTCAATCTCTTGTAAGGACGCGGCCGAGGGCGGAAAAGACGGTCCCTGCGTCAGGTCCGGTGGGCCGGCCGCGCCGGTGCGCGCCTGGTCGATCGAGTGCGCCAGCGCGTCCGCCTGGGCTTCGTCCAACCCCAGCGCCATTCCCAGCCGGGTGAGATCTTCGAGGCTGGCCCGGTTGACGTTCAGTTTGGCCGCTTCGGGAATGAACTCCACCCGCACGTCGCCGCTCGCGAAATGATAGGTCACCTGAGTAGCGCCCTGCGGGATTGTGCTCGCGGCGGGGTTCTGGATGCCCCACAGAACCTCGACCGCGGCGCGATCGATACCCGCCGCAGCCAGGTAGTAGCTGCGCAAGCCGTCGAGCGCGGTGGACGTGCGTTCGGTTTCTCCGTGAATCGTGGTCGCCAGCGAAAACCCGATCGCCGCCAGCGCGGCCGAAAGCCAGAGCACCGCCAGCAGCGCGCTGCCGCGGCGCCCGCGACGGTTGCCCGTGGCGCACGCACTCTTCGGTGCCGTGTCGAGACTCTTCTCGACACCTGTTCGCGGGTGAAATGCCGAGCGTCGGCACGAGTGCCGACGCCGCACGCAAGAGTGCGTGCGCCACGTCATTCTAGAAGTCCTCATAGTGGATCTGCCACGAGCGGTGGATGCGGATCGGCGCCGTCACCGTGATTGGCTGCAAGTGGGAAGGCTCGGCTGCGAGCGGCGCCATTTCCACCCGAATCGCCACCGGCCAGCCGGTGCCCGTCGCGCTGGCCATCCACTGCGGCGGCAGGTACTGGGGCTGCTTCGGAGGCGCCGGCGGCATCACCAGATAAGAGAACCGGCAGTACGCGAGTTTGTCCGCCAGCACAAAAGACTTCGGACTGGCCACGGCGGGCGGAAACTGCGGCATCAACCCGCCTATCGGGTCCGGTACCATGTCGACGCACGCGCTGCCGGCTCCGATCCGCGTGTAAGGCTTCTCGTTCACCACCAGCCGCACTCCGGCGCCCTCCTCGCCCGGCATCACGAACATCTCGAGGATCTGCGCCGGGCCGCGCCAGCCTTGTTGCAACGAGAATGTGGAAACCAGCCGCATGGCTTGCGGCTCGGCCTGAAAAAACACGAAGTAGGAATTTGCCAGATCCGGGCGTCCCATGCACGGCGGCTGCACGGGAACGAGTCCTTCCAATTCCTGCAACAGGACTCGCTGTGCGCCGGCCACGCGCCGGTTGGCGAGCAGCTTTTCATCCGTCTTGTGCAACGCCTTCAAGGCCACCTCGAGCGAAAGCAGCATAGCCACCGAAAGCGCGCTCAGCAGCGTCACGGCGATCAGCACTTCGATCAGCGTCACGCCGGTTTGCCGCCTTCGCGCCGCGGCCGGCTTCATGGCGTCAGCACCCTGCGGCGCAGGCCTTCGATTCTAAACGTCCGGCGTTGGTCGCCGGCCATCCACCATATTTCCAGCCGGACGTGGTCGAGCGCGATCGCGCCCGGGGCCGGCACCGGCGGCTCTTCGAAGGGCGTTACCTGTGCCGCCCAGCCCGCCACTAACCCGCCGGTCAAGTCGGCGTCAAACGTCCCGCTCAGCGGCGCAGCGGGATCCGCTATGATGTCGTTCATTCGCAAGCGCCCCAACTGCGCCACGCGGTCGTAATCGCGCAGCCGCGCCGCGTTGCGCACCGAGCCGGAAATGGCCGCCAGCAGCCCCACCACGGCGATCGCCATGATGAGCGTGGCGACGATCATTTCGAGCAGCGTGAATCCCCGCGTGCGCCTCACTCTGTATTGACGGTTTCCACGCGCGGAAAGCCGGTCATGGGGTCCAATTGCACCCTGCGCCGGCCGCCGTGCCGGTTGGAATACTCGACGCCGATGGCCGGCGCCGTGCCGCCTGGGACAATCAGCATCTGCCAGTCGCCTCCCTCGGAACCGTCGCCCTCCGGCAGCACCTTGTCCATGGTGATGCCTTGCGGCACCTGGAATCGCCGCGCGAAGCCGTCAGTGCCGTCGGCGGAAATGGTCCCGTCTTTGAGCGAAATCTCGACCACCACCGGGTGCTCGCTGCGTTCGGCGTGGGTCACCGCCGCGTTCAGGAAACTGGCGATGGCGTCTCCGGTGGAGGCCAGCCGCACGCTGTCCAGGCCGGCCGAAACCGAGGGAACCGAGATGCTCACCAGTATCCCGACGATGGCCACCACCACCAGCATCTCGATCAGCGTCACGCCCGCTGTAGGACAGACCATCGCTTTGCGTGGTCTGTCGGCGCGGGCCATGGCGCGGAACATCGACAGACGACACAAACCGATCGTCCGTCCTACGCGGGCCGGGCATGCCCGGCCCCTACTGACTTTTCCAACTGACGACATCGGCATTGATTCCATCGCCGCCGGGTTGGCCATCGGCGCCGTAGCTGATAATATCCGGCTCATCGCCGTGGTCGCCGGGGAACTTGTAAACGTAGTCGTGGCCCCACGGATCTTTCGGAATCTCCTGCGGCATATACGGGCCGTTCCACTTGGGAGCGTCCGCCGGCCGCTCGCGCAGCGCCCGCAGGCCCTGCTCGGTGGTGGGAAAACTCCCGTTGTCCAGTTTGTAGGTGCCGAGCGCGCCCATGAAACCTTGTATCTGCGCGCGCCCCACCGTTACCCTGGCCTTATCCACGTTCCTCTGGAGCTGCGGTACTGTCAGGACCGGGAGAAGTACGAACAGGGCAACGCACGCCAGCGTAATCGCGATGCGCTTGGCGGGCCATGATCGAATCAGCCCGATCCCCCAAGCGACCACAAAGAGCATCGCTGGCGCCGACAGGCTCCCGAGGACGACGCCGAGGACGACTAGGACCCAGCCGGCTGCGAAACCCGCGCGACTGTTCGGCGGTGTCGTCGCCGAGCCCGCCGGCGCACGAGGCCTCTCCTGAAGGGCCGTTTCCTGGATGTCAGTATGGCCACGGAGGGCGGTCCCGAGAATATAGCCGGTTGTGCCGTCGGGCAAGGTCGCCTCCACCCACTCGCTCCCTTCGATCTCGGACACGGCCCCGAGTCGGATCTCGACACCCCCGCCCAATCGGCACGGGACCGAGCCCGGGTCCCAACTACGAACCATGTGCAACGCGTCGTCAGTGGTTCTGACGTTTCGGCCTGAGCGATCGCCCACGGCTGTCCTCCTTAAACGTACGCGGGCGCGCCAGCCCTATTGACTTTTCCAACTGACGATATCGGCATTGATTCCATCGCCGCCGGGTTGGCCATCGGCGCCGTAACTGATGATGTCCGGCTCGTCGCCGTGGTCGCCGGGGAACTTGTAGACCCAGTCGTGGCCCCATGGATCTTTCGGGATCTCCTGCGGCATATACGGGCCGTTCCACTCGGCTGCGTCCGCCGGCTTCTCGCGCAGCGCCCGCAGGCCCTGCTCGGTGGTGGGAAAATTCCCGTTATCCAGCTTGTAGGTGCCGAGCGCGCCCATGAAACCTTGTATCTGCGCGCGCGCCGCCGTGATCTTGGCCTTGTCCACGTTGCTCCAGAGCCGCGGGCCGACCAGGGCCACGAACAGCCCGATGATCGTCACCACTACCAGCATTTCGATCAGGGTGACGCCGGCCACGCCCCGTTTCCGCCCGTTCGCCGTCTGCTTCATTTCACACCGCCACATCGTTGATGCTCGTTATCGCGAGCAGCATGCTCAAAACCAAACCGCCGACCACTATGCCCATCACCAGAATCACCACTGGCTCGAAAATGCTGGTGAAGCGCCGGATGGCCGCCCGCGTCTCATTTTCGTAAATCTCGGCCATGCGGGCAAACATCTGGTCCAGCCGGCCGGTCTCCTCGCCCACCGTCAGCAGGTGCGCGGCCAGCGGCGGGAACACGCCCGCCTTGCGCGTGGGCCCCGCGATGCCCTCGCCGCGCTTCACACCGTTGGCTACCCCAACCAGCGAATTCGCGATCATCCGGTTATTCAGCGTGGCCGCGCCGATCGCGATCGACTGCACCAGGGGAACCGAGTTCTCGAGCAGCGTGGCCATGGCGCGCGCAAACCGCGCCGTCTCCGCCTTGAGCAACGCCACGCCCAGCAGCGGCAATTTCAGCCGCGCACCGTCCCACCACAACCGCCCCGCCGTGGTGTGCGTGTAAACGCGCCACAGGATGGCGGCGGCCGCGAGGCCTCCCAGCGCGTACCAGCCGTAAGCGTGGACCAGGTCGCTCGCTTCCAGCATGATCCGCGTCGGCGCCGGCATCTTCATGTGCCCGTCGGCGAAAATCACCGCGAAGCGCGGCACCACGAAGCTCAGCAGGATGAATACCGATGCCGCGGCCACCGTCGCCAGCAGGGCCGGATAGATCATCGCCGAGACGATGAAGTTGCGCAGCTCGTCGCGCGAGCGCTCGAATTCGGCCAGCCTGGCAAAGATAACCGCCAGGGCGCCGGAGGCTTCGCCCGCCCGCACCATGTTGATGTACAGATCGGAGAAGTACTCGCCATGCGTGGACAGGCTGTCGGCCAGCGTACGGCCGCCCTTCAACACGCGCAGCACGTCCAGCACGATGAAGCGGAACTGCGCCCGGTCGGTGAGTTCGGCCGTGATCGAGAGCGCGCGGTCGAGCGGCACGCCCGCGTTCAGCAGCGTGGACAGCTCCTGCGTGAAAAAGAGCACGTCGGTGCGCCGGCGGCCGCCGAAGCTCGGCAGCTTGATTTCGATTGCCGCGCTCTTGGGCGTCGCGCCCACATAGACCGGCGTCAGCCCCTGCTTGCGCAGCTCGCGCGCAATCGCCTTATCGTCGTTGCCGGACAGGCTCCCGGTGCGGATCTTCCCGTCCGAAGCCACCGCGCGGAAAAAGAACGTGGCCGCCATCAGAGAGCTTCCCTTAGAGCAGGCCGGGCCGGGCATGCCCGGCCCCTACGAGTCCGTTGTAGGGGCGAGGCATGCCTCGCCCGCCCGGCGCGGTCGGTCTTGCCGGCGTTTCTTGGCGGAAGCGGAGTTTCGCGCGCGTCGACGAAGAAATGTCGAGACGAATCTCGACACAGCAGGCTGGACAGCCCGCGCCACGGGCCTCGCGAATGATTGTCAATCCGCACTAAAACTCCTGCGTCACGCGCATCACTTCGTCGACCGTGGTCACGCCGTCCCGGATCTTTTGCCAGCCATCCTCGCGCAGGTTCTTCATTCCGCTGCGCCGCGCCGCCTCGGTCAGCCGCGAAGCGTCGGCGTTCTCCATGATCAGCCGCCGGATCTCTTCGTTGAGCTGCATCATCTCGAAGATGCCCATGCGCGAAATGTAGCCGGTGCCGTTGCAGACCGGGCAACCCGCCCCGCGGTAGCTCCTCACGCGCGTGCCATCCGGCGCCACCGCCTCGCCCGCCGGCCGCTTGCAATCCTTGCAGATAACGCGCACCAGCCGCTGCGCCAGCACGGCCACCAGCGACGAAGTCAGCAGGTAGCTCTCGACCCCCATATCGGCCAGGCGCGTGACGGCGCTCGGTGCGTCGTTGGTGTGCAGCGTGGAAAACACCAGGTGGCCGGTCAGCGCCGCGCGGATGGCGATGTCGGCCGTCTCGCGGTCGCGGATTTCGCCCACCATGATCACATCCGGGTCCTGCCGCACGATGTGCCGCAGCCCGGCGGCGAAGGTCAGCCCGATCTGCGGATTCACATGGATCTGGTTGATGCCGTCCATCTGGTATTCGACCGGGTCTTCGATGGTGATGATCTTCTTATCGGGAAGGTTGATCCGCTTCAGCGCCGAATACAGCGTGGTCGATTTTCCGCTGCCGGTCGGCCCGGTCACCAGAAAAATGCCATGCGGCAGGCTGGTGAAATGCTCCATCTGCTGCAGCATGCGATCGTCGAAGCCCAGCCGGCGCAGGTCGAAAAAATCGCCCGCCGAGCGGTCCAGCAGGCGCATCACCACGCTTTCGCCATACAGCGTCGGCAGCGTGGAA
>Ga0187862_10005238_pt1 | contig 12055 bp, 10 predicted proteins | sample June2016WEW_10_1_FD_133003 | JGI IMG/M metagenome (GOLD analysis project Ga0187862, IMG submission 133003) | Peatland microbial communities from SPRUCE experiment site at the Marcell Experimental Forest, Minnesota, USA - June2016WEW_10_150 | ecosystem: Environmental > Terrestrial > Soil >...
ACGCACTGGAAGCGATCCTGGCGGCGCTCTATCTCGACGGCGGATGGCCGGTAGCGCGAGATTTTATCGTGCGCGTGATCTTGGAACCGGAGCTGGCGCACATGAAACTGGAAACCACCGCCATGCCGGTGATGGATTTCAAGTCCGCGTTGCAGGAGGCGCTGCAGGCCAGAGGCGGACCGCAGCCGGTTTACGCGCTGGTGAAGGAGGAAGGTCCGGAGCACAAGAAGACCTTCACGGTCGAGGTGAGACTGCCGGAGCCTGCGCTGGGTCAACCTGCAATGGGACAAATCGTGGGACGCGCCCAGGGCGCGACCAAGAAGCGGGCCGAGCAGGAAGCAGCAAGGCAAGTACTGGAGCATCTGGCCGGGTTGCCTGGCGCATCGAATCTCCCGTAGAGACGCGGTTCGCCGCGTCTTGGACCGACCGGAAGATTCGGGGTCCCGAACGCAGGAGACGGGGCAAGCTCCGTAGTTACAGAAGATTTTATGTCGTGGAGCGAAAAGATTTCCGTGGGTGATTGGCCGTCGGCCGTTCAGTCGGTCGCGGGAGCGATTGTGACCGCCGTTTTCGTGGTGACTTTCCTGCTGCAGGCGTTCACCATCCCCTCGGGATCCATGGAGCACACGCTTCTGGTCGGCGACTACCTGCTGGTAGATAAATTTTGCTATGGCGGCAGCGCGGGGTGGAACCGTCTGATGCCCTATCGTAGGGTCAGGCGCGGAGACATTATCGTCTTCCATTATCCGGTAAATCCCGCGCAGGACTTCGTCAAGCGGGTGGTGGCCGTGCCCGGAGATCGCTTGCGGCTCATCAACAAACGCGTCTACATCAACGGCACACCGGTCGAAGAGCCTTTTGCGCAGTACATCACGACGGTTCGCAATCCCTATCGCGACGACTTCCCACGCACCGAATCCCCCGACTTCGCAGTGGACGCGAAATGGTGGAAAGAAATGCCGAAACTGGTGGAAGCGCACCAATTGATTATTCCCGAGGGCCACTATTTTGTTATGGGCGACAATCGCGATGACAGCCAGGACAGCCGGTACTGGGGATTCGTGCCGCGCGAAAATATCATCGGACGGCCGCTTTTGATTTACTGGTCGTCGGGCAATTTGGACAATGATCTTCCGGGATCGCCAACCGTGGGTGATAGACTTTATCACCTTGCCTACGCGGTAACACATGTGTTCCAGTTCACGCGCTGGGAACGGACCTTCAGGCTGGTGCATTGAAAGTCGATCGTCGCTGGTCGTTAGTCGTTAGCAAGAAGGCTCGCAACCGACTAGCGACTAATGACCGGGGAAGGTGCGCGGTAAGAAATCTTGTTGAACGGATACGAAACGTGCCTAAAAATGAAAAAGTTATAGCTAACAAAGACTTCAACAAAGACGTTAACAAAAACAGTAAGGAAACGCCGGTGGACGAGAAGCCGCGCGAGACAACGGTGGAATTCTTGGCTTCCCTGGCGGGAGTGCTGGTCACCGGCCTGTTCATCATCACGTTTGTTCTGCAGGCGTTTGAAATTCCCTCCAGTTCGATGGAGGACACGCTGCTCATCGGCGACCACTTATTCGTCAATCGGGAGCAGTTCGCCGCGCCCACGCGTTGGATGGGGCCGTTGATGCCCTATCGCGATGTCCGCCGCGACGAAATTGCTGTGTTCATGTCGCCAGAGCAACCGGGTCTATTCTTGGTGAAACGCATCATCGGCGTTCCCGGCGACCGTATTCATTTGCGCGACGATGTCGTCTATCGCAACGGGGAGAAACTCGTTGAACCGTTTGTCCGCCACAAAAGGGAGCCAACCCCCTACACGGAGGATTTTCCTGCCGTGCCCCCCTCGGAAGAGCCCAGCTTCAGGAATGAACAATGGGGGGAAGAATTGCCTAAGCATATCGTGGGAGACGACATCGTCGTCCCCCCGGATAGCTACTTTGCCATGGGCGACAACCGCGACGTAAGCTATGACAGCCGCTTCTGGGGCTTTATCCCGCGGAAAAACATGATCGGCCGTCCCATGTTCATCTACTGGTCATTTCTTACCCCGGAACATCAGTACGAAATGAGCGACTGGGACGACCGGCTCAAGTTCATGGCGCACATTGTCTTTCACTTCTTTGGTGAAACGCGCTGGTCGCGCACGTTCAGGATCGTGCGCTGAGAAGGCTTTTCTGAAACGGATACCGAACTTGCCGAAAAACGCGTCGACGGAAAAAGAGGAAGTCGTCATTTACAAAAAGCCGCGTGAGACGACCGTGGAATTCCTGGCCTCGTTGGCGGAATTGATGATCGCCTTTCTGTTTATCACGACGTTCGCTTTGCAGCATTTTGAAATTCCCTCCAGTTCCATGGAGGACACGCTGCTGATCGGCGACCACGTTTTCGTGAACCGGGAACAGTTCGCGCCGCTGACGCGTTGGATGGGACCACTGCTGCCCTATCGCAATATCCGCCGCGGCGATATTGTTGTGTTTTTGTCGCCGGAAGAGCCGGGGCTGTTCGTGGTGAAGCGGATTGTGGGCGTCCCGGGCGACCGCATTCATCTGCGCGATGGCGTCGTCTATCGCAACGGCGAGAAGCTGGCTGAACCGTACGCTCAGCATAAACAGGGGGACTATAACCCTTACCGGGACAACTTTCCTGCCGTGCCTCCATTGGAAATGTACGGAGTGACCAGCGAAGACTGGCGACTCAAGTTGCATTTCCATATCCAAGGCAACGACGTCGTGGTGCCTCCGGACAGTTATTTTGGGATGGGCGATAATCGCGACGTGAGCAAAGACAGCCGCTATTGGGGCTTTATTCCGCGGGGAAACGTGATCGGCCGTCCCATGTTCATTTCCTGGTCATTTATCACGCCGCCCGACCAATATCTGATGCGCAGCGCGGGCGACCGGCTGGGGTTCCTGGCGCACAGCATCCTTCACTTCTTTGATGAAACGCGCTGGTCGCGAACCCTCAGGATCGTGCGGTGAACTCTCTGCGGTCCAGGTTTCTACGATCCAAGTTTCTGCGATCCTGGCGCGGGGGGGCTGCGGCTGCGGCTCTCGTGCTGATCCTGTTTCTGTTCCGGCCGGCCGTGTACCACTTGCGAAACCGGATTGCCGGTTCCATCGGCAGCGCTCTCGGCCGCAGGGTGGAGCTCGACAACGTCCGATTGCGTCTTCTGCCGCGGCCGGGCTTCGATCTTGAGGGGCTCGTCATTTACGACGATCCCGCATTTAGCGCGGAGCCAATGATCCGCGCGCAGGAAGTTTCCGCCGCCATCCGCTTTCGTTCCCTGCTCCGCGGACGGCTCGAGATTGCCACCCTGAGCGCAACCGAGCCCAGCATCAACCTGGTGCGCAGTAACGGAGGCCGCTGGAACCTGGCGAGCCTGCTGGAGCGCAACGCGCAAATTCCCGCGGCTCCGACCGAAAAGCCCGCATCCGAGCGCCGCCCCGCATTCCCCTATCTCGAAGCCAGCAATGCCCGCGTCAATTTCAAGCTGGGACAAACGAAGAAGTCCTACGCGCTCATCAATGCCGATGTGGCGCTGTGGCAGGACTCCGAGAATTCATGGGCCGCCCGCATAAAGGCCGCGCCCGTACGCACGGATTTTAATCTCACCGATACCGGGCTCGTCCAGATCAACGCAACGTGGCAGCGCGCTCAGAGCTTGCGCTTGACGCCGCTGCAGCTCACCGTGCAATGGCGCAACGGGCAACTCGGACAGATCACGAAGTTGCTGAGCGGAAAAGACCGGGGATGGCGCGGCGGAGTAAATTTCACGGCGAACTTATCCGGCACTCCGGAAGCGCTGCGGATCGAGAGCCAGTCCGCAATCGAAGATTTCCATCGCTACGACATAGTGGGCAGCGAGAGCGTGCGCCTTGGAACCGCTTGCTCTGGAAAATACAGCGTGTCGACGAACACGCTAGCCGATTTGCTCTGCGAATCGCCGGTCAACGGCGGGATGCTCCGCCTGCAGGGAGATTTGGCGATAGCCACACAAGTGCCAGTCTACGATCTGACGCTATCGGCCGAGAAGGTGCCGATCGCCTCCGTCGTGCGATTGCTGCGGCAGGCCAAAAAGCAAGTGCCCGGCGATCTCACGGCAAGTGGACTGCTGAATGCGGAGTTCCACGCCACGCGAGACCTTTCTGGCTTTGAAGACGCGCACCAAGGTTCGCAGCCGCAATGGACGGGTACGGGCTCAGCAACCAACGTACGCCTCTCCTCGAATGCGGGGAACGCGGGCAAGAATGAGGTTGCCTTGGGCACCATCCCACTAGCGCTGGTGGGAGCAAATGGGCGGGAGACTTCGCAAGCCGCCAAGCCTGGTCATCCGAAGATACAGGAAAAAGATCAGGAGCCTGCTGAACCTCACTTGCGGATTGGGCCCGCCGTACTGGCAATGAACGCCTCCGCACCGGTGAATGCCGGCGGTTGGATTTCCACTTCCGGCTATCGTTTTTTGCTGCGCGGCGATGTGGAACTAAAAGACCTGTTTCGGCTGGAGGACGTTCTGGGCTTGCCGGTAGCGCGCCCGGCGGCGGAAGGCGCGGCGAAGTTGGATGTGAGCATCTCCGGGCCCTGGCAGGGATTTGCGACTCCGATCGCCACGGGAACCGCTCAACTGCGCAACGTGCACGCCGAAATGCTCGGCCTGAACACGCCGATTGAGATTGGCTCAGCCACCATGTCGCTCGCTCCGGACGCGGTAGGGATGCAGAAGATTTCTGCCCGCACCGGAAGCACGCATTGGAGCGGTGGTATTACCGCACCGCGGCATTGCGCCGCTCCAGGCGCCGCTCCGAATTGTGGGTTTCAGTTTGATCTCACCGCCGACCAGCTTTCGACGGGGGACCTCGCCGAATGGTTCACACCGCATCCCGCCAAACGTCCGTGGTACCGCATCTTGAACTCCAGCTCCAATTCCAATTCCGACGGCGCACTGGACAGCTCGCCACTACTCGCGATTCAGGCGCACGGCAACTTGCATGTCAGTCGGTTTGGATTGAACAAAGTGGTCGCCACCCAGGTGGCGACGCAAGTGGAAGTGGATCGAGGCAAGATCACGCTGACTGCTCTGCGCGCCCAACTGTTGCAGGGAACGCATCAGGGGAACTGGGTCATTGATCTGACAAATCAGGACCCATCGAGTCACGACGCGTCCGCGCCGGGCACATCCGCTCAGATTCTGCGGTATCGTGGCGCCGGTACGTTGCAAGACATTTCGCTGGCGCAAGTGGGCTCGCTGCCGAGCAATACGATGGGCGATACGACGAGCGATGCGACGAACGACGCCTGGATTGCCGGAACCGCCGACGCCAAGTTCGAGGTGGAAGGATCCGGCGGCGGCTTTCGCGATCTGCTCGCGCGCTCCGACGGCAAGTTGCAGTTCGTGATGCGGAACGGCAGCCTGCCACTTGTTGAAATTCCAGGCTCGCCCGTGCCGTTGCCGGTGCATCGGTTCGCCGGAGAGCTGCGTCTGAAAAAAGGTGCTTGGGAGCTCGCTGCAGGCAGACTGGAATCGCGCGACGGCATTTATCAGGTGCGCGGAACTGCTTCCCCGGGTAGCGGCCTCGATTTCGTGTTGACGCGTGGCGATGAGCAATCGTGGACGCTCACCGGAACGCTCGCCAAGCCGCATGTCGCTCTGGGCAGTCGAACCGTAGCCAGGCGTACGGAAACGGGCGCGAAAACGGTCAAGCCGTAAAACTGAATTTGCGAAGCGCGACACTACGGTGCGTAGCCCGCTCCGCGCAACACTCGTCCAGGCAATGCTCTGGTCATCTTTCCGTTCTCGATCACGGGCACTCCGTTGACGAGCACATACTCCATGCCTTCCGCTAGCCGATTCGGGTCGTCGAAAGTTGCGAGGTCACGCACTGTTTCCGGATCAAACACCACCACGTCGGCCCACATCCCTTGCTTCAGCACGCCACGATCCGTGAGCCGCATACGCTGGGCGGGCAGCGCCGCAAATTTGCGGATTGCCTCCTCCAGCGTCAGCTTCTTTTCTTCGCGAACGTATTTACGCAGGATGCGCGGGAATGTGCCGTAGGCTCTGGGGTGCGGGTGTTCTTCGCCGAGCATGCCTTCGGGCGACGTGCCGGAAGAGTCGTTGTCGATGGAAACCCAGGGCTGTTGAAGAGCAAGTGCGACGTCGGGCTCCGACATGCCGAATACTGCACAATCGGTGAACGCTTTGTCTTCGATGAGCAGATCGAAAAGCGCGTCCATCGGATCTTTATTCATGATCGTGGCCACTTCGCTGAGCCGCTTGCCTTGAAACTTTTTCAGCGCGGGATTCTGTACCACACCGATCATCACATCCTGCGGGCCGCTGATCTCGTCCCATTCGTTGTCCCAGTCTTTCGAAGGCGTCTCCAGGTCTTTGCGAATGCGGGCTCGGGTTGCGGGATCTCTAAGCCGCTCAATCAATTTGGCATCGCCGCCGTCGTGCGCCCAGGGCGGGACGAAGGCCGACATACCGTTGAACCATGCGGTGTAGGCGTAAGTGTCCGCCGTCACGTCCACGCCTTCGGCGCGCGCCTTATTGACCCGTGCCACGGACTCGGGCATGCGTCCCCAGTTGGCCTTGCCCGCCACTTTGAAATGCCAGATCTCCACCGGAATGTGTGCCTCGCGCCCGATGCGAACGGCTTCGTCAATCGATTGCAGAACGCTGTCGCTCTCATTGCGCATGTGGGTCGCGTAGATTCCTCCAAACTTCGAGGCTTCCGAGGCCAGCGCAATAATCTCTTCCGTCTTTGCGTAGGGGGCAGGCGCATACTCCAGTGCGGTCGAAACTCCGACGGCACCGTCGCGCATGGCATCGCGAACCAAAGCTCTCATCTTTTCGAGTTGCTCGGGCGTAGGCTGCACGTCGGCGTCACCCAACACCATTCGCCGCACCTGAGTCGCGCCCACGTAGCTGGCGAGATTGATGCCCATGCCTTGCTTTTCGAGGCGCGCGAAATATTGACGAAACGTCCGCCAGTCGGGATTGATCTTGTAATGTTCATAGTCGACGCGATCGGCCGCGATGAGCACATCGTTTTGAGGAGCGATGGAGCTACCCTCGCCCGTGATCTCGGTCGTAATGCCTTGATAGATTTTCGAAGGCAGGCGCGGATCGACCAGGATCGTCATTTCCGACTGGCCCAGCATATCTATGAAACCGGGAGCAACGACTCTGCCCTTGGCGTCAACCGTACGTTTGCGCGCAGCAGTAGAAAGATTGCCGATGGCGGCGATGCGGCCGTCGCGGATTCCGACGTCGCCCGAGTACCAGGGAGAACCAGTGCCGTCGATGATGTGTCCGTTGGTGATGACGAGGTCGAACGGCGAGTCGGCGGCAAAGGCGACAGTGCAGAGGATCAGCAAGAAGGCCAGCGTGATGCGGCGCGTTAGGGTCATTAGTTTCTTCCCTGGTTGATTTTTCGCGACGCAAGTTGTGCACCGCGCGGGCGGCCAATCAATGTGCCCAGGATAATCCAGAGTCCGAGCGCGAGCCACTCCCAACCGGAGAAGTGTCCGGGCACAAAGGGCGCAAACTTCATCAGTATCATCGCCAACCCAACCAATGCTCCTAGCACGGCGATCAGGCGGTCCGCGATTCGCGGCCTCATCCCTCTGGGTTTCACCGGGACTTTAATCCAAAGATAGGCGGCGCACACCGCAAACCATCCGATAGCGCAAGCAACGGATCCGACCTCGGAGATCGGAACCAGAATCGCGCTGCCGAGAAACATGCACAAAGCCGTCGCGACGCCAACCCAGACGACCGCAGCAGCCGGTGTTTGATTCCGCGGATGCACGCTGCCCAGTCGCGCATCCACCAACCCACGGCGTCCCATGGCGAACAGCAAGCGGCTGGCGGCAATGAAATTTCCGTTGAATACTTTGAAGAGCGAAAGCAACGCGGCACTCAGGATGATACTCACGATCCAGCGCGAGCCGACGGCATGCTCGAAAGCAACCGCGGTCATGAATGGTGTGCCGGTCAGGGTACGCCAAGGCGCCACGAAACCTACCGCCGCAATCACAATAATGTAAAACACCGCACCGACGATGATCGCCGCAAAGATGGCGCGAGAGAATCCTTGTGCCCGAAATTGGGGATTGGCTTCCTCGGCCGCCTTGGTCACTGATTCATATCCCACCATATAATAAGGGACAATTTGCAGCACCAGCAAGATGGACACGAATGGGGTATGCGTGAACAAAGGCGGGAAGTTGGCCGGCGATCCGCGCGTGACGCCAACCGCGACGAACACCACGAAAAGCGCCAGCGTGCCGAACGTGGTCCAGTTTTGAAAAGTGGCGCTCAGCCGAATGCCGCGATAGTTCACCATTGTGACCAGCGCCGTGAGCGCGAGCCCGATGGCCAGGTGCGGCAGGTAAACCGCCTTTCCCGCGACGCGGTACAACTCAATCGAATCGAGCGCGGGAAAGATGTAACCGGCGATGCGGCCGACAGCCACCGCTTCCCACGGACAGACAATGAAATACGCGAGCATCATCATCCATCCGGTATAAAAGCTAACCGGCCGCGGGAAAACGCTCGCGGTATAGGCGATCTCGCCCGCCGCGTCGGGCATAGCCATTACCCACTTACCGTACACATAGCCGATGGGCAGCAGAAGAATGCCGCCAATCGCGAAGCCAAGAATGCCGCCGAGCGGGCCTCCGCGCAGCAGCCAATCGTCCATGACGACCAGCCAGCCGACGCCGACCATCGTTCCCCAGCCGAGGGAGAAGTAATCGGTGATGCGCAATTTGCGGGCGAGTTGGGTCATCAGGAGGGCGTCGACGCGGCCGAACTGCGCTCGGCTGGACAGCCGAGGCGGCTGTCCCTACGTGTGACAGAGGAGCGAGGCTTCATGGGCGCGAATTATATCGCATCGCGCCCATGCGACCGATTGCTTCAGGCGACTGCGAAGCGCGGCGATGAGTATTCCTTCGACCCCAAGATGCAGATTGCTTCTTTCAGGGAAGAAATCTCAAACACCGAGTTCAGGTGCGTGGCTTCCAACATTCGGCGAAAGAAAGCCGGCGGGTTCACCAGCTTGAGCTTCGCCGAGTTCTGCGTTGCCCAACGGCGCACCAGCAGCAGGGTTCCCAAGCCACCGGCGTCGAGCTGGTCGACTTCGGAAACATCAAGCACCAGCACGCGGACCGGCTCGAGTTGCTCGATCCGGCGCCGGAACTCGTCGAGCGCTGCTCCGCGCACCATGCGTCCCGAGCAATTCACGACCGCCACGTCCTGCAAGCATTCGACTTGGAATTGGAGTTCCATATGTCTGTTCATACGAACCTGCCTTGGAAAAAGTTCCACGATCCCCTTGTTGTTGATTGGACGCAGGAAAAAGGGAAAAGTAATCAGCGGAAAAGCCGTTAGTGAGCATCAAATCTTTAAATTCACTGAATCTCTTAGGCGGCAAGATCATCAATCAACTCGTTGCCTTCAACTTGCGAGTTGCACGATTCACAAACCCTTAACATTTGACAGGAGAAGAGATATGTCTACTACACCGACGACCGCTGATGCTGAACTGATCATGAAACTTTATGACCTTCGCCGCGAAGCTGAACTGCGAAAAGCGCGCAACTGGTGGCTCGGCTTTTGGCCGGATTCCGCGGACGACATCGTGAAAATCGCAAGCGCGCTAGGAAGCCAGGAGAATGCCTGGCTTCGCCAAGCTGGCGGATACTGGGAGATGGCCGCTTCCTTTGTATTGCACGGTGCGCTCAATCGAGAACTCTTCCTGGAGCCCAGCTTCTCCGGCGAAATGTTTGTCTTTTTCGGAAAGGTCGAGCCCTTCGTGAAAGAGCTGCGAGAGAAAATGCAGAATCCCGCCATCTTCGGAAATGTGGAAAAGCTGATTGCGACCTCCGAGGGAGGGCTGGAACGTTTGAAACAGACGCAGCAACGCATGGCTGGCATGCGTAAAGCAGCGCAACCGGCCAAGGCGGCCTAACTGTTGGTATCCGGAAGTAGCAAGCCTTCTTGGTTGTCATCCTGGGTGAAGCGAGCTGGGCGAAGCGAGAGGCCGGTGGATCGCGCTGAGTCAAATCCATAGGCCCTTCGCTTCGCTCAGGACGACACTTTTTGTTTTGTGCTGCCCTACAATCCTGCCTCGATTCGCGATCTGGGATCAAGAAGGTCGCGCAACGCGTCGCCGATGAAGTTGAAGGCCAGCACGGCGAACATCACCGTCACTGCCGGAAATAGCACCAGATGCGGCGCATCGAACAGATGCGAGCGGGCATCGTTCAGCATCGATCCCCAACTCGCCGTGGGCGGCGGCACGCCTAGTCCCAAGAAACTCATCGTTGCTTCGGCGAGAACCGCGCCCGCCATGCCAATCGCCGCCTGCACAATCACCGGCTGAATGATGTTGGGAAGAATGTGGCGGGTAATGATGTGGAGATCTCCGGCGCCGAGCGCCCGCGCCGCTTCGACAAATTCACGTTCGCGGACGGCCAGCACCTGCGCGCGGACCAGACGAGCGTAGCCGACCCATCCTCCGAGCGACAGGGCAAGAACGAGGTTGAAAATACCGGGGCCGCGGAAGGCTACGAAGGCGATCGCGATGAGAATTCCGGGGAAGGAAAGAAACGCATTCATCAACACGACGTTGACGAAGCGGTCGATGCCTCCGCCGTAGTATCCGGCAAGGCTGCCGATGATGAGGCCGAGCAGAAGCGAGCACGCCACCACGCTGCTGCCGACAAACAAAGAAATTCGCGCGCCCCAGATCAGGCGGGAGAGGATGTCGCGTCCGAGTTCATCGGTGCCGCACCAGTGCTGCGCCGAGGGCGGCTGCAGGCGATTCGGCAGATCGATGTGTGCGGGATCTTGCGGGGCAATCCAGGGCGCGAAGATGGCGGAGAAAACGAAGATTGCCACCAGCACGACTCCGACCGCCGCCAACGGATTGTGGCGGGCTACGCGGGGGAGCGAGATGGCTAGAGTGGACATTGCGTCAAGCGCCTATAGCCATCGTCATTGCCTGATCCTCGGGTTCACCGCCGAGTACAGCAAATCCGTCAGAAAGTTGACCGCGACATAGGTCAACCCAATCGCCAGAATGCATCCCTGCACCAGGTTGTAGTCGCGGTTGCCGATGGCTTGGATGGTCAGGCGTCCGATGCCGGGCCAGGAGAAGATGGTTTCGGTTACGATCGCTCCGGCTAACAGCGCGCCGAATTGTAATCCTAGGACGGTCAGAATCGGGATCATGGCGTTGCGCAGGGCGTGGCGATAGACGACGGTGCGTTCCGGCAAGCCTTTGGCGCGCGCGGTGCGAATGTAGTCTTGTCCTAACTCTTCGAGCATTGAGGTACGCACCATGCGGGTCAGGATCGCGGCCAGCGCTCCGCCCATGGTGATGGCGGGGAGCACTAGATGGGCTAAGCTGCCGGAACCGGAGACGGGGAGCCATCCTAGCTTGACCGCGAAGAACAGGATCAGCACCGGCCCCAGGGCGAAGTTTGGAAACGACAGGCCGAAGAGGCTGACTACGCTTAGCGCGCGGTCATCCCACAGATTGCGGCGCTGGGCCGAACGGACGCCTGCCGGAATGGCCAGAACAATCGCCACGAACAATGACGCCAGCGTTAGCTGCAAGGTAAACGGATAGCGCTGTGCGATCAGCCTAGTGACTCCCTGGTTGAAACGCAGCGACTTGCCTAGATCTCCGTGGAGAACGCCTCGCCAGTAATTCAGGTATTGCTTGCCGAGCGGCACATCGAGCCCGTAGGCGTGGCGTGCAGCCTGGATGTCGCCGGCGGCCGCGCCTTCTCCCAGCATCAGCTGCACGGGATCGCCGGGAACGAAATGAATGAGCAGGAAGACGGTGGAGACGACTAGCCAGATTACCGGCAGCGTGTAGAGGACGCGGGAGATTATGTAGCGCGGCATCGGGAATTAAGAAAGTATCACGTAACCCCAGCGGCTAAAGCCGCAGTCACAATTATGCAATTACCGCAGCGCTGAAGCGCTGCGCCACCCAAAATCAACTCCCACCGAAATCAACTCCAACGTCAAGTTTTG
>Ga0187862_10005244_pt1 | contig 12053 bp, 9 predicted proteins | sample June2016WEW_10_1_FD_133003 | JGI IMG/M metagenome (GOLD analysis project Ga0187862, IMG submission 133003) | Peatland microbial communities from SPRUCE experiment site at the Marcell Experimental Forest, Minnesota, USA - June2016WEW_10_150 | ecosystem: Environmental > Terrestrial > Soil >...
CACACGGCCTTCGTCCAGGTCAGCTTGAAAGAGGAGCACAAAGTGGGCAGCTACACCTATATGGCGCAGGTGAAGCGGCGGATCGAAAAGGAACTGCCCGAGTTAAGCGCCTACTTCCAGTCGGGCGGCCTGGTGGACGCGGTCTTGAACCTCGGCTTACCCGCTCCCATTGACGTGCAGGTGGCCGGGTCCAACATGGAAGACGCCTACGCCACCGCCTTGAAGCTCGCGTCACGGATTCAAAAGATCCACGGTGTGGCCGACGTTTTTATCCCCCAGGACATCGATTATCCGGCGCTTCAGCTCGACGTGGACCGCATTCGCGCCAGCGAAATGGGACTGGACCAACACGAAGTGGTCGACAACGTCATTACCGCGCTCACCTCCAACCAAATGATCGCCCCCAGCTTCTGGATCGACCCGAAAACCGGGAACGACTACATGCTGACTGTGCAGTATCCCGAAGATCAAGTGAAGACGCTGGCGGATTTGAAGGCCATTCCGTTGCGCTCGGCGAATAACACCGAATCCACACGGTTGGACATGATCAGCAGCGTGCACAGGATCAAATCGCCTACCGAAGTCGACCACTATCAATTACGCCGCACCATCGATATTTACGTCCGGCCGTTGAATGAAGGTCTCGGAAAGATCGCCAACTCCATCGATGCCATCATCGATCAGACCCGCGTTCCCGAAGGGCTCACCGTCACCCTACGCGGCATGGTGCAGGGCATGCGAGCCTCCTTCACCAGCTTTACGCTGGGGCTTGGGCTCGCGGTCATTCTGCTGTTCCTCATTCTGGTGGCCCAGTTTCAGTCGTTCCTCGATCCTTTCATCATTCTGCTGGCGGTCCCTCCCGGGCTGACGGGCGTAATGTTGACCCTCTGGCTGACGGGCACGACCCTCAACGTCATGTCGCTGATGGGAGTGGTCATGCTGGTAGGGATCGCCGTCTCCAACAGTATTCTGATCGTGGAGTTCACGCGCCACCTCCGCTCCGAGGGCATGAGCGTGCGCGATGCGGTCGCGCTGGCGTGCCGCGTCCGGTTGCGTCCCGTCCTCATGACGTCGCTCGCCACCATCATCGGCCTGCTTCCCATGGCGTTGAAGCTCGGCGCCGGCAGCGAGGCCTACGCGCCGTTGGCGCGCGCGATTCTCGGCGGTCTCAGCGTCTCCGTGGCGCTCACCGTTTTCCTGGTTCCAGCCGCCTACGTGCTGGTCTATGACAGGTCCCACTAATATGCGATTCTCCATTCTCCTCGCTCTGGTTGTTGTGGGGGCGGCGCAGGCCCAACAGACCATGCACCTCACTCTCGCCGACGCGCAGGGCTTGGCCATCCGGAACAACCCGCAGTTCTCCGCGGCGAAGTACACCGCCGCCGCCGCGAACCAGGTTCCCAATCAATACAGGGCAGCCATGCAACCGAACCTCTCCGGCAACTTGACCGCTGTAGGCGCCGATAACGGAAGCCGTATCGCGGCGGGTGGGCTGACTAACCCGGTGGTTTATGACCACCTCGGTTCCGGGTTGACCATCAGCCAGCTCATTACGGACTTCGGCCGGACCAGTAATCTCGTCGGTATGGCTAAACTGCAAGCTGCCGCCCAGGACCAGTTCACCGAAGCCACCCGCGCCGACATTCTTCTGGCTACCAGCAACGCCTATTTCGCCGTCCTTAGCGCCCGAGCCGTCTTGCAGGTCGTCGATGAGACCGTGAAAGCGCGCCAGACGGTGGTGGACCAGGTGACCGCCCTCGCCGAGAGCAAATTGAGATCGACGCTCGACGTCAGCTTCGCCAACGTAAACCTGTCGGGCGCCAAGTTGCTCCAGGTGCAGGCGCAGAACGAACTGCAAGCCGCCGAAGCCCAGCTCGCCACGGCCATGGGACTGCCCGGCGGAGCGGTCTTCGTGCTGGCGGACGAACCCATGCCTCCAGTTCTTGCCGACCGCGTTCAGGACTTGATTGATGCCGCCATCCAGAACCGGCCCGAGTTAAAGGACTTGCGCCTTCAGCAGAACGCGGCGGAGCGCTTTGCCAAAGCGGAGCATGCCCTGTATTTTCCCACCGTAGGCGTGCTGGGCGCCGCCGGTTTTGCCCCTGCCGCCGAGGCGCAGATACCCGGCCGCTACGGCGCCATCGGTATGAATATTTCCATCCCCATTTTCAATGGCGGCCTCTTCAAGTCCCGTCAAACCGAAGCCGAACTCAAGGCCAAGGCCGCCGGCGCAACCGTCACCGATCAGCAGAACAGCATCATCCGCGATGTCCGCATTGCTTACTTGAACGCCACCACCGCCTATGACCGGATGGCGCTCACGCAGGGGTTGCTCCAGCAAGCGCAACTCGCCATGGACCTTTCCCAGAACCGATACGACCTGGGCCTCGCTGCCATCGTGGAGTTGAGCCAGGCGCAGCTCAACCTCACCTCCGCGCAAATCGCCAACACCACCGCCAGGTACGACTACCAGGCGCAGCACATCGACGTGGACTTCCAGACGGGTACGCTGCACTAGTGAGCGTCTTCCATCAACTGATCACTCCTTTGCGAATCGCGTACAGAATCAGCTCCGCGCCGCTGTGCAGGTTGAGCTTCTGAAGAATGTTGCTCCGGTGGGTTTCCACCGTGTGGAGGCTCAAGTTGAGAACCGCCGCCGCCTCTTTGTTGCTCTTACCCTCGGCCAGCAGTTGCAGCACCTCGCGCTCCCGCGTTGTGAGCAGCTCGAAGCTGTCTTCTACCTGGCGCTCCTGCATCTGCCGCACGTAGTCTTCCACCAGCATCTTGCTGATGGCCGGGCTGAAGAAAGCCTTGCCGTCGCTCACCGCCTTAACCGCGTTGATCAGGTCGTGTTCCGCGGAATCCTTCAGGATATAGGCGCGCGCGCCGGCCTTCAAGGCTTTGAGCACGTAGCCTTCGTCGGAATGCATGCTCAGGAAAACCACGGCGGTTTGCGGCTGTTTGGCGGTGATCTGGCGGGCGGCCTCAATGCCGTTGAGCACGGGCATGGCGACATCCATCACCACTACATCCGGTGTGTGCCGCTCGGCCAAAGCTACCGCTTCGCGGCCATCGGCTGCGTCCGCGATCACCACGAAGCCCGGCTGGCTTTCGAGCAGCAGGCGAAGGCCCTTGCGCACCACCGTGTGATCGTCGGCCAGGAGAATTCGAATGGCTTTCATGCCGTCTCCCCCACCCGTGGCGCCATAGGCTGGCGCAGCGGAAGCACAACTTCGATCGACGTGCCCGATCCCGCCGTCGAATCCACGGTGAAGCTGCCGCCCAGGTGGTTCACTCGCTCTTCGATGCCCAGCAGGCCCATGCCGCGCTGGCGGCGTGCGTCGAATCCGCGGCCGTCGTCGTGGATCAGGAGCCGCAACCGGTCCGGCTCCTGCCGCACGGCAACTTCAACGTGCTGCGCGCCGGCGTGCTGCCCGCAGTTGTGCAAGGCTTCCTGCACGATGCGATAAACGCAGGTCTTGTGCTCTTCGGGAAGCTCTTCGGAAACCTGATCGGCCGAAACCTTCACCCACAAGCCACTGCGTTTGGAAACCTCGCGCGCCTGCCATTCCAGCGCCGCGATCAGGCCAAGGTCGTCGAGCATCGAGGGACGCAGCAGCAGCGCCATGTTGCGCACCACGCTGATGGAATTCTCTACCTCGCGTTTTATCCCGGCCGCTTTTTCCGCCATGGCTTCCAGCTTGCCATCGCGGATCAGCGTGGAGAGATTGGCCATCTCCACCAGTACTCCCGTCAGCGCCTGGCCCACCTCGTCGTGCAACTCGCGCGAAATTGAACGCCGTTCCTCTTCCTGGGCCTCCACCAACCGGGCGGAGAGCGCCTGCAGTTCTTCCCGCGCCCGCAGAATCTCGTCCAGGTTCGCGGCCGTCTGGTTCTCCAGGCCCAGGATGCGCCGCATGCTCGAAGCGGCCAGCAGCAGGCCCAGTCCGATGGTGAGTCCCAGGATCAACGTGAGGCGGCGGCGGAACTGGGAGAACGTCGCCTCTACCCTCACTCTACCGGCGTTCAGTTGGGATTCGTTGAGCGCGCGAATCTGGTCGGCCAGCCCCAGCATCGCCGTGCGGCGCGGGAAGACCTCGTCGCGCAGGAAAACGTAGCCGTCGCGACGGCGTTCCGGTGCGCTCCATGCTAGGACCGGTTCGAGCGCGCTCCAATAGGATGCCAGATTCTGCGTGAGTACCTGGAATGGCCCAGCTTCCGCGCCGTTCACCAGTTTCCGGTATTCGTCGAGCGCCGCGTCCATATCGCTGCGGCTTTCGAGCAAGCTATAGCGGTGGCCTTCCGCTTTGCCGCTTTCCGGCTCCAGCAAGTAGTCGCGGACGTAGGTGCCGGACACATAGAGGTCGGCGCGAATGCGGTCGAGCACGCGCGTCCGCCGCAGGAAGTCTTCGCGGATTTCGTTATTGCTCCTTTGAATCTGGGTGAGCGCCTGCATGCCGTCGAATTCGGCGAAGGCCATCAGCAACAGCAGGCCGCCGAAACCGGCCATCAGGATCAGGCGGCTATTGGCGGCCAACGCGCGATTGCGAGTAATCGAAATCATCCGTATCGGGCGATACAGGTTCTATCCTATCGCTCCCGAGGCCGCGAGATGGGGCTGACAAGATCTCCTCAGTTGCCGCGGACCCCCAACTTCCGAAGGATGGTCATCATCGGGCACCAGTTCGTGAAAGCGGATTGAAACAGATTGAGTCCGACGAACGCGGTGAACAGATACCAGTACGGACTCACCCAAAACCCAAGCGCGAGAGTCAGCAGCACGAACGCGCCCGCGATCATGCGCAGGTAACGGTCAATCGTCATGCGAGGTTTCTCCTTCCTTTGTTAACCAGATAGAACAGCACGGGGACGGTCATTCGCGAGAGCAAGAGAGACGCAATCTCTCCTGCCATCAGCGCAATCGCCAAGCCCTGGAAAATGGGATCGAACAGAATCACCGACGAGCCCACCACAACGGCGGCGGCCGTGAGCATCATCGGCCGGAAGCGAACCGCCCCGGCGTCAATCACGGCCGCATCGAGCGGCATCCCCTGAGCCAGGCGCAGCTCGATGAAGTCCACTAGGATGATCGAATTTCTCACTACGATGCCGGCGCCGGCGATAAAACCGATCATCGAAGTTGCGGTGAAGAAGGCGTGGAGCAGGCCGTGTGCGGGCACGATCCCGACCAGTGAGAACGGGATCGCGGCCATAATGACCAACGGTGTCACGAACGACTGGAACCAGCCGACCACCAGGCCATAGATCAAAATGAGCACCGCCGCAAAGGCGATGCCGAGGTCGCGGAAGACTTCGTAAGTAATGTGCCACTCGCCGTCCCACTTCATCGAATAGCGTCCGGAATCCGACGGCAGCGCCGCCATGTGCTGCTCGACCTGGTAGCCTTCCGGAATCTTGATCTTGTCGATCGCCGGTCCGATTTTGAGAACCGCGTAGACCGGGCTCTCGATCTCTCCGGCGATGTCGGCGGTTACATACGTCACCGGCATCAGGTTCTTATGGTAGATACTCTTGTCTTCGACCTGCTTTGTAACGCGCACCAGTTCTGCCAGCGCGACCTGGCGTCCGTCGCTCCCGGCGATTTTCAGACCTTGGATACGCTCCAGATCGGACCGCGTGGCGCGGTCCAGCCGCACGGTCAGCGGGACATCCTCTTTCTCGGCGTCCTGGTGCAGCAGGCCCGCAGCGTAACCGGCCGAGGCGACCTGCAGGACTCGTGCAATCTGATCCTCGGAGATCCCGGCGATGGCGGCCTTTTCCTCGTCGACAGACAAGCTGTACTTAGGTTGATCGTCCTCCACGTACCAATCGACGTCGACCACGCCCTTGGTCTGCCGGAACAGGTCTCGTATCTGCCGCGCGAGCGCGGTCCGCCGATCGAGGTTCGGGCCATACACCTCCGCGACCAGCGTTTCGAGCACCGGTGGGCCGGGCGGCACTTCGGCCACCTTGATCCGGGCGCCATAACGTTCCGCGATGGGCTGAATGCGCTGGCGCACCTGTTTAGCGATCTCGTGGCTTTGCAGGTTGCGCGCGTCCTTGGCGAGCAGGTTCACTTGAATATCCGCAACGTTCGGCCCGCGCCGCAGGTAATAGTGGCGGACCAGTCCGTTGAAGTTGTAGGGCGACGCCGTTCCCACGTAGGTCTCGACGTTCACTACCTCACGCTGTTTCTGCGCCTCGTCGGCGAGCAACTGCGTGACGCGCGCGGTTTCTTCGAGCGTGGTTCCGGTGGGCATGTCCACAATCACCTGGAACTCGCTCTTGTTGTCGAACGGCAGCATCTTGACCTTGACAAATCCGAAGTAGAACAGCGACACCGAAGCCAACAGCAGCATCACAACGCCGCCGACGAAGCTCCAACGCAGGACGGCCCGGTGCAAGAGGCTGCCCATGAAGCGCCGATAAGCCCGAGTGAAGAAATCCTCCCGCTGGGCCTCATCGTGTCCGCCCGGCTTGAGAATCCGCACCGCGGCCCATGGCGTCACCACGAACGCGACAATCAGCGAGAAGAGCATCGCAGCGGTGGCGCCAATCGGGATGGGACGCATATACGGTCCCATCAGTCCGCCGACGAACGCCATCGGCAGAATCGCCGCCACCACGGCCAGCGTGGCCAGAATGGTGGGATTGCCGACCTCGTCCACCGCCTCTATCGCAACTTCGAACGGCGGCCGGCCGCGATTGTCGGGCATCCGCCAGTGGCGAACGATGTTCTCCACCACCACGATGGCGTCGTCCACCAGGATGCCGATGGAGAAGATCAGCGCAAACAGCGTGATCCGGTTTAGCGTGTAGCCATAGAGGTAGAAGACCGTGAGCGTCAGGGCCAGCGTCACCGGAATCGCGATAAACACTATCAGCGATTCGCGGCGGCCCAGTGTGATGGCGATGAGGACACTCACGGAAATGACGGCAATCAGCATGTGCCACAGCAGCTCGTTCGATTTTTCCTTCGCCGTGTCACCGTAATTACGGGTGATGGTCATCTCCACGTCAGAGGGGATCACGGCGCCCCGCAGCGCCTCCAGACGATGCAGAACATCCTCGCTCACCGTGACGGCGTTGGTGCCCTTGCGCTTGGAAACGGCAATCGTAACCGCCGGGTAAAAGCCCCTGCCATTGGAAAAGCGCACGTATTGCGATGGCTCCTCGCCGCCGTCGGTCACTTGCGCGACGTCGTGCACGAAGATCGGCTTGTCGTTGACGACGCCGGCGACCACGTTGCGAACATCCTCGGCGGTGCGCAGGAACTGGCCAGTCTCAAGGAGGTATTGCTGGTTGCCGCTGGCAAATTCACCCGACCGCGTCCTGCGGTTGGAAAGACCTAGCGCCCCCACTACCTGCAACGGTGAGACATTGTAGGCGCCAAGACGCAGCGCGTCCAGCGTGATGCGAATCTCGCGGCGCTCGCCGCCGATCAGTGCGACGGCCGAGACGTCCGGGGTCTGTTTGATCGTGTCATCCACTTGCGCCGCGATGCGCCGCAGCTCGAAATCGCCGTACCGCTTGCTCCAGAACGTGAGCGCCAGGATGGGTACGTCGTCGATGGAGCGAGGCTTCACCAATGGAAGCGAGGCGCCGGGCGGAATCAGGTCCAGATTGGCGTTGAGCTTCTGGTTCAGACGCACAATGGCCTTCTCTTCGTCCTGTCCGACGAGGAAGCGAACGATCGCCAGGGACATGCCCGGGCTGGAGGTCGAGTAGATGTACTCCACGCCAGGGATCTCCCACAGCAATTTTTCCATCGGTTTGGTGACGCGCTCCTCCACTTCATGCGGCGACGCGCCGGGCATCTGGACGAAGACGTCCACCATCGGCACGATGATCTGCGGTTCCTCCTCGCGCGGCAACTTCCATACCGCGAAGGCTCCCAGCAACAGCGAGCCGGCGATCACCAGCGGCGTCAGCTTCGATCCGATCCAGGCCCGGGCGAACTTTCCCGCGGGACCAAGTGTACGTTCCACCTTCACAGGCGGACCTCCACGCTGGCTCCATCCGCGAGATCCTGCGGAACCGGAAAGATCACCCTTTCACCGGCACTGAGGCCCGAAAGCACCTCGACGCGGTCTTTGAGTTTCTGCCCGACGGTGATCAACCGGGTGCGGGCAACGCCCGAGTCCGCTACCAGGACCGATTGCAACTGGCCCCGCTCGATGACGGCCCCCGCCGGAATCGCCAGCAAGGAGCGGCTCGCCAGCTGGAACCTCGCGCGCCCGAAAACGCCCGAGCGAAGCGCCGTCAGGACGGGCAGATCGATCTTGACGGTGTAGGCCCGCGAAGCGGCATCCACGGCGGGGACAATCTCGGAGACCCGCGCATCGAACGTGCGATCGATGGTGTCCAAGGTAACCGACACTGGCTGGCCGACGCGAATGGCCGCCAAATGGTCTTCTTCCACCGACGCTTCGAAGCGGTATGCGCCTTCGCGTTCGATGGTCAGCAGAGGCGCACCCGGAACGGCCAGACTGCCGGGTTCAATGGCCTTGGAGACGACAATGCCGGCGAAAGGCGCCAGAACCTGGGCGTAGCTGCGCGTCACTTCGGTGGAACGAACTTCCTGATCCACTCGCGCGAGCGTCGCGTTCAATTGGACGCGCCGCGCCTGTGTCATGTCGTAAGCCGCCTGGGCGGCCTTGAGCTTAGCCGAGGCCTCATCGAACTCCTGGTTCGAGATCGACTTCTTCTGAAAGAGATCCCGCATACGCCCGAACGTTACTTGCGCCAAGTCGAGATTGGCCTTGGCGGCCGCGACGGCGCCGTCGGCCTCGGGCACGGCAGTGCGAACTTCGTCGCGGGCGGCCTCGGCGCGGCGCGAACTCACGTCCAGGTCGCGTGTATCGAGCATCACCAGCGGTTGGCCTTCGCGAACGCGATCACCGGCCTGCACTTTCACTTCGCGCACGTAACCCATCAGCTTGGCGGCGATCACGGCCGAAGTGCGAGCCCGCACGGTTCCGGTCGCTTCATAGATGGCGGGCCATGTCTCGATGGCTGCCGTTGCCGTGGAAACGGGAACCGCTGGTTGAGAGGCTGCGGTGGTTTTCTCCTTTGGCGCCTCGCCGCAGCCAACCAGCCAGATCGCGGCGGGAATCAAGAACAGGTGACCTTTCGTCATCGCGAACCCTCATTTAAGATTTCTGAATCGACGGTCAATGTGCCTTCTGCCAGTTCCAGCATGGCGGCGGCGATGCGCTGGTCGTGTATGGCGGACAGGCGCCGGGTCCGCGCTTCGAGCACGGCCGTCTCGGTGCGAAGCAGGTCCGTAACGTTGCTCATTCCGGCTTCATACCGGTTCTGCGTGATACGAAGACTTTCTTCGGCCTCCGCGACGGATGCTTTGGCAACCTCAATGCGCTGACCGGCTGCGCGCAGATCGGCGTACGCCCGGCGGACCTGGAGCCGGATGGCAGAGCCGGCGCGCTCCTGCTCGGCCTCGCTCCGGCTCAGCGCGAACCTGCTCTCCTCGATGCGCGCCTTGTCGCTGAAGCCGTTGAATAGGTTCCAATGCAGTCCGATCGAGACCAGCCAGTTGGCGCCCCCCTTGTCGTAGAAACGCTGCCGGTCCGCCTCAAAGGCGGCGTGAACGCCCACCTGCGGCAGCAGGCTGCTGCGCGCCGCGGCCGCCTGATTCGCAGCCAAGCCGGTTGCGAGTTTCACCTGGCGAGCCTCCGGTCTCTCGCTGAGGGCGTTCTTCTCGTAGTCTGCCAGGACGCGCTCCGGCAATTGCAGGGGCGTCAGTGCCGCGCTCAAGGTGTGCGCCGTGTCGAGCGGCAGGCCCAACGCATCGTTCAGCGCGGCGCGTGCCACGTCAAGATCCGCGCCGCTCCGGATCTGCCGCTCGCGAACATTGGCCAAGTGAACGCGGATCGAAAGCATATCGACATCAGTTGACATTCCAGTGTTCCGGACGGATTCGGCGCGATCGAGATCGGTCTCCGCCGAGCGCATGGCCTGGTTGGTCGCATTGAGTTGCTCGGCGCCCAACAGCACGTCGTAGTAGGCCCGGATCACGCTAGCGATCACCGCCATCTGGGTGCGGCGGCCATCCTCTTTGGCGATATCCTTCGCCAATTCGGCGGACCGGACGGCTTGCCGCGTCTGGCCTGCGTCATAGAGCGCTTGATCCGCGGTAAGTTGCGATTGGAAGTTGTTCAAAGAATCGGGCCGGTTTAATGGTCCAACCTGGAAGTTCTGTTCGCCGAACTGATGCTGCGCGAGTAGGGAGGAGAACACAAAGACCGGATTATCGCTGCGGGCCCAGGATTCGGAGTAGTTGACCTTTGGCAGATTGCCACTGCGCGCCTCCACCACGCGGCGTGCCGCGGCGTTCCAGTCCGCTGTGGAAACGGCCATCGACTTATTCGCAGCTAGCGCGTGGCGAACTGCGTCTTTTGGCGACAATGAGTCTTGCGCCGGGCCCGGCAGCGCCCACCAGACCAATATCAAGAGTGTTTTCTTCATTGCTTCTAGTGCGGAGGATGCAGTTGGCGTGCCGAGGTGACACCGTGTTACCTTTCCGTGTGCTTTGCATCCTTCCTCTCGGGAGGAGCTGGTATCGAAATCGCGATCCATGCCGCGGCGCTCGTAAAGGTCTGGTTCGAAGCCGGGCCCCGCTACAATGAGAAGCGGTACTGGCCTTGGAACGCGACACCGAAGTTAAACTCGCTCGGCAGTTGATCGCTGGAGAGCCGGAGGCGTTCGACCGCTTTGTGGAACACTTCCGCGCCAAAATTTTTCACTATAGCTGGCTGATGTGCGGCCAACGGGAAGACGCCGAGGAAGTGGCGCAGGAGACGTTACTCAAGGTCTTTGAAAGTTTCGCCCATCTTCGCGAGCCGGAGCGAGTCCGCCCGTGGGTTTTTCGAATCGCCAAGAACGCCTGTCTGATGAAGCGGCGGAAGAGCGTTTTCGCTCCATCGCAGGAACTCTCGCTGGACGAATTTCTACCGGCCATGAATCGTGAGGGCGGCCACGCCACGATCCAGATTGCCGATTGGTCCCGGCTGCCGGATCGGCAGATGCTGCAATCGGAGATGAAGGAAGTGCTCGCACGGGCGATTCGCGAGCTGCCGGAAAACTACCGGGCCGTAATCCTGCTGCGGGACATGGAGGAGTTGTCCACGCTGGAGACCGCCCAGATCCTCGATCTGACGGAGGACGTCGTCAAGACGCGCTTGCATCGCGCCCGTTTGGCGGTCCGCCAAGAGTTGGATGAATACCTGCGGACCGATAGCCGGGTGCTGCCCAGCCGCACGTGAGGAAAATAAGATGGAGTTCGATGAGCGCACCGAAAAATGCCGGGAAGTCTTTTCACTGCTGTCCGAGTATCTGAACCTGGAGCTTCCAACCGGCGCCTGCCAGGAGATTGAGACTCACCTTGCTGGTTGCCCACCCTGCATCGAGTTTGCCGAGAGCCTCCGCAAAACAGTGGAACTCTGCCGCCGTTACCGGCCGCGCGAACTGCCGGAGCCGCTGGAGAAGAACGCGCGGCAGCAGCTCCTCGATTCTTACCAAAGGATGCTCGGTGCTCGGAAAGATCCTTCTCAATTGAACCGGTGACCCTCGGACGGACGCCCGCAGGGTTTACCCACTCTGGGGCCGGGTGGCGGGGAGCCACCACAAAGAGCGGACCTCGATCACGCCGACCGTCGGCGGAATCCCCGTCGCGGCCTGGAAGCTGACGATTCACCCTTGGGCGAGCCCGGCGGCAAGGAACACGCGATGCCCAGCAACGGCGGAAGCCGAAGGCCGAAGGCTTCTTATTGGTCTCTTGGTTGCTTTTCTTGGAAGTTATCGATTAGGCACCCCGGGGAGCCGTTCGCAGTGCGCCGAGCCGCCCCCGCCGCGTCCAGTCAGCGCGGTGGCTTGCGGTCAGAACATTTCTCCTTTCGGGGCGGGGGGGCAAGGATTCTCGGATTAACCGGCCAATCCGTGGGGAAAGCTGTTAGGGAGCGCCATTGCTGAGCCCCCGGTGTGACGGCTTGCGACTTCTGTGAGCAGCCATACCGACGGGAGAAGACGCCATTACC
>Ga0187862_10005253_pt1 | contig 12032 bp, 10 predicted proteins | sample June2016WEW_10_1_FD_133003 | JGI IMG/M metagenome (GOLD analysis project Ga0187862, IMG submission 133003) | Peatland microbial communities from SPRUCE experiment site at the Marcell Experimental Forest, Minnesota, USA - June2016WEW_10_150 | ecosystem: Environmental > Terrestrial > Soil >...
AGCCGGGCGACGCTGCCCTCGGGGGTCTCGATCTGGTCGCGCATCTGGTCTCCCTTTTCGTCGATCACATGCAGGCGATAGCGCAAATAGGAGCCGGGATGCTGGATGACCAGGGCTTCGTTGTTGGCGCAATCGACGGCCCAGGCGCGGGCGGGCACGGCGGGCAGGGAAGCGGCGGAAGTGTCCTGCGAGGCCGCCGTATAGTGTGCCGGGCCGGCGGTTGCAAGCACCAGGGCGCACGCGCTGAGCAGCGGCCAGAGCCGGGCGCGCCAGCGCGGCAACACGCGTCGGCGCGGCAGAGCGGGCCGATGAGGGGGACTTAGTTGGGAACGGATTGCGCGCTGGGCGGCCGAGGGTGCGGTTTTCATCGCTTGAGGGGATTGCATTCTGCCGTCGTACTGGGTTTGACGTGGGATCCAGGCGTTAAGTTTTCTTCGCCCCAGGACGAAGGCTGCCTCTGGAGACCTGCGGGTTGCGTTTGTCTTGAGTTTAACCTGAGTTCAATGTGGGGGTTTGCCTCGCAGCGCTGGGCTGGGTATAGTTCGGCAAGTATGATGAATGCAGTTTAAGTGCCATCATTGCAGCCAGGGAGAACGAGAAACCGATGAAGCCAGCCGAGGGTTCGACCGTTATTGGCAAGTCCGTCACGATTCGAGGAGAGGTGGCGGGCAATGAGGACCTGTACATGGACGGCGTGGTGGAAGGAACCATCGTGCTGCCGGAGAGCCGGTTGACGGTGGGGCCGAATGCGCGCGTGATGGCGGATGTGAACGCGCACGAGGTGGTGATCTTCGGGTTGGTCGAAGGCAATCTGCGCGCATCGGGGCGGATTGAGTTGCGTGCGTCGGCGGTGGTGAAGGGAGACATCGTTGCGGAGAGGTTGTCGATCGAGGAGAACGCGAGCATGAAGGGCCGTGTCGATCTGTCTGAGGTCGCGGCGGAGGTGGTCCTGGCGCGGCTGCCGGGCACCCAGGACCCTGCGACGGACGCAGAGGTCCTGGACCTGACCTGAACGGGAAGGAGACGGAAAGATGGCCAGCATCTTTGGTGGCAAGGACAAACCCGGCGGTGCGGCGGCGGAGAAAGGACGCGTCTCGCGGCATTCCAGCGGATGGGGTCAACTGCTGGAACGGATGCGCGCCGAGGAATCGCTGCGCGTTCTGGATATCGGTCCCACCTCGTCGACCAACATCAACTTTGTTACCGAGCTGGGGCACAGCATCTACCTGGCGAACCTGGTGGAGGACGCGGCCAGGCACGACTGGATCGCTGCCAAGGAGGACGGCGAGGGGGTGCGCTTCGATGTGGAACGGTTTCTGGCGGCGCACCTGAATTTTTCCGGGCGTGGATTCGATGTGGTCTTGTTCTGGGACACGGCGGACTATCTTCCCGGGGAGTTGCTGGTTCCGGTGCTGGAGCGCATCCACGCGGTGATGGTGCCGGATGGACAGATGCTGGCGATGTTTCATCCGTCCGCGGGAGCGTCTGCATCGGGGGCGGCCAAGACGGACTTCCACCGCTACCACCTGACCGGCACAAACAAAGTGGACGTGCAGCGCGCGGGGGAGTATCCGTTGCTGACAAGCTATACCAATCGCCAGATTGAGCGGCTGCTCGGGTCGTTCAAGAGCTTTCATTTCTTTCTGGGCAAGGACAACGTGCGCGAGGTTGTGGTTACGCGCTAGAGCGGATTCACCGGTGGTGGTTCCGGGGCGCATGACGCGGCGCTGTCTTCCCGCAAGGAACGCAGCATTGCACTACCTTGGCCAGGCCGCGCGTACAGTAAAACCGTTCTAGGGGGATGGTTCTCTTGCGGAAGATTGTTGCAGCATAGTTGCATTAAAACGCGATGGCGCGGCGCCCGCCGGTGGAGTGAGCGCTACGCCATGCCTGCAAGCAGTAACTGGCGGTGGACCTTGGGGATGGCTACTTTCCGGCTGCTGCCAGCTTCCTGCGCTCTGCCCAGCGCTTCTTCATGGCTTCTGCGATGCGCTTGCGGCCCTCGGCGCTGATCTTGCGTTTGCGGGTCTTGGCCTTAGCGGCGGGCTTGACATTCTTGCTGCCCTTGGGGCGGCCTCGACCCTTGCCTGCCTTCGCGGCGCCGCCGGAGAGTAGTTCGCGGGCCTGTTGAAGTTTCGAAATCTGTGAGTCAATTTCCTCAAGAATACGGCTTACTTCCATGTGTTGCCTCCTGGTTGCGGTCGGGAATAAAAACCCCAACCGCATTCTTTCAGTGCGTTGTCCGGAATAGTCCGATGGATTGCGACCACTTACTTCGTTGCGATTCTGGCGCTAGGTGTTCCAGTGCAACTATTACATAAGTAGAAACGGTCTGGCAAATAAAATTAGTGGACTGCCGGATTATTTCGATAGTTTAGGCCGTTCTCCTAAAGGGATGGCGGCGCTGCGGGCAAAATATTGATGTCTTGCCTTCGATTGCGCTCAGGCCAAATGGATGGATTGGGAATATCGGCTCTACCCCAACTGAGGCAACACGATAATAATTAGGGGAAGATGCGGCGACGGGGTTCTATCGACCGTGCGACCGCGGGTCGCAGGCAGCGTCTCCGGGGGCGCGTAGTTCGCACGGGAGACAACCGGTCCCATCAATGCCTTCGGGCTGATTTGTCCGGATGTGAGACCCGCCTGCAAGACGGGGCTCATGAACCTCGCGTGAGGAAGCAGATGGTTGATGAGACCGGTTCTAATGGCAACGGCGTCGCGATGTTAGACTGCATAATAATGCGATTGATTCCGTTACGGCTGTGGGCGTTGGCGATTTTGTCGGGTGTGCTGCAGGTGCTGCCATTTCCGATTGCGGGACCTGCGCCGGTGTGGCGGACGGCGTTTTGCTGGATTGCGCTAACTCCGCTACTGATGGCACTTACCGGGAAGGATGCTAATGGGCGGCCGCTGCGCGCGATCCAGGGTGCGGCGCTGGGCTATGCCTCGGGATTTGTCTGGTACCTGGGGAACTGTTACTGGGTCTATGCCACGATGCACCATTACGGTGGGATCGCCAAGCCCGCGGCGGCCGGGATTCTGGTTCTTTTCTGCCTCTACCTCGGGCTCTATCATGCGTTGTTTGGCGCGTTGATTGCCGCGTTTCGTCGCGCCAACCTGGGGAGGAGAAACCTGGGAGTGCAAGGCGCGCTTCTTCTCAGTCCGTTCGCCTGGGTTGCGGTGGAGCTGGCGCGGGCGCGGATTACCGGGTTTCCGTGGGACCAGCTGGGCGTTACGCAGGTGGACAATTTATTACTGACGCGGCTTGTGCCGTATGTCGGGGCGTATGGTATTTCATTTGTAATTACGGCGGTGAATGCGCTTTGGCTGCTGCGGATTACTCTGAAGCAACGGCGCTACACGCGGCCTGCGCTGATGGTGGCCTGTGTGTCCATTGTTCTGTTGTATGTATTCTTTCTAAGACGGGTTCAGCCGCCAATCCATGAGGCAACGCAAGCGACGGCGACTCTGGTGCAGGAGAACCTTGAGGTAGGAGCGGAGGCGGCCAGCTCCAGGCCTCCGCTTACACCGAGCGAGAAGCTGCAGACGTTTTCGGAACTAAGTCTCTTTCCTCCGGCAGATGAAGCATGCGATGGAATCCCTGAGTTGCCTGGGACTCAGTGCTTAGGCTCTGTTCCTGCACAACAGGGCGCAGGGTCTGACGGCGCGCGTTATCTGCAACCAACGGATTTGATTGTGTGGCCGGAGGCCCCGAACGATTTTATGGTGATTGAGCCGCCGTTGCGCGCGACCATCTCAAGCCAGGAGTTTCGCACGGCGATCTCCAGCCTGGCGCGCGCGGCCGATGCGCCGATCATCGTGGGCACGTTCGGGATCGATGCGGATCCCGCTGTGACGCGCGGATATGACTTGTATAACTCCGCGGACTTCATCACATCGGACGGCAGGTTTGTGGGACGGTACGACAAGATGCACCTGGTGCCCTTCGGAGAATATGTTCCATACAAGAAGCTGTTCTTCTTTGCTGGGAGCTTATTGCAGGAAGTGGGCTTATTAGATCCCGGAAAACACAGGACGGTGTTTACGACCGGCGGACACACCTATGGCACCTTCATCTGTTACGAGTCGGTCTTTGCGGACGAGGTGCGCCAGTATGCGCAGATGGGCGCGGATGTGCTGGTGAATATCTCCGACGATGGATGGTATGGCGACACCAGCGCGGCGTGGGAGCACCTGAATATGGTGCGCATGAGGGCCATCGAGAACCATCGCTGGGTGCTGCGCGCCACCAACACCGGAGTGACGGCGGCGATCGATCCTTACGGCCGGGTCGTAACTTCCGCGCCGCGACACATCCGCACCAGCCTTCGCGTCGGCTTCAACTATGAGCACGATCTTACTTTTTATTCCGTGCACGGGGATTTATTCGCGTACCTCTGCGCGCTGGTGACGGCGGGTGGGTTGGGGCTGGGGTTGCTGCGCAGGACGACTTAGGAAATACTCGCGGATGGGGTAGTCTGTGTCGCCTTGTTCGAAATAACGGAGAGTCCTCGCTCTACAAACAGGTCGAAGCTCCCCTAGCCGATCGCCTCGTCCCAGTTTTCGAGATAGGCCTTGAAGTCGGCCATGAAGCGGCCGGCGTCCGCGCCGTCCACGATGCGGTGGTCGAAGCCCAGCGTAAACCTCTGGATGGAGCGGATGGCGATGGAGTCGTTGCCGTCCTCGTCGGTCACCACCACGGGCTCCTTGTTGAGCCCTCCGATGCCGAGGATGGCCGCCTGCGGCTGGTTGATGATGGGCAGGCCAAACTGCTCGCCGAAGATTCCCGAGTTGGTGAGTGTGAAGGTGCCGCCCATAACCTCGTCGGGCGCGAGTTTCTTGCCACGCGCGCGCTCGGCGAGGTCGGCGATGGCACGCGCGATGCCTAGGAAGTTCTGCTCCTCGGCCTGCTTGATGACGGGAACGATGAGGCCCCACTCCAGCGCCACGGCGATACCGATGTTGATGTTCCTGCTGTAGCGGATGGCGTCGCCCTCCACCGTTGCGTTGACGATGGGGTGCTTGCGCAGCGCGGCGATGGCGGCGCGCGTGATGAACGGCATGTAGGTCAGCTTGACGCCGTTGCGCTGCTCGTACTTCGACCTCTCGCGCTCGCGCAGGCGGACGATGCGCGTCATGTCCACCTTGAAGACGGTGTGGACGTGCGGGCTGGTGCGCTTGGACTCCACCATGCGCTGCGCGATGATGCTGCGCATTTTGGTCATGGGGACCAGGCTGCCGGGAATGGGCGCATCCGCGGCGGGCTTGGCCGGTGCTGGTGCGGACTTCGCCGCGGGATTTTCGATGTAGCCGAGAATGTCTGTCTTGGTGATGCGTCCGATGGGGCCTGTTCCGGGGACCCGAGCCAGATCGACGTTGTTTTCCTTGGCGATCTTGCGCACCAGCGGCGACGAGCGCGGACGTTCCCCTGCGCCTGCCGACGCGACTGGTGTTGCTGAGGCGATCGGCGCGACCGATGCGACCGGGGTGGGTGCAGCAGAAGCGGGTGCCGCGGGTGCGGGAGCCGCCGCTGGCTTGCCAATTCCGCCGCCGATGACCGCGACGACAGTGTTGATGCCGACGACCGAGCCTTCGGGGAATTTGATCTCGGTCAATGTTCCGGCGGCGGGCGAGGGTATCTCCGCGTCCACCTTGTCGGTGGAGATCTCGAAGAGCGGCTCGTCGCGCTCCACCTTGTCGCCGACCTTCTTGAGCCATTTGGTGATGGTGCCTTCCGTGATGGATTCCCCCATCTGCGGCATGGGCACGTCTGTGCGGCCTCCGTCCGTCGGAGCTGGTGCAGCGGAAGCAACAGGGGCAGCGGCTGGTCCTGCGACCGGTGCAGTTGATGAAGCCGATGAAGTCGCTATAGCCGTTGGCGCAGGAACTGCCTTGGTTGCAGGCACGGCTGCATTGTCTGCCCCCGCCGCGATGACGCAGACCACGGTGTTGATCTGCACCGTGCTGCCCTCGGCGACCTTGATCTCCTGCAAGGTTCCGGCGGCGGGGGAGGGGATCTCGGCGTCCACCTTGTCGGTGGAGATCTCGAAGAGCGGCTCGTCGCGTTCGACCTTATCGCCAACCTTCTTGAGCCATTTGGTGATGGTGCCCTCGGTGATGGATTCGCCCATCTGCGGCATAACTACGTCAGTCGGCATCGGATTCCTTCCAGAGTTAGTGGGCGCTGCGAATGCGGTCGTGCGCCTATGGATTATAAGGCTTGGGGCCGGAGGCGTGCTGCGAACAGAGCGCGCGGGCCGCACTGAATAGATGCTGCGAGGGCGCACGCGGCACTCCTATTTTGGCCTTTATATTCGACTACCCGGTGGCGCGAGGAGTTGCTCGATCGAGTCGCACCACAGCATCTGGCGCTGGAAGACCCAGCCAAAGTTGCGCGCGGTGGCGTGGATCGCGCGGGCCATTGTGGGCTCACGACTTGCATCGGCTTCCAACTTCAGGCTGGTGACGCCGCGGTCGCGGATGCCGCAGGGGACGATCCAGTCAAAGTCGCCGAGGTCGGTGGTGACGTTCAGGGCAAAGCCGTGCGATGTGACCGCCTGCGAGACGTGCACGCCGATTGCGGCCAGCTTCTTCTCGCGAATCGCCGAGGGATTGGGTGCCCCATTCGTGACGGTCTTATCGTCACGGGTGGGTTCGTCGCCAAGCGTCCAGACACCGGTGCACTTGGGAATGCGCTTGGCCATTACGCCGAAGTCGGCGCAGGTGCGGATCAGCGCCTCTTCCAGCAGGCGGACGAAGTCGACGGGGCCGAGATGCGGGCCACGCTTGCCGGGCCACTCGCCGCGCAGATCGACGATGGGGTAGCCGATGAGCTGGCCCGGGCCGTGGTAGGTCACGTCGCCGCCGCGATTGACCTCGTGTAGCTCCACTCCGTGGCTCGCCAGCCAATCGTTGCTGACCAGAATATTGGCGCGCGATGCGTTGCGGCCCAGCGTGATCACCGGTGGATGCTCCAGCAGCAGGAGCGTGTCGCCAATGAGGTCCTGCTTGCGCGCCGCGATGACGCGCCGCTGGATCGTCAGCGCTTCAGCGTAGGGCACGCGGCCGAGAGAGAGAAGGTGAATAAACATGGCTGACGATCCTGGCCGGAATCACGCAAACTCTGCTGCGGGCCGAGTGAGGAATCAAAAGAAGATGGTGCCGCTCACAACTCTGTTCCTTTGTACGCGATCAGCTTCTGCGCTCGCCCAACAAATTCATCCAGCGTGGCAGAGCCCTGGTCGCCTTTGCCACGAGTGCGCACGCTGACGCCGTTGCTGGCCGCCTCCTTGTCGCCGAGGATGAGAATGAACGGGAGCTTCTGCAGGCCGAAGTCGCGGATCTTGGCATTCATCTTCTCGTTGCGCGCGTCGAGTTCCACGCGCAGGCCGGCGGCTTCCAGCGTTGCCTTCACCTGCTCCGCGTACGCCAGGTGCTTGTCGCTGCTGATGGGAACCAGGCCGACCTGCACCGGCGCGAGCCAGAAGGGAAACGCCCCGGCGTAGTGCTCGATGAGCACGCCGAAGAAGCGCTCCACCGAGCCGAAGAGCGCGCGGTGGACCATGACGGGCTGATGCAGCTCGCCGTCCTCGCCCTTGTACTCCAGCTCGAATCGCGCGGGCAGGTTGAAGTCGAACTGCACGGTGGAGAGCTGCCACATGCGGCCCAGCACATCCACCAGCTTGATGTCGATCTTCGGCCCATAGAACGCGGCTTCGCCGGGCATCGTGCGGTAAGATATGTTCCTCCTCTTGAGCGCACTCTGAAGGCTAGCAACGGCATGTGACCAGCTGTTGTGGTGGCCTGTATAGTCCTGTTGTTTAAACGGGTCCCATGTCGAGAGCTCGACCTTGAACTCCGTAAAACCGAATGTATTCAGCACCGACTTGGCAAAGTCGATGCACGCGACGACCTCATCCTCGATCTGGTCGGGTGTGCAGAAGATATGCGCGTCGTCCTGCGTGAATCCGCGCACGCGCAGCAGGCCGTGCATGGTTCCCGAGCGCTCGTAGCGGTAGACGTTGCCCAGCTCGGCATAGCGCAGCGGCAGGTCGCGGTAGCTGCGCGGGCTGCTCTTGTAGATCAGAATATGGCCGGGGCAGTTCATCGGCTTCAGCCGGTACTCGGCGTCGTCCAGCTCCATGGGCGGGTACATGTTCTGGTTGTAGTAGCCCTCGTGGCCGCTGATCTTCCACAGCTCGCGGCGCATGATGTGTGGCGTAAAGACCAGGTGGTAGCCGCGGCGCACGCACTCCTCGCGCATCCAGTCTTCCATGGTCTTGCGGATGAGCCCGCCCTTGGGATGCCAGAAGATCAGCCCCGCACCGGCGACCTCCTGAATGCTGAAGAGGTCGAGTTGCCTGCCCAGCACGCGATGGTCGCGCGCCTTGATCTCCTCCAGCCGCTTGAAGTAGGCGTCCAGGTCCTTCGCGTTGAAGAACGCCGTCCCGTAGATGCGTTGCAACTGCTGGTTCTTCTCGTCGCCCAGCCAGTAGGCGCCGGCAATCGCGGTCAGCTTGAACGCCTTGACCCGGCCCGTCGAAGGGATATGCGGGCCGCGGCAGAAGTCGGTGAAGCCGCCGTTCTTGTAGAGCGAGATTGCGTCGCCGGGCTGGGTGAACTTCTCGATGAAGTAGACCTTCATGAAGTCGCCCGCAGCAGAGTACTCACTTAGACCCTTGTCGCGCGGCTTCTCAACGCGGACGAAGGGCTCGTTGCGCGCGACGACCTCCGCCATCCGCGCCTCGATTGCGGCGAGGTCGGCTTCGGTAAACGGCGTAGCGCGATAGACGTCGTAAAAGAAGCCGTTGTCGGTGGCTGGCCCGTGGCCAAGCTTGGTCTCGGGAAAGAGCTCCAGAATGGCGGTCGCCATCACGTGCGCGGCGGAGTGGCGCAGCACCTTGAGCGCGGCCTCGTCGGACTCCTTCAGCAGCCACAGCGCCACGTCTTCGTTGAGCGGGGCCGCGAGGTCCACCAGTCGCGCGCCGTCGTCGCCAGCACCGGCCGCGCCGTACATCACGGCTTCGGAGTCCGAACTGGCGTCGGCCGCGGAACCGGGTGCCCCATTCGTGACAGGTTCACCGTCACGAGTGAAATTCGCCGCGCCGAGCGGACGGATGCGCGCAATGACCACCGCGGCGGCCAGCCGGGGCGAGATGCCGGTGGCGATTTCCAGGGGAGTAGTCCCGCGCGCGACTTCGCGCACTGACCCGTCGGGAAGCTGGACTCGAATCTGTTCTTTGCTCACGCTCTACAGAATACTTCGTTCCGCGGCTTCTGACAGCAGGAGCGTTCAGCAGCCGCGGCGAAAGATGTCTGGGACGGCGTGAATTGCCGAAGACGATGGCTGGATGATTTCGGCAACTTTGCTGCGCCCGGCAAGGAGTTGAAGAGGAGCGGACGCGCCGGTTTGGCGACTCTTCCGCCTCTCTTCACCCTTTGAGACAGCTCTATGCGGCCTGGTTGCTCTGCTCGGCAGACGGGGGTGTCGCCCGCAGAGTCATGCGATTGGCCTTCGCCCACACATGTCCCCACCAGATGCCGATGAGGGGAGCAACAGCAACGACAACAAAAGCCAAGGCTACCGCATACCGCATAGTAAGTTCTCCTTGTGTTACCTCGGCAGTTTTGGAGGGGCCGAGTCGGAACGGTGAGGACCAGAATATGTGTGGGCCTGCACCCGTCATCACCGCCGGGTGCTACTTGTACTATCGACGTGGAGGGTCCCTTTCGCTATTCCACCTATGCATTTTCCGCGAACGTTCGCGGTACCTCCATGACACTTTTGTGTTATCCCCGACGCGCCGAAGTCCGGGCCTGGAACGGCTTTGCAACCATGGACATCCACAGACCCTGTCCATTCACACCATGCGATGCGAGAGAATGGAGGAGGAGCGTATCTCTCAGCGCTGCGGCGCGCGCGGATTGCAGCGTTCGAAGGCATCCACTGGGAGACAATGCAATTGAACGGCGCATGAAGGAGCAATCTTGAGTGGTATCGAAGGACCAACTGGCGCGGGCACGGAGGCGGTGGAGTCGCCCGAGGCGGTCGAACCGCCCAGCGCGGAGGAGCAGCGCATCGAAGGCCGTGCCTCGCATGCGTGGAGGGCGCTGCGCCATCGCAACTTCCAGCTCTTCGTCGCCGGGCAGAGCGTCTCGCTCATCGGCACATGGATGACGCGTGCGGCTACCTGGTGGCTGGTCTATCGCCTCACCCACTCGGCTCTGCTGCTGGGCACGGTTGGCTTCGCCGGACAGATCCCCACGTTTCTTCTCGCCCCCTTCGCCGGCGTCTGGGTGGACCGGCTCAATCGGCAAAAAGTTCTGGTATGGACGCAGACGCTGGCCATGGTACAGTCGCTCGCGCTGGCCGCGCTGACGCTCTCCGGCCGCATCACCATCCCCTGGGTGCTGGCGCTGAGCGCGATGCAGGGAATCATCAACGCCTTCGACATGCCCGGTCGCCAGGCCTTCCTGGTGCAGATGGTGGAGGACCGACGCGACCTGGGCAACGCCATCGCCATCAACTCGTCGATGGTCAACATGGCGCGGCTCATCGGCCCGTCGCTGGCCGGAATGCTGATCGCGGTCAGCAACGAGGGCTGGTGCTTCCTGATCGACGGCATCAGCTACATGGCCGTCATTGCGTCCCTGCTGATGATGCACGTGCATATTTCCACAACGAAACGCGCAGCCACCTCCATGCTGCACGAGTTGAAAGAGGGTTGGACGTACGTCTCGCACTTCGTGCCCATCCGCACCATCCTGCTGCTCTTCGCGGTCATCAGCCTCATGGGGATGCCCTTCGTGGTGCTGATGCCGATCTTTGCGGTGCGCGTGCTGCACGGTGACTCCAAGATCTCCGGCTTCCTGATGGGCGCCATGGGCATGGGCGCGCTGGCGGGCGCGCTGCTGCTGGCCGCGCGCCGCAGTGTGCTCGGCCTGGGCCGCAAGATCGCCATCTCCTCGGCGGTCTTCGGAGCGGGGCTGATCGGCTTCGGCCTCTCGCACACATTCTGGCTCTCGATGGGGATGATGCTGGTCGCCGGCTTCGGCATGATGCAGGGCATGGCGTCCAGCAACACCATCATCCAGACCATCGTCAGCGAAGACAAGCGCGGCCGTGTCATGAGCTACTACACCATTGCGTTCGTGGGCATGGCGCCCTTCGGCAGCCTGCTGGCCGGAACGTTGGCGCATTGGATCGGCGCGCCAGATGCAGTGATTTTGAACGGGGCCGTCGTGCTGCTCGGCGCGCTATGGTTCACCACTCGCCTGCCCGCCGTGCGCCGTGCCATCCGCCCCATCTATCGCGAGATGGGCATTCTGCCCGTCGAAGTCGTCAGCGGAATGACCGCCGGCGGCGCAAGCTGATTCATTGCGCGATGGCTAAAAAGGATGCTGAATAACTCAGTTTTGTTAAGGGCACGGCTTCAGCCGTGCCGTAAACTGCATTACTTGCATTACGGCTTTAGCCGCTGAGGGCAGCTATAAGACTGCGTATCGACTTTTCTGCATCTTCTAAAGCTGGCAGTTTCCGATCCATGCAACGCAGAATCGGCATCAGACAGCTTGTGTCCCTCTGGCGCAGCAGGCCAGGGCGAGTCAGGCTTGCAAGCTGCAGGCAGGAGAGAGCAACACCATGCACAACCATAGCGACGAAGCGCACGAGCCGGACTTTACGCCGACCTACCAAGAGGAATCGCAGAAGCAACCTTACTGGAAGCGCGCCCATCTGGATTGGCGCGTCTGGGTCGCCGTATTCTTCCTCTTCGCGGCCATTGCTGTCTATGTCTGGACCGTCGATCTCTCCATGGTGCCCCGCGTCTGAGTGAACAAAGCCGCAGTGGGTGCCCCATCCTTGCGGCGTACTTGTTCTTGCGCAAGGGTGGGATCGAACATATTTACTCGGCCAGAGACCTATGCGCTGCGCGCCTGCAGTAGCGCATTCACCTTCGCCATCACCTGAAACGCGTCGGCAACGTAGACCACGTCGGCCTTGCCGCGCGTCCATCCGCAGTTCGGGTCGA
>Ga0187862_10005255_pt1 | contig 12029 bp, 17 predicted proteins | sample June2016WEW_10_1_FD_133003 | JGI IMG/M metagenome (GOLD analysis project Ga0187862, IMG submission 133003) | Peatland microbial communities from SPRUCE experiment site at the Marcell Experimental Forest, Minnesota, USA - June2016WEW_10_150 | ecosystem: Environmental > Terrestrial > Soil >...
CCGAGTTTGTCTCACGTGATTTGGATCTGTGGGCCTACCAGCGCGGGGTCACGCTTGACTTCTCCCGGCCGGGCAAACCGACCGACAACGCATTTATTGAGGCTTTCAATGGACGCTTCCGCGCCGAATGCCTGAACACCCACTGGTTCCTGAACCTTGCAGACGCGCAAAAAAAGTTGGAGGATTGGCGTAGGTACTACAACTGCGCATCACAACACCCATCTGTCTATGTGATTGAAGAGAAGAGACTTTGCTGATCGGGATGCGATCCTGTGGGGTATTTTGGGTTCTGCCGCGCGCGCTCGGTAATAGCGCGTGCTGGTGACGACGAGAGAATGGCACGGCTGAAGATCCAGGGCCCTTCCGGCAGGGGATGAATCGACTCGATCTCGCCGGCTTCCGCCGCCAGCCTGAGCGTTCTGGGCGCGACATGAAGAAGCTGTGCGGCCTTGCTGAGGTTCAGCCACGGTTCGATTCCGTCATCGGCAGGCTTGTAGACGGCAATGTGGTGATGTGAGCGCAGTGAGGTGACACGCTCACGCGTCCAGCGATTGCCATAGCCTGTCACCAATCCGTTCCTGTTGAGGATGCCGGCGATGAGGTCATCATTGGCGATCAGCACCAGTTGTCGCACTGCGGCAATCACATCGGCTGAGGTGCTGTTGCGCTGCCCACGCCTGCGTCGAGGCAGGCGTATTTCGCTGTGAACGCCGCCGATCCAATGGACGACCAGAACGATCTCGGCCGCGTCCGGATCGATATCGGCAATCACCTCATGGATGACGGTGCGGACGATACGCTTCTTCAGCCGCGCGTCAGTCGAGGGGGCCGTCCAGACAGTCTTGAGGTCCGCAGCGAGCGTGGCGAGTGACGCCGGATCGACGAGGGGCGCGATCTTGGCGGTATCATGGGCGGCGATTTTGCCTTCGACCTCCGCCACGCGCGCGAGCGCCTTGTTCCAGCGCGCCTCCAGTTCGCCGGCCACCAGCCGATTGGCCGGGTCGGCGGCGTCGTATTGCCGGAAGGCGCGATCGGTTGCATAGCGCGCCGCTTCGAGATCGCGCTTGAGTGCTTCGCGCACCTGATCCCGCCGCTGGTTAGCCTCTTTCTCGGCGGCTACGGCCGCCGCAATAGCGCCGGGCCCCACCACGGTGAGAAGCGCTTCCTCAATGGCGTCATCGACCCGCAGACCGCCAAAGGCGATGCAACGCGGCTCACCATTGTCCATCCAGCCGCGGCTGCAGCTGTAGCGCGGGATGTGATGCTTCGCGCCCGAGTAGCGAAGCGTCAGCTTACGCCCGCAGCGGCGGCAGCGGAGCAGGCCCGCCAGCAAAGCGTCGCCGTGCTTGGGCGCGCCGTGATGGCGGCTGGTGGGTATGTTGCTGCTCACCATCTTGCGGATCGTCTCAGCCTTCTCCCAGCTGACGTAGCCCTCGTGAGCGTTCGGCATCAGCGCCAGCCAATCGCTACGCGGCTTGCGGCGAATCTTCACGCGAATGCCAGCGGCATCATAGCCTGCCGCGACGGCCGTCTTACCATAGGCATAGGCGCCGCCGTAGATCGGGTTCTCGATCATCCGGTGGATGGTGGCGTAGTTTGGGCGCCGCCAAAACGTCTCGCCATCCGTGTGCTTCACCGGCAGATCGAGATCATGCTCGTGGAACCAGAGCAGAGCCTGCCGGGCACTGCCGAGCTCCAGGACTTTGTCGAAGACCAGGCCGATGGCCTCCTGCACGCGGCGGTCCGGGTCCTTTTCGTAGCGATCGCCGGCCTTCACGAAGCCCACTGGCGCGCTGACGACGAGTTCGCCGCGGCGCGCCTTCTCATAGCGGGCTGAGAGCGACCGCTGCCGCAACAGATCAAGCTCGTATTCGTTGAGGCTGCCCTTCAATCCGAGCAGCAGCCGATCGTTGCCGTGACGAGGCGCGTAGACCGTCTCCTGATCGATTAGAACGGTGTCGACCACGCGGCACATCTCGATCAGTTGCTGCCAATCCCGGCTGTTGCGAGCGAAACGTGAAACCTCGCGCGCCGCGACGGCGCCCACCTTGCCGAGGCACACCTGCGCCACCATCCGCTCAAAGCCGGCGCGTTGCACGCCGCCGGCAGCGGAACGGCCAAGATCGTCATCGATTACCTCGATCTCCAACCAGCCGAGCGCGGTCAGGCGATCGCGCATGGCATATTGCAGCGCGCTGCTCTCGCGGTTGTGCAAAACCTGGTGCGCCGACGACTGCCGCACGTAGAGGAGCGCCTTGCGCTGCAAATGGTGAGGGCGGATCTTGTCAGAGATCATGACCGGCTTCCGTTATCGCGGCGATTCGGTTCTTGTCGGCATGATCCAGGATCAACCGTGTCATCAGGTCGGTCAGCGCCACTTGTGTCTCCGTCGGCAGCCCGGACCATGCCGGCATGCCGCCGGACGCCATCCGCGGTTCTTCTCCTGTGAACAGGTCGATTTGTTGCGGCGCGCGGCGGCGCGCTTGCGTCTGCTTCGTCTGGCGTGGCATGGACATCTCCCCGATTCTGGTCGCGAGAGAGTCTTTGTGCGCCAGAAAGCGGGACATTCGATGATGCAAAACGGTCGCTCAGCACATGCCGCAAAAGCGCTGCAAGCGTGGTCAGCGCCGCCAAGTCGGCATGGGCATCAGCCGCCACACGCACCCTGGCGCAGGCCGACCGGTCGAACATCCAGGCTGGAATCTCAAGCCAACGGACGGCATCGGAACCGCTCAGATTACAGCGAAAAACAATAGCGTCCGACTTTTCGATAGCTTCGTGAACGCCGACCCAAAGAGCAAACCAAGGATGCCATGGGTACAGCAGTTCCCGAAACTCAGTTCCGTGGGTGTTCTCAAGCCTTGTTGTACAACGAAGAACGCCCGCATGGAGCGATCGGCCAGAGAGCGCCGATAACATTGCTAAACCACGTTGGCGCTGCCAGCCCGCCACCGTGAGCAAGCCGGAAAAATCTAGCTTCCGGCGATCCAAAGATGGGTCTCACTGCAATGAAGCCAGGACTCTACTCATCGGCGGATGAATCAAGGGGCTCAGGTCAGCACGAAGGCTACGAACCGGTCGGTGAGTCTAATCTGAGCTGCCATGATGATGACAGTGAGGGTTGACGCGCTACGCCGCGCCATGGACGCGGTGCTGGGTGGCACAACTCCAGATCGTGGAAAGTGGGGGCATTCAAGAACTACGCTCGCGCGTACAGCGCCTTCGCTCCGGGTACTCGAGCCGAGCGGGTACGTGGCGATGTGGGCCGACAAGTTCCTTCTGTGCAGTAGCGGCGTGTCGCATTTCTTTGGCGACGCTTTGAAGGTTGTGGACCTGATAACATGGGACAAGGGCCGCATCGGCATGGGCTACCGCTCGCACTGACGCGGCGAGTATCTGATCTTCTTGCAAAAGCCGCCGATCCGCGCAAAGGGCACGTGGAAGCGTAGCCCGTGCATCCCGGATGTGTTCCCGGAGAAGATTGCGGAGAGGCGTCACACACATCAAAAGCCGTCGTTCCTACATCGTCAGCTTATCGAGGCCATGACCGAGCCGGGCGATGTGGTTGTTAATCCGTGCGCCGGGTCGTTCGCGGTGATGGATGCGGCGCACGCCTGCGGTCGGCACTTCCTTGGCTGCGATATTCTAAACAACGGCAGCGCGTCATGAGTGCTCACTCCCTCCCGGTGACGGAGAAGCCCGGCACTCATGCGCAGGGCTTCTCACTCAGAAGCAATGCGATGTTTCGAACCGAGTTTTCCCAGTAGGTGTGAATAATCGGGTTTCGCCTTGAGGTAACCTAGATTAATGTCCAGCGGACATTACTCTGAGGACGTCAGCAATCGGGTCGAGCGGTACGCTTCCAACAAACATGGGGCCTTTGAAGCCAGTCTAACAGCGATTTCTGCTTTGCTTCAGCCCGCCGGGGCCACGCGCGAATCGTTCGGTCGTCACTTTCTAACCGCCGCGTTTAGGCGGCCTCAGCAATATAGTAGCCGTGATTCTTCGCTTGATAATGCACGACCGTTGGAGCGATGCCCATTTCTTCGGAAATTCTGTCCAAAGTAAAAGGCGAAACCTCAGTGCGTTCACCCAGCTTCTTTTTAAGAAACTTTGCCGGTGCTAAAAGTTCGGCAGCGAATGCCCGACTTGCTTGCTGGTCCCTCGTCCGCGCGGTCGTTACTAACCTAGATGATTTTTTCCCCTGGGACCACGTCAAGAAGGCAGCTCTTGCAGCAGCGAACTTACGGTGCGCGCGATTGCTGCCGGTAAGAGCGACTCGCATATTGTCGTCCTCACGTTCCACCGCACCCGAAATTAAAGAAAGCGCAGCAGCTTCCGAGCCCTTCCCTTCCTCCATTCCTGCACTAGGATCAAATTGGAAACGCTCGAAGAATGCCGCCGACCCGCGTGGATCATCGTGAGCAATTCCGAGCGCAGACCGCGCCACATCAGTCGCCTGATAACCCCACTCGTATGCTCGGGGGGTACTATCTACGGGCCTCTGCACCTTCAAAAGCTCTTTAACCTGAATTGTCTTTGCACTTCCCAGAGCAGCCGAGACGCCGTTCGCCACTCCGGCCGCCTGTTCGAAATTTCCCATATTGGTCGCGTCGCAAAGGTCCGTGAGCATTGATTCAGTGATCTTTCCGATGACCCTCTCGAAAACCCGATCAATTTCGGGATGGCTTACGTAGGGTGAAAGCCCTAGGGATCCGACCATCCGACAGTAAACCTCTTCTTCTTTCGTGGTCTTGCTAACACGATCCCAATGTTGATGCGCCGCAGAATCCTTCACACCATTTTCGGTTAGGTGTGCAAGAACTTGCTCGATAAATTTGGAAAACTCTGAGCGCACACTATCAGTCGTAACGGTAGCGGTGAGAGCCTCAATAAAGTTCAATTGTGCAAAGCGCAGGAATGCAGATCGAGCCACGATTTCAATTTTCTCTCCAGCCGGAGAAAACATCACATCAGGAAGTGCAAAGCCGTTTCTTGGCGTTCCCAACCAATGCCGGGACCGAAAATCCTGTTCAAAAACTTCCCGGTCATTTTTGCGCGGCTCGTACAAGAACGACCACCAGTTTTGCGCAAGCCACTCGACGAGGTAGTACGTTGGCACGTGAAGATATGAATGCTTGTCGCCCTTCTCAGTTTGGTATGCCGTGATGGACTTCCCCGCGACCATGATTTGGAAGCGAGCGAGAGACTCATCAAGGAGCGTATTACCGCCCTTCCCCGGATTTGCCGGCCACTGCAAATCCACGGCGAACGATTCTGCTATCGGAAGTTCTTCGGCCATTGCCATCGGTCTTCTAGCGGATAGCCATGATACTCGCCATTTCCGCTATTTGTAAGCCTTCCCTCATATAGAACATCACCGTCCAAGTGCCAAACGTGCCTTGGGAAGCCCTGTTCCCAGATCGTCGAGACTCGCCCTTCCGTGATGGCGATACGAAGCACCCGCGTGGCCTCTATATTCATCCAGCTTGGGGGGCATCGGCTTGCTAATCCTACCCGCTGCGCGACAGGCCCCTCTTTCGAAGAAGATCGATGATACGGGCTCCCGGTATACCGAGCCTTACCGCTAGCCTGACGCATTGCCTCCCTAAATTTGTCGGCTGTCTCCTTCGATAACGTTGTAAGGTCAAGCATTTCCTTGGCCTTGTAGGGCGCGACGGCCTTGCTTTGCTTGGGCCGCTTCAGCGCCATCTCGCCTGCTTCCCCCCTCATTAAACATAAAATATAGTCTAGCGCCGCAACTGATGCGCGCAACTCGGCAGAAGCACCCACTTCTGGCCCCTCGCTACAACCTGCGGCCTCCCATTCATTCTGACTTTGGGGATAACCGGCGAGAAGTGCATCTGCTGCCAACGAACCGATGGAGTTGATCGAGTTTTTTCAACTTCCGTGTACTTGGACTGGTTGCGTGCTGAAAGACCAAGCGAATCTACGTTAAGCTTATTCTGTTGAGACCCCCTTGTTCAGTATCATCGCGAGATGCCTCTACTATGTCGGCGAACCGGTAGATGTCCGAGCCGGATTGCTCAGCAAGAAATACGTTGAGGCGATAATCCTCCGCCACGATGCCGCGCCTAATATGTAATTGGCGGGATCCGCCGGGATAATCGGGTGGTACGATGGCGATTGGAAAGCAGCTCAAGGCGGCCATCCTCGCCAGGAGGGCGGCGAAGGGACCGCGCAAGAAACGCACGCGGCCGGAGCGTCGGCAGTATACCGTTGCCGACCTGGAGCGCGCACGAGACCGGCTAGCGGCGGCGGAGCGCCGAATCGACAACGATCCCAGAAGCAATCCCCGCAGGGGACGCGCGGGGTTGGGGCGGGCGCAGCGCGAACTGTCCGTCATTGAGTCGCAGCTACGCTTCCGCGGCCTCCTTGAGTGATGGCTCGATCGAGCTCTCCCGGCATCCCCGGTGAGCACTTGGAGGGACCGCCTAGTCGGCTACCGTATCGCAGCATATGCACGGCCACGCCGCGCCGTACAATGCGCCATGCCGAATCGGGCTGGAGACGTTTCTATGAAGGGGCGCGTCGTCGGCTCGCGGCCGTGATGGCGTGGGTCAAGCGCGTAAGCCAACGGATTGCAGCCAAATTCGCTAAGGGACCTTTCAGGACCGAACCAATGCTCGACATTTTGCGCCTACCGATGACCAAGGAAACGTTGGCGAAAATGACGCCCGAGGAACGTAGCTTGTTTTTGCTGCTCGGCTACGCCTCGAATCAAGTCAATGTCCTGTGGAAGTTGGTCATCATTGCGACGAACTACGCGCCGGACGATCCCACTGAGCAACGGGTGACCGGCGCGCAAACTCAAATCTTTGTTCGTCTGACGATAGGTGTTATGCGCGAGGCGTGGTCGTTGATCGAAAGGGGATTCCTGAAAAGCAAGATTGGCAAGGAATACGCGCCACTGCTTGATGAGGAAGCGCGGGCAGGATTGGACAACCTCAAAAAAGCGGTTTGGTGCGTCAAACCCGCTGGCGACGATCCGAAACAACTTTGCTTTCCATCACCCGACGATGGAGCAAATGGAAGCCGCGTTCCAGACGGCAACAACCAACAAAGATAGCGAGGAAGCCGATTGGAGTGTCTTTTTCAATCGGGCGCTTCTCAACACGTTTTTCTTTGTATCTGACTACGTGATGGTGCACGCTGTAACGCAGGCGCTCAATGAGACTGACGTGAACCTCGCCCATGAAAAACTGCTTGGTGAGTTAGCGCCAATTGCTAACAACTTGTCCGAATTCACGTTTGGTTTCGCCAAAGCGATTTTTCAGAAATACATCGGCAGCGAGGAATTGGTCATGACTGTGGTAGCGAAGTTCACCGATGCGCCGGACATCGACAATCTGCGCTTGCCGTTCTATGTCGAAACTCCCGGCTTGCGGAATGGCTGAATAAAGATCACTTCGCAAGATTGTCAGCGACGAGTTTCAGCAACTCCATGGCCGACCAGCGTTTGCCGTCAATGACGATGAACGCATCTTCAAGATTGATCGGACCGTTGAACGCTTTACGGTCAATTTCCTCCTGCGGAGTCGGCTTAGGCTGACCGGTTACTTGTCGTTGCATCACTCGGCTCCCTTAGGAGTGCACTTTCTTCAACGTGGCATCCTTCGTCTTGGTCCACGCCTCGTAGTGCCCATAGCCGGGCGCGGGGTGAATTGCGAAGTGAATCTCGTGAGCAAGCGCCATGGCTATCCTCGATCGAGTGCGGGCGGCGACGTTACACTTGGCGGCCCCAGCCGCTAGGAGTAGCGTTGGGGGTGAGTCGTGAACGCCCCCCGTTGGACCGGGCCAGCCGCGAATGTATGGGCGCTGGTCTGCGGCCTTTCCCTCGATCAGCTTGAGCGGCGCACTTTGGTGATTTGGCGGGCATATTTGGACGACAGCGGCAGGGCGGACCATTCGCCGGTGCTGGTCCTCGGCGGCTGGATCGCGCCGATCTCGACTTGGGCTGAGTTTGTCCCCCATTGGGATGCGATGTTGGAAATGCCGCCCCGCCTCGAATACTTCAAAATGAACGAAGCGGCGAAGCTGAGGGGGCAATTCGTTTCTTGGAGCGAGACGCGGCGCGATGAGCGCGTTGCGCTCGCCTACAAAACTATTGAGGAACATATCCCGCATCAGGTTTCGGTCATCCTTGAGCTTGAGCCGTACAGCCGAATTTTCACAACGGATTGGGTAGAGGATGCGGCGCGCAATCCGTATTATTTCGCTTTCGACGCCATCATTACTGGCGTCGCTCGCGAGCAAGAAAAATATGGCTTGAAAAACCCCGTCGATTTTGTTTTCGACGATCAAGCGATGGAAAAAGGCAAGATCATTCAAGCCTGGGACGCCTTGAAGGTACATGCGGATAGCCGCGATCTGATCGGCAGCGTTCCGGCTTTTCTCGACGATAAGACGTTCAAGCCCCTCCAAGCTGCCGATCTAGCCGCGTGGTGGATTCGCAAGCTGAGGACGGACGAGCCGGACGGCGTTGAGCGCGTAAAGATGCCGTGGCAATCGTCGAGGCGGATTCCGGGTTTCCAATTTCACTACGATGAGGCGCGCTTATTGGCGGTGCGGGAAGCCACTATTGCTTCTGTTCGGAAACGCGCCGGCGGTTCGGTGCAATCTTCTTGAACGCGCGCTCTAAGGCTTCATCGTCGGTATCCGCGCCGACTTCCTCAGCGGTTTCAATGAACCGCTTTGATTGCTTGGGATCGTCAGGCTTTGTCGGTTTGCGTGGCATTAGACTAATTTACCTCAGTTGCCCTTACATTTGTAGGCGTCAGCTAAAGCCATACCCATGACCAGACCGGCAGAATTGTGAGCCGCTTGAGGATGCGCCTTAAAATAGTTGTCGAATATCTGACGCGCTTTAGCAATGTCGATTGCGGCTTCTTTCGGCATACAAGGCGTCATCGAATGGCTGGCTAGGAGTTGCATCATAAACATGCCATCGGTCAGGCCGAGTATATAGGTTCCGCATTTTGTTTCTGCTGCCTCACGGTCCGACTTCGCTTCCGTCGTATCTGGTGAACACAATGAATAAAGGGCCTGTGCGGTAAATGGACTTTGAGCCGCCGCTGGCGTTACCACCAGCACTATCGCTATGGCTGAGTATTTCAGCAAACCGTGAGTCATATTGAGCGATCGAATTGGTTCTGCCGATTAGTCCGGCATTATGTAGCAGTCTCAGTGAAACAGCTACATAATTCCGGATTAGTCCTCAACGCGGGAGTTCGCAAGGCCCACTTTCGCGGTGTTCTTGATGGAACTTTTCGAAAATTTGTTGCTCTGCGACTTTCGTTGTTTAGGTTGCGTAATGAGGCTGGGTACAAAATAGGAAACGATGTCGTGTTTACAGAGCTTAAATCTGCGAAAGAACTTGCCGACTTGATGATCGCCGAAGCGCGAAGAAGTGGCAAGTGCCCTAACTTGAATGGCGGCACAGTACGGGAAGAGCTACGGCATCGGAGAACTTGAGGTGGTATCGCTACAGGACTTGCGCGAGAGGATCAAATCCAATGGCGGTCTACCAGGACGGCTCAAGGTAAGCGTGGTGGAAGGTGACGTGCGGCAAATGCATCAGTTGCCCGAGAATGCCGGCGCCTTGTTCCAGGTGGCATCCCAGTTCAACCTTCTGGAGATGAGCAGTTGGATGCGATTTGACAGCCATGCGCGCCTACAGCAATAGCGCCAGAGGCGGAAAATCAAAGGCAGGTTGGCTCTCTTGGAAGGACAGATTCGAGCGCGTCGACCCTATCCAAGACCTCTTCCGCAAGTGGTGGTACACCGACGGCAAGATGTTGCTCTGGTTACAACGATCGTACTTCTTCGAGACCTTCCCCCACTACGACCCCTCTTCGGGGAGGGATGATGACAAACCCTACGACCTCGACCACATCTGTGCTCGTAAGACGTGGCTGAACTCGATCTACAAAGGCAGGACCGGCGATGACGACGAAAGCCTGTGTAAGACAGCTTGGGACGGGCGACACATCCTTGGGGAGGGCATCGGGAACCTGTGGTGGATCGACAGCAGAGTGAACCGGGGACTAGGCGACGCCTCGATTGCATCGAAGCTCGCCGTCGGAGAGTTGAAAAGGGTGATCGCGAAAGCATTCGACGACGCGAGCCTCCCGCAGTGGCGCACTGCATCAGTGGAAGAAAATGAATGGAATGCGCTGGCGCGCAAGGAGTTCCAGGTCGCCGTCGAGGAACGCACTCTATGGCTTTACGAACGATTCTTTTACAAACTCGGGTTTGAAGCGTGGTTGGGGTCCTCACCCTCAAATCAAGCGACACATATGTCAGCGGCAGACGCACCGCTACTGGTACAAAGCGAATAGAGAAACGCCGAACGATGAGACCCGGCTTCACCGATTTTGAGTCGAGCGTTCAAAGGGGGGGGGGAAGGCTCAATGGCCAACGGTCGGCATTCTCCGGTGCCATTGCTGCCCAGTTGGGTCGAGGCGCCGACGCAGGCTGAGGGCTCTATCGATCCTCTCGGCTATTCGGCAAAAGCAGACGAGATCGCAGCGAAAATTCTTCCGGGCGTTACCGTCCAGACCACTCGCGCGCGTTACCTAAGTTTCCTCTGCTGGGCTGTGGGGAAATGCGGGAAAAAAGATCGCGAAATTGACCGCTGGGAAATTGCGCTCAGCGTCGGCGAGTACCTGCGGCATGGCAGGTCTACTGAATGTTCGTACTTCGGCCCCAACCTGCTCGACCGCGCCCAATACCGCGGCAGCGACGGGGTCCCGAAGCAATTGCACGTGCAGACGGCCCGCATTCTGTATTCCGGGCTTTTGCGCTCGTGCGGGCTTATTACTGACAATCGGGAACTTACCCCGCTTGGCGAGAAGCTCGCAGATTGTTTCGACAAATGCACGCCAAAAACACTTCCTGCGACGGTCGCGCACTGCCGAAAAATGCCCTGCCTTTCCCAGGCTGGGGCAATTGAGAGGCGGTATCTTCGCCAAGCACTCATTGGACAGGGAACGGATCGGCCGCCGGACAGCGAGACGAGACTGAAGACATTCAAATCCGTAGGAACATTGAAGTGGAAACGCGTTTGGAGCGGGTCGCACACGGACCTTATTAAGCTGTATCTCGAGGAATCAAAACCGAAGGACGACGTGACCGCCGATCTCGTAGAGGCAGCGACATTCGAACTGCATGCCCTCCCGCTCACGCGGCTGTTCCTCGCGCTTTACAACAACGAACAGATACCCGGCGTTATCCCGGCGCATCCACGTTTCCTCGCGTTCGAGATCCCGCGGGAGCAGCCAGCCATGCTAGCAGGCGTCGCCGCACACTTACGTGAGGCGGAGAAGCGCCGCTCGCTGCCTGTGGGATTGCAGACGCCAATTACGGTCGGGCGCCTGAAGGATTTTGTTCTCGAACGTCACCGCGAGGCGAAGGCAGACGACCCTTGGGTTGATGAAAATTGGCGGCAATTGCGGCGCAACCTGATGCCGGCCGCGCTTCCAGGCGTCCATGCCTATCGCCTTTCAGCGTTTGCATCGCTCCTTGTGGACATCGGCGAGATTCGTAGATGATGCGCGGAGTGGAGATCGGGGCCGAGGCGGAGGACTTCTTCCGCTCGCGGCGACTTGGAACCGGCCGCGCACGTTTAAGGCTGCTGGCGCTCACATACGAATTTAACCTTCGTGCGTTCGAGCGCGCCTTTGACAGCAGCCTGCACTGGCCAATCATGGTCGATATCGTAGTCGGCGCGCCCGAGAAGTCTCTGCGGATGACCCGGCAGGGAATAAATGCAGGATTGCGTATCTGGCGTGCGCGCTGGAAAGGCACCTTCCATCCGAAGCTTTTGCTCCTTCTCTCGAAGGATGAGGTCGTCGTCGGAATCGGATCAGCAAATCTGACGTCGGCCGGCCTAGGCGAGCGTCTCGAGACTTGGCGCTATTTCACGGCCGCCGATTCACCTAAACTGCTTGCGGGGATTCGCAGCTTCCTTTCGCTATTGATAGACCGGAATATCATTCCGCCAGAGG
>Ga0187862_10005274_pt1 | contig 12004 bp, 5 predicted proteins | sample June2016WEW_10_1_FD_133003 | JGI IMG/M metagenome (GOLD analysis project Ga0187862, IMG submission 133003) | Peatland microbial communities from SPRUCE experiment site at the Marcell Experimental Forest, Minnesota, USA - June2016WEW_10_150 | ecosystem: Environmental > Terrestrial > Soil >...
CTGGAAGATGATCTTCCGGGAATGGCGCACGACCTTCGCCCCGATCTTGATCAGTTTCTCCCGCAACGTCGTCAACGTCCAGTGACGAACTGCTTTGGGCAATACCGCCTGCCGCAGAAAGTTGCCCAGGTTGTAGGCCAGCACGAACAGTTGCAGCCGCACTTGATTGTCCGCAAAGTCATGACAGGACAGCCGCGTCCATTTGACGGCGTTCTTGCCTTCCTTGATCCACTGCTCCGCCGTGCCTCGCTGATTGTAGAATGTGTGTCGACGCATACAAAAGGATAGCCTTGTTTCAGAGCATCGAGGCCCGGCTGCTCGATAAACAATGAACCGTCACCGGACTTGAAGCTCCCTGAATTAAAGCCGCGCCCTGATTATCCTCCCAATCAAGTACAGAACCGACTACTCCCCAAAGGCACCGGCACGGATTTTGATTTTTGGCCGCTTGGTCCGAAAGCCACCTCAACGAGACGCCAACGGATTTGTGCCCGCCGCGCCGGCGTGGTGAGACGGTGAACAAGCTAATTCACTCCTTTTGTTCTTGCCAGCTTGGGGACTGGTTGTTAGAAGCTGGGGGAGAACTTCTTCCATGTCCGCAGCGATGCCATTGCAGCCGGAACAGACTCTTGCACAGAGGCGATTTGTCCTTATCAAAGGCCTGGGCTGCGGCGGCATGGGCGAGGTCTGGCTGGCCCGGGATGAACGGCTGCGCGAACCAGTGGCGCTGAAGTTCTTGCCGCCGGAAATTCGCGGCGATCCGGGCGCGCTGGATGATCTCCGCCGCGAAACCGCCCGCAGCCACAAGTTGTCCCATCCCAACATCGTCCGCATTCACGACTTGCACGAGGACGCGGACGGGATGGCATTCATCGTGATGGAATACATTGACGGGCCGACGCTGGCCGCCTTCCGCCTCCAGCAACCCTCCCGCGCGCTCTCCTGGGGTTATTTGCGGCCCCTGGCCGCGCAACTCTGCGCCGCTCTGGAGTACGCGCACAACGAGAAAGTCATCCACCGGGACTTGAAGCCGGCCAATATCATGGTTGACAGCCGCGGGCGGGCGAAGCTGGCGGATTTTGGCATCGCCGCGGCGGCCAGCGAATCCATGAGCCGCGTGTCTGTCAAATATTCGACCAGCGGGACCCTCCTCTACATGAGTCCCCAGCAATTGACCGGCAAACGGCCTCAAGCGACGGACGACATCTACGCGCTGGGAGCCACGCTCTACGAATTGTTGTCTGGCAAGCCGCCGTTCTACACCGGCGACGTCACGCATCAGGTCTTGCACCAAGAGCCGGAGCCGATGGACCATCGCCTGGCCGCGCTGGGAACCCGCAACCAGATTCCTGGGGATGTGGCCGCGCTGGTCATGGCCTGCCTGTCCAAGGAGCCTGAGCAACGCCCGCAGAGCGCGCGGGCTGTGGCGGAGCGGATCGGCCTGGAGGTGGCCCCCGAATCTTCGTCGAAGCCTTCCGCTCAAGACGTCCTCTCCGCCACGCGGCGGCTCGTCACACCGGAAGTCAAATCGACTGCGCCGGCAAGCGGGAGTTCCCGTAAGAAGCGCCTTTGGGCCATCGGCCTGTTCGCCGCATTATTACTCCTGGCGCTGGGCGGTTGGTATCGGGCAAAACAAGCGCCACAAATGAAATCCAACGCCGCCCAGGGGCAAACCGGACCGTCCCCAGGCCTGCCTCCACCGCCCTCCCCGCCGCCAAAGGGGCAACCCGGCGGCACGCAGAAGGAGATCACGAAGGATGCGCTGCCAACACCGGCCACCCCGCCGGACAAGGCGCAGCCCGCCAGCCAGAGCATCGCTGCTGCGTTTCAACTCCAAAGACCCAGCCTCGAAGGAAGGCCTTCCGGAAATGTCCTCATCTGGGGCAAAGGCTCCGGCAATCGCGCCCCGGCGGTGGCGCCCGCGGAAATGGGCAAGGTGGTTGCCATTTCCAGCGGCGGCTTTCACAGTTTGGCTTTGACCGGCGAAGGCAAGGTTTGGGCGTGGGGCGCCGGCACTGTCAACACGGGAACCGACCCCGACTTTGGCCAATCCATGGTGCCGCCGGGGTTGGACCATGTCGTGGCCATTTCCGCCGGCTGGCAATTCAGTTTGGCTCTTCGTCAGGATGGGAGGGTCGTCGGTTGGGGGCGAAATGACCATGGACAAACCGACCCGCCAGCCGATCTGACCAATGCGGTCGCCATCGCGGCCGGCGCCTCTCATGCCGTGGCGCTGACCAGCGATGGATTGGTCAGAATGTGGGGCTTCAGCGCGGAGGATTGGGCAGATATTCCGCCGGATCTCAATCATGTGGATGCCATTGCGTCGGGCTGGTATCACGTGTTAGCTCTCAGGAGAGACGGAACGGTCGCCGCCTGGGGCGCAGGTGCGACAAACTCGGGAAAATATCCGATGTTCGGTCAGGCCATGGTGCCCGCTGGATTGAACAACGTCATCGCCATTGCCGCCGGAGGGGTTCATAGCGTGGCGCTCAAAGCGGATGGCAACGTGGTGGTTTGGGGAGGCGATTCCCCCGCGGTGCGCGCCGTCCCGCCCATGGCGGGGGTTGTGGCCATTGCGGCAAATGGACGGATCACCTTGGCTTTGCTGCGCGATGGCACGGTGGCCGCGTGGGGGACCAACAGCGCGGACCAGGATCAAGTTCCCCCCGGGTTGAACCATGTCATCGCCATCGCCGCAGGCAACAATCAGAGTCTGGCACTGACCAACAGTCCTTAGTTTGGCAAATTGGAGACCAGTGAAAACATTTCACTTTTTTGCGTTCCTCGACATTTCCAATGGACAAACGAGCAGCATCTCCAAAGGCGTGGCAAAGCATGGTTCTTCAATCCCAAGCGACTTTGCATTTCATCGCCGCCCCTTTTCTCTGGAACTTAACGGGTCCCTAACGCCTGCTAACGGCAATTCTAACGGGTCGAACCTCAAGAATCCCCAATGTTTACGGGGATCCTAACGCCTTAACGGCTCCAGACCCCCAAAGGTCTCCCTTCCCGCCCAAACCGGCGTCCCTGCCGCGATTCCACCGGCCGGAATTTCAGTCTTTCCCTTTTCCCTTCCAAGCGGTATAGTCCTCATCATTGTTCCTGGCATCATGTCTGTGCGCATCACACTGACCTATGAAGGCGTCGAACGCATACTCGAGTTTGACGTCAACCGCATCGCCATCGGGCGGCCTGGCGATACCGAGAGGCCCGATGTGGATTTGTCGCCCGACGGCCATGTCTCCCGCCAGCATGCCTTCCTGGAAGTCAAAAATGGAGCGTTCTGGCTGACCGATTTGGGAAGTCGCAGCGGCACGTCGGTCAATGGACGCGAAATTCGCGGCCAGGGCGAATGGCGATTGTGGCCGGAGGACCTGGTGCAAATCGGACAAACCAGGTTGCGAATCACGCGCTCACCCGGCGGCAAACCCCTTGTTCCGGCGCCAAGTTCCCATCCGGCAGCGCCGCCGCCGGCGCGCCCTTTCGCCAGCCCCGCGCCTGCCACTCCGGCTATCGCGCCGCTGCATCCCGCCGCCCCCGCGCCGTCCCCTGCCCACGCGTCGCCACCGCCGTCGCGCCCGACGCTGCCCATTTCCGATCTTTCCACCGGGCCATCTGGACCGGACTTGCAGGTTCTGAAGATGGTGGACACCGGACCGAAAGCGCCGATGGCCGTCGCGATCGGCACCACCCCCGCGGAAAAGCGCCTGGCCCTGTTGCTGGACCTTCCCCGCCAGTTTTCCGGGCAAAACGGCGTCAACGACCTTTTCCAAACCATCATGGCGCGCGTGGTCGAGGTCATCCCCTCCGCGCGCCGTGGCGCGTTGCTCATGCGGGATGGGGAGAAGGACAGTTTGCTCCTCAAGGCCTATGTGGCCAACGCAGAGCCGGCGGTGAGCGAAACGCTGGCCCGCCGCACTCTGGCCGAACGGCGCGCCTTCATCTGGACCATCGGTCCGTCGGGCGAACTGAGCCGAAGCATCCGTCAACTCCAAATTGTCAACGGCATGTACGCCCCCTTGCAATGGGAGGATCAGGTTTTCGGCGTCATCTGCGTGGACAGCCCGGTGGCGGCGGACCGGTTTTTCGAGGATGACCTGCAATTCCTCGTCTCCATCGGCCGCTACGCCGGCATGGCCCTGGCCGAGCAACAACTCCATGCCGCCTTGCGCCGTAGCGACAAGCTGATCGAGCGCCTGCTGGCCAATTTTTCCCCGAAATTGCGCGCGGGCATGGTCGAGCACGCCCGCCTGGGCAAGCTGCGCCCCGGCGGCGTGAAATCCGAAGTCACCATTTTGTACTGCGACCTCTGCGGCTTCACGCAACGGGCGGCGGAAATGGACGCTCACGACGTGGCGGACATGCTCAATGACTATCTCCAGGTGATGATCGACTCCATTTTCCGCCAGGACGGAGTGGTGGACAAATTCGTGGGCGACGCGGTGCTGGCCGTTTTCGGCAGTCCCGAGGCGGACCCGCTGCAGCACCAGAAAGCCGTGCGCGCCGCTCTGGCCATCCAGCAAGCCGTCGAGGCCACCACCCGCCTGCGCTCCGCCCGCAGCGATGTCACCTGCCAGGTGCGGGTGGGCGTGCATTGCGGGGAGGTTTTTCACGGTTTCGTGGGGACCCTCAATCGGCTGGAATTCACTGTCATCGGCGATGCCGTAAACCGCGCCTGCCGATATTGCCAGGCGGCGGAGGAAGGGCAGATTCTGATCAGCCCCACTGTTTTTCAACACGTCTTCGGCCTTGTCAAAGCCGAGAAATCCGTCGTGCAGACCAAAGAAGGAGAATTGACGGCGCATCGCGTCAAGGAGCTGAGAGTTTAGCTCCCCGGCTCCGGCGGCGTTCGGCCCATCCAGCGCCACCGCGCTGAAATCCATTTCTTCCCGCGCCTTGAGGGAAGCCCAGGGAGGTTGTTTTTCCTTGAACGGCGTCGAACGCGCCCTGTATATTACATTTGAACTCAAAAAACAGGGTCCCATGACCAATCGGAAAGGCAGCGCGTGCTTAATCTATTTGGAAAGACAGAATGGGTGGCGGTGGATTGCCTGACCGGAGAGTCACGCCAGGTGCAGCAATTGCCTTTTGAGATCGGCGCCGGGGAAGGCGTTGATTTCAAGCTCCACCGGCAGGGGGTGGCGGAGCGCCACTGCACGATCAACCAGGTTGAAGACCACGGCTTGTGCCTGATCAAACAGGAACCCAACCTGCCGCTGGTGGTGGATGGGGAGCCGATTGAGTTCTGCCCATTGTTGCCCGACACCGATTACGCCGTGAAAGTGGGCGCGCATTTTCTGGCCCTGCGGGGCGGGCGCAAGGTGGATCAATGGCTGCGCGGTTTGGATTGCACGCAATGGACGCTGCACGACACGGTGAACAGCCTCATGGACGGCCCCATGGGGCTGGAGGAATTGTGCCAGTTGGCCAAGGAGCAGCAACGGGATCCGCAATCGCTGGTTCAGCCGATGGGCCTGACCAAGAGTTTTTTTCTCCATGACGCTTACGAAGTGGTGGCTTCCTTGAAGGCGGCGGCGGCGGCCGCGGAACCCCATTTCCTGGCCGATGCGCAGTCCAGCACACTGGGCAGGGAGGAAAAAATGTTCACCTGCCCGGTCTGCTGGATTAAATTCGACGCGGGCGACATCATGTACCTCGCCATGCACGAGTCGTTGCGGGGGGATCCGGTACTGGGGGAAGACGCAGCCCAGCGGTTCATGGCCACCCGGTTCAATGATCAAGGCCAGGCCCTGGATGCGCTGGGTCTTCCTTGCACGGAAATAGCCTGTCCCCATTGCCGGCGCGTTCTGCCGCCGGGTTTCACCGAGATGCCGCATCATATAATTTCGATCGTGGGCGATCAAAGCGCAGGCAAGTCCTACTATCTGACGGTGCTGTTAAAGATGTTGCCCAACAGCCTTTACAATCAGTTTTCGGTGGTTTTCCAGGATGCCGATCCGGCTGGCAACGCGATGATCAACGAAATGAAGCAGGCTCTCTTCGGCGCCCAAACGCCGGAGGGCGCGCGGCTGGTGAAGACTCAATTGGAAGGGGGCATGTATGTCCGCCTGCCTCGCTATGGGCGGATCGTCGCCTTGCCCAAACCGTTTGTTTTTTCGGTGGCTTCGGCCACGAACCAGGAACACCGTTGTTCGTTGATTTTCTATGACAACGCCGGCGAACATTTTCAGCCTGGGCGTGATTCGGCGGACTCTCCCGGGGCGCAGCACGTGGCCAGTTCCTCTGGGATCGTCTTTTTGTTCGATCCCTTCAATAACCCGGATTTTCGGCGGGAAATTGCCGACCGGGGCGATCCCCAATTGGAGAAACCTGTGATGGATCAGCAGAGCGTGATCCTCTCCGAGATGAAAGTGCGCATCGCCAAATTGCTCAAGCTGCGGCTGATAGAGCAAATTGACACGCCGCTGGCCGTGCTGATTGGGAAATGTGACGCCTGGGTCCACCTGTTAGGCCCGAATGCTTTGCGGAACCCGATCGTGGATGGCCGGCTGGATTTGGAGGTCTTGGCCAACAATTCCGCCCAACTCCGCCAGTTGATGAAGCGCATCTGCCCTTCGATCGTGGCCAATGCTGAATCCATCAGCCGCCGCGTGCTCCTTTTCCCCGTCAGCTCGTTCGGCCACGCGCCGGTGCGGCTGGCGCCGGGAGACTTTGTGCCGGACCCGATGCAATTGAAGCCTTTTCAGGTTGAGATGCCCATGTTGTGGATTCTTTCCTGTGTCGAACCGGGGTTGGTGCCGGTGCAGGCGGGGGTCAGCCCGGAAGACGGAGAGAACGAAGGGAGCGATTACAGGAGCCCCCAATCGGGCCTATCCGGCTGAGGTCACATGGCTTGGCAATTGATTTATAGCAGCGCGCCGCGAGGTTTGCTCTCCGGACAGTCCGGCTTCTGCACGGTGGCGCGCAGCGGTGATTTGCGGGAGGCGCTGGTGCAACGCCTGGAGCGGCTCAGTTCCTACCATTATCTCAAGCCTGCCGAGGCGGCGACGGCTAACCGCAACCCAACTATTTGCGCTTTTCGCATCCTGGACCTGCGCGGAACCAAGTATCATGTGCTCACGCGCATCCAGCCTTGCGGGCTGGATTTCACGTCCCGGACAAATCACCTGGCGCATCACCTGGTTTTTCAGGCCAGCGAGCTGGGGCGGTTGCCCTCTCCCGCCGCCATCTTGCGATACTGGGACGGGTGGCTGGCCTCCTGGCAGCAAGATCCGCGCATCCTGGCAGACCTTTCCCAGGATGCGTTTGGCGCGTGCGACAGATACTGCCTGCCGGCGCAAACGTGGATGCGAGTGACCGGCGACGCCGGAAGGGCCGCCGGACTTCTGGAAAGCGAATGCGTGCGGGGATTTTATCTGGTGTGTCCGAACGGCGGCGAAGCGCAGGTTCTGGAGATGTTTTGCGAAACGCTGCAGTTGTTAAACCCCAACGGGCAGTCGGCGCTTGGTCCCTGGCATCGTCCTTTCACCACATTTTTGCAGGCGGAAGACGACCCGGCCGATTTCCAATGGCGCGCCTGCCAGGAAGGCACACCGGCGTATCAGCAAGCGGTCCAACGCTCGGCCCCTCTCCTGGCGCTGGCCGCCGTCCGCGTGCCGGACAATGCGCTTGTCCAATTAGCGCGCGAAGGGCTGAAACCAACCGCGCCCCCGCCGGTTGCATCGCCTCCCGCCGCGCTGGGCGGGCTGCTGCCGGAAGAGAGAAGATCGCCCATGCCTGGGACCAGCGCCAAGCCCACCCAACCGCCGAAGCCCTCCCGGCGCTCTTACAAGATGAGCTTAATCCGGGCATACGCACCCGTTAAACTGAGTCAGACCATGATGCAAAGATGGTTCTCGAATCAGTCCGCGGCTTCGCGCGCCGGCCTTGGCATATTTGTTGCCGCCGTGCTGCTGGGTCTGATGGCGATGGTTCACTGGGGCTGCAACCGTCATGCCAAGCCAGCAAGCGCCCCGGCGGCCTCATCGCTGCCGGTTCCGAGCGTGCCAGCGCCTGGCGCCGGGACCCCGGTCGCTCCCGCCGCGGTACAAACCCCGCCACCCAAGCCAGTTCCGGTTAAGCCAGCCTCGCCTGATCCAAAACAGTGGGCCTGGCTCTTGGACGGAGGCCAGACGTTTGTGTTCTTCCCCAAAAACATGACAAATTTCACACTGCCCATAGATTCCATCAGCCAGTTTCAGAGGCTGATCAATGATTTTGACAGGATGGATACGCTGCCCACGAACATCCAGATGTCTGTAAGCTCCGACAAGTGGGCTTTCCGACCGGCAGAAGGAAATCCGATGCAGGTCAGTGGACTAAGCGCGGCGCTGGAACTTTCGGCCAAGACTGACGGGGGTCTGAGCGTTTGTTTCAACTACTCAAATTGGATTTCTTCAAAAGCTTGGACTTTGACAAACCCGCTCCCGGTGGTGGTCAAGACCACATTTGCCGAGCCGCCCAGGGCATTTTCAGTTCAACTTCGCTTTTCCTCATCAAACGACGGCGCGCCTTTTCGGCTGCTCTTTGTTGATGCGACCGCTCCGCCACCGGCAGTGCATTTGCCCGCGAGCTGGCTCCAAGCAGGGTTGGACGAACGTCTGATCGGCGAGTTCACCTTTCTGCAAGGGCAGCGTTTGCAGCATGGGGCCTCCAAAATGACATTGATTATAACTGACCCGGCACACTTGGATACTTGGCTGGAGGTGTTCCGTTTCGATCTCCCGTAGAATCAGTTCACCATGATTACCTTAACGCAAGCCGAAAGGTTGGTGCGCAAAATCGCCGAAGTGACGGGCCAGCCGGATTCCGGCCCGCAAATGGCCAAGCTGGCCCAGGACTACGCCGACCTGTGCCGGGCAGCCAACCGTCGCCTGGAGCAGTGCGCGGTCATGATCGAAGCGGGCCAGTTCCTCGAGGCCCTGCAGCTGGCCGAAACTCCGCCGACCCTGCTGGATTTAATCACCGTTTTGAGTTTTCGCCAGGCTACTGAGTGGCGCAATTACTGCCAGGGCCACCAACTGCCGTGGACTGAGCCTTTCTATGACAAATACGTCCGCCTGATCAGTTCGACCTACAACAAGGGCATCCCCGGGGATCATCCATTCTATCGGGATTATCGGCGGGCGGTGATGAACAACGATGACGACCGCGCCATTTCCATCGTGCGGGTGATCTCCCGCTTGAATTCTTCCGACGAGAACATGAAGGGGGAATTGAAACGGCTGGAGGAGAAGCTGCTGCGGGGGAAACTGGAGAATCTGCGCCAGATGCTGGCCAAGGGGGACACCGGCGCGGCGGAAGCCCAGTTGGCGCAAATCGAGACTTCCGGCCTGCCCATTCCCTCCGCCCATCCAGTTTGGCAGCAGGCCCAGGTGGCTCGCTGCCAGCAACTTCTCCGCCGCGCGGAGGCTTTGCGCCAGCAGGACGCCTGGCAGGACGCGGAGGTTTTGGTGGAGGAGGTCCATATTTTTGCCACTCAATATAAGGTCCAGTTGTCCGCCGCCGACGCCGAATGCTGGACCTCCCTGGCTTCATGGACCAAGGCCCAGCGCGCCGCCTTCGCGGACGACCAGGATTTCCAACGCGCCGTCTCCGCCCTCGATCAGGAAATCAAAATCATTGAATCCAAGCAAGCGACCAAGACCCGGCCCAGCCTGGCCGAGGCCACCAGCCTCTTTAATTCCCTGGCCGCCAAGGGGAGTGAAGCCGAACGATTCAACCGCCCTCTGGACCAATCCCTGACCAAGCGGCGCCAGCAGAGCAACGATTGGCTGCAACACCGAATGAAGAGGGCCAACAGGAGAAAGCTTGTGGCCGTCATCGCAGTCACGCTGGTGGTGGCGGGGGCGATTGGCGCGGCCCTTTTCTTTGTCTGGACTTGGTGGCAAGAGCGGGACTTGGTGCGCCGCCTTGGGACGCAGCAATCCCAGCGCCGCGTTTTCGAGGTGAAAGACATCCTGAACAGCATCCCGCCCCGGTGGAATACCAACCCCCCCAACCCCCAAGTGGCGGAGAGCATTGCCGCAGCGAAGAGGTTTCTCGACCATGAAAGGGATTTGAGCAATACGTTCGAGGTGAATTTGAGACAATTGGAGGATCGCGATCTTCACAGAAAACTGGATGGTTCCGATCTTTACACGGTCCCTGCGCAGACCGGCGCGCTGCGCAAGCAATGCGAGGAGGCGCTGGCCAAACTGGCGCCGGACTTTCAGCCCGGCAGCGGGCGCGCCCTCCAGGCTTGGGACACCAAGTGGCAGGAGGTCCGCATCGCGGCGCTTTCCAACCTCTTGGCGGACGCCGATCGCACCGCCCGCCGCTGGTTGGACGGGGCCAACGGCTACACAAATGTCCAGGAAGCTCTTCACTCGCTTCAAACCGACATAGCCAAAATGGCGCCATGGATGACTGAACCGCCGCCGCTGGACTCAAATCAACAAGCCCATTTTCTCGAGGTGAGCAACCTGATCGCAGACTGGAAGGGCAAGTGTGAAGGTTGGGATGACGCACGGTCCAACCTGCAAAGCGCCCAATCCCTGGTGGAGTACTTGAACCGCCTGGATAAATTGAGGAGTTCACCCTTCGCGAGCGCCGCGCAGCGCGACAGGGCGGCAGCGATAGACCTCCTGAAAATTGATCAGGCCAGATTTCTGGGGGGACTGCTTCTGCCCAATGCTCCCACCGAATGGAGTTCCCTGACCAACACGAACCCGGATGCCTGGCCCAAGAGCCTCATGCCGGAAACCCCGACGAAGGAGGATAAGGATGTCTATTTTAAGCTGCAGAAAGATACAAACATGCAGAATGTTTTTTCCTACCAACTGGTCGCAAATCCCCGAGCCAACAATAGCAACAAAACCCACATCGTCTATGTGCAAGGCGCCCTGACTCCCAACCCGGTCGGGCGTAAAGAGGGCATGGTCTATGACCCCACGGATCCATTGAACCCGCCCGACATCCTTTGGTTTATTAAGCGGGAATACAACAATTGGGATTATTCCGACGTGATCAAGCTGGTTCGCATGCAGGAATCCGACATTTTCGAGCAACTTGGGGTGGGGGAGGTGATTGATAACAAGACCGGCAAATACCAGAAGCCGATTCTGCAACTGCTGGACAAGCTCAATCACGCGGATACGAGTCCGGTGTTCCGCGCCGTGGTTTCCCTGGAATTGTTGGACCTGGCGGAGCTGCGTCCGGCAGAGTGGGGGCTGGACTGGTGTCCAGGCGCCGCCAAGCATCTCCAGGGGCTCAAAGACCGGGGAGCGATGGAATTAAAAAGCGGCGATTGGATGTTCCCCTCCAAGACGAATAGATTTGACGAAACGCTCAAAAAGTTCTTTGGGGACGAATGCGCTGTTTCATTGGAAAAGCAGGCGAGATTCTTGCAGGAACTCACGCATGCAATCTGTGTGGCAGGATTTGAGTTTGCCGGGTACGTGGATGACGAAGGCCTCTTCGTGGCGCGGCAGCAATTCAATTCCCCCGCCGCGGACTATTGGGGCTGGGGCAGCCACACGCAATCCGTTGGCCTGCTCTTTCGCAAAACCAGCGGCGGCGGCGCTCCGGTCAAAATCGCTGATCCTCTGCCTTTCACGCCGTTGTTCGTTTTCATGGGCAACCGCACGAATCTGCTGGAGGAGGCGGAACTGCAAACCTCCTATACCAACCAAGTGGAGACAATTCTGCCTCCACTTTTCTTCCGGCCGCAGCAACCCCGGGATACTAACCCGCTTTGAGCAGTTGACGGTATTTGAGGCCTCCGGCCTTGCCGCAGGGAGTGGACCTTAAATGAGGCGGTTGATCAGTGGCCGGTCTGGGATGGAAACGGAAGATTCTGGATTCATCGAAAAAACGGAGAAATCGGAGAAATCGGAGGTTTTAGAGCGTTTCAACAAAAACTGTAGCTGCATGAGACAAACCAGCCCAAGGCGTCTTGGGGCGTGACGCTGGCCAGAGCCCGGCCGATGGCGGCAATTAAGTCGGCGGGGGTCCGTGCCTC
>Ga0187862_10005278_pt1 | contig 11999 bp, 7 predicted proteins | sample June2016WEW_10_1_FD_133003 | JGI IMG/M metagenome (GOLD analysis project Ga0187862, IMG submission 133003) | Peatland microbial communities from SPRUCE experiment site at the Marcell Experimental Forest, Minnesota, USA - June2016WEW_10_150 | ecosystem: Environmental > Terrestrial > Soil >...
CGTCCTGGATGCCTGCCGCACCGACCCGCGCCAGCGTTATAAATCCGCCGATGAGATGATGACCGTTTTGCTGGCGTTCCAATTCAGCCACTACGACCCGCGCATCGAAAATGCCCGTCAGCGGTTGATCCGGGCCATCAGCGTTGCCGGTCCGTACATCGGTTTTTGTGTCATTGTCGGCATGCTCTGGCGCCTGATCTGGCTGCTAAAACACGCCCCCCACTGACCTGCCGGGATTGCGTGGCAGGGCGGTGCTGCAGCGCCGCCTCTGCTAAAACACTCCCACCACCGGCCTGACGGGTTTGCTCGTTTTGTGCAAGTCATTGCCAGTGAGGTAAATCCGAATGGAAATATTTCGTAAGATTTTTGAAAGAATCGCCCTTGTTCCTGCGAGTTATCTTGTGACAGGATGCTAATTAATTATGAATCCATCAATCCATTCAGACCGTTTAAACCGGACGCCGTCGGTCCCGGTGCAACCGGACCAAGGCTTTACCCTCATCGAACTGCTCGTGGTGGTTGGAACGCTCACGGTGCTGGCACTGCTGCTGGTGCCGGCACTCGCGGGCACCAAAACGGACAGTTGGCGGACCCAGTGCCAGAACAACCTGAAACAGCTCCAGGTGGGTTTCAGCCTGTTCGTACAGGACCATAATGAAATGTTCCCCCCTGCCGGTTATCAGGCTAGTAGCGGCATGCTGACGTGGGACGCTTATATTCACCACTATTTCGGTGACACCAATTCAGACAGCACGTGGACCCAAGGCGTTCCGTGGGCCGGTTCTTCGCCCACCATGGAAACAATCGAATTATGCCCGGCGGACCGGCAGCCGAGGGTCATTTGGATGTACGGACCGGGTAACATTCTTCAGTTTGCTCCCAGAACCTATGCCATGGTCGCATGCGGTGGCGAGGCGGATTATGGCACGTTGGTTCAGGTTGACCCCCGATTGGGGCTGCCGAACATAAACAACCCAGACTTCCTTGGTGTCGGAATTTACTGGGCTTCGACTGTCTCCACCCCGGATTGGGACGCGCAAGGTTACAAAACTTCTGTGGTGAAGGATCCCGGTGGCACGATCCTGCTCACGGAACAGGCCAGCAGCATGAATGCGATTGGCAATATCTGGCCTTGCGTTTCTGTTGGTCCAATCACCGCGGATGGGACGGCCGGTGGTTGGGGCAACCTCTACCAAATTGACACGGCCGCCCCCCAGAATCCGGCGACACTGACTCAAAACGGTTACAACGAAGGCCAGCAGTTGTATCAGGCGCACTGGAACCGGTTCAACTATCTCTTTCACGACGGCCATGTGGAGGCTCTCCAGTATACGCAGACCGTTGGCACGACCAAATTTGTGAACAAACCCAAGGGAATGTGGACGGTTGTGCCCGGCGACTGAAACAATTTCATTCTCCAAATAATCTCCAAGTGCGATGAACAAAAATAGAACCTTCAACTCCCCGGAACCATGAAAACAAGAACTTCTGACGGTGGTGAATGCATGAACCGAAACTTGCGGATGATGCCTGCGGCCCCGAAGACTTTTTGCCGTAGTCTTGTGGTGGCGGCCGGGTTTCTGGCCTTGGTAATGCTTGTTTCCCCGGTCAAGGCGGTGCCGGTGCAATTACTCTCCGCGCGAAATCCTTTCGTGCCCCTGCCGGCGGGTGGCGACGGTAATTCCGTTGCTCCCAGCCTCAGTCCCGACGGCCGTTTTGTTGTTTTCACCAGCGCGGCCAACGATCTCGTGCCCGGTGGCAACAGTGTGTATGCCTTGAACGTGTTCCTGCGCGACTGCACCAGCAACACCACGGTGCTGGTCAGCGGCAACTTGAGCGGTACCGGCGGCGGTAACGGCAATTCGATGCCCGGCCAGGCTTCCACCAACGGGCAATTTGTTGTCTTCCAAAGCGACGCCAGCAATCTCGTGCCGAACGATACGAACGGGGTCACGGACATTTTTGTTCGCGACCTGGTGGCGGGGACAACCACACTGGTGAGCGTGTCAACGAATGGCGGTCCGGCGAACGGGGCTTCGACCGACCCGGTCATGACGCCGGACGGCCGTTATGTGGCCTTCATCAGCAGCGCGTCGAACCTGGTTCCGGGAGACACCAACGGCATTCCGGACATTTTCGTGCGGGATCTGATTGCCGGGACGAACTGTCTGGTGAGCGTGGGGGCGCTCCTTCCCTCCGGCAGCACAACCCCGATCATGGCCGCACCGGTCATGACGCCGGACGGCCGGTATGTGGCGTTTTTCAGCCTGGCAACGAACCTGGTGCCTGCGGTCCCGGGCACTTCCACAGGTGAAGTGTATGTGCGAGATCGGCTCATGGGCACGACGACCTGGGCCAGCACGAATGCCGCGGCGATTGTGTCCGCCGCACTCGGCCAGAACAACGCGACGTCTTATCATCCCCGGTTGAGTGATGACGGACAATACGTCGCTTTCAAAACCGGCGCGACGACGACAACGGGCGCCGCCGTGATTCTGCAATATGATTCAATCACGGGGGCGACCATGGTGGTCAATACCAACGGGATTGCAGGGTCGGTTGACCTCGATGACAGCTACGGTCCCGAAATGACACCGGATGGGCGTTTCATCGCTTTTGCCAGGCATGAGGGCTCCCTAAGTTCGGGCTATTCCAGTGTTCACGTTTGGGATACGCAACTAACCTTGGACACGCTGGTCAGTGATGATGGCAGCGGCGTCCCGGCCAATACGACCTCGTGTGTGCCGGTAATCAGTCCCGATGGCCAGTTCGTGGCGTTCCTGAGTAATGCCACCAACCTGGTCGGCAATGCCGTGACCAATGGGTTCCATGTTTATCTGCGCAACCTGCAATCCAGCACCACGCAACTGGTGGACGTGGACACCAACGGTGTTGGCTCGACCGCAGACACAATGACGTCCTTGAGCCTGAGCGCGGATGGGCGGTGCGTCGCCTTCAGCAATCCGGATGGCAGCCTGGTCAACCTGGACAAAAATCGCGCCGAGGATGTTTTCGTGCGGGACCTGGTCGCGGGGACCACGGAAATGGTTTCGCAAAGGGATGCGGCGGTGATTCCGCAAGCGGCTGATGGGCTCAGCACGCTGTCCCCGTTATCGGTCAGTGCGGATGGCCGGTGGGTGGCTTTCGCCAGTCCGGCGGATGATTTGGTTCTGAACGACACGAACAAGGCGCCGGACGTTTTTGTGCGCGACCTGGTGAACGGCACCAACCTTCTGGTGAGCGTCGGAGCCGCCGGGGGGCCGGCCCTGGGCGGCGGCTCCGGAAGCCCGGTCATCAGCACGAACGGCCGTTACGTGGTGTTTATCAGCGCGGCAACCAACCTGGTCGCAGGCCCGGTCAATACCAATGGCAATGTGTTTCGCAGCGATCTTCAGACCGGCACCACCGCATTGGTCAGCGTGGGGACCGATGGCGTCAGCTTCGGGAACAATGATGCTTCCGATTTGGTGATCAGTCCGGATGGACGGTATGTTGCCTTCCTGAGCCGGGCGTCAAACCTGGCTGCGGGAATCACCAGCGGGGTGAACACTTACTGGCGCGACGTGAGCCTGGGGCAGACCGTGGGACTGAAGGGTGCCAATTACGCTTTCGGTCCTTCGCTGGGCGGCAATGGCCGTTACGTTGCCTACGCGTACGGCGTTTCTACTTCAACCACAAGGTTGCAAATCCGGGATACCCAACTCGGCACGGACATCTACACCAATGCAGGGGCGGTCACCTCGGCGGCCATTGATCCGACCGGGACCAAAATCCTTTATCGGATTGCCAACACCCTCTACGTGGACAACATCGCCACCCGGTCAAACCTTTTCTCGATCGAAAGCACGGGCACGGCTCCGATTCGGAATGCAGCCGGCTGGAGCGATGACGGCCGCTGGTTGACCTTTGTTTCCACCACCAACCTGGGTGCCGGAGACGACGGCACCAACAAGGTTTACCTGCTCGATTTCCAGACCGGCACGCTTTCCCTCATTGGCGTTGCCGGCCCGGGCACCGGCAGTTGGGACGCATTGTCTGATGCGCCGGTGGTGAATGGTGGCGGACAGTTCGTGGCGTACCGCAGTATCGTGACCAATACGGTGATTGGCGACAACACCGCGCCCCCGAACGTGTTCCTCCTGGACCGCTTGACCGGATCCAACACGGTGCTGACCGTCGGGCAGGCCGGGTCCAGCCCGATTCTGTGGGTGTCCCGGCCCGTGGTCAGCGATGGCGGCACGACGGTTGCCTTTCTGGACCTGGGCTCCGGCCTGGTGACAGGCGATTTGAACCGTGTGCAGGATGCTTTCGGGTATTGGGTGGACAGCGATGGGGACGGGATTCCGGATTGGTGGATGATTCAATATTTCGGGCACCCGACCGGGGAGGCGAGCGACCTTTCACTTGCGTCGGATGACGCCGACGGCAGCGGCATGTCAAACCTGCAGGACTATATCGCCGGCACAGATCCCACCAATGCAAACTCCGTGTTCCGGCTTTCGGCTGCAGCCACGGCCAACAGCACCATCAGCCTCACTTGGCCGGCGGTGGCGGGCAGGAGCTATCAAATTCAATACAAGACCAATTTGGATGATCCAGTGTGGTTGACCGCGCCGGGCAACATCTCGGTGATCGGCAGCCAGGGTTATTACCTTGCCCCTGCGGCTCAATCCAACAGCTTTTACCGCGTTTCAGTATCCATATCCAATTAACCGCTTCTGAAAAACGGCGGGGAAGGTTGGCACCGGCGTCGCCGGTCCTTATGTCGGGTTTTGTGTCATCGTCGGCATGCTCTGGCGCCTGATCTGGCTGCTAAAACATACACACCATTGACCTGCCGGGCTTACGGGTAGGCGCCGAGGTGACGAGGCGGCGTGGCGAAAACACCCCCACTGACCTGCCAGGTTTGCTTATTTTGTGCAAGTCATTGTCAGTGAGGTAAATCCGAATGAATATTTTTCATAAGATTTTTGAAAGAATTGTCCCCATTCCTGCGAGTTATCTTGTGACAGGATGCTAATTAATTATGAAACCATCAATCCATTTCGAACGATTTAATCAGACGCCGTCGATTCCATTGCAACCGGACCAAGGCTTTACCCTCATCGAACTGCTCGTGGTGGTTGGAACGCTCGCGGTGCTGGCACTGCTGCTGGTGCCGGCACTCGCGGGCACCAAAACGGATAGTTGGCGGGTCCAGTGTCAGAACAACTTGAAACAACTCCAGTATGGACGGTTGTGTCCGGCGACTGAAACGATTTAATTCGCCAAATAATCTCCAGACGCGATGAACAAAAATAGAACCTTCAACTTCCCGGAACCATGAAAACAAGAATTGTTGACGGCTGTAAATTCACGAATCAAAATAGATGTGTGGTATCCATGGCCCCGAAGACTTCCAGCCGCAGTCTTGTGGTGGCGGCCGGGTTGCTGGCCATGACAATGCTTGTTCCCTTGGCCAAGGCGGTGCCGGTGCAATTGCTTTCGGCGCGAAATCCTTCCGTGCCCCTGCCGGCGGGCGGCGACGATAATTCCGTTGCTCCCAGCCTCAGTCCCGATGGCCGTTTTGTTGTTTTCACCAGCGCGGCCAACGATCTCGTGCCCGGTGGCAACAATTTCTACAGCCTGAACGTATTCCTGCGCGACCGCACCAGCAACACCACGGTGCTGGTCAGCGGCAACTTGAGCGGTACCGGCGGTGGCAACGGCAGTTCGGTGCCCGGCCAGGCCTCCACCAACGGGCAATTCGTTGTCTTCCAGAGCGACGCCAGCAATCTCGTGCCAAACGATACGAACGGAGTCACGGACATTTTTGTTCGCGATCTGGTGGCGGGTACAACCACACTGGTGAGTGTGTCAACGAATGGCGGTCCGGCGAACGGGGCCTCGACCGACCCGGTCATGACACCGGACGGCCGGTATGTGGCCTTCATCAGCAGCGCGTCGAACCTGGTTCCCGGAGACACCAACGGAATTCCGGACATTTTTATTCGGGATCTGGTTGCCGGGACGAACTATCTGGTAAGCGTGGGCGCGCTCCTTCCCTCCGGCAGCGCCAACCCGATCATGGCCACGCCAGTCATCACGCCGGATGGCCGGTATGTGGCGTTTTTCAGCTCGGCAATAAATCTGGCATCCACGGTCCCGGGCACTTCCACAGGTGAAGTGTATGTGCGTGATCGGCTCACGGGCACGACAACCTGGGCCAGCACGAACGCTGCGACGATTGTGTCGGCCACGCTCAGTTTGAGCGGCATGCCGGCCTATCATCCGCAGTTGAGTGATGACGGACGCTACGTCGCTTTCAAAGCCGGTTCGACGGTGGTGGGTGGCGCGGCGGTGATTCTGCAATACGACTCGACTGCGGCCACGACGACGGTGGTCAATACGAACGGCGTTGGTTGGATTGTTGATATCGATGACAACGGCGGTCCCGAAATGACGCCGGATGGTCGCTTCATTGCCTTTGCCAGAAATGAAGGCGCCCTCAGTTCGGGCTATTCCAGTGTTCATGTCTGGGATTCACAAGCTGCGGTGGACACACTGGTCAGTGATGATGGTAGCGGTGTCCCGACCAATACGACCTCGCAGGCGCCGGCGATCAGTCCCGATGGCCAATTCGTGGCGTTCCTGAGCAACGCCACCAACCTGGTCGCGAATGCCGTGACCAGTGGCTTTCATGTTTATCTGCGCAACCTGCCATCCGGCACCACGCAATTGGTGGACGTGGACACCAACGGAGTCGGCTCGACCGATGAACAGCTAACTTCCTTGAGCCTGAGTGCGGATGGACGGTTCGTCGCCTTCAGCAGTCCGGATGGCGGCTTGGTCAGCGGGGACAATAATCGCGCCGAGGATGTATTCGTGCGGGACCTGGTCGCGGCGACCACGGAACTGGTTTCGCAAAGGGATGCGACGGTGATTCCACAAACGGCTGATGGGTTCAGTCTGCTGTCCCCGTCATCGGTCAGTGCGGATGGGCGATGGGCGGCTTTCACCAGTCCGGCGGATGACTTGGTTCCCAACGATACCAACAAGTTGCTGGATGTGTTTGTGTGCGATCTGGTGAACGGCACCAACATTCTGGTGAGTGTCGGATCCGATGGGGGGCCGGCCCTGGGCGGCAATTCCGGAAGTGCGGTCATCAGCACGAACGGCCGTTACGTGGTGTTTATCAGCGCGGCAACCAACTTGGTCTCGGGCCCGGTCAATACCAATGGCAATGTGTTCCGCCGCGATCTTCAGACCGGCACCACCGCCCTGGTCAGCGTGGGGACCGATGGTGTCAGCCCCGGGAATAACGACGCTTCCGATCCGGTGATCAGCCCGGATGGACGGTATGTTGTCTTCCTGAGCCCGGCGATAAACCTGGCTGCGGGAATCACCAGCGGGGTGAACACATACTGGCGGGACGTGAATCTTGGGCAGACCGTAGGACTGAAAGGTACCGGCACATTCAAGCCTTCCCTGAGTGGCAACGGTCGTTATGTCGCTTACCCGGCCACCTCGGGTTTGCGAATCCAAGACACCCAGCTCGGCAAGGACATTTACACCAATGCGGGATTCGTGACCTCGGCGGCCATCGATCCGGCCGGGACAAAAATCCTTTATTGGAATGCCAACGCCCTCTACGTGGACAACATCGCCACCCGGTCGAATCTTTTCTCAATCCCCAGCACGGCTCAGATTCGGAATGCAGCCTGCTGGAGCGATGACGGCCGCTGGTTGACTTTTGTTTCCACCACCAACCTGGGTGCCGGAGACGACGGCATCAGCAAGGTTTACCTGCGTGATTTCCAGACCGCCACGCTTTCCCTGATTGGTCTTGCCGGTCCAGGCACCAACGGCAGAGCGGCATCGTCTGATGCGCCGGTGATGAGTGGTGACGGACGGTTTGTGGCATACCGCAGTGTCGTGACCAATACGGTGATTGGGGACAACTCCGCGCCCCCGAACGTGTTCCTCCTGGACCGCCTGACGGGATCCAACACGGTGCTGACCGTCGGACAAGCCGTGCCCAGCCCGGCGCTGTGGATGTCCCGACCCGTAATCAGCGACGACGGTGCAACGATTGCCTTCCTGAACCTGGGTTCCGGCCTGGTTAACGGCGATTTGAATCGCGTGCCGGATGCCTTCGGGGCCTCGATAGATATCAACGCTGCTTTGGTTGACAGCGATGGGGACGGGATTCCGGATTGGTGGATGATGAAATATTTCGGGCATCCGACCGGACAGGCGAGCGACCTTTCGCTTGCGTCGGATGACGCCGACGGCGACGGCATGTCAAACCTGCAGGAGTATCTCGCCGGCACGGATCCCACCAATCCAAATTCCGTGTTCCGGCTTTCGGCAGCCGTCCCGGCCAACAGCAAGATGAACCTGACCTGGCCGGCGGTGATAGGCAAGAGCTATCAGATTCAATACAAGACCAATTTGAATGATCCGGTATGGTTGACCGCACCAGGCGGTGTCTGGGTGATGGGCAGCCAAGGTTACTACCTTGCCCCTGCGGCTCAACCACACAGCTTTTACCGTGTGTTCGAATCCAATTAAAATGTTTATGAGCGAATCAAACCATTCAAAACGACTGAACGGAAGGCCAACGGTTCCGGAGCGGCCGGACCGCGGCTTCACCCTGACCGAATTGCTGGTGGTGATTGCCATCCTTGCCATGCTTGCCGCCACGCTGCTGCCGGCGCTGGCGGGGACCAAACGCAACCCGAACAGGATCCAATGCCTGTCGAACCTGCATCAGCTTTACGCCGCCTGTGTGATGTATTCAGGCGACTTCAACAATTGGTACCCGGTCTGGGACGACCCGGACGGCTCGCATCCGGTGAATGTGCTCTCCGGTGAATTTTACGCCCGATACGTGTTCGGCCCCAATGGCGACCCGGGCAAACAGATTCCTCAGACTTATATGCTGGACGGTGGTCGTGGAAGCGGTTTCACCGCCGGTTCGGCGGGGAACTCGGACCAAAACCTGGGTTATTTATATGCCGGCGGTTTTATCGCCGACGGGAAAGCCATGTGGTGTCCAGCCTACTCCAGTTCGAGCGGCACCACCAATGCCTTAAGTTGGCAGGCGTATTCCTACCCGGTATTTATCAGTACGGATGGTAGTGGCAATGTCCGTTCCTCTTATGAATATAATCCCCGCATGGTCAACGGTTCGTTGACTGGGACCCCAAATTACCTGCGGAGATATCAGAAGAGCAGCGACCCCAAGGTGCGGGATGTGTTCATGACGGATTATCAGCAAAATCCGAGTGCGAATGGTGATATGACTCCGGGGATTCCATTCCTTCCCCAATACTGGGCTCACTGGCCAGCCGAGGGCGTGATGGCTTGTTATACGGATGGTTCAGCCAGCTTCGCCTATAACCCGGTTGCTTTTATCTTGGCGACGAAATACCTGGTCTCGGACGAAACAGCCACTTCCGCCGCGCAATATGATATGCTGTGGAACTATTATCAGAACGCCCAATAGGCGCACGTTTTGAATTGCAAGTAAAGTGGGAAGAAACGCTGCCTCGCGACACAGTTACGCTGGATCAAATGCCAATCCTGGCGATGGTGAATGATTAATATAAAAGTTAAAGGATGGCAGGTTGGTTTTACCGACGGTTCGGCCAGGTTCTGCACCATCACCGATCCGGTTTTGTTCACCAATGAAGCAAAGCGCCCTCAGCACACGACGGCCAACTGCAACGCTAATGGATATGCTTGGAGCCGGTGTTTGCTTCCAGTTTCCACCAGTGTTGGATCGATTAGAACCAAGACAGCAATATTACGAGGCTTGTTGCGCGATATAGCTCCAGAGCTAAAGAAATGGATTTGGACAAAGGCAGGCTTTTTAGGCGGCGAGCTGGTTTTTTCTCATCCAGCTTTTGACGACAAGCAAAACACACTCCTTCAAAAACCCCGGACAGACTTGATGTGGGCAATCGGTCTCGAAAATATCTTGGACGCGATGAAAAATTTCGATTCTGATGCTTCGTATTGGCAGAAATATGCCGACGCAAGCAATACTGATGCAAAGTTCCAGCCACGCCGTCCGTCGTGACCGCACAGCACGGCGCCAATGATTCGCCCATCCTTTTCCGCCACGAAACTGAGACGCGGGTTGCGTCGCAGATACGCAGCAATGACGCGACGCGTGCCGGACTCGTTCAGTCCCACACCCCCGGTGCGCCGCCACAGAGGGATGACCGCGTCGTAATCTTCGATTCGGAAATGGCGCACGATCGTTCCACCGGCGCCAGGGGTACAAGAACAATCATGTTGGAAACTGAGGGTTCAATATTTTTTGGAAAATTGCCGCCGATCGTCTTCACGGCAAACAACAAAGTTGGAAACTGGAAGGCCCCACGACAAATGCCGATGACAATAAAGTTGGGAACCGGTAATTCAGGCGCGTAGTGAAATCAACTGAGCTCACGGTTCCTGGCCGGTATCCTGGCCGGGGTGAAGGCCGAATTGAACGAGTTTGGCCTTCATGGTGATGCGCGAGATGCCGAGCCACCGTGCGGCTTTGGCTTGATTGCCCCGGGCCTGCTGAATGACGCGGGTGAAGAGTTCGCGCTCGGCGGTTTCAAGCGCGCGCGCGTAGGCATCGGTGATTTCCCCGCGGCGTGCGGCGGCGAGCAATTCGTCCACGTATTCACCAAAGGGACGCATCGCGGAATACGCCTCCCCGCTGTTCTTGTTCAGCGCGGCGCGGACGTGGTCGAGGTTGATGGTGTAACCTTGCGCGGCGAGGAGGGCCTTGCGCACCACATTTTCCAGCTCGCGCACGTTGCCGGGCCAGGATTGCGATTGCAGGAACTCCACCGCTTCGGGATGAATGGACGGATTCGTGTTGCCAAGATCCGGGCCATGCTTGCCGAGGAAATAGCGGACGAGGTCGGGAACATCCTCACGACGCTGGCGCAATGGCGGCAGGGTGATCGCCACCACGTTGAGACGGTAATACAGGTCTTCGCGAAATTGTTTCCCGCGGATGGCGGTTTCGAGGTCGCGATGGGTGGCGGCGATAACGCGAACGTCCACCGTAATGGTTTCCTTGCCGCCCAACCGCTGCAAAGTTTTCTCCTGAAGCACGCGCAGAAGTTTTGACTGCGTACCGGGGGTCAGGTCGCCGATTTCATCGAGAAAAATCGTGCCGCGATCCGCCTGCTCGAAGCGGCCGATCCGCCTCGCGTCCGCGCCGGTGAACGCGCCGCGTTCGTGGCCGAACAATTCGCTTTCCAGCAGGGTTTCGGGAATCGCCGAGCAGTTGATGGCGATGAACGGCGCGTTGGCGCGGTCGCTGTGCTGGTAAATGGCGCGGGCAATGAGTTCCTTGCCCGTGCCGGTTTCACCGCGAACAAGCACGGTGACGGGTTTGGAGGCCACCCGGCCGATTTCCTTGTAGATATCTTGCATGGCCTGGCTCCGGCCAACGAGCGCGTCGCGACTCTGGCTGGTTTCGCCCAAACCGACCGGTTCGGACATTCGGCGATTGCTGTCGGCGGCTTTGTGGACCAGTTCGATCAATTGCGGAATGTTGAACGGCTTGAGCAGATAATCGTAAGCGCCAACCTTCATCGCTTCGATGGCGGTTTCAGTGGTGCCAAACGCGGTGACCAGAATGATGGGCAGACGGGGCTTGGCCGTGTGCAGTTGACGAACGAGTTCCAGGCCGTTCAAGCCCGGCAGCTTCAGATCGGTGATGACGAGATTGAACGAGTCCTTCACGGCGCGGGCCAGGCCGTCGTCCCCGCGTTTTTCGATGGCGACTTCATGGCCTTCCGCGGCCAGCACCCGTTGTAGAGTGTCGGTGATTCCGGAATCATCTTCGATCAGCAAAATTCTGGCGGCCGCGTTCATTCAGTTGCCTGAGGCAACACGATACCAAAGGTTGTGCCATGATGCACGTGAGTTTGATACTGGAGCGCGCCGCCGTGGTTCTGAACGATGCCCGCCGCGATGGACAATCCCAATCCCGTGCCGGTGTC
>Ga0187862_10005283_pt1 | contig 11997 bp, 8 predicted proteins | sample June2016WEW_10_1_FD_133003 | JGI IMG/M metagenome (GOLD analysis project Ga0187862, IMG submission 133003) | Peatland microbial communities from SPRUCE experiment site at the Marcell Experimental Forest, Minnesota, USA - June2016WEW_10_150 | ecosystem: Environmental > Terrestrial > Soil >...
ATCGCTGTCGTCTGGATGGTCATTGGGATGAACGACTAGGGTGGCGAACGCAGTGCTATTGGCGTGGTCGGCCCAAAGCCGTGCAAGGTCGCACTCGATGAAAACGTCTCCGTAGAGAACGAGGAAGCGGTCCTGCAACAGTTGGCCCGCATGGCGCAGAGCCCCCGCCGTGCCGAGCGGCGGATCTTCGGCGCAGTATGAAATCTCCATGCCGAAGCGCCGGCCGCAGCCGAAATGGGCTTCGATGCGGTCGGCAAGATGTGACACCAGGAAGAGCACGCTCGTGAAGCCATAGCGCCTGGCCAGCAGAACCTGATGTTCTAGATTCGGCCGCCCGCCGATAGTTACCATCGGCTTAGGGATCGTTTGCGTATGCTCGCCAAGCCTTGTGCCCCGCCCGCCCGCCAAAATGACCACTTGCACGTCAAGCGTCCCTCACTGAACGGCCATAGATATATTGCGCGATGTTGTGCATCAGAATTTGATGGCAGTCTTCGACGACACCATAGTTGTGAGCGGCGACGTGGAGGCTGATGTTGGCCAGTCTTACCGATTCGCCACCACCAAACCCGGTCAGAGCGATCGTCTTCAGGCCCATGGCGCTTGCCTTACGCAACGCCGCCAAGATGTTTGCGCTGTTCCCCGACGAGGATATGCAAATCAAAACATCGCCGGGTTGGGCCTGCATCTCGATCTGGCGCGCGAAACTGGCCTCATAGCCAAAATCGTTAGCGCAAGCTGTGAGCAAGGCGGTATTGGATACGAGCGAATGAACATGAATAGGCGTCTGTGAGGTTGTGAATGTGCCCTTGACCCAGTCGCACAACAGATGGTCGGCTATCGCGGCCGACCCGCCGTTTCCAGCGACCCAAAGCCGCGCGCCGCGCGCGCGCACGCTTTTGATTTCTGCGACCGCTAGGTCGAGTTGGTGCCAATCGATCGAAAGCAGCGCGCTGGACAGAGCGTCCGCATAGCCCTTGACGTGCGCCCCGATGCTTTCAAGATTGAATTGGCAATTAAGACGGCGGGGATCTTCTGGTAAGGTCATGTCACTCCTTCGAGATTTGACCAATCATAGTTTCTAGGACGAGGCGGATGACGCAGGGTTGTCGTCGTGCCGCGGCAAAGACGCAGTCCGAGCCGCATCGGTAGCAAGCTGATCAATGGCACCCATAGGCCTCAATCCGGCAAGTTCGCCCTACACGAAATCATAGGCTTCCGTCTCGGAGAATTCACGAAATTTAAAGTCTAGCCCGCCTACCCAAAGGTCGCGGCGCTTTCGCCGTTTAACAATTGGCCGCCCATAAACCCACCAGCCTCACATATTAATGTTAATGCGCTCACCGTCGGCGCCCACTCCTGCCGTCGTTGCTGCTCTACGTATAGATTGCGCAAGAGCTTGCGTAAACACGAGCGTGGATCCTATCTAATCTGCCCTTTTATGTCGCGAGCAACAGGCAGCACACCACCGGAGTTCTCTGACTCCAACCCGGCACGGGCCAGCGTGCATTCGCTTCTATCGGCCGCCCCTAAAGGATCCCGGCCGGTTCAAAGGCGCCGCGCGCGTCGCAGACCCGGCCGACCGCGGAACAAGCTTCGCAAGCGCCCCTGGAATCGGTGGGGTGTGAGCCAATAGGTGAGAAAAAGCAAGACCTGCCACAATCCGGGAGAGCCGTTCCGGAATGCCCGGGAGAGGAGTTCAGGAAAAGCCGCGTAAGCTCCCTCCTGCGCCGCACGAGATCCGACGACACCCAGACAGAAGCCGCTGTAGGCACGCCGGGTCATGATCGGTTGTATGCTGTCGAGCCATCTGAGAGAAACTGACCACGACGACGTTCTACTAGTAAGAGAAGGTCGCTGCTGCTCGAAATAAAGGACGAGCAGTACCTCCGGCACAGTTTCGATTCTCGCCCCTACCTGTTTCGACAGGCGCAATAGGAACCCCCAATCGTCATGAGGGCTCTCGACGTCGAACCGGACCTTATCAAACAGCTGACGTGGCAGCAGATAGCTGGAAGTTTGGATGAAGCCCGATCCCCGGAACAGTGAGCGCCGATCGAAAAGGTACTCATCGAGGGGAATGGAATTATCATAGATCACCTGCGGCTGAACGTAGGTCGCTGTCGGCGTCACCACTCGACTGAGACAGCTCACAAGCGCCGGGGCCCGACCGGACGCGAAAGCGATCTGTCTTTCCAGCTTGTTCGGCAGCCACTCATCGTCATCGTCAAGAAACGCGATCCATTCACCCGTCGCATGATCGGCGCCGGCATTGCGTGCACCGGCGGCCGTCAAAGAGTACGGATTGACGATAAGCTTTAGGCGAGAATCATCCACCGATTGAACGGCAGAGACGGTACCCTCGTCTGGTCTATCGACAACCACAATAACTTCTGTCTGCTGGTGGGTTTGACTGAGAACGCTGTCGATCGCGCGCAACAGCAATTTAGGCCGATTGAGAGTCGGTATTACGACAGAGACCAGCATCCTCAGTTCTCCAAAAAGCTCAGGCGTCCCAGGACCGCTTTCATACTTGATCCTGGAGATAATTAAAGCAAATGATGATGCGCTAGCGCTACCTATTTGTGTGAAATAGTATCTCTAGGTCATCGTTTACCATTCGAGTGCCGTTCCATACACTGACGCCGACCCCGCAGGGACGTTTCGTCGCGCCGGCATCGAGCGTCTACGAGTCAGACCGGATTTCACTCGCGTGATAATACAAGCGCATGGTGATCAGGGCGACAGGAACGAACCATACGCCGCGCGTTGATTCTGCGAGCATCTCCGAGCCTGCTTTAGCGGTTCTTCCAGGTGAAGACGGAGGAGACGGTGTAATTCCATACTGAGCCGATGATCGCGCCGGCGATGCCGGCGACCCACCAAGCTTTGTCGGCGCGGAAAATGTAAGTGGCGATCCCGACATTCGCGACGGCGCCAATACCGCAGATCAGATAGAACGAGAGAAGTCCGCGAATAAGCTGCCATCTGCGCAACCTTTGATCGCGATAGGTGAAGAGGTTGTTCAGAAAAAAATTGGAGGTCATCGATACCATTGTGGCGGCTGTCTGCGCCGCCACAAATGGTGCGCCTAGCGTCAGGCTGCTCCAAAGGACCGTCAGGTGAACGAACAGCCCGAACCCGCCGATCAGCGCGAACAGAGCGAAGCGCACCGGAACAATGTGGCCGATAAGCTTGTCGGCTAGTAGCATCGCGTATTCCCACGCTACCAACACATCGAGCTTACTCTCACCGTAGCGGCGCTTACGGAACTCATAGGGTAATTCTCGCAATCGAAGCGTTCGAGGCGAGGAGGCCATCAGATCGAGTAGAATCTTGAACCCTTGACCCGAAAGGCTGTGCATAGCGTTATGGAAGACCTCTTGGCGGAACATGAAGAAGCCGCTCATCGGATCGGCAATCTCAGCCTTGCAGATAATTCGAGCCAGTGACGTCGCGAAACTGCTGATGCGCGCGCGGCTACCGCTCAAGCCTTTGCCGATCTCACCACCTGTCACATAGCGGCTGCCAACCACGAGATCGATGGGCTCACGCCTAAGCACGTCCAGCATGTGCGGTAGCAAGCGCTCGTCATGCTGGAGATCCCCGTCCATGACCGCAATATAGGGCGAGGCCGAGGCTAGCACGCCCTCGATACAGGCCCCAGAAAGACCGCGGCGTCCGATCCGCTGCACGCAACGCACTCGGGCATCGCGCCGCGCCAAGCTGCGGGCATGATCGGCGGTGCCGTCGCTTGAATCGTCGTCAACGAAGATTACTTCCCACGAGGTACCTTTGAGAGCCAACTCTATAAGCGCTAGCAACGGTTCGAGATTGTCGCGCTCGTTGAGCGTAGGCACCACGATGGTGAGGTCGGGCGCCGTGGTAACAAGCCCTGTCCTACCTACCGGGACATCAGGTTTCAGAAAATCGTTCATGTTCCCAATCGGCAGCGAAGCTTCTTGAGTGTTCTGGACGAACATTGGTTATATACCACGACGGCGTCGGGAATCGAGCGGCGAACGCATGTTAACATCACGGCGGACGATTGATTCCCTAGTTAGTGTTAATCACGAAAGCGTAATTTTCCAGAACCGCCGTTATCCGACAGCGCCGGCACCTGTTCCTTTTGGAGCTGGCGCTTAAACTGTTTTGAAGATCATGTCTGTCGCCCGCCGCGACCGCAGCCCGTCATTGGCCAACTAACGGCCGACCGCAAAGCGGCCCCAATCCGCCTTCGTATAAGGCTTGGTAACCTCAAAGGTCGAGACGACAAGCGGGATTTCGGGAACACCCTGGTGGAATAGCTTGTTTTTGATCCAAGCAAAGCGATCGTGACCGATCGAGACCTGCGAAATCACGCGCGTAAACTCTGCCGGCTCCGGCTCGTTGTATGCGTGGAGACCGGAGGCCTCTTTTTGCAAGGGCGACTGGAAGCTCGCGACCCGGATCAGGCAGTCACCCGGCTGGAAGGCCACCACTCCACCCGCCACCGGCGAACCGAAAGGAGACGATTGCGCAATGCCGGATTGTTCAACCAGATATGTCAGAACCGTATCATGATCGAACACGACTGGACGCCCTTTGCAGGACGCGGCAGCCCGCCGGATCTCGGTCATCGCAGTGGCATAGTCGGCGTTGAACGAGCCCTTATCTGTGTCGCTCCTGGCGATCAGATCCCGGAGGCCCTCGGCCTGAAACAACACGACGATCGTCACCGCCGCAAAGCCCAGGTTGCGTGGCGCCCGCGCCAGGAGACTTGCCAGCAAGACCATGGCCAAAGGCGTGAGAAATACCGAATTACGTGGCTTACTACCCAGTCCTGTCGCAACGAGCGCCGCGGATCCGGCGATTAATGCAACCACGAGCAGCACCTCAACAAGGGTAGGTCGGCGTTTCCGCGCCTCGGTAACAATCAGAGCGCCCCAGGCCACGACAAGAAGCGCTGGCAAGATGTCGATCGGGAAGATTGCGTTGCCGATCGACAGCGTGATCAGAATGGTGACCGCCGACATCAGCAGGGACGAGGTTTGTCCGGCCGGCGAGTCGCCGGAGCCAAGCGCCTCGGCGGCCGATAAATGATAACGTAAAAAGTAGTATCCTTGCGGCAGGCAGGCGAGCACGACCAGTATACCAACTCCCAGCAGCACGCCCCAATCGCGCCGCGAGAGTTGCATCCCATCCCGAACCAGGAAAACCGCTGCAAATGTCACAAAGGCCGGAAGTGCGGCATAGGAGATGTGAAAAAGCACGCCCGTTGCGACGAGCGCGACCAGCCCTCGGCGCACCGGGGCGCCCTGCGAGAAGATCAGTATGCCGTAGATGACGGTTGCAGCCGGGTTGAAATAAGCGTACCAGCGAAGCGACTGCCCCCACATCAGGACGGTCGCCGCACTCGATAACAGGCCCAAGAGCGCGACCGCCTCGGCCCGCGTTAATGAGGGCCGGGCCAACCAGAACAACGCGCCAAGACCGAAGGCGTTCAGCGTAGCAGAGACCAATTGGACCAATCGCCAAGAGCCGAAAATATCGAAAAGCGCCTTATTTAGCAGATATGATCCGGGCGGATGAACATCGCTGTGATTAAAATAGGCAATGAGTGCTCCATCACTCAGTTGAATCTGGCGAATATTAAAAACTTCATCTTCATAGAATGTCCCATGCCACAAAGATAAATTACACCAGAGCAGGGAAAGTAAGATGATGATCGCCGATCCCGCGAAGCGGCTAGGTTGCACACCGGCCTCTTCGTTCATTTGATTGCAGCGTTGATAGGCCGCGTCCATTGACCCGTTCTTCCCCTCTTTGATCCATTGCTCACGGGTATCGCATCAATAGATCCTATGAAGGTGGCGGGAGCCCGATAGGCTGCTGGCCATCCCGAACTGGAGGATCTTTTGATGTCGCAGACAATCGCCGCTGTACGTCATCCATTCCTCCGAGCTTTCGTTCGCAGTTACTGGCGGCCAACTTATCAAGACGGTTCCTTGAAGACGGACTTGGGGACGATCGCGGCAGGCATAGAGCGCGGTCGTAGTCTGCCCTGCGTCCGCGCAGCACGCGTAAGCCAAAGGCTCTTTTCACACATGAATCCTGTCGTGAAGAACAGGATTGTCCAAATTTGCCCCCCCGTGAGAAGCACCTGCTCGCTCGTCCCAGTTAATAAAATTGCTGTAAGAAGAAGCAGTGAAGAAAGCCCGAACCGACTCGCCGGACCATTCATGCATTTCACCGCAAATACGAAGTTTCGCAGCCAAAGAAATATGAAGAAGCACGTCCCCACAATCCCAATCTCCAGCAAGAATTCCAGTAAAGCATTATGAGCGTTAGCAATTTTAACTGTATTCCAAGTCGCGCTAGCGATCTCCAAAGCAACCGGATTCAGGGCCGACCAAAATGCCAAATATCCCCAACCTAGTAACGGCTTTTCGAGAATATGAGCGATGACATAGGGCCATATCAAAGTTCGCCCGGTCAAGGTTTGGTCCTTTCCGAACAGCTCGTAAATTAAATCTGGGTTCGTTACAATAAAGACAACCGCTAGAACGCTACAGAACGCCAAACAGATGCCAACTATTCGGGTAGCTGGTCTCGAATAGAGACTACCAAGAATGGCAAGCCAAAAAAATACGAATATTGCCAGAACGGACGTTGCTGATTTGCTCATAAAGGCAACGACGGTACATAACGCAATAAGGCAAATGTATCGAAACCGTCTCCCGCCGGGGATCCGCATGCAATGAAGGGCGGCGAGTACTCCTCCTGCCATTACTTGGCCGAGCACGTTCTTTTGCGAAAAAATCCCACGGAAATCGCCTGGTTCATGAAAGGCGAGGAATTGCACAACCGACGCGACTGCAGATAGACCGCAGATCAACGCAATCAATTTCATCAATTCGTCGCTATCCAAAGCTTCAACTAGACCAATTAGACCAAGGACGATAAAAAAGTACAGTGCGCCTTGGGTAATGGTCAAGCGGGGATCAAGAGACCAAAAAACGGACATCAGGAGGATTCCCGGCGCTGCCAGCGGGAGAAACCGATTGAACGGAGCGATTCTTATCTTGCGGGTCCCTGACCAAAGGAGAAAAAGGCTGGCGGATATTTCAAGAAGATTTAGAGCTGCTGTGATCTTAGTTCCGGTCTTTCCATACCATTCCCCGTAGATGGCCCGGTCGATGATACCTAGGGCGCTTACCGCACCTAGAAGGAAGAACGCCGAAACAAGATACGTCGTCCGATCGCTTACTGAGCGGCGCGTAGGATCTCGCGAAATTTGTTTCCTGCGAACCAAGCTCATCGCACTTGCCGACGCCAGTCCTGGACGCAGATCGGTACGGTTTCTCACGATAACAATCCCTCGCCTCTTCTGTCTCGCAAGTCGCGTCCATAACCTAATCGGTCGGCGTGAAGTTGTACCAGCCGAGCCACCAAGTTGCCAACGTCGAACTTGTCGACGAAGCGGTTGCGCACGACTATTGTCTAACTCTCATCTTCTACAATTGCGCCAAGGCGTCGGCAAGCGGCGTTACCTCACCGGAGGTACAAATATGCTCGACACCCGGCTGCATGACTCCAAATAACCGGCTAAGAAAATCAGAGGTCGATGGCCAGTCCGGCGCGAATCTTGTTTAATTTCGGCCTAATCTGAATCGGTGGGGTGCAACCAAGGGGCCGCTGCTCAACGCTCATCGGCACATCCTCAATCGTCTTGGGCATTTGTCTCAAGCTAAATAGCCTTTGGGGTTGGCGTTAGTACGGAGCTACTAGCGTGGCAGTTCTGCTAACCGGCGCCATTCGAGAAAAACGGTTGTTTTGCGAACGCGCATGCGAGCTGGATGACCGATTGTCTACGCGGAGATGGTCGAATCTGTGGACAGCCGGCCTTCAATAAAAAACCTTAGCTCTTCAAGGGTGCACTGCGAAGCTTCCCGGCGCAGCCGGAAGACATCTCGCGTTGGATATTGTGCGTTGTGGTTAAACAGCGCGACGTTGCCTACTTGTCAGCCATCTTGTGCCTGATTACATTAGTCATCCAGCACAAACTGTCTTTATGAGTTTGGCAGTGGCTACGAACGAAAGCTCGGAAGCATGAGGTGTTCGGCGAACGTATTCCTCAGCCTCATTTTTCTTGGAATTCTGACAACTTTCGCCGACGCATGCGTCCTGAACGGTCCACGCTATCAACTGGCATCCGACACCGTCCACTGGTCATTAGAGCTAAGTGGAGGCGAGACTTGCACTCGTGGAATCCGTTTCAACAATGTGGTGGTCGATAAATTGATCATTGCTTCTGCACCTCAAAAGGGTCACGTCACGTTGCAGGGGCCGGGCTTTTCATACACGGCTGCGCGCGATTTTCAGGGGGACGACGTTTTCTTGCTCATGGTATCCGGCGCGACTAACAACGTTCCTGGAAGTTCAACGATCGAAGTCGTGGTCTCAGTGTCTCCACCGCCTCCGCCCGTCAACGAATTGTGCGGTTTATCGAACGGCGTGGCAGTCAGCACTGCGCCAACTAGCAATCTTTGCAGCACGGGCACAGCCTCGGTCGTCAGTGGCAGCGGGCCGTGGCATTGGAGTTGCACCAGCGGCAGCACCGCCGCATCATGTTCGGCCCCGCTCTTCACCACAACTGGGGCAGCGGAAAAGCCCGGCCCCAGCCCCACGCTCTTCGCGGCGCCTTTCTATGCCTGCGTGCGGAATTTCTACGTGTCACCGTCGGGAAATGACAGCGCAGCGGGGACCCAAGCAGCTCCATGGAGGACGATCCAGCGCGCAGACAGGGCTGCCGGAGGCCGTGTCGCCGGCGACTGCGTGAACGTTGCTCCAGGCACTTATGCGACAGGTTTGAGACCTACACATGGCGGAAATGCCGCGACTGCTGACGGTTATGTTGTCTATCGGTGCCAGACCCTTAACGGGTGCAAGATCACCTCGACGGGCGGAGTAGGGGCGCCATCAGGACTAACCATAGTGAGCTCTGGGTCCGGCCCGAATTTCATAGTCGTCGACGGGTTTGAGCTCGCCGCTAGCAAGCAGGTTGTCTACGGCGTGGGTGTAATGATCTATGATGGGGGCAATCCTGCGCACCCAAACACAAGTCATCATATTTGGGTGATCAATAATATAATTCATGGTTTTGGACAGAGCGGGATAGATATGCTTTTCGGGGAGTATTTTTACCTCCTGCACAACCTTTCCTATAACAACTCGGGCGTGACTTGTGATGCAGAGGGTTCCGGTATCGGGATCGTTGTGCCTAAAGCATTTGCCGGATATACGCCAACGTCAGCTGATTTTGCCTATGGCCCGTTTCACAACGTTGTCGCGTGGAACGTGTCTCACGATAATCAGCTCACCACGTGCGGCACAGCGACCAATCCATATGACACGGACGGCAACGGCATCATCCTGGACGTCTTCGACGGCTATCCGTACCAAACCCTGGTTGCCTTCAACGTCACCTATCGGAACGGCGGCAAGGGCATTCACGTGTTCAACACCAATAATGTGACGGTGGCAAACAACACCGCCTACGATAACAACCTTGATCCCTTCAACCGCGGGCAGGACAGGGGGGAGATCGACATTGCCGGTGGTCAGAACAACTTTGTCATCAACAATATCGCGTACCCCGTTCCCGCGACTTCGACCAGCGACCCTCGCTGCCAAGGCACGAACCCATGTTACCTGAAGACCAATGTGGCGTTTCTCGGTGGTAGCAACGGCGGCGTGACGAATCACTGGTCGAACAACATCAGCTTTGGAGGCTCGGCGCCTTTCGGTTTGGGACCGCAGGGTAACGTCATGCGCGGCAACGACACCATGAAATGCTCATCGGGCGCGAACTCAAACCAGTGCAACGTCGACCCAGGGTTCACTGATCCGGCGGCCGGCAACTTCGCCCTCACGGCGGCCAGCCCAGCCATCGGCTATGGTCTGGCGCAGAGCTACTTGTCTTCGCAATCGCTCGACGCCGGCGCGTGCGACCACAGGCTGGGCGCGTGCCCGTGACTGTCCGGAAAGGTATAGTTGAGGTCTCGTGGACCGCCGGCTCGACGAGGTCAGCAGGCTTGCTCATCTGGATCAAAGATTCTGTAGGTATTCAACCAGGAAGTCCTGTCTTTCCCTTGCCGTGTTCATTTGCTTGCGTCGAATACGATAGGATGCGCAAATGTGCCCATCACCGTTTGCGTCCGGCGACGACCATCTTGCCCGGACTCTAGATCAGCGATTGATTTTGCGACATGGGTTCGTTTAACCACCGGTGGAACTGAATTTTGGCACCCGCTAAATGATAGGCACGTTGGAACGACGATCTTTCGGCGACGGTGTGTACGTTTCGGTGCTCGGCGTCGGCTGCAGCCGAGTCGGCTCAATAAGTAACCCCGTGCCAATGCGCGAAATCGAGGCGACCCTTGAGGCCGCCGTCGAAGCTGGCGTCAATCTCTTCGATACGGCCGATATTTATGGTCAGGGGGACAGCGAGCGGACATTGGCGCGCCTCCTCCGTCGCCATCGCGATCGTATGTTTGTCGTGACGAAGGTGGGGGGTCGACATGGCCGCTACGCCGGGGTGGTCCGGCTCGCCAAGCCGTTGCTGCGGGTATTGGCCCGATCGCGGCCTACACTACGCGGCGCTGTCGTAGCGGCGCGCACGGCGACGGTGGCCCATGAATTCTCGTCGGTCGATCTTCACCAAGCGGTCGAAGCCTCGCGACGCCGACTGGGTCTCGACCAGCTCCATGGGTTGCTCCTGCACAGCCCGTCGACTGAAACCCTCCGCAAGCCAGAGATTCACGACTTTCTCGGCGAGTTGCTGCGCAGCGGGAAAGCCGCGCGGGTAGGCGCCTCGATTGACTCCCTCGCTGCGCTTGAAGTGGCGGTGTCCATCCCCGCACTCACCATACTTCAAGCACCGATGGAGGTTGCCAAAGCGCTTTCAGGGACGGCCGTCCTGGAATGCGTTCGTCGACGCGATATCGGACTCTTTGTCCGCGAAGTCCTGCCCAAGCCCGATCGCGGAATCGACGAGACGCATTCGCTCCGTGAGACGTTATCGTCCGCGATTGCGCAGGATCTCACCACCGCGGCGATCGTCGGCGTTAGCACACGGCAGCATCTCAACGAATTGCTGTGTTCGATCACATGATTTGCATAGGCGAGAGCCTGCCCGACCGTGGCACAACGCACGCCAATGTTGCGATCGTCGGGGCGGGGGCGGTGGGTGTCGCCTTGGCCGTCCGACTGTCTGGCCGCGTCGGCCGCATCGTCTTGATCGAAGCCGGCGGCACGCAATTCAAGCCGGCCGACAATCTTAGCTATTTCAAGGCGGAGCAAGTCGACGATCCACGGCATCCGCCGACCGAACTGTATCGCAGAAGGATGCTGGGCGGGACGACCTCCGTATGGGGTGGGCGCTGCATTCCGTTTGATCCGGAGGATTTCTTGCCAGCGCACGACAGAGCCGGATGGCCAATTAATTTCGCCGAGCTTGACGCACATATCCCCGACGCGCTTGAATTCCTCGATGCTGGTACGCCCGAGTTTTCCGCCGCCGTCGCCCTGCCGAACCTTCCCGTGCCGCTTGACCGGCCTCTCAGCGATCTCGTCCTTGACCGCATCGAGCGATACAGCAAACCGACGAACGTATGGCGGAAGTGGGGTGAGAACCTCGCGCGATCGCGCGACGTAATGATCATTCATGGGGCGGCGTGCACGGGCGTCCTCACCAATGCGGAGGGCACGCAAGTTGCCGCGCTCGAACTCCGGACGGGCACGAACCGCCAGCATAAAGTCGTTGCCGCGACGATCGTGTTGGCGTGCGGTGGCCTCGAAACGCCGCGGCTGCTGTTGGCATCGCGCCGAAGCCGCTCATGCGGACTTGGCAATGAGCACGACCTTGTCGGTCGCTTCTATATGACGCATCTGGTCAGCAACGCCAACAATGCCGGCGCTCTGCGCTTCGCCAGCGCAAAGACCGCCCGCGCATTC
>Ga0187862_10005285_pt1 | contig 11996 bp, 11 predicted proteins | sample June2016WEW_10_1_FD_133003 | JGI IMG/M metagenome (GOLD analysis project Ga0187862, IMG submission 133003) | Peatland microbial communities from SPRUCE experiment site at the Marcell Experimental Forest, Minnesota, USA - June2016WEW_10_150 | ecosystem: Environmental > Terrestrial > Soil >...
CTGGGCGGCACACCATTTTCTGTTGCATGGCCGGGAGCGAACTCGGGTTCGGCTTGCGGTTCGTTCGTCCGGCGCTGCACACTTGAAGACAGAATGCTTTCTCCTTTGGCTACGGGGATTTGCGCCGGGATGGGCGCGGCGGGCGCGCTCGGCTTGGCGGCGGGCGGCTGCGCCTATGCCGCGCTGTGGCCGGGGTCGCGGCTCTTCGGCGAGGCGCTGATTGCGCCTTCCCATCCCGGCGAGCTGGCGCTCACCTTTGACGATGGTCCCAATCCAGCGTGGACGCCGCGGCTGCTCGAGATTCTGGCCGGCCACGATGTGCGGGCGACGTTCTTCCTGGTGGGCAAATTCGCCCAGGCAGAGCCCGGGCTGGTGCGGCGAATTGTGGCGGCAGGGCACCTGATCGGGAACCACTCCTGGAGCCATCCCAACCTGGCGCTCACTTCGGCCAGCCGCGTGCGAGATGAACTGGCGAGAACCAAAGAAACGCTGGAGCAGATTGCAGGCGCGCCAGTGCGGTTCTTTCGGCCGCCGTTTGGCGCGCGCCGGCCCGTGGTCTTTCGCGTGGCAAGATCGCTGGGGATGATGCCAGTGCTGTGGAATGCGATGACCTCCGACTGGCGCGAGCCTTCGGCGGAAAGGATTGCTGGGCGGTTGATGCGCCGCATCGACCTACTGGAGCGGCGTGGCCGGGCGGCCAATATCGTACTCCACGACGGCAGCCACCTGAAGTTGGGAGCGGATCGCGCGCCATCGGTGGCTGCGGCGGAGCGGCTGGTTGCGCGGTATAAGCCGACCCATCGGTTTGTGACGCTGGCGGCGTGGGGATAGCGACCCGGTCCGCTGGAGGTTCGCGGTTTCCCACCCTTGCGACTGCAAAAAGTCGCAAGATGGGGCACCCGGGTTTGTGGGACTATCCGGCGGAAACGGACTGGAAGGCCTCTCGCGCGGCGGCGACCGTGGCGGCTACCTCTGCTTCGCAGTGGGCAGTGCTCAGGAACGCGGCTTCAAACTGCGACGGCGGCAGCCAGACGCCCTGGTCGAGCATGGCCCGGTGGAAGCGGCCAAAGGCGGCGGTGTCGCTCAGGGCTGCCTGGGCGTAGTCGGTGACCGGGCCGGGAGTGAAGAACCAGGTCCACATGGAGCCGACGCGGTTGAGAGTGAGGGGAACGCCGGCCTTGGCGGCCTCGGCGGCGACGCCTTCGGCCACGGCTTTGGCGGTGGCTTCAAGCTGGGGATAAACCTCGCCGGCGTGTTCCTGAAGGTAGCTGACGGTGGCGATGCCCGCGGCCATGGCCAGGGGATTGCCGCTGAGGGTTCCGGCCTGATAGACCGGCCCGAGCGGCGCCAAAAGATCCATGAAACGGAGTTTCCCGCCAAAGACGCCCACGGGCAGGCCTCCGCCTACGATCTTGCCCAGCGTAAGCAGATCGGCGTCGATGCCGTAGAGCGAGAGCGCGCCGCCCAGAGCCACGCGGAAGCCGGTCATCACCTCGTCAACGATGAGCAGGGCTCCTTCCCGGGCGGTGATGTCGCGCAGCCCGGCCAGATAGCCGGGCACGCCCTCCGCGGCGGGCACGGGCGGAATGCAACCCGCATTGCCGACGACAGGCTCCACGATCACCGCGGCGATTGCGCCGGGATGGGCGGCGAAGGCGGTCTCGACCGCGGCCAGGTCGTTGTAGGGCAGGGCAAGAGTGAGGCGGGCGATCTCCTCGGGAACGCCGGCCGAGCCGGGAATGCCGAAGGTAGCCACGCCGGAGCCGGCCTTGACCAGCAGGCCATCGGAGTGGCCGTGGTAGCAGCCCTCGAACTTGACCACAATTTTGCGGCCGGTGGCGGCGCGAGCCAGGCGGATGGCGCTCATCGTGGCCTCGGTGCCGGAGCTGACGAAGCGCAGCTTCTCAATGGCCGGGAAGCAGGCGACGACGCGCTCGGCGAGGTCGGCCTCGGCAGCGGTCGACGCGCCGAAGCTGGCGGATTTGCGGGCAGCGCGCTCAATGGCCTCGACCACTGGCGGAAAAGCGTGGCCCAGGATCATCGGTCCCCAGGAGCCGAAGTAGTCGATGTAGCGGTTGCCATCGGCGTCGGTGAGCCATGCGCCCTGGGCGCGCTCCACAAAGGGCGGCGCGCCGCCAACCGCCCGGAAGGCACGCACCGGCGAGTTGACGCCGCCGGGGAAGAATCGCTCGGCGCGCTGTTCGAGGGCCCGGGACCGGGTACCGATGGGGACTGAAGTTCGAGGACTCATGGTGGGTTCAGTATAGAGGGTAGAAGGCTGCTCACCAGCCGAACTGAATCGGCCTGCTTCTAGATAGCATCTTGAAGGAGTGAGCGGACTGAATGAGCTCGGCGACCGCCTGCTGGTGGTTTTTGACGGCCACTGCGGCTTTTGCAACGGCTCGGTGCGGTGGCTGTTGCGGCGCGACCTGCGCGACCGCTTGCGCTTCGCCGCTTCCAGCTCACCGGCGGTTGCGCCCCTGCTGGCGCGTCACGCCGAGCTGCTTGAGCCCGGCGGCGTTCCGGGCACGGTGCTGGTCTTCCGATACCCGCTCGAAGCCGGGGAGCAAGCGCTGACACGATTCGCGGCCACTCTGGCCCTGCTCAGGGAACTTCCCCGGCCCTGGCCCACGGTTGCCGCCGTGCTGAGATGGATTCCCAGCTTCCTCAGCGATCCGCTGTACCGGCTGGTTGCTCGCTGGCGGTACCGCATCTGGGGCCGTCTGAAGAGCTGCCCAATTCCCGCGGCGGAGGACCGAGCGCGGTTTCTATAGCGGTCTGGCTCCGTCCGCAACGGGGCTATAAGCTGGAAGGCAGGAGTCGCACGCTGGAATCTGCCCCACAGCCTCGTTATCTCGGCCTTGACGTCGGCAACCGGCGCATTGGCGTGGCTGTCTCCGACGAGCTGGGGCTGACCGCACAGCCTGTACTCACATTGGAGCGGCGCCACAACCGCCGCGAAGATCTGCGCTCTCTGGCGCGGCTGGCGCGGCGGTTCGCCGTGGCGGGCATCGTGGTCGGCAATCCGGTGCATCTGTCGGGTGACGCTAGCCCGCAGGCCGCGAGGACGCAGGCCTTTGCCGCCGCACTGGGCGAACTCACCGGTCTGCCCATTCATCTTTGGGATGAGCGGCTGACCACGCGTGAGGCCCATCAAATCCTCTACGAGGCTGGCCGCGCCCGCCAGCAGCACCGGCGGTTGGTCGATCAGGTGGCTGCCACGCTCATCCTGCAGTCGTTCATTGAAGAACAGGGATCAGGGGTCAGGGACTAGTCCCTGATCTCTGACCCCTGATCTCTGACCCCTGATCTCTGACCCCTGATCTCTGACCCCTGATCTCTGACCCCTGATCTCTGACCCCTGATCTCTGACCCGGTTTCAAGCAAGCACTTGCTTGTAATACTTCACATAGTGCGGCACCACCAGCGTCGAGCAGAAGCGCTTCTGCGCCGTCTTCCGGCCCGCCTCCCGCATCGCATGCAGCCGCTCCCGGTCCTTGAGAAGGCTCAATGCTCCCCGGGCCATGCCGTCGATGTCTCCCACCTCGTAAAGCAGCCCCGTTACCCCATCGTCGATCAGCTCCGGCACCCCGCCCACCCGCGTCGCAATGGACGGAACCTTGCACGCCATAGCCTCCAGCGCGGCCAACCCAAACGACTCCAACTCGCTTGGCATCAGCAAGATATCGGCCAGCGGCAGTACCTCGTTCACGCGCTCCAGCTTGCCCACGAAGTGAACCTTGGCGTGAATCCCCAGGTCGTGCGCCAGCCACTCCGCCGCCGACCGGTCCGGCCCGTCCCCCACCAGAACCAGTTGCGCGGGCGTCTCCCGCGCCACCCGCGCAAAGATCTTCACCACGTCCACCACCCGCTTGACCGGCCTGAAGTTGGAGAGATGCATCAGGATCGCCTCCTCCGGCGCGGCCAGCCGCTTGCGCGCCTCCGCCTTTCTGGCCTCATCCTTGCAGGGCCTGTAAACGTCGCAGTTGACAAAGTTCTCGATCACCTCAATGGGCCGCGTCACGTCGAAGTGCTCGACCGTTTTCTCCTTTAGATAGTTGGAGATACTTGTAACCCCATCGCTCTCCTGGATGGCGTAACGGGTGATCGGCAGGTAGCAGCGGTCCAGGCCGACGAGCGTAATGTCGGTGCCGTGCAGCGTGGTTACGAAGGGCAGCCGCCGCCCCCGCGCAGCCAGCATCTGCCGGGCTAGCAGCGCGCTCACCGAGTGGGGAATTGCATAATGCACATGGAGTAGGTCAAGCTCATTGAATTCAGCAACTTCGGCCATGCGCGACGCCAGCGCCAGGTCGTAGGGAGGGAACTCAAACAGAGGATAGCTCGAAACCGGAACTTCATGATAATAAATGCCGTCGTCGCGCCCGCTCAGCCGGAACGGCTGCGAGTAGGAGATGAAGTGCACTTCGTGACCCAGCGCCGCCAGTTCGATGCCCAGTTCCGTGGCCACCACGCCCGAACCGCCGTAGGTGGGATAGCAGGTGATGCCGATGCGCATAAGCCCTTCCTGATCTGTTGTTTGCTCAGCCTTGGCCGGGGATGCCTTCTTCAGCCTCCCAAATCCGCGAACGAGATAAGTTCGATGCCCGGAAAGCGTTGCAGCGATTCGAGGGCGCTTCGTTCCGTCTCCCGCGAGGCTAACAGCCGCGTGCCCGCCTTGGCCAAGTCGGAATCATTGTAGCCGGGATGCGTCACCAACTCCCAGGTTCCCGGCTGGATGCCGAACAGAATGGATTTAACTGCTTTGGAATCAATGGATCCTGTGGCCAGTACTCCGATAGCGCCGTCGGTGGTCCTGAAGCCCTCCTCGGCCACGATGCGCTGGAAAGCAGGCTCAAAGCGCCGTAGCAGGCTCACCTCCAGGCGCCGCATCCAGGGAGCGCGGGGTGTGGCGCGCAGACTCCAATCCGGCTCAAAGGGATTGCGCACCGCGCGAATCCCGGCGGCCCGCGCCGCTCGCAGCACCGGCCGGAGCACGGCGGGAAAGATATGCGTGTGCTTGTGCGTGTCGATGTGCGTCAGCGCCAGGCCCTTGCTTTGGATCAGCGCAATCTGCGCGGCGGCTTCCGCCTCAATTTCGGAGGACCGGATGCGCCCTGCAAGCAATCGCTTCAAAAACGCCCCCAGCGTGGGCTGAAAGCGCCCGGTCGCTTCACGGACGAGCGTAGGAATCTCTCGCCATGGCAGGACGGAATCCCCATCCACCAAAGCCACGTGGCAGCCCACCCCCAGGGAAGGTGTGGAGAGGCCCAGTGCGAAGGCCTCTTCGGTAGCCGCGCCCCGCGCCATCAGGGAGGCGCTGGTCACAACACCGGACCGGTACAGTTCCAGAATCGCGCGGTTGACCCCGGAAGTCAGCCCGAAGTCGTCGGCGTTGACGATAAGAAGGCTCACCGGGTGAGTTTATCAATTGAGGCCGCTCTCGCCGTGCAATGGAGTGAAACCTCGCCGGGCGTGACTGCGCTGATATGATTTCAAGAAGGCGCAAGCGCCTTGCCGCCGCGCGTGGGCGGTTAGCTCAGTTGGTTAGAGCGCCTGCCTTACAAGCAGGAAGTCCGGGGTTCGAGTCCCTGACCGCCCACCATGATTCTAAAAGCCCTACATGACGACAAGGCTTCCACTCACCGCTGACTGTGGTGGATTTTGTGGGGACTCCGTTTCAGAGCTGACCGCATCGAACACTCTGACGGCCTTCCGCTTCGCTTCCGCCCGGACGTGAGAGTAGCGTTCGATCATCTTGGGACTCATCCATCCGAGCAACGCTTGAAGGGTTTGGTCCGTCGCACCACCAGCGGCCATGCGGGAAGCGGCGCTGTGCCGGAGATCGTGCCAGCGGCATTCGATGCCAGCCGCTTTCTTGGCTCTCCGCCATGCCGTCGCAAAGCTGCGCACGGGCTGGTCCGGGAATGTCTGGTAGGGTACGACGGCCCCGCCAAACGTGCCTTTCTTGCCTTTCAATCCGTATGCTTCCCGTGGGAACACGGCATGACTCGGTTGCGCCACCTACAATCATGCCCTATACCTGGAGCCACGCGCCAAGATGATGCAAGACTGGGCCGATTTTCTGGAGCGGACCCAGCGTGGAGGCAAGGTGTTGCCCTTCCGTGGAACTGCGGCATAGGCTTTCGGGCAACTCGGCCGGCAGAGAATCAAGCCATGTCTAGCAATCCCACCCCAGATGGCTGCCACGCCGGAATCCCGCTCCGGCGTCATCTTGACGACAACGGATTCACGCCTGCACGTTGCCCCCTGATTTTCCGGCTGACCTCTATCTGGCGGGCAATCCACTCTTCTACCTCTGTTTCGATCCAGCCAACAGCCCTGGCCCCCAGCGACACTGGCCTTGGAAACCTTCCTTCGGTGACACGCAGATAGACAGTGCTGCATGATAGGCCGGTGCGATCCAATACGACTGGCAGTCTCAGAATCCTTCTCGGCATTCCTTTACCCCATTGGATGAGTTGCATTGGAAATATGCATGAACTCACCGAGCGCACCGACCACAGCAAGGGCGTGCTCCCAAAGGACTACGGCCGTCCCGGCATCGACAAGCAGCGGCTCGGCCAGCTCATCAACCTGGTCAGCGACATCGGCCTGGGTAGCCCCGCAGATCGCGCCAAAGACGTGCTGGGTCGGGTCTACGAGTACCTCCTAGCTATGGTCGCCAGCGCCGAGGGGAAAAAGGGCGGTCAGTTCTATACGCCGTCCTGGGTGGTCCGGGTATTGGTCGAGGCGCTCGCGCCCTACAAGGGCCGCGTTTATGATCCCTGCTGCGGCTCCGGCGGCATGTTTGTGTTCAGCGAGAAGTTCATTGAGGCCCACAGCGGCAAAGTCGGCGAGGTTTCCGTCTACGGGCAGGAATCAGACTACACCACGTGGCGGCTGCCCGCAGACGGAAATCTCGTTGACGCTCTGCCGGTGGTGCTCCACGGACGCCGCCGACTGCACGAACATACCGCCTGACCCGCACGCCGGGTCGAGGATTCGTCCGTGGTAGGGCTCGATAATCTTGGCCCCGCACGGGGCGTAGTGTGTCCGCAGGAGACTGCAAGAGGCCTCAGGCGGGCAAAACGAATTGCTAAACGACCGGAAACGCGCCAATTCTGAGCCGATGCGGCGAAATCCCGGTCAGAGGCCTTTATAACTCAGCGTTGTTCAGAGGTTCCTTAAGGTTTGCAACTTGACGTCACCCGCGGTTGCATCCAAGGTCGGAGACTCATGAGTCGAGGGACTGCGATATACTCAAGTGTAGGTCATTCAAGCCTCCCGTCACCATGGCGTTGAACCGCGAAATTCAGAACGCAAACGACCGCGACGTGTCCGGACTGGATCACTGTCGCAAGCGCGTACCCAGGAGTTGCGGACTCTTGGAATCATGCTACGAGCGCTGTTTGCTGTTCAGCAGAACCGCTAAGGATCAGGGTTATGAGTGACTATCTCGCAAATCTAGAAGCCGAATCGATCGAGATTATCCGCGAGTCGATCGCCCTGTCGGAGAAGCCAGTGATGTTGTATTCCATTGGCAAGGACTCCTCCGTCATGCTGCAATTGGCGCGCAAGGCGTTCTGGCCAGCAGCGCCGCCGTTCCCCATTCTCCATATCGATACAACCTGGAAGTTTCGCGAGATGATTGATTTTCGCGAACGTGTCGCTGCCGAAACGGGCATAAAGCTCATCGTTTACACCAATCAAAAAGGCATCGCAGAAGGAGTTACTCCTTTCACCTTCGATTCGGAACGCTATACGACAATCATGAAGACCGAAGCGTTGAAACAAGCCCTCGATATTGGCGGTTACGATATTATTATGGGCGGGGCCAGACGGGACGAAGAGAAGTCGCGGGCCAAAGAGAGAATCTTTTCCTTCCGCTCCGCCGGTCACAGGTGGGACCCTAAGATGCAGCGGCCCGAGTTGTGGAACCTGTATAATGCCCGACTCCACCCTGGAGAAACAATTCGCGTCTTCCCACTATCGAATTGGACCGAGCCCGATGTTTGGCAGTACATCGAGCAGGAAAACATCCCCATCGTGCAGCTCTATTTCGCCGCTCCAAGACCCGTGGTAAAACGTTCGGGGCAATGGATCATGGTCGATGACGAGCGGTTTCCCCTGAATCCGGGAGAGGTTCCGGAGATGCGCATGGTCCGTTTCAGGACACTCGGCTGCTATCCGTTGAGCGCCGCGATGGAGAGCACGGCTAACACCATTTCCGCCATTGTTCAGGAGACGCGAGTAGCCCGGACGTCAGAACGCCAAGGTCGAATGATCGATTTCGATCAGACTGCTTCCATGGAGAAAAAGAAGCAAGAGGGGTATTTTTGATGAGAGACACGCTGCGATTTATTACCTGCGGTAGTGTCGACGACGGCAAGTCCACCCTGATTGGAAGGCTGCTCGTGGAATCCAGGCAGGTTTTCGACGATCAATTGGTGGCGCTGGAGAAGGATTCGAGCCGCTATGGAACGCAAGGCGACATGATCGATCTGGCGCTGCTGGTCGATGGGCTGCAGGCGGAGCGGGAGCAGAGCATCACCATCGACGTCGCCTACCGCTTTTTTTCGACCCCAGCCAGAAGGTTCGTCGTGGCTGATACTCCGGGCCATGAGCAATACACCCGCAACATGGCAACGGGCGCCTCCACTTCCGAGCTTGCGGTGCTCGTAGTGAATGCGTTCAACGGGCTGCAGACGCAAACCCAACGCCACGCCAGGATCGTGGCGTTGCTGGGAATTCGCCATTTGGTTCTGGCTGTAAACAAGATGGACCTGGTTTCGTATAGCGAGAAAAGTTTCTCTGCGATCGTTCTGGAATTCCAGGCTCTGCTGCGCGAACTTTCCTTCGATTCCTTTGAGGCGATCCCACTCTCCGCTCTCTACGGGGACAACATAACGGAGCAAAGCTCCTCTATGCCGTGGTACAAGGGCCCCACGTTTCTGCGGCATCTGGAGACCATTGATACCTCCCGCCGAAATGCGAATCTTCCGTTCCGGATGCCAGTGCAATGGGTGAACCGACCGAACCAGGATTTTCGAGGTTATTGTGGCCGAGTAGCGAGTGGCGAAGTGAAAGTCGGCGACCGCGTACGGATCGTACCCGGGGGAACTGAAACGAGTGTCCGCTCCATCGTTGTTTGGCAAGGAGAACGACCATCGGCAGCGGCTGGAGAGTCAATCACACTTTGTCTCGATGACGAACTCGACATCTCACGGGGAGTCGTCATCGCATCCGCGTCCGAACCTATTGAGCAAAGCGACCAATTCGAGGCCAAGCTGCTGTGTCTTTCCGAGGAGTTACTCGTACCTGGGCGCACTTACTTGCTTAAGATGCATACCTGCCAGGTCGGAGCGAGTATTACGGCGATCAAGTACCAGGTCGATGTAACACTAGGCGCACATCTGGCTGCCAAATCTCTCGGGCTGAACGACATCGCTGTTGTGAATATTTACACGGATCGCCCGGTGCCATTCGAGATCTACGAACGAAACAGGATTCTCGGCAGCTTCATCCTGGTTGACAGGTTATGCAACCAAACCGTGGGCGCCGGAATGATTGACTTCTCTCTGCGCCGGGCAGCCAACATCCATTGGCAAGCATTGGATCTCGATAAGAAGGCCCGCGCCAAACAGAAACTCCAGAGGCCGATGTGCCTGTGGCTGACTGGACTGTCCGGATCAGGTAAGTCCACGATTGCGAACCTTCTTGAAAACAGGCTCTTTGTAGAGGGAAGGCACACATATGTGCTCGACGGCGACAATGTGCGTCACGGTTTGAACAAGGATCTTGGATTTACCGAGGCGGATCGGGTAGAGAACATTCGCCGGGTCACTGAGGTCGCAAAGCTGCTCGTTGACGCAGGACTTATCGTCGTCGTGTCGTTCATCAGTCCGTATCGTGCGGAAAGGGAGCGCGCTCGGCAGTCTTTCGGGCCAGGCGAGTTTTTTGAGGTTTTCGTTGACGCGCCGCTTGAGGAATGCGAGCGCCGCGACCCAAAGGGTTTGTACGCGAAAGCAAGACGCGGGATTCTGCGGAATTTCACAGGCATAGACAGCGAATATGAAGCGCCAGAGTCCCCTGAGATCCATCTCAACACAGTCTCCACGAGCCCGGAGGGGTGCATCGATCGCATCTTGCAGGCAATGGCAAGTAGTTCCCAAGTTAAGGATACGTGTGTCTCATGAGCGACATGCCTGCAATGAATTCACAATGTTATCTCGCCAAGTTGCTGCCGCACATAACTGCGCTGGCGCGTGAGGCAGGCGACGCGATTATGACGATCTATGATGGGGAACGTCTTGCCGTTGACTATAAGCAGGATAAGACTCCTTTGACTCAAGCCGATATAGCTTCCCACAACATTGTGCTGGCAGGCCTTGCCCGGTTGTCTCCGGATTGGCCGGTCGTATCGGAAGAATCGGCGGAGATTCCTTTTGACCAGCGGAGCGCCTGGCGGCATTTCTGGATGGTTGACCCTTTGGACGGCACAAAGGAGTTTCTCAACCGCAATGGCGAGTTTACTGTCAACATTGCGTTGATTGAAGACAACACGCCAAACCTAGGCGTAGTGTATGCTCCCGCAATAGACAAGATGTACTTTGCGGCCAGAGGAGTGGGCGCATACAAGGTGGACCATCAGGTCACTTCACAGATAAGGGATATCAGGCACGCCAGCAGTACGACACGGGTGATGGTGAGCCGTTCACACGAAGACAATCTGGATCCCTTTATAAGAGACCTTTCGCAATATGAACTCATCCCCATGGGCAGTTCTCTGAAGTTCTGCCTTGTCGCGGAGGGCGCTGCGCATCTTTATCCGCGCACCGGACCGACCATGGAGTGGGACACGGCTGCAGGTCATTGCATTCTGGAAGTTGCGGGGGGATCCATCACCGGCATGGATGGTATGCCTCTGACCTATAACAAACCCAGGTTATTGAACCCCGGTTTTGTCGCTAAAGCATCTTTTGCGAACAGGGGAACGTAGAATTGAACTTCAGGTTCGGACGAGATCTACCTCATAGTGAACTTAGTCTGGCGATCAATTGCGAGGGGAATAGCAAGTAATCTGCTCACGTTGAAGCGCCGCCCGCGCACCGAAACAGGAGCAAAGGAACAGAGGTTCCCGGATGCGGTACGTTATCGGGTTCGTCATCGCACTCTTTATCGCGCTCACCGGCGTAGGCGCGGGCACCATCACTGTGCCCATCCTGGTGCTGTTTCTTGGGGTCCCCGCTCCGGTTGCGATTGGCATCGGACTCATGTTTTCCGCCGCCATCAAATTGATCCTGGTGCCGGCACAAATCCTCCGCCGCAATGTGGTCTGGCGCACGCTTGGATTCATGCTTCTCGGCGGAGCGCCGGGTGTTCTCGTCGGGTCGCTTCTCTTGAAGCATCTGGTGTCGGCGGATTCCGCGAACCTGCTGAACGTGCTAATCGGCGCAATCCTCGTGGGAACCGCAGGCTCGCAACTGGTCTTCTCCCTCCGCCCCATGAAGCAGAATCGAGAGACGCGCGACCGCAGCCCTCTGCTCTCATGGCTGATGTTCGGGGTGGGCGCCGAGGTCGGCTTCTCCTCTGCCGGAGCGGGCGCCCTGGGCAGCGCCGCGCTTCTCGGCCTTACGCCTTTGCTGCCCGCTCAGGTGGTCGGCACCGACATCGCCTTCGGCTTCATCGTTTCGCTCATCGGCAGTGGCGCGCATTGGTTCACGCACGCCTCCAATCCTGAACTGCTGAAGCAACTCATCATCGGCGGCGTCGTTGGAGCTGCCGCCGGAACGCTTCTGGGCACGCGCATTCCGCGCCGGCCGATGCGAATCGCCCTCTGGATTTGGCTGCTGATATTGGGATGTGAGCTTATGTTCAAAAGCTATCAGGTCTGGGCCGCTCCGCACTGAGAATCCGCACGGCGCCAAATATGGGGCTACAATCGCCCATCCTCATCGGAAACATCACTCGGATTTCCCCGACCGGGCACGCTTTTC
>Ga0187862_10005289_pt1 | contig 11989 bp, 4 predicted proteins | sample June2016WEW_10_1_FD_133003 | JGI IMG/M metagenome (GOLD analysis project Ga0187862, IMG submission 133003) | Peatland microbial communities from SPRUCE experiment site at the Marcell Experimental Forest, Minnesota, USA - June2016WEW_10_150 | ecosystem: Environmental > Terrestrial > Soil >...
ACCATCCTCCTCCCCGAAAATGCTCACCGCGTATCCCGCTCGCGACAGAAACCGGCTCACGTTTTCCCTGGCTGCCGCATTATCCACCAGGATACTAAGCCTGGAGATATTGCCACGGTCGATGATCTCTTTCGTTCTCAAGACCGGGTTGGGACAGGCCAGACCGCGACAATCAAGGTTTTCCTCGCTCATTTGTTCCTCACTGCTCCGCGCCATGCGATGGAAACGATCAATGCTTTCCCGTCCAGAGCTTCTTCCGCTGCTTAATATGTGAACGAGTTATCAATTTGTCAAAGCCGAAACAGATTCAGCGTCTGCCCCATCTTTGAAATTGGATGAACTACACATGATATATGTGGCCATCGAGTCAGGACTCTCGTGCTCGAAGGACCTCTCGAACCAACTCGGCTATTTGTTTCATGGAGAATGGCTTCATCACAAGTTCCATGCCAAGGTCCACGGCACTCTCCTCGGTGACCTTCTCGCTGAATCCTGTACAAAGGATAATTGGAATATCAGGCTGAATCCGGCGGATTTCTCTGGCAAGATCTATTCCGGTAAGCTTCGGCATAGTGTAATCAGTAACGATCAGGTCGAAATCGTCAGGCTTGGCGCGAAAGATCTCAAGCGCGCGCAGACTATCTGTCTCGGGGGTAACTTCATAGCCCAGCCGCTCTAAAATTGCGGTTCCCATTTCGGCCAGGATTGGTTCGTCATCTATTAAGAAAATCCTTTCTGTGCCCGTTGGCAGTACTTGTCCGGTCTCAATAATCACACCTGCGCCTGCTTCCAGCGCCGGCATGTAGATGCTAAAAGTGCTGCCTTTGCCGGGTTTGCTCTTGACGGTAATAGCTCCGTCGTGCCGCTTAACTATCCCATGCACAACGGCCAGCCCGAGTCCACTTCCTTTTCCCACTTCCTTGGTCGTAAAATAGGGGTCGAAAATGCGCTCCAATGTTGCTGCATCCATCCCGCTGCCCGTATCTGAAATGCACAATTTCAGGTACGGACCAGGCTTAAGATCAACGATTGTCTGACCGGCCAAATCACTTTTACTCAAGTCGACACGGGACAGGCTAACCTCCAGTATGCCCTTGTCATCCATTGCATGGGCGGCATTGGTGCAAAGATTCATCAATATTTGGTGTATTTGGGTTGAATCGGCGGATGCAATGCCATTTTCTATGTTTTGCCTGATCTCGATTGAACTTGGCAATGAAGACCTCAATAACTTCAGAGCTTCTTTGACTATCGAACTTATCTGCACCGGCATTTTCTGCTGCTTTTTACCCGGTCGACCAAATGCCAGAATCTGTTTCACCAGATCCCTTGCCCTCAGCGCAGCATTCAGTATCTGTTCCAGACCATGCCTCATCGGACTGAACTGCGGGTTGTCGCTTAGAGCCAACTCCGTATAGCCAATGATAGGGGCCAGAAGATTATTGAAATCATGGGCTATTCCCCCTGCAAGAGTCCCGATGGCTTCCAGTTTCCGGGCCTGGCGAAGCTGCGCTTCGAGCATCTCCTTTTCTTCCTCCGCATGCTTACGCTCAGTGATATCCTCTACAAAACCCTCTATATACAAAGGCTTCCCTTCTCTGTCACGCACCGCCCAGGCATGAAGGTTACCCGTGAAGGTGTTCCCATCTTTCCGCCTGTAAACATTCTCTGCCCGGATGGACCCTTCGGCATCAAAGATCATGCGCATGATTTCATTTCGTCGTGAAGGATCTGCGTAGAGGTCAACGACAGCATCGTTTACATGAATCTTCGATTCCTCTGGTGAATCAAAACCAAACATCCGGGCATAAGCCGGATTCACATTGATGAGCTTTCCATCAGGGGTAGATCGGAAGATGCCCAGAACGGCGTCTTCAAACAGTCTCCTGTACCTGTCCTCGCTGAGGAGCAGGGACTCCTCGGTTTGCCTGCGCTTAGTGATATCACGGACGAAAACCAGAGTACCTTCACTCTTCTGGTATCTGATGGGTGCGGAATGGGCCTCAACGTAAATGGCAGTCCCATCGAGTTTCACGTGTTTCTGTTCTGTCAGCGAAGCGGGTTCTCCTTCTTCGTTTACTGACGGAATACGCTCCAGAATTCTTGCACGGTAATCAGGATGGACACATTCCACGATATCGTGGTCCAACAATTCTTTTTCCGATGCCGCCCCATACATCCGGATAGCTGCATCGTTTACGTAAGCAAAACGTCCCTCCACTTGTATAAAAATCGCATCCGGCGCACTTTCCACTAGTGTTCGAAACTGTTCTTCACTCTCCCGCAGTACTTCCTCAGCCCGCTTGTTGTTGGTAATATCGATGGCAACGCCAAGCACTGCGGGCGTCTTATCGCCAAAGATGTGGAAAGGAACCTTGGTGGTCTGATGGAAACGCAGGTTACCATGTGCGTCAGTATAGGGTTCCTCAGGAATGAACTTGGTTTCTCCCTTCGTCATGACTTCCCGGTCATCCCGCAACATGTTTTGAAGTTCGCTTGCGTCGGGATGGAAGTCAGCATGATATTTTCCAGTGAGAGCACTGACACTCGTGTTGTTGGCCTCAGCGACCGCTTTGTTTACCAGGAGATATTTCCCATCCCAGTCCTTAGCGAAGATCATGTGTGGCACCAGGTCAATGATTTGCCGGAGTCTTGCTTCGCTCTCGCGCAACGCCTGTTCGGCCTGTTTCTGCTCCCATTGACGTGACTCCAAATCATCGGTCATTCTATTGAAAGCATTTGCAAGGTCATCCAATTCAGCAGTGCCGGACATAGCCACTGGAGTCTGGCTCCCTCCCCTACCGAGTGCCAGTACATGGTCCCGAAGTTTTCCGATCGAAGCGGATATTCTCCGTAAGACTACCAGCGCGATACCGAATGCAGTGATTGTGACAAAGAGCCTCATGCCTGCTTGAGGCAGCAGTTTGAATGTCACTGCATCCATAACAACATCTTCGGCACGACTTGCTTCAGAAACCCAACCGATGGAAGGTATAGGGGCAAAGGCGGCCAGTTGTGGTTTTCCTGTCGACACCGAGGTGACTTTTGTAACCATCTCTTTGGATTTGAGAGCATCTTCAAGCACGGGAACCTGTGCGAGCCGGTTGCGCTGTTCCCATGTATAGTTTGTTACAGGGTAGCGATAAACAAGCATACCTTTGCTATCGAGGATACTGACGGAAGCATCTAAAGACCTCTGGATTCCCAGTACCCCTTCCAGTTCATCCGGTGCGATTTCAGCAATGACTATGCCGATCAGGTCACTTCCCTCACTCCTGACGCCTCTGCTTATCGTGAATGTTGGGCGCCCTGTTTTCTTTGAGAGGATCAGGTCGCTAACTACAATATCCCGTCCGGCTAGAATTTCTCGAAAGTACGAGCACTCGGTTAAATCGATTCCGATGGACTCCGAATCGGTTGCAGCAAGAATGCGTCCCGCAGGATTCACCCAAAACAATTGCCGAAATGTGGAACGCATTGTCCGGGCTTCAGCAAGTATGCGGTTCTGGTCCTGGTTTGACAGCTGCGGTGATGAAGTCAGTGCAGTTCCGATCAGAAGTTCATCAATGAGAATATCCTGGAAGAATGTCTCGAAATTCATGGAGAGCGCGCGGGCCAATTCAAGGTTGGCTTGGAGTTCCTCAGCCCGGCGACTCTGGAATCTGTCATAGTACATGTAAGTTAGTATGAAAAAATTGGGGATAATCAAGATGACAAGGAGCAGGATTAGTTTGCCTTGGATGCTCCGGAAAAACCGTGTTTTGAGAGGGGGCGAATCGAGATTTGATGTCATCAGGACCTCTTATGCGGTTTGTACGAGAAGGAGCGGAACGACTGACAGTATTAGTCTAAAGGTTTTTTTCCAGAAAATGTCTATCATTTCCATGCGATTTTTAAAAGGAAAAGAGCAGGATCATATCGAGAATATGTGGTGCTGATGTCTTTGTGAGCGCCTTTTTCGGTAATTTGCCACCAATGCAAATTCCCGGAGCGAAGTCGATTGCAAAACATGTGATTTGCATATCATGGCCTTTGGGAGAAGCTCTTTTCGGTAGCGATGGAGGACTCGAACCCCCATATCATACCGGCCCGGAGTTATTTTGCGGTGTCATGAAACACGTATGTTTCCTGAAACCTGGCGGATATTGCTGATAAATTATCGAGCTACTTCGACAATTATATTGCTATAAAGAGAGTTATAGTTTATGTATAACGATTGCACTTTAGCCGCAGGAAATCCCTGTGGTTTTTTTTATTTTCAACGGGAGTCAATCAAGCATGATCAGTGCCTCAAACGTGGCCCTGTCTTACGGCAAGAGGGTCATTTTCAAAGACGTCAACATAAAGTTCACCCCGGGAAACTGTTATGGACTTATCGGCGCCAACGGCTCCGGCAAATCGACCTTTCTCAAAATTCTTGCCGGCGATATAGAACCGGACAGAGGCGAAATTATCGTCGGCGCGAGGGATCGTGTGGCGGTTCTCAGCCAAGACCAGTTCGCATTCGATGAAGAGACGGTATTCAATACTGTTATCATGGGGCATGCACGGCTGTATAAGGTCATGGCCGAGCGGGAGGCGATCTACGCAAAGGCGGATTTTTCCGATGAGGACGGCATTCGCTCGGCAGAAATGGAGGGGGAGTTCGCCGAGATGAACGGCTACGAGGCGGAGTCTGAGGCCGCAGTGCTTCTCAACGGTCTTGGCATACCTGAAGAGCTGCGTTCCAAAAGGATGAAGGAGCTTGAGGGTGGCGACAAGGTGCGGGTGCTGCTGGCCCAGGCCCTTTTCGGCAACCCGGACGTGCTGTTGCTCGATGAGCCGACCAACAACCTGGACCTGAAGTCCATCGCCTGGTTGGAGGATTATCTCATCCGATTTCCAAACACGGTCATCGTCGTTTCCCATGACCGGCACTTCCTCAACCAGGTCTGTACTCATGTGGCGGATATCGACTTCGGCAGGATACGGGTCTACGCCGGCAATTACGACTTCTGGTACCAGGCGAGCCAAATGACACTCAAGCAGAAGCTGGATGAGAACCGTAAAATCACTGAAAAAGCCAACGAACTGAAGGAATTTATCCAGCGCTTCAGTTCCAACGCCTCCAAGGCAAAGCAGGCCACTTCGCGGAAAAAGCTGCTGGAAAAGTTAACGCTCGATGATATGCCGGTCTCTTCAAGGAAGTATCCGCACGTCGTGTTTAAGCCCGAGCGTCCATGCGGCGACATTATTCTGGAGATAACGGGACTGTCCAAGGCCATTGACGGGTTCCCCGTATTTAACGACCTTACCCTTACGGTAAGTAAGGGGGACAAGATTGCTTTTGTCGGCGGCAACAGCCTCGCCAAAACGACACTGTTCCAGATCCTGACCGGGGAACTGGAGCCGGACAGCGGCAGTTTCCGCTGGGGCGTCACCATCACTCCCGCCTATTTCCCAAAGGAAAACAGCGCATACTTCGACACAGATCTGACCCTTGTCGAGTGGCTCGGCCAGTATTCTCCCACCACTGAGGGAGAGCACTTCGCCAGGGGGTTCCTTGGCAAGATGTTGTTTTCGGGGGATGAGGCGATGAAAAAAACCCGTGTGCTCTCCGGTGGGGAGCGGGTCCGCTGCATGCTTTCCAAGATGATGCTGGTTGGCGCCAATGCCCTGATTATGGATGAGCCGACCAATCACCTTGACCTGGAATCGATCACCGCCCTGAATAACGGGCTAACCGCCTTCACGGAGGTGGTGATGTTTTCCTCCCACGACCATGAATTCCTTTCCACCGTGGCAAACAGGATCGTTGAGATCACGCCCGGCGGGACCATCGATCGGGTGATGGGCTTCGATGAGTACCTGGAAGATGGGGAGGTAGCGGGGTTCAGGGATAGGTTGTTAACCCGGGCAAGCCGGAATTAAAAAGGGACAATCCAGACAAGGATGCACACGGATGAACGCGAAAATGTCTTTGGACAAAGAGGTAGTCGTGGAAGTGAATGCCATTGACCCGCTCAGTTCATCCCAATAGGACATCTGCTGAATTACCTGAAAGCTCCTCGATCCACCCCGCTACGCTCCTCCTTCGGTGTTCATCCACCCCACTACGCTCCTCTCGTGTTTTCAGACGCAACGCAGCCGTAGAAGGCTGCGCTACCATACGTTGATGATTTATTTTTCGGACATCGCCAGTAAAGGTTCACCGTGGGGTAGCAGAATATCTGGCTTCCGATTTTCGGCCCGGGGTGTTATACTAAATGTTTCGCCTTTGTCTTTGCTGCCGATCAGAAGCAATTAACTCCCAGCATTCTTTGAAAGATAGATACCGGAGACCTCGATGGATTACAAAGCTACGCTGAATCTTCCTCAGACCGACTTTCCGATGAAGGCCAACCTTGCGGTCCGGGAGCCCGAACTGCTAAAAAGATGGGAGGAAATGGGTCTCTACCAAAAGCTGCGCGAGAAAAGCAAAGGCCATCCGCGATATATTCTCCACGACGGGCCGCCCTATGCGAACGGCCATATCCACCTCGGTACGGCCCTGAACAAAATCCTGAAGGACATGATCGTAAAATCGCGCCAGATGGGCGGGATGGATGCCGTCTACGTTCCAGGCTGGGACTGCCACGGCCTTCCAATAGAGCACCAGGTAGACAAGGAGTTGGGAAAAAAGAAAGAGACCATGTCTGTTTCCGAAATCCGCCTGCAATGCCGGCGCTACGCTGAGAAGTTCGTCGATATTCAGCGAAACGAGTTCAAAAGACTTGGGGTCCTCGGCGAATGGAGCAACCCATACCTGACGATGTCCTACGATTACGAGGCGTCGATTGCGCGCGAACTCGGCCGGTTTTTCCAAAAAGGAAGTGTAATCCGCAGCAAGAAGCCGATCTACTGGTGCACCAGTTGCCTGACCGCCCTGGCGGAAGCCGAAGTTGAGTATCACGACCACAAATCGCCGTCTATTTACGTCAAATTCCCACTCACACCCGAGAGCCAGGCAAAGTTTCCCGAGCTGTCTGGAAAGCAGGCTTACGTCCTGATCTGGACGACAACTCCCTGGACCCTTCCGGCAAATCTCGCCATCGCGCTGCATCCCGATTTCACGTATGCGGCCGCCGCCGTTGACGGTGAAGTCTGGATTCTGGCCCAGGGGCTTCTCGAAAACGTAACGGGACTCATGGGCGTGCAGGACTACCAGGTAATTCGCACTTTCGAAGCCGGGGAGCTAAGCGGTCTTAAGGCGCGCCACCCGTTCGCGGACCGCGATTCGGTCATAATCCTTGCGACTCACGTCACACTGGAAGCCGGAACTGGAGCAGTCCACACCGCCCCCGGCCACGGGCGCGAGGACTACGAAGCGGCGCTTGAGTACGGCCTCGACATTTATTCTCCTGTGGATGACAAGGGGCGGTTTACAAAGGACGTGCCGTTTTTTGCAGGCCAGTTCGTCTTCGACGCAAATAAATCGGTAATCGCCAAACTCAAAGAAGACGGCAAGCTCATGTTGGAAGCCGAGATCGTCCACAGCTATCCCCACTGCTGGCGCTGCAAGAACCCGGTCATTTTCCGCGCCACACCCCAGTGGTTCATCTCTATGGATAAAACCGGCCTGCGCCGGAAGGCGCTCGAATGGATCGACCGAGTGAATTGGATTCCTAACTGGGGGCGGGAGCGCATCTACAACATGGTCGCAAACAGGCCCGACTGGTGCATCTCGAGGCAGCGCTCCTGGGGAGTGCCGATCACCGTGTTCCGATGCCCGGAATGTGAGACCTACATTACCTCCAGCGAGGTCTTCGATCACGTTGTGGCCCTGTTCGACAAGGAAGGCGCAGACGCCTGGTTTTCTCACCCGATCCAGGACCTGCTGCCGGATGGTCTTGCCTGCCCCGGATGCGGCGGCACCAAATTTGACAAGGAGATGGATATCCTGGACGTCTGGTTCGATTCAGGGACCTCCTTTGCTGCCGTTCTAGAGAGGCGGCCCGAACTGAACATGCCGGCCGACTTGTACCTGGAGGGCAGCGATCAACACCGAGGGTGGTTTCATTCCTCGCTTCTCGCCGCAGTCGGGACCAGGGACGCGGCCCCTTACAAAACAGTTCTCACCCACGGCTTCGTCGTTGACGGCCAGGGATACAAGATGTCCAAATCGCTCGGAAACGTTATAGCTCCCGAGGAAATCATTCGCCAGTACGGGGCCGAGATACTCCGCCTTTGGGTCTCGGCAGAAGATTACCGGGACGACATCCGCATTTCCCAGGATATCCTGAAAAGGCTGAGTGAAGCCTACCGTAGAATCCGAAACACCTGCAGGTTCCTGCTGGGAAACCTCTATGATTTCAACCCGCAGACCGATATGGTCCCGCACGGGCAAATGGACGAACTGGACCGGTTCGCTCTGCACCAGCTTCAGGACCTGATTCACAAGGTCCGCCAGGGATACGACCGATTCGAGTTCCACCGCGCCTATCACGCCCTGCATAACTATTGCGTAGTGGATTTGAGCTCGTTTTACCTCGATATACTCAAAGACCGTCTTTACACGTCTGCGGCCACGAGCGTCGCCAGGCGCTCGGCCCAGACCGTGATTTATACCGTCCTCAAGACCATTGTCCAGTTGATGGCCCCTATTCTCTCATTTACAGCAGAGGAAGTCTGGCTCCGAATGCCGAACAACACGGAACCGTCCGTGCATATGGGGACTTTTCCGGAAGTGGACTCGACCCCCGGGGACGAAGAGTTGAACGCCCGGTGGGAAAAAATCCTCGCGGTGAGAAACGAAGTTCTTCGCGTCCTTGAGGCCGCCCGGCGGGACAAGGTCATCGGGCACCCGCTGGACGCCAGGGTGCGCCTGGCTCTTCCCCCCGAACTCGATAAAGAGTTTGCGGGCCGGGAGGAGCTTTTCAGGACGGTTTTTATCGTATCGCAGGTTACAATCGAGCCCGAATCCGCCCTGAGCGCCCCGATACAGGGAGTTGATCTGCCCGGCTTGAAAATCCAGGTCGAAACCGCTTCGGGTGAAAAATGCGAGCGATGCTGGGTCAGGTCCGATAAGGTGGGACAGTTCCACGATCAGCCGAAGATATGCGACCGCTGCTATTCAGTGGTCGGATGACAGATAGCGGAGGTAGGAAGGCGGGCCGATGCCGGTGACAATTCGCCGCCACTTTGCTTTATTATGCGGATGCGCTGAACTTTCTCATATTTGAGGGAAGAATACCGTGCAGGTTGCGTCCCTTTTCTGTCAGCCGATATTGCTGTCTACTGCTTTGAGGTTTGTCGGGAATTGTCATCTCCACAAGACCGGCATCCAGCAGGGGCGCCAGCACCTGGTTTCTGAACTTGGTCCTGTTTGCCCGCCGAACGGTCCCCATAAGCTCTGTAATTCCTCGTTTTGTATGGAGACTTTGCAGAATCTGCGCTTGATCATCACTTAGTCCCGACATGATCCCGACATGGTCCTGAACCTGCTCAGCCCTTCTCTCAGAACCTGATTCGCTCCTCGACGTTTCAGGCGCGGCGATTGCTTTTATAGAGCGGTCGTTTCCGCCCCAAGCGGATGGCTGGTTTTCGCGAGACTCAAGATCGTACCGGTTCAGCTTGCGATAAAGGGTGCTCAGATTGATGTTCATTCTCTTGGCGATTTCGCTTTTCGAGACATTCATTTCCATCAGCTTGGTGATCATCTGCTTTTCAAAGTCCCTGGTTGATTGAATCTCAAGGTTTGGTTTCGCTCCCACGGGCTGATAGGTCATTTCAATCGGGATGAGATCGACAGTCAGGTGGTTTGTCTGGACGCAGTTCATCATTCGTTCCACCACATTTTGCAATTCACGAACATTTCCTGGCCATTCATACCGTTGAAAGAAGTCGAGCACCTCCTGATCTACGCGATCAATTCTTTTTCTCAGGGTTTGGGAACATTTCTTGACGAAATAGTCCAGTAACAGAGGTATGTCATCCAACCTTTCACTCAAGGGAAGCAGACGAATCGTAAAAACGTTCAGACGATAGTAGAGGTCCTTGCGGAAATTCCCTTTATAAACTTCGTCCAGCAAATCTTTGTTAGTCGCCGCAATGATCCGGACATCTACCTGACGCACCTTAGCCCCGCCGATGCGGATGACGCACTTGTCTTCTATGACACGCAAGAGAATGGGCTGCATTTCAAGAGGCATCTCGCCAATCTCGTCCAGGAAAATCGTCCCGCCATCGGCAAGCTCAAATTTCCCTTGATTACCCCCCCGTCGAGAGCCTGTAAAGGCCCCCTCCTCGTGACCGAAGAGTTCACTGGCAATCAGATCTCTGGGGATAGCGCAACAGTTGATCGCGACATAAGGGGCATTTTTACGCTCGCTGGCGTTGTGGATGGCTTGGGCGTAAACGTCCTTTCCGACGCCGCTCCCTCCCAGGAGCAAAACATTGGAACGGCTCTGCGAGGCCAACCTCGCCTGCTCGACAGTGTCCAGGAACTTGGGGTTCTGCCCACAGATGGCGTCAAATGAAAAATTCGCCTTGGCCCCGATCATGTTAGCCACCAGTTTCTTAACACGTCTGATTTCCGTCAGGATCAGGATCTTTCCGATGACTCCACCCGATGATGATAGAATCGGATTGCAGGTCAGTGTATAATCATTCGATGTCTTGCCAGAGGATATCCTGATTTCAACATACACCAGGTGGTCGTTGTTATCTAAGAGAGATAAGACTTGCCGGCTCTCTTGACCCAAGACCTTTCGGAGGTTCTGACCAAGAATCGGCTTGTTGTCGAGCGCCAGGATTTTCTTTGCCTGATCGTTGATTAGTGTAATGAGACCCTGATTGTCAATTGCGATCAACGCTTCCGGAATCGAGGCCATGACCGTCCGCTGATAACTGTTGGCGATCTCGCTCCTGACAAAGGCCGCTTTGGCTTCATCCAGAGAGCGATTGATTTTCAATTGGTTTTCGATCAGGTGGGCAGCGGCGATGGTCATACCGTAAGCATGATTGTTTCCACGATCACGACGGCAAAGCAGGACAATGCCGCCGAGAAATATTCCATCGGGATCGAAAATGGGAGCAGCATAAGCGGTTGATTCGTGAGAGCGTTTAAGATAATGTTGAGGTCCGATTACGCTACTTGGCTTTTTCGTCTTGACCACCAATCCGATCGAGCTTGTTCCGGCGGATTCTTCGTTCCACAAGGCGCCAGCGACCCAATTCTCCCGACGTGCCTTCTCTCGAAAACTTTCGGCTATTCGACATTCAATTAGAAAACCCCGGGGATCGAAAAAACTGACAACGAAGGAGGTAAACGAGATCAAATCATGGTAATAGGTCAAAAAGAATTTGCAGATTTGAACGAGTCTACTGTTTTCTTTGCATAAGATGTCGAACTCTTCTTTCGTCAAAATCTTTTGTTGCGGAATCCGAATGGGATCGAAACCGCGATCGCGACAGCGAATCCATGAATCAAGGATATCCTGAGGAATTAACTTCTCGTCAACATTTTCATCGCCTTCTATAAACTTTTCCCATTCCCGCAAAATCGATTCGAATTTGTCCTGACGTCCAATTCTCTCCGGGCTTTCCCCTGCGGCGGCGAAGAAATTCAATGCTGAACTGCTGAGAGGCATTATTATTCTCCATATTATTCGTATTCTGCAAAAGAATCTTCTCTTTATGCGAAACTAGACAAAAATACCAGCAAAAAGGATTTTCTGCAAGAACAGTAATACTCTGAATTATCAATCAGTTAGAGTCGCGCATCTTGATGGCATATTAAATGCTGCAGGGAGAACGAGAGAGCATCAGTGCCCAGTAAAAAGAAGTGTTTGTTAGTAAAGCAGATCATTATGAAGCGAAAGCCAAGGAGGATTTACAGCTCATGATCAAATCAAGACTCTGTGACATGGTCGGAATCAAGTACCCCATCATCCAGGCGGGCATGGGACCTTTCAGCAACAACAACCTTTGTGTTGCTGCCGCCAATGCAGGCGTTTTAGGTCTGCTTTCC
>Ga0187862_10005291_pt1 | contig 11986 bp, 11 predicted proteins | sample June2016WEW_10_1_FD_133003 | JGI IMG/M metagenome (GOLD analysis project Ga0187862, IMG submission 133003) | Peatland microbial communities from SPRUCE experiment site at the Marcell Experimental Forest, Minnesota, USA - June2016WEW_10_150 | ecosystem: Environmental > Terrestrial > Soil >...
ATCGCGTTTTGATCTTTGCTGCTGCCGGCCACCACCCCGCCTATCTGCTGCCCGCCGACAACGTTGCCTGGCCAGCGCTGCCATTGCACACGCAGAACCCCATTGTCGGCATGCTCCCCGATCCGGCGATCGCCACTGCCGACGTCGAGGTGCCCCCCGGCAGCACACTGCATCTGTTCAGTGATGGCGTGTTTGAGGTCATCGATCGCGCGGGCCGCCAACTCGGCCTGGATGACATCCTGCCGATGTTGCCATCGGTCACCAATTCGGATTGGGTGGCAGGCAATCCCGCCACGCCGGATCAGCCCAAAAGGCTCTATGACCGGATCCGGGCGATCGCGCGCCCCGGCCAATTGGACGACGATTTTTCCGCCCTGGTGTTCCGCTTCCCATAAGGGTCCGAATGCGCCAAGGTATCGGTGGCTCGGACGGTTTCCCTCGTCTGACGGGAGACACAAATGGCGCTGTCGCAACGCATTCTATTGATCGATACGGAAGAGATCATCCCGGGCGTCACGAAGCTCAATCTTCGCGGCCGCCTGGATGCGCCGGGTGCGCAGGTCATCGACAACGCCTTCGCCAGGATGGCTGGCGCGCAGGAGCGGTTGATCGTTGATCTTTCACGGGTGAGTTTCATCGCGTCCGCCGGACTGCGCACCCTGATCGCTGGCGCCAGAAGCCTGCTCGCGCGGCAGGGCAGAATGGTGTGTCTAGACCCCGATCCTCTCGTCGAGCAGGTGCTGGTCCGCAGTGGCGTCGACCGGTTGATCCCGGTTTGCCGGGAAATCTCGGAAGCGGTTCGCGTGGTGAGCGTCGGCGGCGGCACCGGCCGCGGCGATCCAGAGGATGAGCCGCTACCATTCGATCTGGAGGTGGATCGCACCATGGCTGGGATCCGCCGCGCCGGTGCCTGGGTTGATGAACTGGCGATCCTGCTGAACCTCAGCGGCGAAACCGAATATGCGCTGCGCCTGTGCCTTGAGGAGGCAGTCACCAACATTGTCAACCACGCAATACCCGAGCCAGGCGTCGAGCGGGACAGCGTCGCGCTGCACCTACTCGCCAATGCCAGCACGTTGCGCCTGACGATCGAGGACCACTGCGGCGCATTCAACCCGCTCGATGCTCCGTTACCCGAAGCAAACTCTCCCGCCCCCGAAGGCGAGGGCGGCCTGGGCATTACTCTGTTGCGGCGCCACGCCGATCAGGTGTCGTGGGAACGGATCGGGACCACCAACCGGTTGTCGATCACTTTGCCGCGATAGTTCTCAGAATCGTCGGAGTGCGACACATCCGTTCTGTCATCGCTCTGTCACCGCGACCCACCTGTCATCGCGAGCTATCCGTCACCGCGAGCCATCCGTCATCGCGAGCGCAGCGACGCGATCTTTTGAACAGGTAAGCACCGACAGTGAGATTGCGTCGCGGCGCTCGCAATGACCGGACAGCGGGTCACGACTCACGGTCCGATGATAGTGGGTGCCGGGCTGCTGCATCCCGCGACAATCGTTACGCGGGTTTGGTTCCCGGCCGCGCAACGATCGGCAGACGCAGCCGCACGGTCGTCCCCTCGCCAGGCCCATTGCTGACCACCAGACGCGCATTCATCGCCTGCGCGAGACGCTGACTAAGCGCCAGTCCCATGACCGACGGCGTTAATACTGCGCTCGGGGCGTCGGTCGTTGACCGGAACGCTCCCGGGGGCCAGGTACTGGTGGTAGAAATAACCGCCGAGCAATCGTCAGGTTGAGTGTCGGTGGTAACCTCGATCCGACCGCCAGGGGCGGTGTAGGCGATCGCGTCGGCAATTTTGTTTTCCAGTATCCGGCGCGCTGCCCAGGGATTGGCGAGCACCATGGTGTCGCCGCCCGCCGGAATATTGATCGTCAGGTTGATCTGGCGAGCCGAGGCATCTGGACGTTTCGCCTCCGCCGTTTGGCGCAGCAACGAGACCAGGTTGATCTGCTCTGCCGGTATCGATGCTGCGTCGAATTGAGTCAGATCCACAAGGTTGTCGACCATCATCGCCAGCCGCCGTCCCGCGCCGCGTACCATTTCAAGTGCCGCCCTCTGATCGGGACGGCTGTCAGCGGCCACGAGTTCGAGGATCCCGATCATCGCATGCAGTGGCGCCCGAATTTCCTGGCTGAGGTTATCCAACACCTCAGTCTTGATCCGTTCGGCTGCCTCCGCTCGTTCGGTCTGCTCGCCGAGTTGTTCCTGGATAGAACGCGCATGCCACGTGAATGCGGCTGTCGCGAGCAATGCCAAAGTCGACAGCACCCGGTTTCCAACCAGTTCCCAAACGTCTTTGGCGACGTCCGGAAAAAATGCGCCGATAACGTTCATCGCACAGGCGATCGCTGTCAGCACCCAGACCGCGCGCCGGTCGCGGTGAAACACCGCGGTGACGATGAGCGGCGCGTAAAACACGCCGAACGCCAACGTGTTGGATGACCTCAGGTCGGTGACGAACGCCGCGATGCAACCGGCGTAGATGGCGGGCACCAGCCAGACGGCCCAGCGGCGATGCCGGGCACCGATTGCACGCAGGGCACCGCTCAGCGAGGTGCCGTTTTGCGCGGTCAATCGTTGTGTCAGACGCCATGCGGTCACTGCTTCACCTTGAAGTCAAATACTTTGCATGACCAGCCATTCCGTCAAAACGGCTGTCCCGTCAAGGAAATCTTCAATCGTCATCGATTCAAATGCATTATGACTGCCATTGGCGTTTCTGACAAAAATCAATCCCATCTTCACACCGCAGGCTGCGAAGGCCGCAGCATCATGTGATGCTGGGCTGCCGAGGTCGATCGTCCTGATGCCAAGCGCAGCGGCCCCACGGGAAAGAGCAGCTTTAATGCCGTCATCGACGGGTCCAACCGCGGCGCGTGCTTTGCTACCGGTATGGAAACGAACGCCGCGGCGTTGTTCGATGCCGGCGATGATTGCGTCGACACGCTGGTCCAGTTCGGCGAGGACTGTCTCGTCATAAGCGCGAACGTCCAGGCTGAAATGAAACGCGCCGGGCACGATGGTCAGGCCATGCTGCTTCGGGTCGGTGTGGAAACGTCCGATCGTGCAGGCCATGGGGATGCCGCGCGCCTCATACTCTTGCCATAACGCATCCAACGCCATCGCGAACTCGGCGCCGGCGAGCGCGGCATCGCGGCGAAATCGTCGCGGCAGTCCGACATGGTCGTTGCTGCCTTCGATGCTCGCGTTCGGATAGCGGAAGTTACCGGGAATTCCGGTGCCGATGCCAACCGAGCAACCAGCCTCGATCAGTGACGGTGCCTGCTCGATATGCAGTTCCACGAACGCATGCAGGCGCTGCGGGTCCAGATAGCGTTGGCCCGGGATTAGCCTGGCAGGATCGCCACCGCAGTCTGCCATGTGCTCGGCCAAAGTGCGGCCGGTATCGATCCGTCGTGCCTCCAGGCTGCCATCCGGCAACGTGCCAAGTGCCGCCCGGCTGCCGATGTAGGAGACCTGAAACCAAATACTTTCCTCGGCTCGGATGCCCATGACGGTCAGGTCACGCTTTGGCGTCACGCCGAGACGTTGCAATGCCTGGAGCGCCACCAGACCGGCAACAACACCCGCTGCTCCGTCGAAATTGCCGCCGTGCGGCACGGAATCTAGATGCGAGCCGACGATGATCCGTTTCTCGCGTGCATCGAGGCCGGGTTGGGTCATGTACAGGTTCGCGGCCGGGTCCCGTTCGATCGTCAGGCCCATGGTTTCTGCCACTTTGGCACAGGTCGCGTGGGCGCGCTGTTCTCCCGGGCCATAGGTGTCGCGGGACACGCCCGGATCGTCGAGGCCATCGCGACGGAGTTGGTCGAACAGATCGGAAGCGAATGTTTGTGATGCCTGGACGGCTGCCCCGATACGTCTTGCGTCGGCCGCCGGGGTTTCGGCTTGAACCATGTCGTCAGTTACCTCCGTGTTCGCGGCCTGTTACCCGGGGATGGGCAAGTTGAATGTTGCCTGCCAAGCCGGAGCTGACAATTAGAGCCTGCAAGGGCCCCGGCGGGTATTGGGTTCAATGGGAGGCGTAGCCTCGCGTCTGGATATTTGCCATTTGCTAATTACTGTAGGAATATTTCGCGATATCAGGTAGTTCCAGGCTCCTATATCCGATACAGGACATTATCGGATATAGGAAGGGGCGGCCGCGAGGCTGTTCGTGAAGCGTTGACGGGGGAACGTGCTGGCCAGCCATTGAGCCGCGAAAACAGTGACGGGCGGGCCACCTAGAGAGGGTCGCGGAGCAGCCATCCCGGTAGGTTGTCTGGGAGGCGCGCGTTAGGACCGCCCTCCCTGGGCGAAGTGATGGTGCACACGACCCCGATCGCCATCCCGGAGGCCGAGACGATCGGCGAGCCCGACATCCCGCCGTGGACGCGCTCGGCGGAGTGGGTGATCCATAGCGGCCCGCCGAAGTGGCGGATGGTGCAGGAGAACCACCGGCCGTCAAGCGACAGCAGCCGGGCCGGTGCCCAGAAATTCACCGTGTGCCGGACGGGATCGCCGAACGACAGCGCCGTCGCCGTCGCCATCAGCGCTCTGTAATCATCGGCGTGTGGATTGTCGGGCGAACCGAGCACCGCGATGTCGGTGATCGGATCGACGAAGCGACACACCGCCCACGCGCGGGGCTCCTCCCCACGGCAGGCGAGGAGCGGCCCGTAGGTGCGCGCCTCGAGCCCGAAAGAAGGCAGGGCCGGCAGGCAGTGCGCGGCCGTGATGACGAGGCGTTCGCCCGCACCCTCGACGACGAAGCCACGTCCGTGACCAACGGTAATGACACCTGATTTCAGCTTCTCGACAATCATGGTTTTCTGCTCCTCCAGCTCGAGGCAGCGCGTCCCCGGTTCATTCGTCGAACAAGGCCTGGACCCAACAAGGATCGGACGGTTCGGTCGATATGGACGGCGAGCTCGGTCGGAGTCATTGCCTCCTTCCCTTCGATGTTCCGGCGGGGCCGAACGTGCGCTGAAGTTGCGAGCGGTTTCCCTTTGCGCCGCTCGCAACCTCTCGGCAAGCCTAGCCGCACTTGGCTGCCGTTGGCGCGGCCATTCGTGCCACGACGCTCTGCCTGCCCGTTAAGACTTGTGCGTAGCCGTAAACCACGCCGCCAATATGCAGCGGAGTTCCGTAGCACTAACGCTCCATCTTTTCAGCGATTTGGTTTTGCTGCGAATTTGTTGAATTACGCACCAAGCGCATCCCGCCACGTGGGTTGATGCCTTTGGCATCGCTCGGTTGCCGAAGGTCCGCGATCCGCCGGTCGCCGACATTCAAACCGAACCGCCGCTTCGTTTCCCGACACTGGCGTCCCGGCCCCCCCTTCGCTATGCGATGGCAGCAAGGATCAGGACCAACGATGCCGGAAACCGACGCCTCCACCCGCGAACTGCTGCGCGACACCGCAACGCGACTGTTTCAGGACCTGTGCAAACCCGAAGCGTTACGCACCGCCGAAGGCGGCCGCTGGCTCGCTGCCATGTGGCGCGCGGTCGAGGATGCCGGCCTGCCCAAAGCCCTGGTTCCCGAGGCCGCCGGCGGTTCCGGCGTCAGCTTTGCCGACGCCATGGTTATTGTCCGCGCCGCCGGATGGTTCGCGCTGCCTCTGCCGTTGCCCGAAACCATGCTCGCGGGTTGGCTGCTGGCCCGCGCCGGCCTGCCGGTTCCGGACGGTCCCATGACCGTAGCCTACGGCGACAGCATCACCCTGACCTGCAACGAACGCGGCTGTTACCCCCGCGGCCAGGCCCTCCGAGTGCCCTGGGCGCGGGACCACACGACAATCGTTGCCATGGACAATGCCGGGTGCGTCACCATCGCGCCGCGCGACGACTGCACCATCGAACCAGGCGAAAATGTCGCCCGGGAACCCAGGAACGCGGTAACGCTTGGCGGGCGTACCGATCAAAGCGGCGATGCCCGCCTCGATCGCCTGCAATTGCGTGCGGTCGGCGCCGCGCTGCGGGCGCAGCAGATCGCCGGAGCGCTGGAACGGGTGCTCGACATGACCACCCAATATGCCATGGAGCGCACCCAGTTTGGCCGTCCGATCGGCAAATTCCAGGCGGTGCAGCAAAATCTCGCCGTGCTGGCGGGACAGACTGCCGCCGCCGGGGCTGCCGCTGACATTGCCGCGGAGGCGGTGGACGACACCATCCGCCTGCTGCCGATTGCGGCGGCGAAGGCGCGCTGCGGTGAGGCCGCCGGCATCGGCGCAGCGATCGCCCATCAGGTGCACGGGGCAATCGGCTTCACCCACGAACACAGCCTGCACTTTTTGACAAAGCGGCTGTGGTCGTGGCGCGACGAGTTCGGCAACGAGACGGAATGGAACCAACTGACCGGCCGTCACATGGCGAAGGCCGGCCCGAGACGGTACTGGGCCGAAATTACCGCCGCCTGATTACCACGCCGCGGTTTCGGGTCCGTCAAACGCCACCGCGTAATCCCGCAGCCGAGGAATGTCGTGCAGTACCACGCGGGCGCCGCGGGTCTCGACTCCCTGCTCACGCAACGTGGCGAAGGCGCGGGAGAGGTTTTCCTGGCGGCAGCCCAGTCGGGCGGCGAGCAGACGCTTGTCGAAGGGCAGGCGCAAGGTGGCGGACCTACTGGTCTTATCCGGCGCAAGCTCCAGCAAATAATAGCCAAGCCGCTGTGCCGTGGTACGCAGCTTGAGATCGCACACCTGCAGCACGAGCGAGCGAAAATCCATCGCCTCCGCCCGCAGCAGAGCAGTGGCCAGGGAGGGTTCGTCCTTCAGCATCGCGCGCAGCCCCGCGCCATCGATCAGGATGACACACGACGGAGCGACGGCCTCCACTCCGGTCAGCACCGGCATTTGCGTCAGGACAGCCTGCAGGCCGGTGTAGCCGTTTGGGTGTACAACATCGACAACGGTTACTGTGCCGTCAGGAGCAGTGCGAAAGAACGACATCTGTCCAGATACCAGAATGCAAAAAGGGATCCCAAGATCCCCCTGTGCAAAGATCCTGGTTCCGGTTTCGAAGCTCCGTAACTCGGACATTGCGGCGAGACGCTCCAGCACGCGATCTTCCAGGTCCGCGAAGATCGGCATGCCGCGCAACTGGGAAGCTGACGGTCGTTCCGACTCCGGCCGATCGATGGCGTCAGTCTGACGCCCAATGGATTGATCCACCTTTAGAGGTCCTCCGGTGCTTCCGGTCGTTCGCCGGGTTGTTAACAAACCATATAGGTAGCGCGATTGACGTTGGTCAATGTCCTCGGGCACCACTTTGCCATGATTTAATCAGCCGTAACGGCGCTTCCGTGGCCGATACTACCCTTGCGTTCATGAGCCGGTTACCCTGCCGATCGGACCACAAGGCGGGGAGAGCGACGATGAAGGCAATGGTTTGTGAAGCGTTTGGCGGTCCGGAAGTATTGGCCTGGCGGGACCTCCCCGATCCGCCTGCACCCGGGGCGGAAGAAATCCAGGTCCAAATTCGTGCGCGTGGCGTCCAGTATGTCGACGTGCTGATGTTGGCCGGCAAGTACCAGTTCCGCCCGGAGCCTCCGTTCATCCCCGGCGGCGAGGCGGCGGGCGAGGTGATTGCCGTCGGCCCGGACGTCACAACGTTCAGGCCAGGTGACCGCGTCATGTCGCGGCATACCCTGGGTGCGCTCGCCGAACGCGGCAATGCCAAGGCGGCGTTATGCGACCTCGTTCCCGATGGCATGAGCCTGGAGTCGGCTGGCGTGTTCCGCGGCGCCTATTGCACCGCGTATCATGCCTTGTTGCAGCGTGGCCGGCTGAAACCGGGTGAGTGGGTACTGGTGCATGGCGCGGCCGGCGGAATCGGGATTGCCGCCATCCAGGTCGCCAAACTGTTCGGCGCCAAAGTGATCGCGACGGCGAGCGGCGAGGTGAAACATCAGGCCTGCCTGGAGGAGGGTGCCGATTTTGCCATCGAGTATCACGGTGGTTTCGTCGACAAAGTGAAGGAACTCACCGGCGGCCGTGGTGTCGACATCGTCTATGACCCGATTGGCGCCAATGTCGGCGAGGACTCGCTGCGCTGCCTCGCGTGGTGCGGGCGGCTGCTGATCCTTGGCTTCCTCGGCGGTGGGCCAAGCAACATTCGCAGCAACTATCTGTTGATCAAGGGCATCGACGCGGTCGGCGTACGGATCGGCGGCCTTAATGAAGCGAACCCGGAACTGGCGATTGCCAACATGAAGGAACTGACCAGGCTGGCCGGGGAGGGCAAGCTGAAACCGCGCATTTCGCACCGGTTCAGGCTTGATCAGGCGAAGGAGGCATTGCAGGCCGTGATCGACCGTGCGGTCATTGGCAAGGCAGTGCTGGTCAGTTAGCTTTGCTGTGAGTTGGCGGAGGAATGTCATGGATCGTACTGCGTTTGAGACCGAACTGGCCCGTGATGGGTATGAGATCGTCTCGATAACGATGCAGCCGGAAGCGGTCAACCCGCAGCATGTGCATCCGTTCGATGCACGTGTGATGGTGGTTGAGGGTGCAATGACCGTCGACCGCGAGGACACCGGCGCACGCACCTTTCAGGTTGGCGAATGGTTCGAACTGCATGCCGGCTGCCGCCACTCGGAAGCGGCCGGCGCCGCCGGAGCCACCTACGTCGCCGGCCGCCGCTTACCCGCCAACCGCCGCTAATCGGAGAGATATGATGAACCAGAGCGAATTCGAAGCCGACCTGAAGCGGGAAGGCTATGAGGTGTTTTACGGCGGGATGCAGGCGGGGCACACCAACCCGGATCACACGCACCCCTGGCAGGCCCGTGTCATGGTTGTCGGCGGTGAGATCACCATCACACGCAACGGCAAGGCCGAAACGTTCGGGGTAGGCGACAGTTGCGCCGTCTCGGCGGGTGAGCTGCACGCCGAGCAGGTCGGTGCGCGAGGTGTCGCCTACATCGCCGGACGCCGCGCCGTCTGAGGTCAGATTCCGGGCACCATTTCCGCCGTCCGTCCCCCGGCTCGTCCGGGGGATGGACGGCGGCACGGCGTTCGTTTCACGTCATTGCCTCAGAACAGCCCCCGCGTAGCGTTCCGGCTCCGGCCACGACATATTGAGAAACGATAGGGAGACGACAAATGCCTGAACCAGGACGCGCCTTGCCGGTGCCGACACCGGAAACGCAAGGATTTTGGGACGGCACCAATGCCGGCGAACTGCGGCTGCAACGCTGCGACTCCTGCGGCAAGAATTACTTCCCGCCGCGGCCATTCTGCCCGGTCTGTGCATCGCGCAAAGTCAGTTGGTTCAAGGCGTCGGGGCGGGCGGTGCTGTGGAGCTATGTGATCCATCACCGTCCGGTGCCCGGTTTCAAGCCGCCCTATGCGATCGCGGTGGTGCAGCTCGCCGAAGGGCCGCGCATGATGAGCAACATCGTCGAATGCGAACAAACACCGGAAGCGCTGGTGTTGGACATGGAGCTGGAGGTGGTGTTCGAGAAACAGAACGACACCATTACGCTGCCGTTGTTCCGTCCCGTTGCGGCGAAAGGTTAAACCGATGCGCAGAAATGCTGTGACCGTTGTCGGCGCCGCCGAAACGACAAAACTGGGAGTGATCCCTGATGTATCGCAAATCCAGTTACACGCTGATGCGGCGCTGAACGCCATGGCGGATTGCGGATTGCGGCCCAAGGATATTGATGGGATCGCCACCGCGAATGAAACGCCGGTGCAATTGGCGCATTATCTCGGGATCACTCCGACCTGGGTGGACGGGACGTCGGTTGGCGGTTGTTCGTTCATGATCCATGTCCGCCATGCGGCGGCGGCGATCGAGGCGGGCCTTGCGAAAACAATCTTGATTACGCATGGCGAAAGCGGCCGCTCGCGTGTCGGTACCGCGGGACGGGCAGTTGCGCCATCGTCGCTGAACGGTCAGTTCGAGCAGCCGTTCGGTCCGATGGGCCCGCCGAGCATGTTCACCATTCCCGTGCTGCGATATATGAAGACTTATGGAGTAACAGAAGAGCAGATCGCCCAGGTATGCGTGGTGCAGAGGGAGTGGGCGGGGAAAAATCCGCGGGCGACGTTCAAGACGCCGATTTCGACCGACGATGTGCTGAACAGCCGAATGATCGCATATCCGTTCCGTTTGCTGATGTGTTGCCTGGTAACGGACGGCGGTGGTGCGTTGATCCTGACCTCGGCCGAGCGGGCGAAGGATTTCAAAACGAAACCAGTTTATATACTGGGCACGGGGGAGAGCGTGGAAACCCCGATGGTCAGCCAAATGGAGGACTTTACTTCATCTCGCGCATTCCGGGTCGCCGGGCCGACGGCGTTCCAGCAGGCCGGGATCAACGTGAACGACGTGGATCATCTGATGATTTATGACGCGTTTGCGCATCTGCCGATTTATGGGCTGGAGGATCTCGGGTTTCTGCAGCGCGGTGAGGCGGCTGCGTTCATTGCCGCCCGCAATACGGCGCCGGGTGGGAAGTTACCGTTGAACACCAATGGCGGCGGGTTGTCGTACATGCACTCGGGCATGTACGGAATGTACGCGTTGCAGGAGAGCGTGCGGCAGATGCGTGGCATCGCGCCGGCGCAGGTGCCGGACGCGAAGATTTCGGTGTGTCACGGTGTCGGCGGCATGTTCGCCGCATCCGGAACGATCATTTTCACCAATCAGGAGCCGTAGCCCTGGGCCAGTATGGAATCTTCGTGCGCTTTGTGTCCTTTTCGTTCTTTGTGAAATTTTCGAACGGCGATATGGCATTGGCCGCAGCGTATGGGGCGCTGCCGTCCGTGCATGCTGAAAGGTTGCAATATTTACCAAGGGCAGGACGCACATCAAGGTCACGAAGCTTTCTCGTACAAAGCCGGGCGCCAGGCGTGGGCTTGACCCCATCGTCGCCGCCAGCACACTGCCGGCCTGGGTTACAATGCGGCGTGGGGAGACAAACGTGACCGAAAGCCTGTTCACCGGCCTGAAAGTGATCGACTGCGCGAGCTGGATCGCCGGACCCGCCGCCGCCACGATCATGTCTGACTTTGGTGCCGACGTGATCAAGGTCGAGCCGCCCGGCGTTGGCGATCCCTGGCGCGGGCGCGGACCGATCCCCGGTAAGGACGTCGACTACTACTGGCAATTGACCGCGCGTAATAAACGCAGCCTGGCTATTGATTTGAAGCACGCGGATGGCATCGCCGCGCTGCACCGGCTGGTCGCATCGGCCGACGTGTTCGTCACCAACTTCCCATTGCCGGTACGTGATCGCCTACAACTGTCCCCGGCGCATTTGTTGCCGTTGAACCCTCGGCTGATCTACGCGTCGTTCACTGCCTACGGTGAAGCGGGGGAAGAAGCGGCGAAGACCGGCTTCGATTCCACCGCGTACTGGGCTCGCACCGGTCTCATGGACCAGGTGCGCGCCGAGGCAACGACGTCGCCGGCTCGCTCCATGCCCGGTATGGGCGATCACCCCAGCGCCACCGGGTTATATGCCGCAATCGTTACCGCGCTGTACCGGCGCGAGAAGACCGGCCAAGGTGGTGTGGTAAAGTCGTCCCTGCTGCAAAACGGTCTGTGGGCCAATGGCTGCGCCGTCCAAACCCGCCTGTTCGGCGAACACGTAGCGCACCGACCCACCCGTGAGGAAGCGCCGAATGCTCTGGCCAATCACTATCAAACCCGCGACGGCCGCTGGTTCATTATGGCGATGTGGAACGAGCAGCGGCAATTGCGCGGCTTCCTGTCCGCCCTTGGCCGTGAGGATCTGACCGACGATCCACGCTTCGCCACGCCCGATGCACGCAAGCAAAATGCGGCCGAACTGGTGAAAGTGCTGGATGCCGAGTTCGCTAAACGCGATCTGGACGATTGGCGAGCGATCCTCGATGGCGTTGGCGTCACATTTGGGATCGTCGGCACCGTCAATGAGGTATTGGACGACCAGCAAATGCGTGACAGCGGCGCCCTGGTGCCATTCGCGGACGGCG
>Ga0187862_10005292_pt1 | contig 11986 bp, 6 predicted proteins | sample June2016WEW_10_1_FD_133003 | JGI IMG/M metagenome (GOLD analysis project Ga0187862, IMG submission 133003) | Peatland microbial communities from SPRUCE experiment site at the Marcell Experimental Forest, Minnesota, USA - June2016WEW_10_150 | ecosystem: Environmental > Terrestrial > Soil >...
GCCCGACGGTCACGTCGGCGTCGCCACTCAAACGGTCACCATCGCACCGGACAACCGGCCGACCATTTACGTTGCCGCCGATGGCAACGATGCCAACGACGGCTCCTCGCCCAACGACCCGATTCAAAGCCTCACCCGTCTGAGCCAGCTCCTGAGCAGCGACACGCGCGTGCTGTTCCATGATGGCGACACGTTCGACATGACCAACCAGGTTAATCTGGGCGGACTTCAGGACGTTTACGTCGGTTCCTACGGTTCCGGCGCACAGCCCACGATCTTTTACGACGGCCCCGCCGTCGGCGGCGTGCTGATCGGAACGTCCAGTTCAAGTTCCGGCATCGTCGTCCAGGGCCTGACTTTCGACTCCATCTACGTTGACAACGACAATCAACAGTCGATCCCCTCGGCCTTCTTCCCCAACGGCAATGATCTCACCATCATGGACAACACGTTCCTGAACCTGGGATACGATATGAATTTCAACCAGGCCCCAACTAACGTCCTGGTTCAGGACAACACTTCGCCCGATCCCACGGCCCTGAGCGGATATTTTGCCTGGGTCGCGGGCAGCGAAATCGCCATCCTTGGCAACACCGTCGCCAACTCCACGACCGAGGCCATCGTCCGCATCGCCGGCGCCACCGACCTCGAATTGGCATACAACAACTTCACCATCCTCCCGGAAACGGCGGGGGCCACGGTTTCCAAGAACACCCTCTCCACGCAGGTCGGCCAATACATCTACGTCTTTCACAACACCTTCGCTAACGGCCCGGTCAACGCCGGTCCCCTGGGGACCGTCGTGGTTGATCCCACCGTCAATATTTCCGACGTGGTTTTCGACTCCAATACCATCAACAACACCACGATCCTGCTGACTCCGGGCGTCACCCAAGTGATGGTCGAGAACAACGTCGTCAACGCCACCGGCGACTCCGGCATCACCATCGACGCCCAGCAATTCGGCGGCTTTTACACCTGGACGGCGAACAACATCTGGATCGAGCACAACACGGTCGTCCAGTCGGGACAAACCGGCGGATTGCTGACCATCAACGATGGCCAAGCCCAGGCAATCACCATGGATTACAACCTCTTCGTCGACCCGAATTACCAGATCAACTCGGGCACCGCGCTGGTCACGGTCGACGAAAACGACATGAGCTGCTTCAGCCAGATCATGGACAACGTCTGGGCGCAGCCCACCTTTATCAACCCGTGGGTGAACGGCGGAATGTTCTTCGTCGGATCCGATCCGAGCTCGCAAATCGCCTGGCTCACCCCAGCCGAATGGGAGGCCTCCGGAATCGCCAGCGGCGACGTGTACGAGAACGTGACTCTCGGCGGCACCTACTCGGTCAACGTGGACGGCTTCACGGCCGGCTCCACCCTGCCGACTTCGTAGCGCCCGGCCGGATCGTGATCGTCAAGAAGCCGCAACGTCCCAATAACTGAAGAATTGTGGACGCATCCAATCCGGTTTGCATGCGACCAATTTGAATTGTATGTTGCAGGTGCGATCGATTTGCCGCCAGCTTCGGCGGCGAGACAATCTCCATACCGGACGTAAAAATGGACCGGTGGCGCGGCGCGTGCGGTCTGAATCGGCGCCCAGGGGTCAAAATCTTCCTACCATCTTCCTAAAGTCACGGGATTGATCCGCTTCGCATTCCGATGCGGATCACATGAAGAACTACAACCGCCGCAAATCGTTGCGTCAGGGTTTTGAAAACCTTGAGAATCGCCGGCTCCTCTCATCGATCGTCCTCAATGGGACGGCGATGGAACTGCATGGTGATGCCGACCAGGACAACGCCTTCGTCGTCCGAGCGGCCCCAAGCAACCGTATTCTTGGATTCACCAACAACTTTGGCGAAGCGGCCTCGCTCAGCACCGTTCAGCAAGTCGTCATCTATCTCGGCGCCAATACCGACACCGTGACCGTCTGCTGCGACGTGAACACGCCGGTGGAAGTCATCGGCACCGATGGCACCAGCAGTTGGCTCAACGCGGGAGTATCAGAAACCTTCCAGGGTTCCGCCAACTCGTCGAACCCCGTGAGCGGATCGTCGAACAGCGGCAGCGGAACGTCCAGCACCGGCACCGGTGCGTCCAGTACCGGCAGCGGTTCGTCGAGTTCCGGCAGTGGGTCATCGAGTTCTGGCAGCGGTTCATCTAGCACCGGCAGCGGCTCGTCTAGCACCAGCAGCGGTTCGTCCAGCACCGGTAGCGGTTCATCCAGCACCGGCAGCGGTTCATCCAGCACCGGCAGCGGCTCATCTAGCACTGGTAGCGGCTCATCCAGCACCGGCAGCGGTTCATCCAGCACTGGCAGTGGGTCCTCCAGCACCGGCACTGGCTCGTCCAGCACCGGCGGCGGTTCATCGAGTACGGGCAGCGGTTCATCGAGTACGGGCGGCGGTTCATCCAGCACCGGCAGCGGTTCATCGAGTTCCGGCAGCGGATCCTCCAGCGATCCCACGCCCACGCCGAGCAATCCGAATGATCCGGCAACCCCCAATGCGGTCATTACCCTCACCAGCCCCGCGACCGTTTATCCCCTGGAATCCGTCAACGTCCAGGCGGTCAATTCCAACTTCGGCAGCGGAACCGTCCTGAACAGCACGATCACTTGGGACTTCGGCGACCCCGGCTCGGAGTACAACACCCTCGTCGGCTACAACGCCGCCCACGCCTATGCCAATCCCGGCACCTACACCATCACCCTGAGCATCGCCACGCCCGACGGTCACGTCGGCGTCGCCACTCAAACGGTCACCATCGCACCGGACAACCGGCCGACCATTTACGTTGCCGCCGATGGCAACGATGCCAACGACGGCTCCTCGCCCAACGACCCCATTCAAAGCCTCACCCGTCTGAGCCAGCTCCTGAGCAGCAACATGCGCGTGTTGCTCCGTGACGGCGACACGTTCACGTTCGACTCGACGAGCATAAATCTGGGCGGTCTCCAGCACGTTTACGTCGGTTCCTACGGTTCCGGCGCGCAGCCCGTGCTGTACTACAATGGCCCGGCCCAGACCGGTTCCTTTATCGGAACGTCCAATTCCACCTCGGGCATCGTCGTCCAGGGTCTGACGTTCGACTCCATCTACAAGAACGAAGACAATAAGGAGGCGATCCCCTCGGCCTTCTTCCCGACCGGCAATGATCTCACCATCATCGACAACACCTTCTTGAACCTGGGCAACGACATGAATCTTGAGTTTGCCCCCACTAACGTTCTGGTTCAGGACAACACTTCGCCCGATCCCACGGCCCTGGGCGGATATTTTGCCTGGACCGCGGGCAGCGAAATCGCCATGCTCGGCAACTCCGTCGCCAGCTCCACCGGCGAGGCCATCGTCCGCATCGCCGGCGCCACCGACCTCGAATTGGCGTACAACAACTTCACCAACAACCCCATGATCGCAGGCACCGGCCCCAAGAACACCCTCTCCACGCAGGTCGGCCAATACATCTACGTCTTTCACAACACCTTCTCCACCGGTCCGGTCAATGCCGGTCCTCTGGGCACCGTCGTGAACGATCCCACCATCCATATCTCCGACGTGGTCTTCGACTCCAACACCATCAACAACACCACGATCCTGCTGACTCCGGGCGTCACCCAGGTCATGGTTGAGAACAACGTGATCAACGCCACCGGCGATGCCGGCATCACCATCGACGCCCAGCAATTCGGCGGCTCCTATACCTGGACGGTGAACAACATCTGGATCGAGCACAATACCGTCATCGAATCGGGAACCGGCGGCGGATTGCTGTGCATCAACGACGGCCAGGCCCAGGATATCCTCATGGATTACAACCTCTTCGTCGACCCGAATTACCAGATCAACTCGGGCACAGCGCTCGTCAGCATCGACGAAGACAACATGAACAGCTTCAGCCAGATCCTGGACAACGTCTGGGCGCAACCCACCTCTATCAACTCGTGGATGAACGGCGGAATATTCTTCGTCGGGTCCAATCAGAGCTCGCAAACCGCCTGGCTCACCCCGGCCGAATGGGAGGCCTCCGGAATCGCCAGCGGCGACGTGTACGAGAACGTGACTCTCGGCGGTACCTACTCGGTCAACGCGGACGGCTTCACGGCCGGCTCCCCTCTGCCGACTTCGTAACCACGGTTCAATCAGGTTCCCGCGCACCTGAACGGGGGCGTCTCACGACGCCTCCGTTCTTTTTTTCGCCTATGGACTAATGACAGGGAAATAGATCGGCGCTTATCGCAGATCGTAGCAGGCGATGTAGTCGTCGTAGGAATGAGCTTGGAAGACGCGTTTTCCCATTTCATCCAGCACCATGAGCGCGGCTTGCTGCGAATCCGGCGCCTCTTCAAACATCACCCACACGCGTTTGCCCTTGAAGCCGGCAAATTCACTCTTGTACCCCTCGACGCTGTTGATCCCCTGCTTGCCGCGGACGGTCGGCAATTGCGCCAGCCCGAAACGATCGCGATAATATTCAAATGGGTAATAGCAGAATTCATAGACGTACATTTGGTCGTCCGAACGGTGATTTTTGCCCACGAGCGACACGAGACCTCGCATGTCGTTGTGGACCCACGGTTTCTTGACGTACCCACGAGTCTTGTTCAGCGGCGTAATGAGCAGAAACGCCAGGGCCACGATGCCGACGGTTCTTCGCTGGCCCTCAAATAGATAGACGAAGCCCGCGCCCATGGAAATCGCCACCAGCGGGCAGATGAACAGAATGAGCCGTTCCTTGAACGGATACTCGTGCAGGACCGAGGCTGCCAGCGCAAAGGCGATCGGCAGAATCAGCGCCAGCGCCGCCGATTTCCGCCGCCGATATAGCCAACCCACGCCCAGCACAAAAACCAGCGCGGACAGCCCCACGAAGCCCAGCGAGCAGGCGCTTTGGAACATCTCGAAGAAATTCTCTTTATACCAAACCAACGCCTGCATCGACCTGGGGACCGGCGCGAACGCGTCCGCCTCCGCCCAAAACGTTTGCATGAATTGGCTGTGGCTCAAGCGGTGAAGGGCCACCAGATAATTGACGCCAAAGCTGGCGATCCACGGCAGGGCCACGACCAGCAGATCGCGCAAGGCAAAGCCTTCGCGGACGATGCCGGCCCGCGGCCGGCGGTTGAACCACTCCATCGCAGCCATGACCCCGATCGCCCCGAGCACGAATGCCGCCGGATGGGAAAACCAAATCGCCAGCGCCCCCGCAACGCCCAGCGCCATCAACCCCCGCCGCGAAGGCGAGGTTCCGCGCAACGGGTTCCCCATCGCCTTCATCGCCAAAAACAGCAGCCCGACCGTCAAAAATACGTCGACGGAGTACTGCTTGGCATCCGCACAATAGTCATACTGCTTCTCGTTCATCGCCAGAAAAATCAGGCCGATCACCGCGAAGGGCTGCGAAAGAAATTCCCGGCACAACAGATAAAACAGCGGCAGCGCCAGAATCGACGCGATGACCGGAATCAGCCGCAGCGCATACTCATGGTTCCCCAGCACGGTGACGACCAGTTTTTCGATCATCAGGAAACCGATCGGCGCTCCCTGGTCGTTATCCAGGGGCTTCAATAGCCCCGCGAACGATCGCCGGATGATGTTCAGAGCCAGCGCCGATTCATCGCGGCCCATCGATCTGTCGTACAGATAAAACCACAGCCGCATGGCCATTCCCACGGCCATCACCGCCAGCGCCGCCAGCGTCCACGGCGCCTTGGGCTCCTCGGTTTCCTCCACAGCATTCACTGGTTCTTGCGACACCATAACTCCGCAGCTTTATCGGCAATCGGCCCAGCCCGAGAACAGCCAAGGGCTTTTTGCGCCCAGGGCTTTTTGCGCCCACGGTGATCGCGTTTGATATTTCACCGTCCAGGCGGAGCGCTGAATTCAACAATGAAGATCCCGGCAAAGGGATAGCGCTGAATCTCTCGCCCTATTTCACGAGCGCGCGGGAGAATCAGTTGAATCTCGCTATCGGGTGAATCCGCTCGGAACGTGGAGAGGACGATCCACAGGCGGTGTTGATTTCCCGGCTGAGGGGGGATCGACGTTGGCGCCAGATGGATCGCTTCGGGAAGAAAGACGGCTGGATGCGCCAGGTTGCCCCGGTAGGCGTAGAACATGTAGGTCCAATTTGCTTCGCGGGAAACGATGATCGCATCGGCCGGTTGTGCATGATCCTTCAGGAACGCGACGGCCGCCACCATGCCGGGTTGCGGGGCGTTATGGAAAGCCGCGCGGGTGGACTGGATGTCTTCGGCCATCGGCTCAGCCAGCAATCCCACCAGGCAGGCGGCCCCCGCCAATTTGATCCACCACTGGCGGCGAATCCAAATTGCCTCAACGCCGGCGGCCATCAAAAAGGCCAGCAAGGGAGTCAAAAAAAGCAGCAGCCTGCCGGAGAACGGATACTTGTGCAGGGCGGAGCAGATCAGCACTAGCGGCAGAGGCGAGATCAACATGCAAAGGCGCAGTTTGTCCTTTCGCCAGGTGACCCAAGCTCCCAGCGCGAACAGCGCGACGGCGAGATAGCGGTATCCCGTGCCGAATAACTCGACGAACATGTAGGCGGGTTTCCCGATAAACCAGCGGAGGTCGGCCGGCGATTTTGGGGGAAAGGGAGCAAACGCGTCGGACCAGTACGTCAGCAGGTACCTGCTTTGGGTCGAGGACCTCAGCGTCAGCGCGTACTCGATCAAAAAGCTGACGCACCATAGCAACCCGAGCCAAATCCAGATCGTTGTCCATCGCCGATCCCGCTCCTTTAGGGCGGCGATTAAACACGTCAAGCCGAATCCGCACAGAACAAATACTACCGGCAGCGAAAACCAAGGCGCGGCTATTCCCAGGACGCCCAGCAAGATCAGCGGCAACCTGCCGCGCCCGCGTACGACGGTGAAAAAGAGCAGCATCATAGCCGCGGTCATTGCGGCATCTGTGCCATAGGGTTTCAGCTCCGAGCTGTAGTGAACCAGGGATGGCGATGCCGCCAACAGCATCAGGCCAATCAGAGCCAACGCACGGCTCGCGAACCGGCAGGCGGCAACAAAAAAGAGCGGCAGCACGGCGCAACCCGCCAGCAGCGGCGCCAAACGGAAGACGCGCTCATCATGTCCCAGCGCTTCGGTCACCAGTTTCACGGCGGCCAGAAATCCACACCCGGCAACCTGATCGAGGATCATCGGACGGCTGAGTTGCCCAAACGATCGCGTGCAAATGTTGTATGCGATGGCGGCTTCGTCCGCCCAGAAATCCGCTCTTGTCAAATAACCGGCGACACGCGGCACAAAACCCGCCGCCATCGTGAGCGCGGCCAGGGCATAGTACAGCCCGACGAGCCCTCTTCTTCCCCTCCCCTGGTACTCCGGGGGAGGGTCAGGGTGGGGGTTTGGTGACACGCTCGCGAATAACACCCTGACGCCTCCGTTCCCTTTTTTCACCTTTGGGTTAATTTGTAAGGTGGCATGACATCCCTGGTCAAATCCCGGCCTTCCTCGCCCGTAGCCCCAATCGGGCGGCTCTGGGCACATCCGCTGTGCCCGTGGATCCTCGTGTTGCTCGGGACCCTGCTTCGCTTGCGGCGATATCTCCAGGACCGCGGCCTCATGCACGACGACGCTCAATTGGCAACCAACATCTTTTCCAAGAGTCTGGCGCAGTTGCTCCGGCCCCTGAACATCGGCGACCAGGCGGCGCCGGCGGGATTCCTGGTCCTCCAGAGATGCGCGGTGGCCGCGTTCGGTCGCGGCGATCTGGCGCTGCGATTGGTTCCCTTTCTCGCCTCGGTCATCGTCCTGCCCGTCTTTTTCCTCGGCATCCGCACAATCGCCGGACGGACAATCGCGATGGCCGGCACGGCCTGGCTGGCGCTGGCGGAGCCGCTGGTGCGATATTCATCCGAGGGCAAGCAATATTCCACCGACGTGTTGTGGGCGGCGGTTGTCCTGACCCTGGCACTGGCCGCCGACAGCTTGCCCGCCCTGGCGGTTCTGGCAGCCGTCGGCGCACTCCTGCTGTGGTTCAGTCACCCGCTGCTGTTCGTTCTGGGTGGAATCGGGATAACCCTGCTGATCCAACACCTGCGGCGGGGAAACCGCAAGCTGGCATGCGCCGATGCCCTGATGGGCCTCGTCTGGCTCGGCAGCTTCGCCGCCAATTACCTGCTGATTTCCCGCTACTACGTTTCCAACGATTTCCTGCGGAACTACTGGCAACGGCAAAACGCCTTCGCCCCCCTGCCGCGGTCGCCGAGCGATTTGCTCTGGTATCCAAAGACGATTGCCGAACTCTTGCACTATCCGCTGGGAATTTTGCCCAGCGAAAACTCCCAGGGCATGCTCCTTGCGCTGGCGGGCCGGGCCATCCTTTTCACCGCGGTCGTCGCGCTCTCGCTGGGCTGTTGCGTCATGGCGCGACGATCGAAACGCGCGTTGGGATTCGTCCTCCTGACCCTTTCGCTTACCTTGGCGGCTTCGGCGATCCAGCGATACCCATTCGCCGAACGGCTCACTCTGTTCTTCGCGCCGCTGTTTGTCCTGCCGCTGGCGTTCGCCGTCGGAGCCGAATGGTGGCGGCGAAATCCGACTCTGGCGGCCCTGCGATGGCCAGTGTGTGCGATCCTGTTCGTATATCCCGTTTACATCCAGGCGAAATATCTCATCCACCCCGAAGTGCGCTACGACGCCAAGCCGGCGATCAGTTACGTCAAGGCCCATTGGCAAGCCGGCGACTTCATTTACCTCCATTGGGGATCGAACGTTCTGGGCCACTATTATCTGGCCAACCCCCCGGCACTGACCGTTCCGCGCGGCGACCTGATCGACGGAGCATTCGACCCCAACCCCAAGACCCGCCTGCGTCTTCTGGCCGATGATCTTCTTCAACTCCGCGGGCGATCCAGGGTCTGGATCGTTTTTTCCATGGGCGCCGCCGGCGAACAGCCGTTCATCGAGCAAACCCTCGACCGGCGCGGCAGGCGGCTCGATCAACGCCAATTCAACGGCGGCGCCGTCGATCTGTACGACTTGCGATGACCTCGTCGCCCCTGTTGTAACTACTCGCTGAGGCCGCGGCCGCGGCTCAGGTAGGCCACGAGAAACTCCAGAAACAAAACCGCGACGATGGCCGGCCCCGGCGCGATGAAGGGCCAGCGCCAGGAGACGGCGATCCCCGCCAGCGTCGCCGCCACGTTGGCGCCGACCGCAACCGCCACGACGATCTTCATCCTCCGGCTGACCGCCAGCCCGGCCGCCCCCGGCAGGACCAGCAGCCCCGCCACCAGCAAATTCCCCGCAAGCTGCATCCCCGCAATGATCACCACCGCCACCAGCATAATCAGCAAGTAATGCACGAACCCCACCGGCACGCCGCTCACCTCCGCCAGCGTCGGATCGAAGCAGTAGAGAACGATTTGCCGCCGCAGGACGGCGACGACCAAAAGGATCGCCGCACAGACTCCGGCCGCCAGCGCCATCGCCGCGGGGGGCAACCGGTTGACGTTTCCGAGCAAATAAGTTTCCCAGCCCGTCGTGTTGCCGCGGCCGAGGTGGGCGTGAATCCCAAACGCGATGAACCCCCACGCCAGCGCCGCCGCGACGAAGATGCCGATGGCGGCGTCGCCGCTGACGGCCCGTCGGCGGCTGATCCACCCCACCGCCCCCGCCGTCGCCAATGCGAACGCCGCCCCGATCAGGAAAATCGCCACCCCGTTGTTCAGCGCCGGAAACGCGATCGCCAGCAGCACCGCCGTCCCGATCCCGCCGAACGCCGCGTGCGCGATCCCATCCCCCAGATACGCCCATCGCCGCAGCACCACGAACGGCGAAAGCACCGCCCCCGCCACCCCCACCGACGCCGACGCCACCGCCGCCCGAATCGTGTTCGACGTCAATTCCAGATTTGCCGGAAAAAGCAACGCGTCCATTATCCCGCCCTGCTGGTTCGCAATTCCGCCAGGTCCGAACCGAACATTTCGCGGGCCAGTTCGCGCGGCATGTTTTCCGGAACGTCGTGATAGTGCAGCGTCACGTTCAAACACGCCAGCCGATCGCAAACCGCCGCGACCGTCCGCACGTCGTGACTCGCCAAAATCACCGTCAGCGCCAGCGACTGTTTCAGATCGTTGAGGAACCGGATGAACTGATCCTGCCCGATTCGGTCGATGCCGGTGGTCGGCTCATCGAGCAGCAGCACGTGCGGCCGGGATGCCAGCGCCCGCGCGATGTACGCGCGCTGAAGCTCCCCGCCCGACAACTCCCCGATCGGCGTATCGGCCAGTTCCTCGATCCCCACTTTGCCCAGCAGCCATCGCACGTGCCGAAGATCGTCCGCCGACTCCCGGCCCAGGATTCCGATCTTTCCCGCCAATCCCAAGCGCACGAACTGCCCGACGTTGATCGGAAATCCCGGCGGCGTCTGCGGATTCTGCGGAAGATATCCCATCACGTCTCCCCGGCGCACCGCGGCCACGGCCGGCATCCCCGCAACCGTAATCGTCCCCCGCGTCGGCTTCAGCAGCGCCAGCAGCAATTTCATCAGCGTGGTTTTCCCCCCTCCGTTGGGGCCGATCACGCCGACCGTCGTCCCACGCGCCACGGAAATATTGATGTGCTTCAGCACCAGCCGCTGGCCGTAGGCGAAATCGACGTTGGATATCTCGATGATCGGTTCCGACACGGCGGATAAGGATATGCCATCGAAGGCAAAGAGGCGAACTTGGCAGATTGCCGATTGGCGATCTTCCAAAACCCGCCATTCACGGCCGCGTCGCCGGCGCCGCGCTCCGCCTCGTCGCCGGCTCCACCGGTCTCACGTCGATCACGCCGGGATCGTAGTCGATCCCGCAAACGTCCCGGTGCGTCTTCCCGGCCCGGGCGCCGATCGCTTCGATGCGGTTTTCCCCGCGGACCAGCCTCACGTCAGGCCAGACGAAAACGCAATCGTCGCCGCTCTTCACGCCCAGTTCCGCGCCGTTCACTTTCAGTTCCACCGTGTCGCAATTCGAATAGACTTTGATCGGGCCTTGGTTGACGTTGCGCGGGGTATAGCGCCGATCGGTGATGTAAATCACCGGCTCGTCGGACCAGTTGGCCTTGTAAAAATAAAAAACGTCCTTTTTGGTTTTGCGGTCGTAGGTCACCAGGCCCTTGTCGTTTCGGCCCAGGTGATCGCCCTCGTGGCGGGAGTCGACGCCGAAGTCGAACATGCTCCAGAGAAACGTGCCCCAGATATACGGGCGGCTTTTCATGGCTTTGTAGGCCGCCTCGTGAACCACGCCCTGCCATTCCTCGGGATGCCAGAAGCTGACCGTCACGGGCTGTTTGGGGTTGATCTCGTGCTGAAAGACGCTGGCGCCCGCGCCGTATTCGCTGATACCGAACGCGCGCCCGGGAATCTGGGCGCGCAGCGCGTCCAGGTCCGTCGGCCAGGCGGCGGGCGTTTTCGCGTACCAGCCTTCGTACCAGTTGAATCCGATAATGTCGGTGATCTGGTTCAGCGGGAGCGTGCCCAGTTGCGAGTACGACGCCGCCGTGGTCAGCCGCGTGGGATCGAGCTGATGCGCTTCTTCGTTCAGGTCCTTCACGACCCGGACCTCGCGGTCCAGCATGGCCGCGCCCTCGGCCTCCGTTTGGTTCGTACGCTTTTTATCCGCGAGTTCGTTGAACAGCGACCAGAAACAGATCGACGGATGGTTGTAGCTCTGCTTGATCAGTTCGCGAAGCTGTTGTTTGGCGGTTTCCTCAAACTCCCTCGAGGGACCGACCACGTTGACCATGCTTGACTCGGCCCAAACGACCAGGCCCCCGCGATCGCATAGATCGTAAAACTCCTGAGCGTGCTGGTAATGCGCCAGCCGGATCGCGTTGCAGCCCATCTCCATGATGAGGTCGAAATCCTCCCGTTGCTGGCGCGAGGTGATCGCCCAGCCCATGTCGATGCGGTCCTGATGGCGGTTGACTCCGTGAAGCGGATAGGAC
>Ga0187862_10005297_pt1 | contig 11977 bp, 13 predicted proteins | sample June2016WEW_10_1_FD_133003 | JGI IMG/M metagenome (GOLD analysis project Ga0187862, IMG submission 133003) | Peatland microbial communities from SPRUCE experiment site at the Marcell Experimental Forest, Minnesota, USA - June2016WEW_10_150 | ecosystem: Environmental > Terrestrial > Soil >...
GCGCCCATAGCGGTTCTATCCTTTCAGCCTCTGAGCACGTTCGATGTTTATCGAGTGCATTTTGCGGTAGAGGGCCAGAATGATGCTCAGGCCGATTGCGGCCTCCGCCGCTGCCAGGCCCATGACGAAAAGGGCAATTATCTGCCCTACAACGGGGTCAGGAGTGAGAAACCGGTTAAAGGCCATGAAATTCAGGTTGGCCGAATTGAGCAACAGCTCGACCGCGATCAGCATCCCGATCAGGTTCCGGCGCTGGAGTATTCCCAGAAGGCCCAGTGCAAAAAGCAGGGCCGAGACGATCAGATAAGTGGACAGGCTGTTCACGAACTTAACCTCCGGCTGAATCCGGCGGTAATCACCGCACCAATGATAGCCACGAGCAGCACCAACGAGATCACTTCAAAAACCAGTTCATAGCGCGTAAGCAGCGCATGACCGATATTCTCGACCGACCATAGCGACTCGTCTGCAACGCGCGCGGAGGAGGGCAACCAATCGGTCTTGAGGGCCACGCTCACCGCCCCCACAAAAAAGATCGCGCTGGCGGCAACTCCCATCGCCACTTTAGGGGTGGCCCTCGGCGGCGTCTCCAGGTGGAGCGGACGGGAAAGCATTATTGCAAACACGATTGCGATGCAGATGGCGCCCACATAAATAAGGAGTTGCATAAGAGCAATGAAGAAGCTGCCCAGAAAATTGTAGAGGCCCGCGATGCCCGTCAGGGCAAGCGCCAGGCCCAGAACGTTGTATAGGATATTTCTGGGAAATACCGCGATCGAGGCGCCCGCAATAATCAAGGCGACCGTGCCCCAGAAGGCAGCCTGCGCGATGATGTTCAGGCTAAAAGTTTCCATCCGTGTCCCCTTGCCCTAAATGGAATTTTCAAGTCCCCGGGCCGGCAAAGGCCCTGAGTCTGCTCGCACAATCAGGCGGCAAGCCCCTGTGCTTTCTTTTCTTCAACCTGCTTTGCCAGCCTTGCCAAACAGTCTATCACGCAATCCGATCGCGTCTCGCCGACCAACTCATACTCTTTGGAATATTGCAGGGTCTGGGTAGGGCAGATTTCGACGCAAAGGCCGCAAAGCGAGCATTTGCTGAAATCGATAACGTACTGCGTTGCAGTTTTGGGACCCTTCTCTTTCATTTTGACACCCTGCACCGTAATGACGCCGCTGGGGCAGGTTTTCTCACAATTGAGGCAGACGATACATTTATGCGTGCCGGTATCTTCGAATATCTTCAGCTCGATGTGCCCACGATAAGCCGAAGAAAGCGGGATCTTTTTGCGCGGATACTGGACGGTCACCAGTGGTTGGAACAGCCGACGCACGGTAACCGCCATCCCTTCCACCAGACTGAGTCCGCCATAGAATAATTCTTTGAAATAGCTCATCTTAAATCCTGCTCCAACAATCAGATAAATTTGACGACAATGGCCGTCACCACGAGATTTGCCAGGCTGAGCGGAATCATCACCTTCCAGGAGAAGTTCATCAACTGGTCGAACCTGACGCGGGGAAAGGTCCAGCGCACCCACATGATGAAAAAAACCAGCGTGTAGGTCTTAAAAAGGAACCAGAAGACCCCGGGTATTCCCAGGCTGTATCCGAAAGGGCCTTGCCAGCCTCCGAAAAACAGACTGGTTGCAACGGCGCACACGATAAACATATTGGTGTATTCGGCGAGGAAGAAAAGCCCGAATCCCATTCCGCTGTATTCAGTATGAAATCCGGCTACAAGTTCCGATTCGGCTTCCGGGATATCGAACGGGGCGCGGTTGGTTTCGGCGGTCGCGCTGATGAGGTAGATCAGTCCGGCAAGGGGCTGCACAAAAATGAACCAGACCCTTTTTTGCGAGACCACAATTTCCGAAAAACTAAGGGAATGGACCATGAGCACAACGCTCATTACAGCAAGCAGAAGCGGAATCTCATAGGCAACGTTCTGGGCCACGGAGCGGATCGCGCCGAGCAGCGCATACTTGTTGTTCGAAGCCCACCCGCCGGCGAGAATGGCCAGAACGGTGAAAGTGGAGAAAGCAAAAACCAGCAGGACCCCCAGGTTCATATCACGGATTATAATGCTCGGGCCGAAGGGCAGGACCAGAAACCCGACCAGAACAGGCATGAAAACAACTACAGGAGCGAGAAAAAACAGCCTCCTGTCCGCCTTCGCCGGCAGTATCAGCTCTTTGCCCATCAGCTTGACAGCATCCATAATGGTCTGTAGGAGACCATGAGGGCCGACCTCCATCGGGCCGGGGCGCAATTGAATATGCCCCGCCACCTTTCGCTCGAGCCATACGAGGAAAAGGGCGTTCAACGACGCAAAACCCAACACGATCAACAGGCCCAAAATCAACCGGAACCACTCCCAACTGAATAAGCCCTCGGACAATTCTTCCTCCCAAAAGCAATTATCTGTCAATTTCCGGAATAACCACGTCGATGCTGCCCAAAATCGAAATTGCATCGGCAACGAGCGTCCCGGGCAACACCTCGTTCAAAACATTCAAATTGCCAAAGCTGGGGACCCGGATATGGCAACGATACGGACCGGGGCTGCCGTCGCTTACAAGGTAAAAGGCACTAAGACCGCGGGCGCTTTCGAATGCAGCATAGACTTCACCTTTAGGGGGGCTGAGCTTCGGCGGGACCTTCTTGGCAATGAAGTCTCCCCCTGGAAGCAGATCCAGGGCCTGATCGATTATACGGCAACTCTGCTGCATCTCCTTGAAACGCACATAATATCTATCCAGGGCATCGCCGTTTGACCCCGTGGGAACTTCAAAATCCAGCCTGTCATACACCTCGTAGGGTTCGCTTCTGCGAACGTCGAAAGAAACCCCGCAGGCGCGCAGATTCGGTCCCGTAACTCCGAACTGGCGGGCAAGCTCCGGGTTAATAGCACCAACGTTCCTGGTGCGGTGTATGAAGATGATATTTTTGGTTACCAGGTCGTCGTAATCGGCCCATCGAGACTCCATCCGCTTGAGAAAAGCGCGGGTCATGTCGATGAAGTTACGGTCGATGTCACGAGTGACCCCACCGAAGCGGCAATACGAGTAAGTAAGCCTGGAACCGCTTACCGAGTCCAGAATATCCAGAATGTGCTCGCGATCGTCGAATGCGTACAGGAAGGGCGTAAAACCGCCGAGATCCATAACGTATGTTCCGAACCAGAGCAGGTGGCTCGATATGCGATTGAGCTCGGAGGCGATAACTCGAATGTATTGCGCGCGCTCCGGGACTTCGATCCCGACAAGTTTTTCAACCGCCAGGACGAATCCATGATTGAAGATCATCCCTGAAAGGTAATCCAATCTGCTCGAGTTGGGGAGAAACTGCTTATATTGCCTGTTTTCTCCCATCTTCTCGTGGCCCCGGTGACCGTATCCGATGATCGGGTCGGCTTTGACGATATATTCGCCGTCCAGATCCAGAAGGATCCTGAGAACACCGTGCGTGCTGGGATGCTGCGGTCCGAGGTTTAATGAGTAAATCCTTCGATATTCCTCAGTTCTATCCTGTTCAGCCATAAATCTCTTCTCGCTTATGGTATGCGCTGACTTTGCCGAAGGTCTTCCTCAGCGGATGATAGTCCGCGTCTTCAGGAAGCAGCAACGGCCTCATGTCAGTATTTCCGGAAAAGCTGATCCCGAAAAAGTCATGTACCTCGCGTTCGAGCCAACCCGCGCCGCGAAAGATATCACAAATCGAGGGAGGGACCTGGTCGTGGCCACAGAGCACCCTTACCACCAGCCGGGATTTGGGTTCATAGCAGTTGAAATGGTAGACCAGTTCAAAGGTATCCTCAAAATCCAGCGCCGTTATCGACTCCAGGAAAAATCCAGCGCTCCAGAACGCCTTTGTCGCATCCCTGATGCCCGAGATCGGAACGATTATGGACCACAGGGCCCCTGTCATGCCTGTTTCGTCCCGGCTAAGAGGCGCGTCCGGGAACTTCTCGAGCATTATTGCTTCCAATTCCTTTACTTTCATTTTCAGTTTACGCCTCCGAGACTCTTTTGAAGCGGCGCAGCAGGTTTCTGTCCTCACCACCGGTGATCTTATCCTCGAGAGCGAGCAACCCCTGAATGAGGGCTTCGGGCCGGGGGGGACATCCTGGAATTACTATGTCCACCGGGACGAGAAGATGAGCTCCCGGCACAATCGCATACTGCTCCTCATACTCGAAAGGACCGCCGGAGATGGCGCAGTTACCCATTGCAATGCACCACTTCGGATTGGGCATCTGGTCCCAAAGCATTTGAATGGCAGGGGCCATCTTTTTGGCAATGGTTCCAGCTACGATCATTACATCGGATTGGCGCGGAGAGGGCCTGAACACACCTGCCCCGAAACGGTCCAGGTCGAAGCGCGAAGCCCCTGCAGCCATCATCTCGATCGCGCAGCACGCCAGACCGAACGTCATTGGCCACAGCGAATTGGCGCGCGCGAGGTTCAAAATATCGTCAAGGAGAGCGAATTGAACAACCGGCTCGCCCGGTTCTCTCACCTTCTTTGCCATTCAAAAACTCCTTTTCGCCAGGCATACACAATTGCCAGCGACAATATTCCCACGAAGACTATCACTTCGATCAGGTCTCGAGAGGCGTATTTGCCGTAGGCCAGCGCCACCGGGAAGAGATAGAGCACGTCAACGTCGAAGGCGAGGAAGATCAGGGCGTAGATGTAATAGGCAACCGTGAACTGGATCCAGGCGCTCCCGATGGTTTCCATGCCGCTTTCGTAGGTCGCTTCGCGCTGCGTTCCCCGGCTCCTCCTGGCAACCAGAACTGAAATGATAATGGGAACGACTGCAAAGGCAAGCCCGGCAAGCAAATACAGAGTTACCGCCAAAAAGTCGGTCATAAGCTTTTGGGAGATCACAAGCCATTCTCCTCTGGCTCAAAAACGAAACTGGTTAACCGGTTACTTGGGATAGGATGGATTTTGTGCTGCGGATCAGAGAGAAGCAGTGGAATCAGAGCATGGAAATTCGAAGGCCGCTATAATGCACAACAATGAATCCCTAAACCACTTATTTACCAGGATATTCCGGCATCAAGACTCCTGCGCCCGTTAAAAACGGAGAGATAGATAACAGATTTTGCACGCTTATGCACGCAATTTTTGAATGATTCTTTCAGTTTCGATGTGATATTTTCGAGCGGATTTTCGCGTTTCTTCGCAGTTCATCATGTCCCGTCGGGACACTCTAAACCATGAAAAGAATCGTGGGCTGAGCGGAGCGCAGCCCGCCAAGCCTTTTGCAGCAGGAGGAAAACAATGCTGGTCCTTAGCGCCAAGGAAATGGCCGAACTCGATGAGCAGACCATTCACGAAGTTGGAATCCCCGGAATCGTTCTGATGGAAAACGCCGCACAGGGCGCCGCCGCTTTCTTCCTGCGGGTGGTCCCGGATCTCCTCGACAGGCTGATCACGGTAGTAGCCGGAAGCGGGAACAATGCCGGCGACGGTTTCGCTCTGGCCAGAATTTATCATTCCAAAGGGGCGCAGGTAAACGTCGTATGTCTTCGTTCTCCAGTGAAGTTGAGCGGAGATGCGCTGATAAACTTCACAACTCTCGAAAAGATCGGCATTCCCATAACGGTATGGCAGGAGGAGAAAGACTTCGATGCGCAATGGGAACCGGTCTGCAAAAGCGGCGCGATTATCGACGCCATTCTGGGGACCGGGCTGAAGAGCGAAGTGAAGGGTCTGTACCGTGACATAATCGAGGGAATAAACCGGCTGAGCGTTCCGGTCCTGGCGGTCGATGTTCCCTCCGGACTGGACGCGACAACCGGCCTGCCTCTTGGCGCCTCCATCAAAGCCACGGCCACGGCCACCTTCGGCTTTCTAAAAATCGGCCACCTGATCGAGCGGGGGGCCGAACTGGTTGGACAGGTCGAAGTTATCGACATTGGAATTCCGCCCGGCCTTGTTAAGTCCGCCGGCATTAAGCGCTATTGGCTCACCGGCCAACTTCTTTCATCGTGGATCGAGCCGCGTCATCCCACAGCGCACAAAGGACAAGCCGGACACGTTTGCGTTCTATCGGGTTCCCCGGGGAAAACCGGGGCAGCCACGCTTGTGTGCCTCGGGGCCGCAAGAGCAGGTGCAGGCCTTGTGACGCTCTTTATTCCGGAAAGTCTTAATCCGATTCTGGAAGTAAAGCTGACGGAGGCCATGACCTTTCCCATTCCTGAAACTCCCGAAAAGACCTCCGCCTCTGCGGCGTTGGATCAAATTCTCGGTTTCCTGAAAGGAAAGCAAGCCCTGGCGATGGGCCCAGGAATTTCTACGAATGAGGATACGGCAACCCTTGTCAAAGAGCTGCTGGTAAAGGCGCCCTGCCCCATAGTGCTCGATGCCGATGCAATTACTGCGGTATCTGAAGATCCCTCAACTCTCCGCAAGGCGGAGACTCCGCTCGTTCTCACACCTCATCCGGGTGAGATGGCCCGAATCTGTCACTGCACAGTATCGGATATCCAGCGCAACCGGCTGGAATCCGCATCGAGGTTCAGCAGGGAGTACGGTGTGGTGCTGGTCCTCAAAGGCCATCGGACTATCATTGCGGCGCCGGATGGAAAGCTCGCGATAAACAGCACGGGAAATCCCGCAATGGCCAGCGGGGGAACGGGAGACACTCTGACCGGGATTATCGCCGGTCTGCTTGCCCAGGGATTCGATCCTTTTCAAGCTGCATGCCTGGGGGTGTATGTCCACGGAGCCGCATGCGACCGGATATTCGGCGGGGTCTCGACCAGGGGGCTTCTGGCAACGGACATGCTCCACCAGGTCCCCGCTGTATTAGGTTTTCTCGAAAGTCGCAAGGGTTAGGGCATGAAGGATTTTCTCTTCAATTCCCCCTGCGAAGAGTGCTCTTTGCTCCTTGGCCGAAGAATCGGCGAGTTGCTTCTGGCCGGTGATATCCTTGCGCTCTGGGGAGAACTCGCCTCGGGCAAAACGCTCCTTACCCGGGGAATTGCCAGAGGGCTTGGCGTTGGACCCGAAGTGCGGATAACCAGCCCGACGTTTACCATAATAAACGAGTACTCGGCGCGTCTTCATCTCTACCACCTGGATCTTTACCGGATTTCAGGCCCCGATGAGCTTGAGACGTTACCCTGGCAGGAGTCTATTTTCGGGGACGGGGTGGCGGTAATCGAATGGCCCGACAGGCTTGGACGGATTCTCCCAGCCGAGAGGTGGGACATAACGTTGTCGATCAGCGGTGAAGAAAAGCGGAACATGCTGCTCAGCGGGCACGGGAGAAAAATCCGCGCGCGAATGGCAAAATGGGTTGAGATGATTAAGGAGGTACAGCTCAAGGCTTTGTGCCGGGGATGAGCGAAGCAGGAAGCGGTAAGGAGCTAAAGGGAAGCCCTGCTCCTGCTACCGGAGTAATTTCAGGCTGGTCCCGCCCGGCTCCATCCGTTGCAGGCAGCGTTCCAGCCCGGCATATTTGAAAGCATCTTCGATTTGCCTGCGCAACTCTGAGTAATGCGCCTTCCCGCTACTCGCTTCCCGCTTCCCGCTTCCCGCTTCCTGTTTCCAGCTTCTCGCCCATGATCCCTCTAATCGAAGGCGGCCGGATCTTCCGGGCTTTCCATCTCCCGCGGGAACTCGGTGAACGGAAACGGCCGGGTATTTTCGTTCAGAGTGATGTATCGAATGAGCTTGTAAACATAGGCTGCCGCTTTGTTTGAGAAGGAGCGCAGCGGTTCGCTGTAGCTCCTGGTTATGAGTAATACCACGTACTGGATCAGGGCTATCATTTGGATCAAGAAGTGCATCAGGCTGAGTATCACCAGAAAAAGAAGCGTAAAAATAAGCCTGATCCCAATTTTTCCTCGAGGAATACCGCCTTGTGACAGTTCGTCCATTTCTCTCCTTTCCAAAGCTTTATATAATGTGGTTAGAGCACGTCCTCCAAGTAGGCGCGCATCACTTCGGCCACGCTCCACGCTTGCGCTACACAGCCGCACGGTTCATGCGGGGGGTCGGCGTCAAAGATCTCTGAAACGGTCCCTATGCCTGCATCGCTAAAATGGCAGGCAAGGTTCTTGATGATCTCTTTGGCCTGGCTTTTTCCTGCAGGTCCTCTTACACGAACCAGGGCGCTGATAAATGGGCCAAGAAGCCATCCCCAAACGGTCCCCTGATGATAGGCGCTATCCCGTGAGAATTGGTCCCCCGCATACCGAGGGCGATAGTCGGGATGCCGGGGAGAAAGACTTCGAAGGCCAAAGGGTGTCAAGAGCTCTTTTTCCACGACTTCTAAAACCGCCAAGGCCCGTTCATTCGATAAAAGGGGAAACGGAAGGCTCAGCGCGAAAATCTGGTTGGGGCGGATGGCCCCATCCCGGTAATCCCCGTCTATGTAGTCGAACAAGCACTGATCTTCCTCGTTCCAAAAAACTTCATTGAAGCGTTCTTTGGCTTGCCCGGCTCGCCTTTCATAGTTGAGAGCGATTTCCTCTGCGCCGGTCTGCGAAGATATGTCTGAAATGATCTTCAATGCATTGTACCAAAGGGCGTTGATTTCAACGGCTTTGCCCTGGCGCGGTGTAACCACCCAGTCCCCGATCTTGGCATCCATCCAGGTGAGCTGAATTCCGGCCTGCCCGGCATACAGGAGGCCGTCCGCATCCACATGGATATTATACCTGGTCCCACGGCAATGCCATTCGATGATGTCGTTTAGAACCGGCAGCAAGCTGAGCACGAACTGCTGGTCGTTGGTGTATTGCAGATACTTATGAACGGCGACGAAAAACCACAGGGCTGCATCCACCGTGTTGTATTCGGCAGCCTGCCCGGTATCCGGGAACCGGTTTGGCAGCATGCCCCGGCTTACACTCTCGGAAAAAGCCCGCAGGATGCTCCTTGCGTCATCGAAGCGACCCTTCACCAAGGTGATGCCCGGCAGAGCGACCATGGTGTCTCTTCCCCAGTCGGTAAACCAATGGTATCCGGCGATTATGGTCCGCAGGTCCTCTCCTCGCCGCACCACAAACTGGTCAGCCGCCAGCGCCAGGGCGGTCGAGATGCTATTTTTCGCGGGCAGGCGGTCAATGATGCTCACGCGGCGCTCTCTCTCTTTATAGAGCAATTCGACCGCATTACGGCCGGCCGGGTCCAGGGTCGAGATAATGATTGGAATTATGTCGCCGGCTTTCAAGGTCCATTTGAAGACGCCATAGTTGAAAAGATCTTCGCTGAAATCCAATCCGCGAGCTTGTTCCACAACATACTGAAAATTGAAGAACCAATAGGGTTTCGGCTCATAACTCCCGCCGGGAGTGGCTATAAACAGCTCCGGAATTCCGTCGTAGGAACGCACATGGAATATGTGGTTGTCAAAACCAGCCTCCCTCCGGATGACGTCATTGACATGTGTCAGTGAGTGATAATCGCGCCCGGCAACGAGAGGCAGCAACTCGAATGAAAAGGATGAAGCGGCGTCCAGGACCTGGTAAATCACCAGCGTGGTATTTTCCCCATGAACGGCTGCTATGGTCTTTTGGAGGTGAATGCCCTCGGCCTTATAAACAAAGACCGGAAACAAATCTTTCGTGAAACTCTCGAGATACTCGTAACCCTTTGGGTGTATTGCGCCGGGATATACGTTGCAACCGAGCTCGATTCGTTTTCCGTCTATTTCAAGGGCTTCCTCCAGCTTGGAGAGCAAGACCGTGCGTCCGACCGGAGGTTTGGCGGCCGCGACGAGAAGGCCGTGGTAGCGCCTCGAATGAGCACCGCTTATGGTCGAACTCGCCCACCCGCCCAATCCGTTGGTTTCAAGCCACTCACGACGAAGTGAGGCTCGAAAATCCCGGGTGATGGTTCGATCCAAGCTGATGCGCATTGCAGTTCTCTCCTTTCGGCCGGAGGATCTCCATGGGAGTGGAGTCTCATATGGCTCACAACCCCGGTGGAATCCGTTCAATTTGCCGCTCGCTCCGCTCCCGCTCGGCAGCCCTCTCGCCGCGCACTTCGCGTGCCTGCCGATCTGCGGCCGCTGGGACTACACCCGGTTCGTGCATTGCATAGGCTTGTCGTCCACAAAAACCCATCACCCACTATGGGAGAGATGCCATGACCGGAGCCGAGTGTAACCGCAATTTATCTGAGGTGAAAGCCCTTTTCTGAGAAGAAGAGGATGTTGAGAGCAATCGCATAAGAGGGGAAGTCTTCCGTCTTGCAAGGATATAAAGGCCAATATCAGGCGCTATTCAAGATTCAGGCATGAAGGACCAAGATCGTAGGATGGGTGGAGCGCAGCGCAACCCATCGCTCACTCCAGTTATCCACAGGTCATTCCCCGTAGTCCTTATCCAAAATGTCATCGCAGCCGCCCCAATCCGGCGGGTAAAGCCCTCGCCGCACATATTCATGAAATGTGGAGTGCGGCCAATCAGACACCCTCGACACCAAGTTATGTTTTACCGGGTTGAAATGGATATAGTCGAGGTGATGCTGCAGATCCTGCTCATCCCGCACAGTATGCTCCCAAAACCTGCGCTGCCAGATCCCGCGTTCACCCTTTGTTATTCTGCTGGTCGAAACACGTTCACCAAAATGAAGCGCTCTCGAAAACCCGGCCTTGATACGTCGCCAGCGATTAGAATAATCCGAGTCTTCATGTGGCAATCGCCATATTGCGTGGAGATGATCCGGAAGTACAACCAGGGCTAGGTTGACGAAGGGAGCGCGCTGATGCTCATCCCGAAGTGCGGTCTTCAAATGTTGTATGTGTTGCGCCAGTATATCGAGATGTCTTTCCGCAATGGCCACGGTGAAGAAATATGTACCACCTGGCAAGCGGTTGCGACGGTAGTTGGTCATAGTGTGTTTCATCCGAAGTGTAATGAATCTTTGTACAGGAAGCGATGGGTTTCGCTTCGCTCCACCCATCCTACGAGTTACGAGCCCTTTCATGGTGTACGGTGTCCCACAGGTCATTGATCACCGAATGGAAAACGGCTGTAAACAGATTCAGGCATGAAGGACCAAGATCGGCAGCCCCGGATTACCATGGCTGCAAAGCTTTTCTTTTTCTTCCTTTGTCTGCACGAATACAAATCCTGGAAGCCCGGGTTGCGGGTCAACGGGCTGCGAGTGGCGCGTACAGCCTGGCGCAACGGTACTATCGAATTGCCCAGCGCCGGACCGAAGGTTGCGCGTACAGCCTGGCGCAACGGTACTATCGAATTGCCCAGCACCGGACCGAAGGTTGCGGGTAAAAGAATCCGTAACCGGTGACTCGTGACTCGCGACCTGCTGACTCGTGACAGATATTTTATCGAGGGCAAGGTCCCCCCGCAAACGCCACTCACGCTCGTGTCTCCAGGAGGCGGAACGGCTCAACTGAAAACGATACCTTTCGGATTCGACAAGCCGTGAAAAAACCTGCTCACTGCCGTATACGGCAGGTTTGGCCCCAAGCGAGCGCAGGATATCGCGCCGAACTGCTATCCCGTACCATTATACAACTATTTACGACTTAGTTTTGAGTTGGCATGTGTTCCATTGCAAAATGACATATAAACTCCATACGTTATCCCTCTCGGACATATAAGGACCACACCATTATGCCGCCTGATTCCCATACAGCACAAAGATAACAAAGCTGGCCTGATGTTTCATCCAAATTTGTTTCGCACCTGCCTTTTACCTGCAACCCCGGATATAACGATGCGCCTCATTGCCGCCCTCAAAGTGGAACAGGACCTTCAACAGGGTTGGAGGGAAGAGAGGGAACATCTGCTCCAGGCTGATTTTTAAAGCATTCTTGAGCAGTGCAGAATAAAGCCGATGCAATTTCAATGGACAGCTTGGACAGGAAGGAGATAATTTCCTGCTGCCGTGCGTGCCGCCTGAAATGAACCGTCTTCGGAGAGTGATCTCATGCCAAAGAGGCAACTAGGAAAGCTGCCGCCTCGTTATCGTTTTGCTCTGAA